>Ga0226835_1000247_pt1 | contig 83169 bp, 73 predicted proteins | sample LAC_MetaG_1_FD_163627 | JGI IMG/M metagenome (GOLD analysis project Ga0226835, IMG submission 163627) | Anaerobic ammonium oxidizing microbial communities from anammox membrane bioreactor (MBR) in UC Berkley, California, United States -... | ecosystem: Engineered > Bioreactor > Anaerobic >... | reverse complement strand
CAGGCCAGTGTCGAGACCACCCGCCCCAGATCACCGCGCCGCCCAGCCTCCGCACCCGGCTCAATCAGCTCCATTGTGGCTTCCCCCGGGGCTTTTTTCAGCGATTTTCGCACAACAGCCTCCTAGGCCCTACCTCTTCTCACCAACGCCGGAGGTCGCGAGGTGCGGGAACACCGCCCGACTCGCCTCCTCTCTTGAGGCGAAAACGACCCTCGAGCCTCGGCTTTGTGCTGCCCGGATTCTCCGACCAGATCCAGAAGATTGACAGCGACAGTCGGCAGCACCCGTATCCAAGCGGACAGGGGTCATGCGGCTGCAGCTGAGGGTGTGGCGAAGGGAGCCAAAAACGTCAGCGCATGCCGTCGATGATGGCGTTCAGGGTCGGGCTGGGGCGCATGGCGGCGGCGGCCTTGGCGTCATCGAAGAGGTAGTAGCCGCCCAGGTCCACTGGCCTGCCCTGCGCCGCCAGCAGCTCGGCGGCGATGACCGCCTCCTGGGCGGCGAGCTGCTGCGCCACCGGGGCGAAGCGAGCCGCCAGCTCGCCGTCCTCATCCTGGGCCGCCAGCGCCTGCGCCCAGTAGAGCGCCAGGTAGAAGGTCGATCCCCGGTTGTCCAGCTCGCCCACCTTGCGGGAGGGCAGCTTGCCGTTCTCGAGGTACCTGGCGATCCCCTCCTCGAGCGCCGCGGCGAGCACCCTGGCCTTGCGGTTGCCGGAGACCTCGGCAGCCAGCTCCAGCGACGGCACCAGGGCGCAGTACTCCCCCAGGGAGTCCCAGCGCAGGTGTCCCTCCTGCACGAACTGCTGCACGTGCTTGGGGGCGGAGCCGCCGGCGCCGGTCTCGAACAGGCCGCCGCCGTTCATCAGTCGCACGATGGAGAGCATCCGCGCGCTGGTGCCCAGCTCGAGGATGGGGAAGAGGTCGGTGAGGTAGTCGCGCAGCACGTTGCCGGTCACCGAAATGGTGTCCTCGCCGCGGCGGATGCGGGCGAGGGAGAAGCGCATCGCCTCCACGGGCTTCATGATGCGGATGTCGAGCCCACTGGTGTCATGCTCGGGCAGGTACGTCTCGACCTTCTTGATGATCTCGCGGTCGTGGGCGCGGTTCTCGTCCAGCCAGAAAACCGCCGGTGCCCCCGTCGCCCGCGCCCGCGACACCGCCAGCCCCACCCAGTTGCGGATGGGGGCGTCCTTGGTCTGGCACATGCGGAAGATGTCCCCCGCCTCCACCTGCTGCTGGAGCAAGACGGTGCCGGCCTCGTCGACCACGCACACCAGGCCGTCCCCCGGGGCCATGAAGGTCTTGTCGTGGGAGCCGTACTCCTCGGCCTTCTGGGCCATCAGGCCGACGTTGGAGACGTTGCCCATGGTGGCGGGGTCGAACTGGCCGTGGCGCTTGCAGTCCTCGATCATCTCCCCGTAGATGGGGGCGTAGCACCGGTCCGGGATCATGGCGATGCAGTCCTGCAGCTCGTCCTTGGCGTTCCACATCTTGCCGCCGTCGCGGATCACCACCGGCATCGAGGCATCGATGATGACGTCGTTGGGGACGTGCAGGTTGGTGATGCCGCGGCGAGAGTCCACCATGGCCAGCGGCGGCTGCTTTTCCAGAACTCGCGCGATGTCCGCCTCGATCTCGGCGCGCGTGTCCGCCGGCAGGCGCTCCAGCCTGGCCAGCACGTCGGCCAGACCGTTGTTGACGTTGGCGCCAATGGATTTCAGGGTTTCGGCGTGCTTGTCGAGGGCCTCGGCGAAGTACACCGACACGCAGTGGCCGAACATGACGGGGTCGGAAACCTTCATCATGGTGGCCTTCAGGTGCAGGGACAGCAGCACCCCATCGCGCCGCGCTTCCTCGATTTGCTCGGCGTAGAAGGCGCGCAGCGCGCGCACCCTCATGACGGCGGAGTCGATGACCTCCCCGGCCTGCAGCACCAGTTTATCCTTGAGAACTCTCGTACCGCCGTCACTGTCGATGAAGACGATGCGCACCTGGGTAGCCGCGGGCACCGTGGTGGAGGTCTCGCTGCCGTAGAAATCCCCCTCCCGCATGTGAGCCACGCGGGTCCTGGAGCCGGATTTCGGCCAGGGTTTCATCATCCGGTGGGGGTTTTTCTGGGCGAATTTCTTCACCGCCAGGGCCGGCCGGCGGTCGGAGTTGCCCTCCCGCAGCACCGGGTTGACCGCCGAGCCCAGGCAGCGGGAGTAGCGCTGCTGCACCCCCCGCTCGACCTCGGAGGCGGGTTCCTCCGGGTAGTCGGGCAGGTCGTAGCCCTTTTCCTGCAGCTCCGCGATGGCCGCTTTCAGCTGCGGGACGGTGGCGGAGATGTTGGGCAACTTGATGATGTTGGCCTCGCGCTGCTGGGTCAGCGCTCCCAGCCGGGCCAGATCATCGCCCACCCGCAGCTCCTCTCGCTGGCGCTCCGGGAATGTGGCGATGATCCGCCCGGCCAGGGAGATGTCCGCCATTTCCACGGCGATACCGGTCCCTCGCGTGTAGGCCTGCACGATGGGGAGCAGAGCGTAGGTCGCCAGCGCCGGCGCCTCGTCAACCTTGGTCCAGGTGATTGTCGCTGTGGTCATCGTTGCCCTCGTGAAAGAGAGAATTTGCCCCAACTGCGGCGAGGAAGTGTAACGCGCCCCGGCCGGGGGAAAAAGGGGGCAACCCCGGCCGGCGTCAGCCCAGCTCCCGCCGGGCCACCTCCGCCAGCTGCCCCGCCGTGTGGTGCGCCAGTTCGTCGGTGGCAGCCTCCACCATGATGCGCAGCAGCGGCTCGGTGCCCGAGAACCGCACCAGGACCCGGCCCATCTCTCCCAGCGCCGCGTGCGCCCGGGCAATGGCGCCATCCAGTTCCGGCACCTCTTTCAAGGGCCGCCGGCGGGACACCCGGACGTTGAGCAGCACCTGAGGAAAGTGAGCGAGATCGGCCATTTCCTCCAGTGTGACCTGCTGCGCCCGGGCGATGGCCAGCACGTGGGCGGCGGTGAGCAGGCCGTCCCCGGTGACCGCGTGGTGGGCGCAGATGATGTGCCCGGATTGCTCGCCGCCCAGGGCAATTCCCTCTCGCTGCATGGTTTCCCACACCTCGCGGTCGCCCACGGCGCAGCGCACCAGCCGGATCCCTCGCCGCCCCAGCGCCACCTCCAGGCCCAGGTTCGACATTACCGTGGCCACCACGGCCCGTCCGGGCAGCATGCCGGTGACGTCCAGGTGACGCCCCCAGATGTAGAGCAGATCGTCGCCGTCCAGCACCCGCCCGGTGTGCGTCACCAGCACCGCGCGGTCGGCGTCGCCGTCGAACGCCGCGCCGGCGTGGGCGCCGTGCTCCACCACCGCCCGCGCCAGCCCTTCCGGGTGCAGAGCGCCGCAGGAGTCGTTGATATTCTTCCCGTCAGGGGAGGCGTTGAGCACCTCCACGTCGGCCCCGAGGCGGGAGAAGAACGCCGCGGCGACCGGCGAGGCCGCCCCCTGAGCAGCGTCGACCAGCAGCCGCAGACCGGCCAACGGCTGGCCCACCAGCCCCTGGGCGAGCACCTCCAGGTACCGCGGTCGCAGCTCTTCCGCCTCTCGAGGCAACCAACCGCTCACCTCGAGGACGGGTGTCGCAGCCAGACCTCCCTCCAGTCTCACCTCCTCTTCCACCGGCCACTTGGCGCCCCGCGCCGACACCAGCTTGATACCGTTGTCGGCGGCCGGGTTGTGGGAGGCAGAGACCACGACGCCGGCGCCGAACCCGTTGGCCTGGCGCAACAGGTGCGACACCGCCGGGGTGGGCAGCACACCTGCCCAAACGACCTCTCCTCCAGAGGCGGCAAACGCCTGAGCAAGCCAGGCGGCCAGCACCGGCGTCGACGCCCGCGTGTCCCCCGCCAGCAACACCCGGGCAGGCAAACCCTGCCCACGCAGGTGGTGCGCCAGAGCACTTCCCAGACGCGCCACGGTGTTTCGATCCAGGGGGGGCTCGAACGCCACCCCGCGCATGCCGTCAGTCCCGAAAAGCCGACTCAACGCCTTTCGCCTCCGCTGCCTTGAGAGTTCGCTGGCACGATTTCTACCACCACCCTGGCCGCCGCCGGCTGCACGATGCGCACCTGGGGGCCGGGGGAGCGCACCGCCACGCTCGCCTGGACGGTGGTGGCAGCTCCTTCCACCGTCACCGGATCGGTCACCACCCCGGGCAAGGCGCCCAGCTGCTGCCGGGGGCCCGAAACCAGGGCGGTGGGTGGCTGGACCGACACCGCCCCCACCTCCGAGCCAGCCGCGGGCTGACCCGTCACCCGGGGAAGGATGGGCAGTCGCTGCTGCACGATCCGCTCCAGCCGCAAGGTCACCTGCAAGGGGGAAATGGCCACCACCTCGACACCGTTGGGAACGATCACATCCTCGGCCAGGACAGGCAAATCGAGATCTCCCTCCGACGCCCGCGAGAGGTCGAGCACCACCCCAGTCTGCGAGGACTCCAGCGAGCGCAACCGGCTCAAGGCCCCGCGCACCCGCAGTGACAGCGATGGCGGAACGTCGGAGGTGATCACCAGATCCTGCGGCACGTTGACCAGGGTCAGCGACGCCTCCAACTGCTTTTCGGAGATGCGCTCGCGGCGCTGATAGGCGGTGCCGTACCACATCAGGCTGGCCAGCACCAGCGCCAGGAGCAACATCCACGGGTAGCGGGGCAGCAACCTCACCGGGGCGTTCCTCCCTCCCCCAGCACCACCAGCTCCACCAGCAGGTCACGCAGGCCACGCCGATCCAGCTCGGTGTGCAGGACCCCGCCCACCGCCACCGCCATGGCGCCGCGCTCCTCGGACACCACCACAGCCACCGCGTCGGTTTCCTCGGAGATGCCCAGGGCAGCGCGATGGCGCGAGCCGAAATCCGAGGACAGGTCCGAGCGCGTCGACAGCGGCAGGAAGCAGCCCGCCGCCACGATCCTGTTCCCGCGCACCACCGCAGCGCCGTCGTGTAACGGGGTACCGGGGGTGAAGAGGTTGACCAACAGGTCGTAGGAGAGCCGGGCATCGAGGGGAATCCCGGTGTCCACGTAGGTGCGCAACCCCTCGTCCCGCTCGATGACGATGAGGGCGCCGTAGCGGCGCGCCACCAGCGTGTCGCACGCCAGCACCACGTCGTTGATCAACACCTGGCGGGGGGAGAGGGTTGAGGTCCAGCGCAGCAGCGGGGTCCTCCCCAGGGCGGCCAGGATGTGGCGGATCTCCTGCTGGAAGACGACGACGATGACGAACGGCAAATAGAACAGCACCTCGCGCAGGATGGTGGCAAGGGTGATGAGGTCCAGCGCCAGCGCCCCCAGGTACGCCCCGGCCAGCACCAGGATGCCCCACAGCATCGACACCGCCCGCGTCCCCTTGACCACCGCCAGCAGCAGGTAGAACACGACGGCCACCAGGGCGATATCGACCAGATCCCTGACCCCCACCTCGAGCTGGGTGAGGTCGCCCAGGAACTTGAGGACAGCGTTCACGACGCCTCCTCCAGCGCCTCGAGGACGGTCAGAAACTGCACCGTGGCCGCCACGTCGTGCACCCGCACCATCACCCGGGGGCAGGCGGTAGCTGGCACCAGCGCCGCCAGGGAGCCCGGCAGCCGGGCGTTGACCTCGGCGCCGGTGAGCGCGCCGATGAAGCTCTTGCGCGAGGCCCCCACCACCACGGGGTGGCCGAGGGACGCCAGATCCCCCACGGCGCCGAGGAGACGCAGGTTGCCATCGGCGTCCTTGCCGAAGCCGATCCCCGGGTCGAGGAACACGCACCGTGGCGATACCCCCGCCGCCAGCGCCGCAGCGGCGCGCCGGGCCAGGTAGGCGTGGACCTCCGCCACCACGTCGGCATAGCGGGTGTCCCGCTGCATGGTGGCCGGCGTGCCGCGCATGTGCATGAGCACGATCCCTGCCCCGCCCCGGGCGACCAACTCCAGCATCCCGGGGGCGGCGCCGGCGGTGACATCGTTGACCAGGTCGGCCCCCGCCGCCAGGGCGGCGGCCGCCACCTCTGACCGGGAGGTATCCACCGACAGCACGATCTCCCCGTCCCGCCGGCGCAGCTCCTCGATCACCGGCACCACTCTGGCCAGCTCCACCTCGGCGGCCACCTCCCCCGCCCCGGGCCGGGTGGACTGCCCCCCCACGTCCAGCACGTCGGCGCCCTGGTCGCGCAGGGCGAGACCGAAGTCAACGGCTGCCTCCACGCTGGACAGGCGGCCGCCATCGTAGAACGAGTCCGGGGTCACGTTGACGATCCCCATCACCGCCGGCCGGCGTCGCCGCCACAGGGAGGCAAGTCGTTCTTCCAGCACATGTGCACTGTACTAAAGACGAGACGGGCCAGCCAAGCCGACCGGCCGAGCGAGGAGAGGCAGGCGCGGCGGCAGCGAGGAGAGGGTGGAGAAGGCGAGACGCTCAATGGCTGACAGGTATTTGCTATCCTGCTCCGGTTGCGTGGGGAGGCTCTCGGGATGAAACGGTGTGCTGGGATAGCGGCGGGCTTGCTGGTGGCGACCACGGCGCTGGCGCAGGTGCCGGAGGAGGCCGCCCTGCGGCGCTTCATGCTGGCCTACACGAGCCATGCACCCGGGGCTTCGGTGGAGCTGCGGGTGGATCGCCGCGCCGCCGAGCCGGGCAAGGGGTACGTGGCGCTGACGGCCAATCGTTCGACCCCAGGGGGGCAGAAGGAACAGCTGAGTCTGCTGCTGGACCCCGAGACGCGGCTGGTGAGCGTGGGTTTCGCCTTCCCCCTCAACGCCCCCGACCCGCCCGTCACCCCGGCAACCCTCCCCGCCTTCGCCGAGCAGGTGTTGCCGGGGGTGCTCCAGCAGATGCTGGGCACCCGCCTGCGGGTGGCCTGGCCGGCCATTCCCATGCGCCCCTCCGGGGTGGTCTCCCTCCTCGCCCAGATGTCCACCGGCTACGGCAACGCCCCGGTTCCCCTCGCCTTGAGCGCCGATGCCCGGGTGCTGGTGCTTGGCCCCACCTGGCCGCTGGACCGCGACCCCCGCGCGGTGCGCCGCGAGATGCTCAAGGACGCGCCGATCCAGTGGAGTCCGGGGCCCGCCTCGGCGCCCCTGCAGCTGGTGGAGTTTTCCGACTACCAGTGCCCGGCCTGCAAGCGGGGGTGGGCCGACGTCAAGAGGGTGCTGGAACGGATGGGGGACAAGGTTCGCCACGGGCTGGTCAATTACCCCCTGGTCAGCAACCACCCCTGGGCGTTTCGCGCCGCCGTGGCCGGGTTGTGCGTGGGTCAGCAAGACGAGGCGCTGGTGCTCGCTCTCAAGGAGGAGATGTACCGCCTGCAGAGCACCCTCACCCCCTCCACCGTGGACGACGCCGCCTTTGCCTTCGTCACCCAGCGCGGGTTGAACGAGGCGGCGTTTCGCGCCTGCTACCTCAAGGACCCGGCCATCGACCGGGTCCACGCGCAGATGGGGCTGGCCCAGCGCATGGGGGTGATGGGAACACCCACCTACTTCGTCAACGGGGAGATGATCAACCTGGCCGACACCGAAACGGCGGTGGCGCGCCTGAACGCTATTCTGGCCGCCGGTGGTGTCCCCGAAAAGGCCGCCGCCGGACTGCGGCGGTAGGCGGCTGATCGGCCCCTACCGGCGATCCGATCCCAGCTGACGCAGGACCGCCTGGGCGATCTCCTGAAACGCCTGTGCCGCCTGGGAGTCGGGCCGAGACCGGACGATGGGCACACCGGCGTCGCTGGCGACGACGATCTCTGGGTCGATAGGGACGGCACCCAGGAAGGGGGCCTCCAGCTGCTCGGCGGTGCGCCGTCCGCCGTCCTTCTTGAAGATCTCCGTGCGATGGCCGCAGGCCGGGCAGACGAACACCGACATGTTCTCCACCACCCCCAGCACCGGCACGTTGACCTTGCGAAACATGTTGAGACCCTTGCGCGCGTCGATCAGCGCCACGTCCTGGGGGGTGGTGACGATCACCGCGCCGTCCAGCGGCACCTGCTGAGTCAGCGTGAGCTGGGCGTCGCCGGTGCCGGGGGGAAGGTCCACCACCAGGCAGTCCAGCTCGCCCCACTCCACGTCCTCCAGGAACTGCTGGATCGCCTTCATGACCATCGGGCCGCGCCAGATCACCGGGGTGTCGGGGTCCATCAGGAACCCCAGGGACATCACCTTGATCCCCTCCACGTCCACCGGCAGCACCCGCCCCTCGGCGGTGACCCGCGGGGGTTCGCTGGCCCCCATCATCATCTGCTGGGAGGGACCGTAGATGTCGGCGTCCAGCAGGCCGACCGTGAGACCCTGCTGCTGCAGGGCGAGGGCCAGATTGGCGGCCACGGTGGACTTGCCCACGCCCCCCTTGCCCGAGGCCACCGCCACCTTCAGCTTCACTCCCGCCAGCAGCCGGGGCCGGGGGATGGCCTCCTGGGGCGCCTGCACGTTCAGCCGAACCTCCACCCTGCTTACCCCGGGCAGCGACTCCACCGCCCGTCGGGCGTCGGCCTCGATGCGCGGGCCGGCCTCCGGGTTGACGCTGGCAAAGGAGATTTCCACCTGCACCTCGCCGCCGCTCACCGAAACCCCCTTGACGAAACCGAACGACACGATGTCCCGGCTCAGACCCGGGAACTTCACCTGCTTCAACGCTTCACGGACCTGCTCCTGCGTCAGCGCCACGGTACCCTCCTCGAAATTGCCCATGGTTGGCGTTGTCCCCGGCGGAGGCGGGGACAGCGGTTGTCTCACTGCCCCCAGCCGAAGTGGCGTTGCACCGTCTCGGAGGCCATCCCCGGATTCCACGGCGGATCCCACACCACCTGGACGCTCACCGAAGGGGCACCGGTGGCGGTGCGGATTGCCTCCTCGGCGTCCCTGGTGATGCGGTGCACCAGCGGGCAGCCGCGGGTGGTGAGCGTCAGGTACACCCGGACGGCACCACCGGCGTCGACCTCCACACCGTACACCAGGCCCAAATCCACCACCGAAAAGGGCACTTCGGGGTCCATCACCCGCTCCAGCGCCCGCCACACCTCCTGCTCCGTCACCATGCCAGCCTCTCCTCCCCTCACCCGCGCTTGCGGGCCTCCTCACGTCACCGGTTGGGCCGCCAGTCCGCCGCGCAGCTCCAGGATGGCGCCGCGCACCCGCTCCATCAGCTCGCCCTTGGCGGTGACCCCCAACCCTGCGGTGGGGATGGGCTCCCCGAAACGAACCACGATCCTGCCCGGCCGGACGAGGTACGAGCCCTTCGCCAGCACCCGCCGTGCCCCCTCGATCCCCACCGGGACGATGGGCAGGCCGGCCTTCAGCGCGATGAGAAAGCCGCCTCGCTGGAAGGGCAACAGCGACCCGTCCGGAGTGCGCGTCTCCTCCGGGAACACCAACACCGAGCGGCCGGCGCGGATTCTCGCCGCCGCCTCATCGAAGGACTTGATGGCGGTGCGCCGGTTCTCCCGGTCCACCGGAATGAACCCCATGGCGCGCATCGCCCAGCCCAGAAATGGGATGCCAAACAAGCTCCGTTTCGCCAGGAAGCGTACCTGACCCGGAATGGCCACCAGCAGCGCCGGGATGTCGAGCCACGACTCGTGGTTGGCCATGAACACCACGGGGCCTCCCCCGACCCGCGCCGCTCCCTCCACCCGCAGGCGCACCAGCGCCGACCACAGGATGATCCGCGCCCACAGGCGGGCCCCCTTGCGGGTCCAGTCGCCGCGCGGCGGCACCGCCCCCACCAGGGTGCCGTAGGACCCCAGGATCACCGTGTCAACAGTGGTGATGAGAGCGGCGAAGGCGGTGACGAGGAGGCGCAGGACCAGCACGGGCGGATTGTACCCGACGGCCAACCGCCCTATCGCCCCGCCAGATCCAGGATGGCCTGCCAGAGCTGCGGCGGCACCGGCATCACCGACAGGCGGGGCAGGCGCACCAGCTCGAAGTCGGCGAAGGCGGCGTTCCCCTTGATCTCCGCCAGAGTCACCGGCCGGGCCAGCGGGTGCAGCGCCTCCAGCTCGACCACCGGCGCCGCCTCGCCCCCATCTCCGCTCACGGTATACGGGTCGCTCGCCACCCGGGCAACACCGACGATGGCCCGCTCGTCGCCGGTGTGATAGACCAGCGCCTCGTCGCCCCGGCGCATGGCACGGAGGTACTTGCGAGCCAGAGGGTTCGACACTCCATCCCAGACCGTTTGCCGCTCCCGCAGCAAGTCGGCGAAGGAGTAGTCCTCCGGATCGCTCTTGAGGAGCCAGCCGGCCACCTACGCCGACTCCGCGGCGGGGCGCTTGGGGCGAGAGCCGCGCAGCGTTTCCACCGGCACCCCGGAGTGCTCCGAAACCATGAGGTACACCTCCTCTCCGTCCAGCACCTCCCGCTCCAGCAGCGCCTCGGCGATGCGGTCCAACACCGGCCGGTGCTCCATCAGGATGGTGCGGCAGCGGTCGTGGCCCTGCTGGATCAGGCGCTTGATCTCGGTGTCGATCTCCACGGCGGTGGCTTCCGAATAGTCCTGGTGGCGGGCGAACTCCTTGCCCAGGAAGATCTCCCCCTCCTTCCTGCCGAAGGTGAGCGGCCCGAGACGCGACATCCCCCACTCGCAGACCATCTTGCGCGCCAGCTCGGTGGCCCGCTCCAGGTCGTTGCCCGCGCCGGTGGTGATGCTCTCCTCTCCGAAGACGATCTGCTCCGCCAGGCGCCCGCCCATCAGCACCGCGAGTTCGTCCTCCAGGTACTTCTTACCGTAGAGGAAGCGGTCCTCCTCGGGGAGCTGCTGGGTGAGACCCAGTGCCAGGCCGCGGGGGATGATGGTCACCTTGTGCAGCGGGTCGGCGTTGGGCAACACGGCGGCCACCAGGGCGTGACCGGCCTCGTGAAAGGCGACGATGCGCTTCTCCTCCTCGGACATGGCCAGCGAGCGCCGCTCGGAGCCCATCATCACCTTGTCCTTGGCGAACTCGAAGTCGTCCATGTCGACGGCTGACTTGTCGAAGCGGGCGGCGCGCAACGCCGCCTCGTTGACCAGGTTGGCCAGATCCGCCCCGGAGAACCCCGGGGTGGAGCGCGCTACCACCGACAGATCCACGTCCGCGCCCAGGGTGATCTTCTGGGTGTGCACCGTGAGGATTTCCAGCCGCCCGTTGACGTCCGGCCGGTTGACGACGATCCGGCGGTCGAACCGCCCGGGCCGCAGCAGCGCCGGGTCCAGCACGTCGGGGCGGTTGGTGGCGGCAATCAGGATCACCCCCTCGGTGGATTCGAAGCCGTCCATCTCCACCAGCAGGGCGTTGAGGGTCTGCTCCCGCTCGTCGTGCCCCCCGCCCAGCCCGGCCCCCCGATGGCGGCCGACGGCGTCGATCTCGTCGATGAAGATGATGCAGGGGGCGTTCTTCTTGCCCTGCTCGAAGAGGTCGCGCACCCGCGACGCCCCCACGCCCACGAACATCTCGACGAAATCCGACCCCGAGATGGAAAAGAAAGGCACCTCCGCCTCACCCGCCACGGCGCGCGCCAGCAGCGTCTTGCCGGTGCCTGGCGGCCCCATGAGCAACACTCCTTTGGGAATCTTGCCCCCCAACTTCTGGAACTTCTGCGGATCACGCAGGAACTCGATGATTTCCTTGAGTTCCTCCTTGGCCTCCTCGACCCCGGCCACCTCCTTGAAGGTGACGCGCTTCTGGCTGGCGGTGAGCATGCGGGCGCGCGACTTGCCGAACGACATCGCCTTGTTGCCCCCCGCCTGCATCTGCCGGTAAAAGAAGAACCACAGCGCGATCAGGGCGACGAAGGGCAGCCACCCGAGCAGCACGGTCCACACCGAGCCCTGGGCCGGCTCCTCGGCCTTGATGCGGACCCCCTTTTCCCGCAGCCGCGGGACCAGCCCGTCGTAGCCCGGCGAGTAGGTCATGAATTCGTACGGTCGGGTGGCTGGCACGCGAGGGTCAGAGACCTCGCCGCGCCCCAGGATCTCGTTGCCCCGAATGAGCACCTCGCCCACCTTGCCCTGCTCGACGCGATCGAGAAACTCGGAGAAGGCGATCTCCTGCGTCCCAGTGCGGGATGTGGTGATCCAGTTCCAGAGGACCACCACCGACACGACCACGACGATGAAGAGCAGCGCATTCTTGACGTTCTGGTTCACTCCGGCTCCGTTCGGCGGCGGCCCGCCTCCTAGCCACCCTCAAGCAGGTGAACACCGGGAAGATTCCCCCACCGCCCCTGATACTCCATGCCGTAGCCCACCAGCCGCCCCTCGGGGATCTCATCCAGCACCACGTAGCGCGGTTGCAGCGCCACGCGGCGCAGCAGCGGGCGATTGACCAGCGCCGCGACCTCCAAGGAGCGCGGGTCCTGCTGGGCCAGGTGGGTGAGGAGGTAGTTCTCGGTCACCCCCGAATGGCAGATGTCCTTGAGGATGATGGCGTGCGCCCCCTTGATATCCACATGGGTGGCGTAGGCGAGCTCGATGATCTCTCCCCGGGGGGCCCCCTGCCGCCCCACCGTCACCAGCTCGAGGCGCACCGGGCGGGAGATGGCCCGCAGCAGATCCGCCAGGAACACCGCCGCCCCCTTCAACATGCCCACCAGCACCAGATCGTGATCGGGGAAGTCGCGGGTGATACGCTCACCCACCTCCTTGATCCTCGCCGCGATGACCTCTGGCGGCACTATTTCCACGGGCGTTGCCATGGCTCCTCCAGCGTTGCCGCGACTCCCGCCTCTCCCGTCCCTGCCCACCCCACCGCCACCCCCACCGCGGGAACCCAGACAATCCTACCACCCGCCTCCAGGACTGGCCACGCCGCCCGCCACGGCGCCGGCACCCTGGCCGCCGCTAGCGCCCGCGCCAGGCTCTTCCACCCTGCCTCCGGCCACCCCTCGCCCCGCCGGGGGGAGCGCCACCCCGGAGAAGCGGTGAGAATTCTCGGGTCGAGCCAGACCCGATAGTTGGCTCGCGGCGCTGGGGCCTCGCCCAGCGTCGCCCGCCACCCGCCGGGCAAGGTGACCAGGCCGCCCGCCGGTCGGGACTCGAACGGCGGGCAGGGAGGAGGCAGCAGCGAGACCCAATCGCCGTGGCGACGCAGCACCCACCGGCGCCCCAGATCCACCGCCGCCGGTCTGCCGCTATGAATCATGGCGCTGACCAGCCTCAATTGCGTCCTGGAGGGTGGTTCCCGTAGCGGCAAGCCACTGGCAATCTGCAAGGTCCAGCGCGCCAGCAAGGCCTCTGGCAGCTGGCGAAGCTGCGTCACCAGAACGCGCTCACCCATCTGCGGCCACGGCGCCTGGCGGGCAAGCAGCTCCCCCAGCAGCTCCTCGTCCCGCGCAACATCCCCGGCCAGCCCGGCCAAGTGCTCGCCGGCGCGGGGAAAGCGCGCCTCCAACAGCGGCAGCAGCAGGTGCCGTACCCAGGCGCGCGGCCGCCGGGGATCCTGGTTCGTGGCATCCTCCCGCCAGCTCGAGCCTCGCGAAACGAGGAAATCTCGCAATTCGGCCCGGCGCACCTCGAGCAACGGCCGGACCACCACCCCCGCGCGGGGCCGGATGCCGGCCACCCCCCGCGGTCCCGCGCCGGTCAGGAGTTTCAACAGGACAGTTTCGGCCTGGTCATCCAGCGTGTGGGCGGTGAGCACCGCGGCGCACCCTGCCCGACCCGCCTCGGCCACGAGCAGACGGTAGCGTTCCCGCCGCCACCACGCCTCCGGCGACACCCCGCGAGGCGGCGTCGGCTCATCGAGGTGCAGTACCGCGAAGGGAACCCTCAACCGCTCACACAGCTGCGCACACCACAGGGCATCCTCGTCGGCTTCCTCGCCGCGCAGATGGTGGTGGACGTGGGCGGCGCAAAGCGACAGCGACAGCTCCCGCATCGACTGGTGAAGCAAAACCAGGAGAGCCACCGAATCCGCCCCACCGGAAAGGGCCACCAGCGCCCGCCTGCCCATCAGGTCTGGGAAACAGGCGCGAAAATGGGCCACAAAGCGAGAAAGCGTCATGATGGTCATGCCGGCGGGTGGACTCGAACCACCGACACGGGGCTTATGAGACCCCTGCTCTGCCTCTGAGCTACGCCGGCACCCCAGGCAGGGGGTATTCTAGACGTTCTGACGCACCGTGGAAAGTCACCCGCAGTCGGCCGCGGCGCTTGCGCCCGGCGGCGCTACCCACCATACTGCGGGCATGCTGAACCCGAAGGCCCCAGTTTGCCCGAGATGCGGGCGCGAAGTGGCCGGGTGGGCGTTGACGACTTGCCCGATGTGCGCGACAAGCGTGTGCCACCGCTGCGCCCATCCGGCGTACGGGCGTCTGTTCTGTTCCGCCCGTTGCGGTGAGTACTTCTTCCACGGCGAACTCGACGAGGAAGAGGACAACGACGGCGAGGGTTGAGAAGATCGTGAGCATTCTCTACAATACCCGCCCCTGGGAGGCAGGAGCGACAGGTGGGACAGCGCGGTGAAGAAATCCTTGCGCAGGCGCGACGACGGCTGCCGCTGGCGGCACGCCGGGGGGAGGAGACTCTCCTGCTTGCCAAGGCCTCCGGGTGCCGGGTCTACGACGCCGACAACGTTGCCTTCCTCGACCTGGCCGGCGGGTCCGGCGGCAACCTCCTGGGGTACGCCAACCAGTACGTGCTGGACGCCGTCCGGCGCGCCGCCGGGCTGGGCCTGGCCACGGGCTTCCACGTCACCGCGGAGGTAGAACTGGCCGAGGAGCTGGGCGAGATCATCCCGTCGCTGGCACCGTGGGTTCTGACCTCGTCGGAGACCGAGGCCTGGGAGCTGGCGCTGCGCTGGTGCCGGCGCGACACCGGCCGTCAGCGCGTCATCGTCTTCGACGGCAACCGCCGCGGGGCGCTGGAGGCCTTCAACGTGGTGGCCACCGGACCCCTGGGCATCTCCCAGTCCCTGGTGGCGGGAGCGCCGGCGGAGCTGGCCCGCCTGGTCCGGGTGGTGCCGTGGGGCGATGTGGACGCCTTCTCGGCCGTGCTCGCCGAGGTGGGGGTGGACACCGCTGCCGTCATCCTGGACCCCCTGGCCCTGCAGTACGGCGTCATTCCTCCGTCGCCCCAGTTCCTGCAGGCGGTGGTCGAGGGCAGCAGGGCTGCGGGCGCGCGGGTGGTCCTGGACGAGACAGTTTCCGGGCTGCGCCTCGCCCGCGGCGGCGCCGCCGAAGTGTTCGGCCTGCAGCCCGATCTGTGCGTCTACGGGGGTGCCCTGGGCGGAGGGGTATCACCCATGGGCGCGGTGGCCTGGCACAGTTCCCTGGGCGCGCTGCCCCCCGACGACCTGCCCCCGCCGCCACCGCCCCTGGCCATGGTGGCCGCCCTGGCGACCCTTTCGGTGTTGCGCAATGACGCCGTTCACCAGCGCCTGGAGGAACGCGGCGCGCAGCTGGCCAACGGCATCGAGGCCCTGGCCGAGCGGTTCTCACGCCCTTTGCGCTGCAACCGGGTGGGGTCGATCTTCTCCCTCGCCTTCGCCCGCCAGCGGGTGACCGACGGGGGCAGCTTCGCGCGCGTCGATCAGGACTCCTGGAGTCGCCTCGTGCGTTCCGTTCGAGAGGCGGGGGTGCTGCTGCCGGCGCGCTCCCCGCAGGCCTGCTTCCTCTCCCACGCCCACGGGGTGAAGGACATCGAGCAGGCCCTCACCACCATCGAGGCGGCGTTGAAGAAGATGCAGAGGGAAGACGAGGCCTAGGGGTCTCTCGACGTCCGCAGCAAAGCTAGGTCGACTCGGGGAAGTGCTTGCCCAGCGCGGCGAGGAGGGTTTCGGGCTCCAGCGGCTTTTCCATGTATTCCTCTACCTCATACTGGGTGCGGGCCTCCGACTCCCAGCGTCGGCTCTTGTACACCGCCGTCACCATGAAGACCTTGGGCCGGTAGGAGGGGAGCTTCTCCCGGAGCCTGGCGAGCACGTCGAAGCCCGAAAGCAAGGGCATGAGAGCGTCCAGGACCAGCAGTTCGGGCCGCGCCGCCAGCGTCATCTCCAGCGCCTCTCGACCGTTACCAGCCTCCAGCACATCGTGTCCTCGCTCGCGCAGGATTTCCGCCACCAGCGCCCGAAACACCCGGCTGTCGTCGGCCACCAGAACACGCATCAGACGCCCCTTTTATACATTGTATCACCTACCGCAGGTAGCCCAGGCTCCTGAGCACCTCGCGCTGCACCGTGGCGCTGGCGGCCGAGGGGCGCTCCACCGGCGCCGGCGGTGGGCCGTAATCAACCGCCGCCACCGTCTCGCCCCGGCCGCCCAGATCGACAGGCGCCGACACTCCCCCGGCGGGAGGCGGTAACCCGAGCTGGTTCAGCCAGGTGGCAACCAGCTCGGCACTGCTGGCGCGGCGCCGCCAGCGGTCACTGACGGAGGCCGAAGCCGCAAAGGGTGCGCCCGAACCCGGCGGCCGCGCCACCAGCCAGACGGTGTACCCTCCCCCCGTCAATCGCTCCAGCAGCCCGCGCAGCGCCCGCAGGTGGGGGTGCAGCCGGGCGGCCACCGCCAGCGGGCCGGTTTCCTCCGGCAGCCGCGCCGAAAGATCCAGGCCCGGCAGCCACAGCACGACCAGAGCGGGACCCTGCGACGCCACCGCGCGCCGGACCAGCTCCGCGGCCAGCAGATCGGTGGCCGCCGGCGCCTGCCGCCCTTCCTCCCAGGCCGTCCGCACCACCTCGGCCAGCGCCGGGGTCACCGCGTCGACGCCGGTGGCCCCGCCCAGCCAGGCCCGTTCGCTCACCACCTCGCCCAGCACCTGTCGCACCGGCCAGCTGCCCCACCATCCCCCCACCAGCACCGGACACCCCGCCCGCGAGGCCATTTCCCAGAGGGTGGGCAGACGCCGGTCGAGAGCCGGGCGGGCCACCACCCTGGCCAGCGAGAACTGCGACCACAGGGCGACCACCGGAGGGCGCATCAGGGGCGGCAGCACCACCCCCGACGAGCGGCCAAACAGCTGCACCTCTTCGAGGACTGACACGCCGTGCTGGCGCGGCGAGGCTCCGGTGGCGATGGACGTCCAGGTCACCGCCGCCAGCGGGGCCGCCACCCCCTCCACCTCGACCCACCCCCACCCGGCGACCTGCTCCCAACCTTCGCCGGGAAAGAGCGTCGCCAGCGCTTCGAGGTCCCCGCGACCCAGGCCGTCCACCCCGACCACGGCGAGGCGGCCGCTGGCGGGAGGGGCAGCAAACCCCGCGAGCGCCGGGGGCGGGGAAGGCCGGACCGGCGGCACGATGGCCAGCCCGACTCCTGCGGCGGTCACGGCGAGCAGGGCGAACGCCTCACCACTGCGGGCACGGCCTGGGCTGACGCTCCCACTCGGACCACCGAGCCCGCGTTGCAAACCCCGCCACGCCGCCAGCCCGGCGATACCGGCGCAGATGGCCGCATTGAACCCCGTCAGCAGCATGGCGCGACCGATGGCGACCTCCCCCGACCACACGCTGGCGCCCAACCCCAGTGCAGCCAACAGCGCCACCGTGCCACCCAGCAGCGTGGCCACCCGGTGGGGCGAGGCCCCCCAGCCCACCAGCCAGGCCGCCACGCGCCGCCCCATCCCGGCGACGACGAGCATCGCCAGTACGACCACCGGCGCCACAGCCAGCGCCAGGGCGGCGGCGTCGGACCAGCTGGCGCCGCTGCCGGCCAGCACCCCTCCAACCACGGTCGCCGTGGCGGCCGCCCACCACAGCGCCCCGGCGGCGGCCCGCGGCCACGGTCCGGGCGGCGAGGGAGGCAGCCCCCCCCGGAGATACCCCTTCCGCTCCAGCTGTTGGCGCGCTGAGAGCAGATCCGCGCTAGGCCGCGCGGGTCCGGACATGATCGGCGAATTCCGTCAGTAGCGCCGCCGCTCCCCCCAGCGGGGCGATGGCGTCCCGGGCGGTGGCGATGAGCTCGTCGCACAACGCCTGCGCCCCCTCCACCCCGAAGACGCTGACAAAGGTGGTGCGCCCCAGGGCGGCGTCCCGGCCCTGGGCCTTGCCGGTCTGCTCCGGGGAGGCAGTGCAATCCAGAAGATCATCCTTCACCTGAAACGCCAACCCCAGGTTGCGGGCGTAGGCCAGCAACGCCTCGCGCTCGTCGCCCCAGACGCCGGCGCAGGCGGCCCCCAGCTCGGCGGCAAAGGCGAACAGCGCCCCGGTCTTCTGGGCGTGAACCGCCTCCAGCCGGTCGAGATCGCAGCGCTGTCCGGCCAGACCGAGGTCGAGCAGCTGACCGCGGCAGAGCGTCTCCACCACCTGGGCCAGGCGAGCGGTGAGCGCGTCGCGGTGGACCGGGGCCACGCCCGCCGCCACCAGTCCGGAGCGCAGCACCTCGCCGGCGCGGGCCAGCAGCGCGAAGGCAGCCAGGATGGCCGTTGCTTCCCCCCAGACGCGGTGCAGTGTCGGCCGTCCTCGCCGGATTGCCGCGTCGTCCATGCATGGCAGGTCATCCAGTACCAGCGAAGCGGCGTGAATCATCTCCACCGCGCAGGCCACATCCACGGGCTGACGCCCGGGCCGCCCCAGCACCTGGTGGACGAGAAGCACGAACACCGGGCGCATTCGCTTGCCACCGCCACAGACGGCCTGCTGCATCGCCAGCGCCAAGGGGTCCTGCCCATCGCACGCCAGCAAGGCGTCCAGCCGCTGCTCGACCTTTCCCGCCAGACGGGCTAGCGCCGCTGCCAGGCTGCCGTCAGGCGTTGAAACTGGCGACGGCCTCGCCCTCATTGTCGAAGACGTCGAACACGGTGATGAGCTGGGTCACCTGCAGCAGATCGTTGATCTTGGGCGGCAGGTTGAGCAGCTTCATGGCCCCCCCGCGGCGCGCCACGGTGGTGTAGCAGCCCACCATCTCGCCAATGCCCGACGAGTCGATATGGGTAACTCCCTTGAGGTTCAGGAGAATCTTGGTGCGACCGCTCTGCAGCGACTCCTCCACCAGCTGACGCAGCTGGACATCGCCGCTGCCAATGGTGATCTTGCCCTCGAGATCCAAAACTCGCACATCGTGCACTTCTCTAACTGCGCTCTTCATCGGAACCTCCCTGTCCCGCCGTGTCTAACCGCTTGATCAGCTCGACCCGCGTCCCCCCCCGCTCGCCGGGGGAGAAGTGGACCGTGTCCATGAAATGGCGAATGTAGAAGATCCCCCGCCCGCTGTCGCGCAACAGGTTCTCCGGGCTGGTGGGATCGATGATATCCGCCGGGGCAAAGCCCTCGCCCTCGTCTTCCACCTCGATACACACCTCGCGACCGGGATCGACGCGCACCAGGACATGGACCCGCTTTTCCGGGTTAAGCTTGTTACCGTGCTTGATGGCGTTCGCCAGCGCTTCCCGCAGGGCCATGCCGACCCAGTAGATGGTCTCCTCCTCCACCCCGGCGGTCGCACACAGCTCCTGCAGCATGCCATCGGCAATCTCGATGTTCTCGAACGACGACAACAGCTGCATTTGAGCCTGGCGCACCATGTCGGCGCAGTATAGCAGGCCACACTCGGCGCCCAGGGGGAGCAGCGGCGGCCGGGGGCTCCTGGCCAGGGCCGTCTGGTGCCTCGCCACGGTCTTGCTGGTCGTGGCGTGGCCCGCCGCCGGCGGCACCCCCTGCCCGGCTGCCCTGGTGGACACCGCCAGAGCCGTTGCCCAGCTGCGAGCCGTGCCCCGCGGGTTGTCCCCCGCTTGTCGCATGATCTCGCCGACGATGCTGCGCGCCGAGCTGGACCGCAAGCTGCGGCGGGACCTCCCCCTGCCTCCGGAGAAGTACCTCGAAGTCCTGGTGCGACTGGGTTTTGCCTCTGGCGATCCGCAGGCTTTGTACGGGCGTCTTCTGGATTTCTACACTGGCCAGGTGCTCGGCTTCTACGAGCCGTTCACCGACGAGATGGTGCTGGTGGACACGCCGGCGGCACGAGACGCCCAGGCCTCGCTGCTGTGGGCCCACGAGCTCGCCCACGCGGCCCAGGAGAAGAGCTTCTCCCTGCCCAGCCGCCTGCTGGCCATGCGCAACAACAGCGATCGGCAGCGAGCCGCCTCGGCCATCGCCGAGGGAGACGCCATGCTGGTGATGCTCCTGCTCAGCGCCCCCCCCGGTGGGGAACAGGCGGCCCTGGCAGCGGCGCAGCGCATGGCCAGCGGCACCGGCGTGCCGATTCCGGCGGCGGCGGGGGTTCCAGAGTTCTTCGTGGCGGATCTGCTGTTTCCCTACACCCGCGGGCTGCAGGCAGTGCTGGCCGCCTACGGCAGCGGCGACTGGGCGGCCGTGGACCGCTTGCTGGCCTCACCCCCGGAGTCCACGGCGGCGCTGCGCGACCCCCGGCGTCAGCCCCTGCCAATGGGCGACGAGCAGCTGCCCACCACCCCGGCCGGCTGGGCCGAGGTGCTCACCGACACGGTGGGGGAGTGGGCGCTGGAGTTCTGGCTCGGCCAGGTGCTGTCCAAGGAAGAGGCCACCCGACTCGCCCGGGAGTGGGATGGGGACCGCCTCAAGCTGGTGGAAGACACCGCCGATCCTGGCCGCTGGGCCCTCGCCTGGGTGATCCGCGGGCGCACCGTCGCCGGCCGGCGCGAGCTGGAGCAGGCCCTGCAGCGGGCCGTCCCTCGCCTGATCTCCCTCGGCGACAAGGAGGCGCTCAGACCGGCGCTGGTGTGGATGGCCAGCGGCAACACGGTGGAGTTGCGGGTGCAATGGCCCGCTGGGCCGGCGGCAGGCGCCCAACGCTCGCCTGTCAGGGCGCCAGCACCACCGCCTTGAGGATGGTCACCGTTTCCGTGGGCACATCCGACGGGAACGGCCCCCGCGCGCCGGTGGGAATGGCGGCAATGGCGTCCACCACCTCCATACCCTCCACGACTCGCCCGAAGACGCAGTAACCGAACTCCCGCGGCGTCGCACCGCGGTGATCCAGGTGAGGGTTGTCCTTGAGGTTGATGAAAAACTGTGAGGTCGCCGAGTCCACCTCGGCGGTGCGTGCCATGGCCACCGTGCCCCGCAGGTTTTTCAGCCCGTTGGCGGCCTCGTTGACCACCGGCGGGTTGGTGGGCTTGCGCGCCAGATCGGCGGTCATGCCGCCACCCTGGATCATGAAGGCGGGGATGACGCGGTGGAAAATCGTCCCGTTGTAGAAGCCAGTGCGCACGTAGTGCAGGAAATTGGCCACCGTCTTGGGCGCCTTCTCCGCCTCCAGCTCCACCACGATGACCCCTTTGGAGGTCTCCAGGCGCACCCGCGGAGCCCCCTTGGCCGGCTGCACCGGAGCACCCATGGTCAACACCATCGCCGCGACGATCATCGGGACCATCACTGCATCCTCCCTATCTAGCGTCCACCCAGGGCGGTGAGGGTAAAGCGCGGCACCGCGCTGGCACTCTCCATCTCGATCTTCAACACATGCCGGGAATCGGCGGCAAACCACGCCGGGATCGTCTGTTCCGCCAGCGCTGCACCGCCCTCCCCCCACAGCCGGACAGTCACGGTGCGCGCCCCGGCCCGCACCGTGAACGAGTCCCTGAACACGCCTGCACCCTTCTTGCGGCCAATGCCCAGAAAACCCTTCTGGGAGAAATCGAAGGGCTTCCGGCCCAACCTCTCGCCGTCCACCTCCAGCTCTACGGCACCTGAGGAGAGGGGCGAGTTGAAGTAGACCTCCAGGCGGGCCACACCGGTGACCGGGGTGGGCGTGGGGTCGACAGGGGTGGGGACCGGCCTCGTCCAGCTTCCCCGCTGCTCGGCGGCGCGCACCCGGTCACGGGCCAGCTCCAGGTACTCCCGGGACAGGGGATCGTCATCCAGTTCCAGCGCTGCCTCGAAGCGAGCCTGGGCCTGCCGCCACCGGCCCTGCCGGAGCGATTCACGACCCTCCTCCCGCAGTCTCTGGGCCTGCTCGCGGCGGGACAGCAGCTCCCGCTGGGTCGCCTCCAGCTCCCGCGCCTGCGCCGCCAACATCCGTGCCACGTCCGAGTGGGGTGCCTGGTCCCACACCAGCTCCAGCTGCCGCAGGGCACCGACCGGATCGCCCCGCTGCAAAGCTTCCGCTGCGGCGCGCTGGGCGTCGGCCACGCGGTGGCGGCGCTCGGCCTCTCCCGCCGGCACCCCGGGAAACGGCCCGCGGTCGATCCTGGTCGACAGCGCCGCCAGGGTGGCGGCCAGCGGCAATACGAGGAGAGCAAGCAGGACGGCAACCCAGCGGGGGTTGATGGGCAGGCGAAACACCGGCGGCAGCGCCGGCCGTGGCAGCGTCGGTCGTTCCAGCGAGGTGGCCCGAGTCACGGTCTGCGCCGAGGAGAGCGACTGCGACGCCTCCAGCTCTGCGGGCTGGGTCGGCGGTGGCTCGCTGGGTCGTGGGGCTTCGGCGCCGGCACCGGTGAGCACTCGTCGCAACGCCTCCAGCGCCCGCGCCACATCCTCGCCGCGCTGGTACCGGCGCTCCGGATCCTTCTCTAAAAGTTTGAGGACAATAGGATTGAACGCCGCCGGCAGGCCACTGCGCAGCTGCGAGGGAATGGCGGGTCGCTCGTGGACGATGCGGTAGGCCACCTCGGAGAGTGAGCCGCCCGCAAAGGGGCGTACGCCGGTGAGCAGTTCGAAGAGGACCACCCCCAAGGAAAACAGGTCGCTGCGACCGTCCACCGGAGCACCGGTGACCTGCTCCGGGGACATGTAGTTGGGGGTGCCGATGAACTGGCCAGTGGTGGTGAGGTTGGAGCTCTCCAGTCGCGCCACCCCGAAGTCGGTGATCTTCACCAGCCCCTGGGTGGTGATGATGATATTGGCCGGCTTGATGTCCCGGTGCACCACCCCCTTGGAGTGGGCGTACGCCAGCGCCCCGGCCAGTGCCCCTCCCACCGCCGCCACCTCGGAGTAGGTGAACGGCCGGCCGCTGCGCATCACGTCCTTCAGGCTCCTGCCCTCGATAAATTCCATGGCGATGAAGGACAGCCCACTCTCCTCATCGACACCGGCGTCGTGCACGGTGACGATGCCGGGATGGGTGAGAATCCCGGCGGCCTGGGCCTCCCGCAGGAAACGCTGGCGAAATTCCTCCGCCTCCTCGGCGTCGGAGGGTACCGACAGGGTCTTCAGGGCCACCTGCCGACCGATCACCGGGTCCCGGGCGAGGTACACCACGCCCATGGCGCCCTTGCCGAGGACGCGTTCGATCACGTAGCGACCCAGTTTCGGGGGGTGAGTCGGACGCTCCATTGCCCCCGCCCCTACCGTTCGAATCCCGGCGTGGGAGATGGCAGCACCACCACCACCACCTCGCCCGGGGCAGCGGCGAGCAGTACCTCCCGGGCGGCTCGCACCTGTGCCTCGCGATCGTGCCGCAGCCCGGCCAGCTGGCGCCGGAGTTGTCGGTTTGCTCCTGTCAGCGCGTCACGACGTTCCACCAGTCGGTGCAGCTCACTTTGCGCCTCGCGCAAGCTGGAGAATCCGGCCCACCACCCCCACGCGGCGAGCCCGGCCACCACCGGCGCCAACGCCAGCAACCCTCGCACCAGCAGCTTTCTGCCCAGGCTGGTCATGGTCTGGAGAAGGGCGCCCTCCCCGCGAACCGCGCCGCCGCTCCCAGCTCCTCTTCGATGCGCAGCAGGCGGTTGTACTTGGCGATGCGCTCCCCGCGCGAGGCCGAGCCGGTCTTGATGAGGCCGCAACCACACGCCACCACCAGATCAGCGATACTCGTGTCCTCGGTCTCGCCGGAGCGGTGTGAGACCATCGCTCGCCATCCACTGTGCAGCGCCAGGTTGACCGCCGCCAACGTCTCGGACACGGTACCGATCTGGTTCAGCTTGATGAGCACGGCGTTGGCCACCCGCCGGCGGATGCCCTCGGCGATGACTCGCGGGTTGGTGACGAAGATGTCGTCCCCCACCAGAAGGACCCGATCGCCCAGGCGAGCATTCAATTCCTCCCACCCCTCCCAGTCACCCTCCGCCAACCCGTCCTCGATGGAGACGATGGGGTAGGCGTCGACCCACTCGCTGTAGAGGGCGATGAGGTCGCGGGAAGAGAGCCCGTGCCGCCCCTCCCCCGGGAGAAAGTACCCCTCGCCGGTGCGCAGCTCGCTGCCGGCTGCATCCAGGGCAATCGCCACCTGCTCCCCGGGGGAGTAGCCAGCATCGGTGATGGCGTTCACCAGGTAGTCCAGCGCCGCCCGGTTGGAGGGCAGGTTGGGGGCGAAGCCACCCTCGTCGCCCACTGCCGTGATGTGTTTATCCTTCTTCAAACGTTCGCGCAGACTGTGAAAGACTTCCACCCCGGCGCGCAGTGCCGCGGAAAAAGACTCAAAGCCCCAGGGCACCACCATGAACTCCTGGATGTCCAGGGAGTTATCTGCGTGGGCACCGCCGTTGATGAGGTTGAGGCACGGGACCGGCAGGATGCCCACGCCGGCGCCGCCCAAGTAACGGTACAACGGCAGGTTCGAGGCCTCCGCAGCCGCCCGCGCCACCGCCAGCGACACCGCCAGAATGGCGTTGGCGCCCAGCCGACTCTTGTCCTCCGTGCCGTCCAGGGTGCGCAGCGCCAGGTCAATGCCGCCCTGGTCGCGGGCGTCGACTCCGAGCAGGCGCTCGGCGATCTCGCCGTTGACGTGGGCCACCGCTCGCAGCACCCCCTTGCCGCGAAAGCGGCCTGAGTCGCCGTCGCGCAACTCCAGCGCCTCGCGACTGCCGGTGGAAGCCCCTGACGGGACCATGGCATGCCCCACCGCCCCCCCTGACAGCACCACCTCCGCCTCGACCGTCGGATTTCCCCGCGAGTCCAGGATTTCTCTGCCAATGACCGCCTCGATCTCGAACAAGGCCTCACCTCCCATTTTCAGTGCTCGCCAGCAAACGGCGCGCCTCTCGGACGAGAGCACGGAGCTCTCCAGTGGTGGGCGCCTCGGCGTACACCCGCAGACGAGGCTCCGTGGTTGCCTGCCGCAACAACACCCAGGCGTCCTCGGATACTGCCAGTAGCAGACCGTCGGTCACCTCGATGCGGCGAACCGGCTGGCCCAGCAGGACGATGCGCCGCTGGCGCAACAGGCGCCTGAAGGCGGTGCGGTTCTTCTCGGTAAAGGGAACTTGCACCCGGCGAAAGAACAGCGCTCCGTACCGCTCGTACAGACGCCGGATCAACTCCGGGATGGTGGCCCCCTCCACCGCCACCATCTCGGCGGTGAGCAGCGCGGCCAGGATCCCGTCGCGCTCCGGCAGGTGGGTCGCGATACCCACACCGGCGGACTCCTCCACCGCCACGCCGACCCGGCCCGAGAGCATCTCCTGGGCCAGAAAGTGGAACCCCACCGGGGTCTCCACCAGCTCTCGACCGTGACGAGCGGCGATGCGATCCACCAGGCGACTGGTGCCGGTGGTGCGAGCCACCCCTCCACCCACCCCGCGCCGCCGAACCAGGTAGTCCACCAGCAAGGCGATGGCCACCGATGGCGCCACCGCCCGGCAGGCGTGGTTGACGATGCCGAAGCGGTCCGCATCCCCGTCGGTGGCCAGGCCCAGATGGGCGCCGGAGGTGCGCACCAGCTCCCGCAAACCCTCGAGATTCGCCGGCGTGCACTCGGGGGCGTAGCCGCCGAAGTAAGGATCCTTGGTCCCGTGCAGGGCGACCGTGGGCACACCGTGGGCGAGCAACACCCGGTCGAGGAACTCTCGGCTGGTTCCGTACAGCGGGTCCACCGCCACCTTCAGGCCGCTGGCACGAATGGCGTCCCAGTCCACCTCCCGCTCCAGTGCGCCCAGGTACCCCTCCATCAAGGTTGCCCGCTGTCGCAGCTCACGCTGGGGCACGTAGAATGGCTCCGGGGAGTCTTGCAGCGCCAGCGCCTGGCCCTGGACCTCCTCGCACAGCTCCAGCGGGGCCGGTGCGCCACTGGAGACGTACAGCTTGACCCCGTTGTACTCCGCCGGGTTGTGGGAGGCGGTGAAGGTCACCCCCAGCACCGCACCGCGCTCGCGCACGGCCCAGGCCAGGCACGGTGAGGGAAGATCGCGCTCCGAGGCAACGGTTGAGAAACCATGATGGGTAAAGACCGAAACCGCCTCCTGGGCAAACTTTTCCGACAGCAGCCGCGTGTCGTAAGAGACCACTACCTCACCGGCCAGGCGGCGCCGGCGCAGCACCTGCACCGTGGCCTCCAGCAGCAGTCGGACGTTGCGGAACGTGAGGTCCTGCCCGACCACGCCGCGCCACCCGGAGGTGGAGAGGTGAATCATCGCCGTCGCCCCCGAGGCTACCATAGCCTCGTCGCCCTGGGTATGGCCGCCGTCCTGGCGATGGGGGCGGAAACTTCCCTCACCGCGGTGGCCAACCCCTGGCCAGCATCCTCGGACGACCCCTGGCAGAGGATGCGCGCCGTGGTGCTCGCCCACATCAACGCCGCTCGCACCGCCCACGGAGTGGCGCCCCTGGCCCACCATGAGCTGCTGACTCGCCTCGGCGACCGGCACGGTCACGACCTGATCGCCGACGGGGTGGTGGGGCACTTCTCCACCAGCGGCACGCCGCCGTACCTGCGCTACCTGTTGGCCGGCGGCACCGGCTACCACCGCCAGAACGTGGCGGCGCTGGTATCGTCTACGTCGCTGGCGGAGTCGGAAATCCTCGAGGCGTTGCTGGCCAGCGTCGAGCGCATGCTGGCAGAGCAACCACCTGCAGACGGTCACCGCGCCACCCTGCTGGATCCCACCTCCACCCATATCGGCATCGGCATCGCAGCGCGAGGCGGCTGGCTCGTCTCCACCCACGAGGTGGCCGTCCAGATCGCCCGGATCATCACCCTGCCGCCGGTGGTGGCACCACCAGGGATCACGGTTCGCTACGCCGCTGCTCTTCCTCCTCCCTGGCGAGCTCAGGCGGCGGAACTCATGTGGGAACCACTTCCCGCTCCGCTCACCGTGGCGCACGCCAACGCCCTCACCTCCTACAGCTACCCACCCCGCGGCGAGATCACCTACCTCCAGCGGGAGCGGCGGGGCGCTCTGGCGGCAGGTTCCCCTCCTCTGGCCAGCGTTGGCTGGACCGTCGACAGACGAGGAGAGTTTTCGCTCACTTGGACTACCGGTCCCAGGGAGGGAGTGGAAATCATCCTTGTTTGGGCCAGCACTGCCGCTCGGCAAGAGCTGGCCGCCGTGGCTGCCGCCGCCGTGGTGGTCACGCGGGATGGGACCCTTCCCCCTGAACTGGGGCGCTGGGTGGAGCTCCGCGGCGTGGGCAGAGATCCATCCTAGATCGAGGAGGGGAGCCCCATGGCCATGCCCATCTACATGGACTACAACGCCACCACCCCGGTGGACCCGCGGGTGGTGGAGGCGATGCGGCCCGCCTTCGAGGAGCACTTTGGCAATCCGGCCTCCCGTACCCACCCCTACGGCTGGGCAGCGGCGCGCCTGGTAGAGAAGGCCCGCGCCTCCCTGGCCTCGCTGCTGGGAGGCAACCCGGACGAGTTCATCTTCACCTCCGGCGCCACCGAGGCCAACAACCTGGCCATCAAGGGGGCGGTGTGGGCGCGGACAGCCAGATCCTGCCATGTCATCACCTGCACCACCGAGCACAAGGCGGTGCTGGACCCCTGCCGACGCCTGGCTCGGGATGGCGGAGTCGAACTCACCGTCCTGCCGGTGGATCGCCTCGGCCGGGTGGATCCGCAGCGCCTCGCCGAGGCGCTGCGACCGGACACCGGGCTGGTATCCCTGATGCTGGCCAACAACGAGACGGGCACCCTGCATCCACTTCCCGAGGTGGCACGGATCTGCCGGCAGCGCGGCGTGCTGCTGCACACCGACGCCACCCAGGCGGTGGGAAAGATCCCGGTGAACGTTCACGAGCTGGGGGTGGACCTGCTCTCCCTCTCCGCCCACAAGTTTTATGGACCGAAGGGGATCGGTGCCCTGTGGCGGCGGCGCGGAGTGCCCCTGGTTCCCCTCCTCGACGGTGGCGGGCACGAGCAGGGGCTTCGCTCCGGCACCCTGGCCGTGCCGCTGATCCTCGGCTTGCAGCGCGCCCTGGAGCTGTGCTGCGCCGACCTGGACAGCGAGGGGTCTCGTCTCGCGGCTCTGCGCGACGAGCTGCGCCGCCTCCTTCTCGACGACCTCCCCGGGGTGGAGGAGAACGGCGACCCGCAGCATCGACTGCCCAACACCTTGAACCTCACCTTTCGCGGCGTGGAGGGCAACGCCCTGCTGGCCAGCCTGCCTGCCCTGGCCATCTCCTCCGGCTCGGCGTGCACCTCCGCGGATCCCGCCCCGTCCCACGTTCTCCTCGCCATGGGGAGAACTGCGCGGGAGGCTCAGGCCTCCCTTCGCTTCTCCCTTGGTCGGCCGACGACGGCAGCGGAGGTGGAGAAGGCGGCCGAACTGGTGCGCGCCGCCCTGGCCAGGCTGCGTCGCCGGTGACGCGCTGACGGGCACTACACTGGGCGCGGAGGACGAGACACGCTCACGCCGACCTCACTGACCCAGGCACTTGACGCGCTGTGCCACACCTTGGCCGCGCATTCGCCGCCTCGCACCATCGCCGGGGTGTGCGCCGCCGCTCGCCCCGTCCCCGTGGCCGCCCTGGCCAGGGTCGACCAATCGCTGCTGGTGGTGGTGCCCAGCCCTGGCGACGCGGAAGCCCTCCACGCCGGCCTCGCCTTCGTGGCGCCGCAACTCCCGGCGGCGTATCTGGCGGCGGAAGCGGTGGAAACCTACGGGGCGCGACCCCTGTCTCTGGGCGCCAGCGCTGCCGCAGCCATCGACCTGGCTCGCCTGGCCCGGCGCCACCTCCAGGTCCTCATTGCCCCGGCGCGTCTGTTGCTGCACCCCCTCCCGCCGCCCTCCCTCGTGGCGAAACGCACCGTCGTCCTGCGCCGGGGAGACCGACTGGGCAGAGACGACTTCGTTGCCACACTCCTGGCTGAGGGTTACCGCCGGACAGCCGTGGCGACAGAGGCCGGAGAGGTGGCGGTGCGCGGGGAGATCTGCGACGTCTGCACCCTCGAGGGCTGCGTCCGGCTGGTCCTCGAGGTCGACCGCATCGACCCCCTGCGCACCTTCGATCCCACCAGCCAGCGGACGGAATCCGAACCCCTCGACGAGTTCACCGTGTCTCCCCTGCGGCTCTTCCCGGCCGATGCAGCCGCTCGCTATCGCCTCGCCACCCGCCTGGAGTCGGACGGCTACGGCGAGGTGGCGGCGCTGGTGCGAGAGGAGCTGCACCGCGAGGTCTGGGAGGGGATGCTCTCCCTGGCCCACGAGTCCCAACCCCTGTGGTCCATGGTGGACCGCCTGGTGGTGTGCGAGCCCGCCGACGTGCTGACCGAGATCGAGCGGGCGATCAAGGCGGCGCAGCACAACTGGTCCACCCTGGCGCTCCACGGGCATGCCCTGCCCCCCCCCGAGCGGGTGCTGTACGGCCGCCAGCTCTGCGCCGAGGCCCTGGCCGGCGCCGATCGCGTGGTGGAGCTGGCGCTCACCGAGGGCGAGCCGACCGTCACCCTGCACACCGCCCCGGCCCCCTCCCACGCCAGCCAGCCCCGCCTGCTGCTGGAGGAGCTGCGCCGTGGCGTGGCCGAGCGTCGCCGGCAAATCCTGCTCGCCGCCTCCACCGGCGAAGAGCAGCGACTGGAGCACCTTCTCGCCAGCGCGGAACTGGAGCTTTCACGCCGCTGGCCGGGCGAGGCGGAGATCGGCATCCAGACGGGCACCCTGCCGCGCGGGTTCCTCTGGCGCGAGGCGAACCTCGTCGTCTACGGTCGCGGCGATCTCACCACCCTGCCGCCCCCCGGCCGCCCGCGCCGCTCCCTGGCCGTGGTTCTCGCCGAGATGCGCGACCTCCGGGTGGGGGATTTCGTCGTTCACGCCGATCACGGCATCGGGAGGTTCCAGGGGTTCCGCACCATTCTCCACGACGGGGGGACGCACGAGTGCGTCGAGCTGGAGTACGCCGGTCGCGGCAAGTTGCTGGTGCCCCTGGACCGCGCCGACGTACTGGAGAAGTACGCCTCGGCGAGCGAGGGCGCGCCGCCCAAGCTGGATCGCCTGGGCGGGGGCACCTGGGCGCGCACCAAGGCGCGGGTCAAGAACTCTTTAAGGGATCTGGCCGGGGAGCTGTTGCGCACCCACGCCGCCCGGGAGCTGTCCCGCGGCTTCGCCTTTTCCAAGGATTCGCCCTGGCAGCGGGAGTTCGAGGCGGCGTTCGAGTACGAGCTGACACCCGATCAGGAGGCGGCGGTGCGCGAGGTCAAGCGGGACATGGAGTCCGCCCGCCCCATGGAGCGGCTGCTGGTCGGCGACGTCGGCTATGGCAAGACCGAGGTGGCGATGCGGGCCGCCTTCAAGGCGGTGCTGGACGGCAAGCAGGTGGCGGTGCTGGCCCCCACCACGGTGCTCGCCGCCCAGCACCTGCGCACCTTCACTCGCCGCTTCGCCGGCTTTCCGGTGGAACTGCGGGGCCTTTCCCGCTTCCTGCCCGCCGACGAGCAACGCGCCACCCTCGCCGGACTGGCCGACGGGACGGTGGACGTGGTCATCGGCACCCATCGGCTGCTGGCCGCCGACGTCCGATTCCGTGATCTCGGGCTGGTGGTCATCGATGAGGAGCAGCGCTTCGGCGTGGCGCAGAAGGAGAGACTCAAGCAGCTGGTGGCCGGCGTCGATGTGCTGTCGCTGTCCGCGACCCCCATCCCACGCACCTTGAACCTCGGCCTGCTGGGGTTGCGCGACGTGTCGATCATCGAGACCCCCCCACGCGATCGCCTGGCGGTGCAGACCCATGTGCTGCCCTTCTCCAGGGAGCTGCTGCGCGAGGCCATCCTCACCGAGATGGCGCGCGGCGGGCAGACGTTCTTCGTCCACAACCGGGTCGCCTCCATCGGCGGGCTCGCTGCCCTCCTGCGCGAGACCGTCCCGGAAGCTCGCCTGGTGGTGGCCCACGGTCAGATGGCCGAGCGCCAGTTGGATCGAGCGATGAGCGCCTTCGTGGACGGCCACGCCGACGTGCTGCTGGCCACCTCCATCATCGAAAACGGCCTCGACATCCCCAACGCCAATACCCTCATCGTCAACCGCGCCGAACGCTTCGGCCTGGCTCAGTTGTACCAGCTGCGCGGCCGGGTCGGGCGCTCCGATCGCCTGGCCTTTGCCTACTTCCTGGTGCCGCCCGAGGCGTCCCTGTCGGAGGAGGCGCGGGCCCGCCTGGCCGCCATCGTGGAGTTCGCCGAGCTGGGCTCGGGGTTCCGCATCGCCGCCCGCGACCTGGAAATCCGCGGCGCCGGCAACCTGCTGGGCGCCGAGCAGCACGGCCACCTGCGTGCGGTGGGGTACGAGACCTACTGCCGCCTGCTGGAGGAGGTGGTGCACGAGCTCAGGGGGGAGGAGGCCCCGGCCGCGGTCCACGCCGTCGAGCTGCGCCTGGGGCTGGACCTGAAGCTGCCCGAGGCGTACGTCCCGGACGAGGCGCTCCGCCTTGCCACCTACCGTCGCATCGCCTCGGCGAGGGACGACGCCGCGCTGGCCGATCTGCGCGCCGAGCTGGTGGACCGCTTCGGCCACCCCCCGCCCCAGCTCGCCAATTTGATCCTGCACCAGTCCGTGCGACGGCGCAGCGAGGCCGCCGGGGTGACGCGGATTCGCCGTACCCCGCTGGGCCTCGAGCTCGCTCTCGATGCCGCCCACCCGGCGGCCCACGGCGTGGCGCTGTCCCTGCTGCGCCGCGTTGCCGGCGCCACCCTCTCCCCCCAGGGGGTGCTGCGCCTTCCCTCCCAGGGACACGACGCAGTCAGCGAGGCGGCGGCGTTGCGCGATCTGCTGCCAGCTCCAACAGCGGGGCCAGAAACCCCGTAAATATGAAAAACGCGCTACAATTCCCGCATGCCGGAATTGCGGTGGCGTGCCGGAGAGGAGCTGCGGTCGCTCCGTCTGGAAGACGAGCCCGTCGGGATCGGCCGCGCCTCGGATAATGACATCGTCATGAAGGACTTCTCGGTGTCCCGCCACCACGCCCGCGTGGAGCGCCGAGGCACCTCGTGGTGGGCGGTGGACCTGGGCTCCACCAACGGTGTCAAGATCAACGGTCGATACCTGCCGGAAGCACCCCTCTCCGACGGCGACCGCATCCAGGTGGGTAACTTCACCATCGTGTTCCACAACACCGATTCGGCCGAGAAAGAGTCGGTGGTTTCCTCCACCCTCATCCGCTCCATCGACGAGTTCCGCGAGAGCTTCCCCCTCGAGGTAGAGCCGTCGGCCGCGCCGGCCGCCGCCTCCGCCCGCGAGCGCGTACTGGAAGCGCTGGCCCGTGTTGCCCGCACGCTCCTGGAGGTGGAGGAGCTGGAGCCGGTGCTGGAAAAAGTGATGGAAGCCGTCTTTGCCCAGCTCCCGGCCGATCGCGCCTACCTCCTGCTGATCACCGGCCCGGACCGCAGCGAGCTGCGGATGGCCCGCTCCCGCGGCGGCAAGCCCCTCACCAAGGCGCCCGTCTCCCAGACCATGCTGGAGCTGGTGACTCGCCAGAAGGTGGCCATCCTGACCTCCGACGCCCAGGTGGACGAGCGCTTTGCCGCCGGCCTGTCGGTGCGCATGCACCAGATCCGCTCCGCCATGTGTGCGCCGCTGTGGTACCGGGACGCGGTCATCGGCGTCCTCTACGTGGACACCCCCCTGGCCAGCGGCTGTTTTCACGCCGAGCACCTGGACCTGCTCACCGCCCTCGCCAACTACGCCGCCGTCGCTATCGAGCGCGCCAAGCTCAACGACTCCATTCGCGAGCAGAAGCGCATCCGCGAGCGTCTGGAGCGCTACCACTCCCCGGCCGTGGTGGAAGCCATCGTCGGGCACCACCGCTCGGGCTCCGGTCCCGAGCGCCACGAGACCCGCGAGGTGTCAGTGCTGTTTGCCGACATCGTCGGCTTCACCCAGCGCTGCGAGGGGATGGAACCCCCGGAAGTGGCGGCTTTCCTGACACAGTTCTTCTCTTTGGCCACCGACTCGGTCTTCGAGTTCGGCGGCACCGTCGACAAGTTCATTGGCGATGCCATCATGGCGTTCTTCGGGGCGCCCCTGGCGCAGCCCGACCACGCCGAGCGCGCGGTGCTGGCTGGCCTGGCCATCCGGCGACGGCTGAAGAAGTGGAACCGGGAGCGCCTGCTGGCCGGTCTGGACGCCGTCGAGGTGCGGGTGGCCATCAACTCGGGGCTGGTGGTGGTGGGGGACATTGGCTCCGCCACGCGCGTCGACTACACGGTGCTGGGGAACACGGTCAACGTCGCGGCGCGCATCGAAGACGCGGTTGCCAAGCCGGGCCAGGTGGTGTTGGGCGCGGCAACCCAGAAGGCGGTGGCCCACATCTTCCCCACCGAGCATCTGGGCAACATCGAGCTGCGCGGCCTGAAGGCCAAGCTGCCGGTGTTCCGCGTTCTCACTGAGGAGCTTACCGGAGCGGGCGAGTGACGGCCCTCGCAGAGGTTGTCTTCGTCACCTCCAGCGCGCCCAAGCACCGGGAGGCGGAGGCGATCCTGGGGATTCCCCTCACTCGCCAGCCCCTTGATCTCGTCGAGCCCCAGAGCTTGAACGTCATCGAGGTGGCGAGGAGAAAGGCCCTGCTCGCCCACTCCTTGCTGCACAAGGCGGTGCTGGTGGAGGACACCTCCCTGGAGCTGCGCGCCCTGGGCGGCTTTCCCGGCCCCCTGGTACGCTGGCTGCTGGACGCCGCCGGTCCCGAATCGCTGGCCAGGATCCTGGACGGCTTTGCCGACCGCCACGCCACCGCCCGCTGCGTGGCGCTGCTGTTCGATGGCAGCCGCGAATGGATCGGCGAGGGGACCGTGGAAGGGAGCATCGTCAAGGTCCCCCGCGGCACCTCCGGGTTCGGCTGGGACGTGGTGTTCGCGCCGGCGTGGGGCGATGGCAGAACCTACGCCGAGATGAGCCCCGACGAGAAGAACGCCCGCTCCCACCGCGCCCTGGCCTTTCGCAGCCTCGCTCGGCAGCTGCCAGGCGCCAGCCTCACTCCACGACCATGACCTCCCGGGGCAGCGGCAGCCCGGCGGCGCACCGCTGGCGATCCGCCAGCAGCAGCTGCCACAGGCGGGCGACCCGCGCCCGCAGGCCAATCTCGTCGCCGTCGTTGCGCAGCACGTAGCTGGCCACCGCCCGACGGGCCGGATCATCGAGCTGCGCCGCCACCACCGCCGCGAAGGCAGCCTCGCTCCACCCCGCCGAAAGGGCCCGCTGCCGGCGCAAATGCAGGGGCGCCTCCACCACCACCAACCGGTGGTACTGCCGCCAGCTCCCGGTTTCCACCAGCAGGGCCGCCTCCACCACTGCCACCGGCGTCGAGGTTTCGGCCCGGGCGTCCAGCCAGCTGGCCACCTGGCCCTGCACCAGGGGATGGACGAGCGCCTCTAGCCGGCGGCGGGCCTGGGGGTCGGACAGCACCCTCTCCGCCAGCGCCCGCCGGTTCACCCCCCCCTCGGGGCTCATGACACCACGGCCGAACTCGCGTTCCACTGCGATGGTGCCAGCGCCGCCGGGCCGGTAGAGAGCCTCCACCACTTGGTCGGCGTCCAGCACCGCCGCGCCCCGCTCCGCCAGGAGGCCGGCGACGGTGCTCTTGCCGCTCGCCACCCCGCCCGTCAGGCCGACCCGCAGCACCTCACTCCATCCCGCGCCGGCGGCGCGCGGCGCGCACCGTGTTGCGCAGCAGACCGGCAATGGTCAACGGCCCCACCCCGCCGGGGACCGGCGTGATGGCCCCCGCCACCTCCCGCACCGCCGTGAAGTCCACGTCCCCCACCAGGGTGTAGCCGCGCCTGACGAGCTGCTCCCGCCGGCCCTCGTCGCCCGGGTACAACCGCGCCACCAGCTCGGGGTCCTCCACCCGGTTGATACCCACGTCCACCACCACTGCCCCGGGCTTGACGAACTCGGCATTCACCAGCGCCGGCTTGCCGATCGCCGCCACCAGCACATCCGCCCCTCGGCACACCCCCGCCAGGTCGGCGGTGCGGGAGTGGCAGACCGTCACCGTGGCGTGGCGGGCCAGCAGCAGCGCCGCCATGGGCTTGCCCACGATCTCCGAGCGGCCCAGGACAACCGCGCGCCGGCCGCTCAGCTCCACCCCCTCGGCGTCCAGCAACTCCATGATCCCGGCCGGAGTACAGGGCACGAACGACGGTCGTCCCTGGTGCAGCAGCCCGACGTTGAGCGGGTGGAAACCGTCCACGTCCTTGGCCGGATCGACGAGATCCAGGAATTCCCGGCTGTTGAGGTGGGAGGGGAGGGGAAGCTGCAGCAGGATGCCGTCCACATCCTCATCGCGGTTGAGCTGGACGATCAGCCCGCGCAGCTCCTCCGCCGTGGTGGCGGCGGGCAGGGCGTGGGTCGCCGCTCGAATTCCCGCCGCCTGCGCCGCCTTGCCCTTGGCGCCCACGTACACCCGGGAGGCGGGGTCGTCCCCCACCAGCACCACCTCCAACCTCGGCACGACGCCTCGTCTTCCCAGCTCGGCGACGTCGTCCGCCACGGCGCCGCGAATCCGCGCTGCCACCGCAGTTCCATCCATGATCCTGGCGCTCATCCTGACCCTCCCTTCCTCGCCACCGTCAACACCGCGATGCCTCCCGACAGGTGCCGCTGCTCCGGAAGTGGAAAACCGGCGTGCCGGCAGGCCGCAGCAAACTCGGAAGCATCGGCGAAACTCCCCACCGATGCCGGCAGGTAGGCGTAGGCCGACCCGTCGTCGGAGATCAACCCCCCCACCGGCGTCACCACCCAGCGGTTCCACAGCGCCGCCAGCCGCCCGACGATGGCCCGGCGCGGACGGTGAAACTCCAGCACCCCCAGGATGCCCTGCGGCCGCAGCACCCGCGCGATCTCGCCCAGACCCTGCCCCAGATCGGCGAAATTGCGCACCCCGAAAGCCACCGTGACCGCGGCGAACGCAGCGCTGCGGAACGGCAGGGCGAGGGCATCGGCGGCCACCCAGGTGGCCCCATGGCGCCGTCGGCGCCCCTTGCGGCGGGCCAGCGCCAGCATGTCCAGGCAGAAGTCTGCTCCCACCGCCCGACGATCCCGGACCGCCAGCGCCACGTCGCCGGTGCCGCAGGCGAGATCCAGGACCGGGCCCGCCGGCGCCTCGGCCAACGCCCGCACCAGATGCCGTCGCCAGCCCACGTCCTGGCGCAAGGAGAGCAGGCGGTTGAGCAGGTCATAGCGAGGCGCCACGGAGGAAAACATGGCGCGGATGGCGCGCGGATCGCGGGCCAGTCGATCCCCGGCCTCCCCCGATGGCGCAGACCGTCTCATCGCCGCAGGCTCCGGTTGATCTCCTCCACCATGTTGTAGAGCAACACCAGGTTGGAGATGGCGCGTTCCTCCCGTGCCGGCTGGAGCAGCGGCTGGCACTCCTGCAGCGGCAGTTCGCGGCCACTCCTCAGTTCCCAACAACCGGTCTGGTTCACCAGTCCGTAGCCGCCCAGAGCCAGCACCGCCCCGCTCAGGGCGGCCGTGCCATAGGGGCCCGCTACCGGCCAGCGTCGCTCGCGCAGCAGCGAGGACCCGAGAAACGCCGGCGGCGGGGTGACCCCCAGAACATCCAGGAGAGTGGGAGCGATATCCAGATGCCCTCCCTCCCCGCCCTGTTCCCCGCGGCACTCCTCCCTGGCTCCAGGGAGAAGCACGAAGAAGGGCACGCGATCGATGCGCGGCCAGGTGGATTCGCTCCGCGGAGGCCAGCCGGCCAGCTCGAGAAGCCTCCCCTCCGGGTCGAAGCCGGCATCGTGGTCGCCGTAGATGGCGATCACGGTGTTTTCCTTCAGACCCACCCGTGCGAGCTGATCCACAAACCGCTCCAGGGCACGGTCCACGTAGCGCATGGAATGCAAGTAGTTGCCCAGGGGCGTGTCCTCCAGATCGCCCACCGGGAGCTCCCGGTATCTGGTCGGGAAGCCCTCGAAGGGGTGGTGCAAGCCGAGGGTGATGAGGAGGGCCATGAACGGCTGCGGCTGCTTCGCCAATCGGGGCACCATGCGCTCGAAAAAGACGTGATCCGCCAGCCCCCAGCCGATCTCTTCGCCCTCACCGAGCTCGCGCCGGAAATACGAGGTCTGGAAACCGTAGCGAGGGTGCAGAATGGCGCGGTTCCAGAAACCTCGGTCGAAGGCGTGCGCTGACACCGTGGTGTAGCCCGCCTCGGCCAGCACCGCGGGGAGGGCGTGGAAGTGGTTGCGGGCGCGGCGGAAGGCAACCGCCCCTCGGTCCAGGGCGTGCAGGGAGTTCAAGGCGATGAACTCCCCGTCGGAGCTGCGCCCCTGGTCACTCTGGTCAAAGACGAAGGGGAAGTAGAGGGCCTCCCTGCGCAACCGATCGAGAAAGGGAGTCACCAACTGCCCTCCCACCCGCGCCCCCACCACCCACTGCTGTAGCGACTCCACCTGAATGACGATCAGATTTTGGCCCGCCGCGACGGCGCTGCAGGGAGAGGGAGGCGGTAACGCTCCCTGGCGGGCGCGGAAGAAGGCAATGACCCTCTCCCGCGTCGCCGGGTCGGGGCGTCGACTGGCCATCTGTTCGCGGCCCGTCCGCACCACATCCACCAGGTGCGTCAGGCCGACCCCCCAGTGGCGCAGCATTTGGTCGTGGGAGAAGACTTGCGAGGCCAGCCCGCCGGGCGCGAAGGCCTCGCGGAGGGAAGCCACGCCAGGCCAGGCCACCAGTCCGCTGGCCAGGACCACCGCGCCGACCCCACGCCAGCGCGCAAGGCGCCGAGCCGGAGGCAAGGGTCGACCGGTCCACAACGCCAGGGCGAACAGCAGTGCCGCTCCGGCTCCCAGGGCGAACCAGCCGTCGGCGGAACGGGTGAGGGCGCGCACCGAATCCGCCACCTGACCGGTTTGCCTGGCGGCGTGCAGAGCCGTCAACGGCACCAGGGAGCCGAAGTAGCGAAAGTAGACCACGTCCGCGTAGGCGGTGACGGCCGCCAGCATCACCAGCCCGGACGCCAGCCAGCGCCGCCAGCGCACCGGCGCCAGCGCCACGGGCAGCGCCACCATAACGGCAGCGGCCAGCTCCAGGGTCATCGTCTCCCGCCGAACTCCGTACCCTGTCCGCAGCAAGAAGCCCTGCGCCTGCACCACCACACCCAGCACGCACCAGACCACCGGCACCACCAGCAGGTACCACCATGCCCAGGAAGGCCGGCGGCGCAGCAAGAGACCACCCACTACCAGCAGCAGGGTGAGGCCGGCGAAGGCGGACTGGATGACGGCGATGCGTTGCACGGTTCGCACCCGGTGAACCACCCGCGGCGAGTTGGCCGGCGGCCCCAGCCAACGCACCCTCTCTCGTACGGGCTCCCACTCCACCAGCCACTCCCCCGGGGCGGGAGGCGGTCCCAGCCGCGCCTGCAGCTCTACGACCTCGCCGGGGTGCACCGGGTGGGGGTAGACTGTCCGCATCCCGTCACGCTGCACCATGCGTCCATCAACAGCCAGCCAGTGGTAGCCAAAGTGGTCGGCAGAGTCGGCGGACGACCACACCTCGGTGCCGACGTTGCGGATCACGGCGCGCACCCGGGTTTCTTCCCCGGCCCAGATGTACCGTGGGGTAGCTATGTCCACAATCTCCCAGCGCAGCCCCGGTTCACTCTCCCCGCCAGCGGTGGCCGCCATGAGGAGCAGGCCCGCGGCAAGGACGCTCTTGAGACGGGCTTGCTTCCTCATGAGGGCAGATCCTAGCACGGGCATGCCTTTCACCCATGGGTCCGATGAGCGCACGAGAAACCTCCCGCCGCTCCGGCAGCCGGAGGAGGAGCATGCGCCCGGGTGTTTTCTCGATCTACGACAAGTGGGAACTCTCCGGCGGTGGGATCGGCTTCGAGAGGGACGGTGCCGTGCCGACGCCGTGGTCGTACACCAGCCGGCCTCCCAAGTGGGCCTGGTAGGTGACCAGCGCTGCCGCCAGCGCGAGGACCCCCAGGTACAGCCAGTTCAGCGGACCGGAGTGTCGATCGCCACGCGCCAGCAAGAGCCGCGCCCCGGCGAGCAGCAGCATGCCAACCATGACCAACACCCCGAATGACTCGTGTTGCTCCAGCAGCTGCCGCCCCGCGGGCGGCACCACGACTTCTTCGTAGGCCAGCTTCCCGGTCACGAATGCTGCCACGGAGCCCACCGCCGCCAGCACGATGAGGAACACGGCGGCGCTGTCCAGGGCCCGCCAGCGCCGCGTCCTCGACAGCGCCTCGAACAGGAGAGCTACGAAGATCAGGGCGATGGGAAAGTGCACCAGCGCCGGGTGCAGCGGGTCGGGCAAGACCGACATGGCATCACCTCCACCGAGTGCGCAGGGGCCCCGGTCGACGTTCCGGCCCGGTCAACAAGGGCATTCGCTCGTCGCTTCCCGGGCGGCCAGCCAGGCCGGAGCCGTGAGGTACCATGGCCCGGTGGATATCGTCATCGCCGTGGTCGTGCTCGGGTGTGCGCTGGCGGGGGGGTTCCTGGGAGCCGTCCGCCTCGGCGCCTGGATCCTTGCCCTCACCGCCGCCGGCTTCGCCGGCCGCTGGGCCGGGCCTGCAGCCGCCACCCTGCTGGCCGGCGGCGGTGATCCCTCGCCGGCGGCCAAGGCCGGAGGCGCGGTGCTGGCGGCAGCATCGGCCGCCGTGCTGGTTCTGGTCGCGGGACGCGGGCTCCGTCTGGGTCTGGAGAAGATCCGCCTGGGCTGGGCAGACCGCCTCGGCGGCGCGCTCGTTGCCGGCGTGATGGCGCTGGCTCTGACAGCCATGCTGCTGGCCCTGGCAGGCGAAGGGGGCTTCTCTCCCCATTCGAGCGGAGCGCAGCGCCTCCAGCAGGTGGGACGGCAGGTGCTGATGTTGCACCAGGAAGCCGTGCTCCCCCCGCGCCCCCTGTAGTGGAAGCGTCGTACGCACCCGGGCGCGTGGCGACGGCACAGGAGTCAGCGCCAGCCGGCGGGTTCAGCGCAGGAGAAGCAGCAGTAATACCAACCCCAAGACGATCCCCAACAGAGCGACCAGCAACGGCCAGCACCCGAGACTTGGCGGCCCGAGCTGGCGATCCAGCTGTCTCTCCAGCATGGCCTTGAGTTCGTCCAGGGAAGGCTGGGGGGAGACCTGACCGGGCGGGGGCGAAGGGAGATCGCTCACGGCCCAGCATAGCTTGACGATCGCCGCAGGGCACCCCATACTTTGGGTATCCCGTTCTGCCACCTCCTCCCAGGAGGTCGGTGATGATCGCGAAAGTCTCATCGGCCGTGCCCCGTGGTGCCGAGGCCCTGCCCGTTCAGGTAGAAGTCGAAGCTCACCAAGGGATTCCACTTCTGGCCGTGGTGGGCTTGCCGGACACCGCCGTGCGCGAGGCGCGGGAACGAGTGCTCACCGCCATCCGGCAGCTGGGGACCACCTTCGAGGCCCGGTCGATTGTCGTCAACCTTTCCCCCGCCGAGGAGCGCAAGGAGGGAACCCTCCTCGACCTGCCCATCGCCGTTGGAGTGCTGACCGCCGCCGGCCTGCTGCCCCAGGGGGCCACCTTCGGCCTGTGGCTGGTGGGAGAGCTGTCCCTCGACGGGGGGGTACGGCCGGTTCGCGGCGTCTTGCCGATCGCCGAAGCGGCCACCAAGACCGGAGCCGCCCTGGTGGTTCCGGCCGACAACCTGCCGGAAGCGGTGGTAGTTCGCGGTGCCCGGGTGTACCCCATCGTCACGCTCTCCCAGCTGGTCGCACACCTGCGGGGAGAGCGCCTGATCACCCCGGTGGTGGGGCGCGATGGCCACCATCCCCCCCCACCCAGGGACGGCGACCTGGACCTGGCCGATGTCGCCGGCCAGGAGCAGGCGAAACGCGCCCTGGAGATCGCCGCCAGCGGCGGCCACAACCTCCTGCTGCTCGGCCCCCCCGGTGCCGGCAAGACCATGCTGGCGCAGCGCCTGCCGGGAATACTCCCACCGTTGACCGAGGACGAAGCGCTGGCCACCACCAAGATCTACTCCGTGGCCACCGGCGTCGAGCGGCCCCAGGGACTGATCTGGCGGCGCCCCTTCCGCGCGCCGCACCACTCCATCTCCACCGCCGGCCTGGTGGGCGGGGGGTCGATCCCTCGCCCCGGCGAGGTCTCGCTGGCGCACAACGGCGTGCTGTTCCTCGACGAGATCACCGAGTTCCGCCGGGATGTCCTGGAGGTGCTGCGCCAGCCCCTGGAGTCGGGGCAGGTGGTCCTCACCCGCGCGGCCGCGAGCCTTACCTTTCCGGCCCGCTTCCAGCTGGTGGCTGCCGCCAATCCCTGCCCCTGCGGCTTTCTGGGCGACGCCCGGCGGGAATGCCGGTGTTCCCCCCGGGAGATAGCTCGTTACCGAACACGCCTTTCCGGGCCCCTGTTGGATCGCATCGATCTGCAACTGGAGGTCCCCGCAGTACCCTACCGGGACCTCGCCTCCTCGGCGCCGCGAGAGGGCTCCGCGGCGGTGGCGAGGCGAGTCACTGCCGCACGAGAGGTGCAGCTCGAGCGTCTCGGCGGTGGCAGGCGGCGCACCAACGCCGACATGACCCCCGCTGATCTCCGTCGCCACTGCGCCCTTGACCGCGAGGGGACTCGTCTGCTGGAAACCGCGATGGATCGACTGGCCCTGTCAGCGCGGGGTGTCAACCGCGTTCTCAAGGTTGCCCGCACCATTGCCGATCTGGATGGCTCGGATGTCCTGCTGCCCCGTCACCTGGCGGAGGCCATCGCCTACCGCACCCTGGAGGGCCGGCGTTCGGCGTAGGCGCTGCGCCGGCCAGGGTTCCCCCTGGTGTGGCCGCCCAACGAGCCTGATATCAACGACTTGGACGACACCAGGAGGTCTCCGGGTGGGGGCGTCAGCGTACAATACCCGAGGATGCACGGAGCGGAGCCCACCACCATCGAGCACCTGCTGGAATCGAGCCGCCGCCGCGGCAGCTTTCTCACTGCCCAGCAACGAGCCGGCGGATGGCGAGAGGCCTGGGGTGCCCTCGCTGACCGCTTGCCTCACCCCTACTGGCTGTACGGCGACGATGAGGTGCGCCCGGTGGCGCTGGGGTTTCCCCTCAAGGTGTCCCGAGAGTGGGAGGCCTTCTGCCGTCAACTGGGGCGCCTGGTGTCAACCGAGGCGGAGTACCGGGTTGCCCTCTTGCGCGACGAGCGTTTCGACAAGGTCAGCCTGGTGGAACAGCGGCGGGCCTTTGCGGAGGGGTTTTCCCAGTCGCTGGAGAATGCGCTCGCCCACGACCACGGACAGCGGCTGCCGGAGCTGCTGTGGCTGGTGGTCACGCGGGAGGCCACCACCGCCATCGGCCAGGTGATTCGTGACGTGGCCTCCAGGGTTCCCCAGGGGAAACGCGAGGAGGTCGAAGTCATCCGGCTCACCATCGGCGAGCGGCTGGCCGAGATCTGCCGGCGGGCCGAGGTGGACGCCGTGGCACGCCTGGAGCGGCGCGGCTTGCCTGCGCCGCCCAGCGATGCTCTGGCGGTGGCCGAACTGCTGCGCCGGGACTTGCTGCCGTGGGCCTTCGACGAGATCGGCGATTCCTTGACGGGCCTGGCGGCCTACGTGGAGCGCTCCCTGCGCCTCTCCCGCCAGCAGTTCGTGCGGCTGCTGCAAGAGGTGGCTCCCCGGCTGGAGCGACTGATGGCGCGAGATGGCAACTTCCGCGCCGCCTTGAGCCTGCTGGAAAGGGACCTGGAGACCCTTTCACCCCCTCGATTGCTCCTGCATTCGGGGGCTTTGGCCCTGCTCTCCCACTGGCAAAACCCCGAGGCGCCGTCTCTCATTGCCCTGGAGGTGCAGATCCTGCAGCGTCTGGAAGGTTTGCTCACGCGCTTCGAGGTGGTAGCAGCCCTGCGGCGGGCCATCTTTCCCGTGGCCGCGCAGGATGAGCGCATCGTCACGCGTTTGGGGACGCAGTTCGTCACGCTCTCGCCCGCCACTCGCCCGCTGGATTTCACCCACCCTGGGGTCACCGATTCGGCGGTGAGGCGCTACGGGCTGCTGTACGACCTGGCCGAGTTCACCCAACAGCTGGAGGAACACCGGCGACGGGGAAGACAGTGGGAGCAGCAGGGGCTGCTGTCGATGACGAAGTTTCTCCAGCAGGTCGAGGAGATCCGCGCCCGGCATCGGCTCAAGTTCGAGAAGTTCCTGGGGGATGGAGCGTTTTACTCGGCGCGCTCGGCCCGCCCCATTCTCCTGGCCGCTGCCGAGCTGCGGATCCTCTACGAGCGCCTGCGCCGACAGGGGTTTCCCTTCGACCGCGGCCTGCGGCTCGCCGCCAACGTTGGCACCTACCACCTCGTCCCCATGGCCACGGGCAAGGGGACGCGCCCCCACTTCGAGTTCTTCGGGCACGCTCTCGTCGAGCTGGTGCGCCTCACCACCGGCAAAACCACCAAGGAAGTCGATGACATCACTGATTTTCTCCTCGCCGCCGGGTACGACATCAACCGCGTGCTGGAGTTTCTGGAACCGGTCCGGCACGAGTCGCGCCTGCCCGAGCACGCCCGCGAGCGCCCCTACGCCGCCTTCCTGGCTGAAAACGGCGAGTTGATCAACCTCGGTGGCGTGGTGACCGAGTCGTTTCTCGCCGATCTCGAGGCGGAACTCGTCGAGACCCCGCTGCGGCGCACCGAAGCCTACGGCCTGCAGTGGCTGCTCTTGCCCTTCGACGCCGCGCAGCCGGAGAAGCCGTGGATCGGGCTGCGGCTGCTGGGCAGCGCCCGCCTCAAGGGAATCGACCCGGGCCCGCTGGTGGAAATGGTGGTGCTGGATCAGCCCCCGTCGGATAGCGAGCCGCTGAACCCAGGTGGCTCCCTGGTGCAGACCCTGCACCGCCTGTCGGGCCGTGTGGAAGAAACCGGCCCCCACCTGCAGGCAGCAGGAGGCGTCGTTATCCCCCCCGATCTCTGCGTCGTCAGCGCCCTCGACGACTATGCGCTGCGTCGCTGGTACGTGGGCATGTACAGCCGGGAGCGGGACGCTGTCCTGAACGCGCACCCCGTGCCCCTGGCCAAGGCATCCGTAGATGAGCCCCTGGAGGCATGGCTGTTCCGCCGTCGGGACGAGCTGGCGACTCTCTACCAGGGGTTGAGCCGGGGGAGCACAGGGATGACCATCCCCCTGGCATCGCTGCGCAGCCGGTCCGGCTACTTCGCCTGCCTGCTGGCGTCGCCCCATCACGCCCTGGGGTAGGCGACCCACCGGGCTCACCCGGCGGCCCGGGCGTGGTAAATTGACGCACGACATGGTCCCGGCACACATCTACGTCCCTGACACGAGCGCCATCGTGGAAAACCCTGACGCCCTGGACCGGCTCCTGCAGCCGGGCAACGTCGTCATCCTGCTGCGGCAGGTACTCGACGAGCTCGGTCGGCTTCAATCGAGCCGGGCCAAGTCCGAGGGGGTGCGCATGGCGGCGCGCACCGCCACCCGCAAGATCCTCGGCTACCGCACCCTGTCGGTCATCCACCATGACGTGCACCGTCTGCTGGCGGGGGAAGCCCCCCTGGAGGCGTTCACTCCCACGCCGGGAGGTGGTGTGTTGGCCTGGGAGCCGCCGGGGAACTTTCTTCCCAGCGACGGCGACGGTGACGGGGCGATCATCGAGGCGGTGCGCCGCCTGCAGGCGTTGGGCAGTGGCAACGGGCGCTACCGGCTGGTGGTCATCTCCGAGGACTCCAACATGCTGCTGCGCTGCGACGCCGTCGGCCTGCTGGCCGAACCCCTGCGCTACGGGAAGCTCGACCTGGCCAGCCTGGCTGATGTCTACGACGGAGTCACGGAACTCGAGGTGTCACCGCAGCTGGCGGAGAGGTTCCTGGCCTCTGGGGAGCCGGGCGAGCGGTCCTTGCCCCTGGCGGTGATCGCCGAGCAGCTGCCCGACCCGCAGTGGAACCAGGGACTGGTCCTGCGCGCCGGCGCCGTCGAGGTGCTCGCCCGGGTCGATCTCGACGGTGGCGTGGCCCGAGAGCTCCGGTACGCACAGTACTGGGATTCGCGGCGCTCCACCTGGGCACCCCGCACCATCCTGTCGTTCACCCCGGCCGATCCGCGGCAGATTCTCGCCATGGAGTTCCTCCTCGACCCCTCCATCCAGCTCCTGGTGCTGGACGGACCGGCGGGGTCGGGCAAGACCCGCCTGATGGTCATCGCCGCCCTGTACCTGCTGTGTGGACAGCCGACCGCCATGAAGCTGCACCGCCGCTCCCAGCCGCTGGGCGAGAACGGCGGCAACTTCGAAGGGGGGCTCATCCTGCTGCGCCCGGAGTACTCGTCCTCCCGGTTCGAAATGGGGTTCCTGCCGGGGGACCACAACGAGAAGCTGTCGCCGTGGCTGGAACCGTTCTTCCAGGCGATTCGCGGCGTCTCCCTGGCCAACGGCCATGACTTCCAGGCCCAGCTGGAGGCGACCGGGCGTCTCACCCTGCTGTCCACCTCGTTGCTGCGCGGTCTGGACATCGAGAACTCCCTGGTGCTCGTGGACGAGCTCCAGAACGGCGATCGCCACCTGGCGAAGACCCTCATGAGCCGCTTCTGCGCCTCCTCCAAGGTCGTCCTCGCCGGTTGCCTCGACCCGGTGCAGATCGACAATCCCTACGTGGACTGGAAGTCCAACGCCCTGACCAGGATCAAGCAGGCCTATCGCGGTTTCGGCCCGGTGGTGGCGCAGGTACGATTGCGGCGGAACTATCGTGGCCCCATCTCCACCAAGGCCGACGAGCTGTGAGCCATCGAGACGAGGTGAGCACCCCATGCTGGAAGCCGTGGTCCTGATCAACGTCAAGCCGGGCCAGATGCGCCGAGTCGAGGACGCCCTGCTGGCCCGGGAAGGGATCGAAAAGCTGTACTCCGTGGCTGGCGCCTTCGACCTGGTCGCCATCCTCCGCACCTCGCGCAACGAGCGCCTGGAGGAGCTGGTCACCGGCGAGATTGCCGCGCTCGAAGGAGTCGAACGCACCACGACCCTGGTGGCGTTCCGCTGCCTCACCCGACGGGAAGCCGATGGCACCTTTTCCCTCGGCATGCCGGCCGGGGACGGGGGACCTTAAGACGCCATACCCGCCCGGGTTCAGTGCGGCGGCTCGGCTCTCAGCATGCCGTGACGCAGGATCTCGGCGGTCTCCCGGATGACAGTGTCGGTGTCCTCGCCAAAGTGGTTGGGTACCCCGAACAGAATTTCCACGGCAAAGTAGTTGAGGAAGAAGCGGCTCGCCATCATCACCGCGAGGACGGGAGAAATCCCCGGGCGCAGACGCCGCGTCAGTTCCTCCGCCCGCCCGTGCCGCTGCATGAACTCGGCGAAGCGCCGGGGCATGTCTGCGTAAAACTTGCGGATGTGCAGTCCCTCGAACTCCACCACATCCACGTACACCAGGGCCACGTAGCGCCGGTAGCTCTCCACCAGCTGCCGGGAGGCATGGCCGAGGGCCTCCAGGTTCTCCGGGAAGGTGCCGCTGGCCAGCGCCCGATTGAAGGGCAAGTCGGGATCGTCGATGGCCTGCCAGTACTGGTCCAGCAGGGTTCGATAGATCGCCTCCTTGTCGGCGAAATGGTGGTAGACGCTGCCGGTGGACACCCCCGCCGTGGTGGCGATGTCGCGGACGCTGGTGGCGCGAAATCCGCGTTGGGAGAAGAGCGCCAGGGCGGCGTTGAGGATCTGTTCACGACTGCGCTGGGAGCGGAGTTGTTGGTTCACGCAAACCTACCGATCGTTCGTTATTAATCTATGCTGCGCCCTCGGTCTCGTCAAGTCTGTCGCCGGAACGCTCTCTTGTCTGCGCTCACTGTTCTGGTGGTCTGGAGGCGGGAGCAGCGACCGGAGGTCCGACCGGCGTCGCCGTCGCAGGGGTGGCGGCTACCCCTCCCCCGAGCCGCCCCTCGAGCAGCCGCTCCAGCTCGGCCGCCCTCGCCACCCCGTCGCGCGGCAAGCGGAGAAACTTGCCTCCCCGGGTTTGCAACCGCAACACCGTGACGTCGAAGGGATCGGGCGAGAAGGCCAGATCGTTGAGAGCATGCCGCCGCATGCCGAGGCCGCTGCGCCACACTACCGCATCGTCCTCGACCACCACCAGGGGGCGGCGGGCCCCAAACCAGCGATACAGACCTTCCAGGGAGCCTACCATCAAGAGGGCCCCCAACACGGCGTCGGCCGCGCCGGTCTTCAAGAGCCCGAACAGCAGCGCCACTACCCCCGCCACCGAAGAGAGGGCGAGAAAGACGCCCCATGCCAAGGAACGAAAGAAGCACGGTCCCGGCGTGGCCGGAAAGAACTCGTGACGGGCCATCTCTACCTCCCCAGCGTTCTCGCTCAGCGCGCGAACTCCACCGCGCGCGTCTCGCGAATGACGGTGACCTTGATCTGCCCGGGATAGGTGAGCTCATTCTCGATGCGTCTGGCAATATCCCGGGACATCCAGATCGCCTCCTCGTCGGACACGTGATCCGACTCCACGATGATGCGCAGCTCCCGACCGGCCTGGATGGCGAACGCCTTCTGCACCCCCTTGAAATCGGCGGCGATGGACTCCAGGCTCTCCAGCCGCTTGAGATAGCTCTCCAGGATCTCCCGGCGAGCCCCGGGGCGCGCCGCCGAGAGCGCGTCGGCGGCCGTCACCAGCACTGCCTCCACGGTACGCGGATCGTGGTCCCCGTGGTGGCACTCCATGGCGTGGATGACCTCCTCGGACTCGCCGTACTTGCGCAGCAGCTCGCGCCCCAGGGACAGGTGGGTCCCCTCCAGCTCCCGATCCACCGCCTTGCCCACGTCGTGGAGCAGGCCGGCCCTCCTGGCGACGCGCGCGTTGACTCGCAGTTCGGTGGCCATGTAGCCGGCCAGGTGGGCCACCTCTTTGGAGTGGCTCAACACGTTCTGTCCGTACGACGAGCGGTACTGCAGGCGGCCCAGGAACTTGAGCAGTTCGGGGTGAATATCGGGGAATCCCAGCTCGATGGCCGCTGCCTCTCCGTCGCGGAAGATCTTCTCGTCCAGCTCGGCCCGCACCTTCGCGACGATCTCCTCGATTCGCCCGGGGTGGATGCGGCCGTCCTGCATGAGCCGCTCCAGCGACAGCCGCGCCACCTCCCGGCGAATCGGGTCGAAGCAGGAGAGCAGTACTGCCCCCGGCGTGTCGTCGACGATCAGATCCACCCCGGTGGCGGTCTCCAGAGCGCGGATGTTGCGGCCCTCCCGCCCGATGATGCGGCCTTTCATCTCATCGTTGGGCAGGTCCACCACCGAGACGGTACTCTCCACCACGTGGTCCGACGCCACCCGTTGAATGGCGAGGGAAATGATCCGTTTGGCCCGATTGGTGCCCTCCTGGAGAGCCTCTTCTTCGATACGCTTGATCAGTTTGGCCGCATCCATGCGCGCCTGGTTCTCCATCTCGCGCATCAGTTCTGCCCGGGCCTGCTCGGCGGTGAGGCCAGCGATCCGCTGCAGCTGCTGGCGCTGCTCGGCGATGAGGCCGGCAACTTCGTCCTCGCGAAGTGAGATGCCGACCTCTCGCTCATCCAGCGCCCGCCGCTGGTCGGCCAGCGCGCGTTCCTGCGCAGCCAGTTCCTCTTGCCTGAGCACGAGAGCCGCTTCGCGCTGCTCGATGCGGCGCTCCTGCAGAAGAAGTTCCTGCCGATACTGATGGGTTTCACGTTCGAACTCGCTGCGCGCTGCCAGGAGCTTCTCGCGCGCCTCCAGGGCCGCGTCCTTCAGCCGCCGCTCAGCCTCCTGCTCGGCCACCGCCAGCAGCCGGCGAGCCGAGCTCTCGGACTCCGCTTGTAACCGGGCGATGTCGGCGCGGGCACGACGGCCCAGCAACAGGATCACCGCAACCGTCACCAGGCCCGCCGCCAATGCGGCCAGCACAATGGTTGTAGCCATGGCCTCCCCTTTCAAGGAACATGGGGTACACCACGGCGAAGAGTCTTACCGGTGAAGAGAAGGGGAAAAGGCCCCCGCCCTCGGCCGTGTGAGCAATCCTATTTGAACCTGTTCTCCACAGGTGGGAACCTACTCGCCGTGCTTCGCTCGCCGGAGGGCTCGCTCCGCCCGGCAGGACCCGGCTCCCGACAAATAGGTGTTGGTTCACCAATAGTTTCGCTCATCACTAACCGCGCAGGGGCCTCCTTTCGTTTCGTTCCCTTCACCTCACGGGGCCTCGTCAATAGCCTCGTCCAGCCGTGCTATCAGCCCTTCCAGCCTTTGCCGAACTCTCTCCGTTCGTGTACCTGGTTCCGTCCTCTGTTCTCGAAACAGCTCATCCGCGATGTTGAGAGCCGTCAGCACCGCCAGCTTGGCGGTGTCGACGTGCGGGGAAACCTCGGCGAGCTCGCGCATGCGCCGATCCACGAAGCTGGCGAGCTCCTGCAAGTGCTCGCTCGACTGCGTGCTGCGCAGCTCGTAGCGTCGACCGAAAACCTCCACCGCTGCACGGGTGCTTGCCGCCATCCGCACCTCTCGCAAACAGTATACATTGCTCGTCAACGCAGGAAAAACCACTGCGAGAAAAACAGATGTCTGCAGACCCCAAGGGCTAGTCAGGAGGACTTGGCGGCCCGGGAGTCGTGGTGCATGGTCACCCTGCCCTCCAGGATCGCACCCTCCACCACCTGCAGGGCCGTGCAGGACACATCCCCGCGCACGTGACCGGAAGATTCGATCGACACCAGCTCCCTGGCCGAGAGGTTGCCCACCACCGTGCCAGAAATGACCACCCGCGTGGCGGTCACCTCGGCCTCCACCGTGGCGCCGGGCGCCACCTCCAGTGCTGCGCCGAGGGCAAGCTTGCCCACCACCTTCCCCTCCACGCGCACCGGGGCGTTTCCGCTCAGTTCCCCACTGAGGACAGTGTCACGAGCAATCACGGTCAACTCGCCCGGGCGAGCATCGGAGGAGCGAGAGAGGGAGACTTTGCCAAGAGCCGTCATGAGGCTGTCGAGGGTGCTGGAGCGGGCAACGGGATTCGAACCCGCGACTTTCAGCTTGGGAAGCTGACACTCTACCAGCTGAGTTATGCCCGCTCGCGGCGTACCCAGCCGCGCAAAGGTAGCCTGCGGTGGAGATACTGTCAAGGCCGAGCTCGATTCTCCCCCCATGGCGCTGGTGGAGGCGCCGAGAAGTTGCCCACCGGCCGGGGAACCAGTAGGATGGTCGCCGAGCCGGGTGCACTTCGGACGCCAATGGCGAAGGTGACGGAGGTAGGAGCATGAAGAGATCATTTCGGCTGGCCGCGGCTGGCCTGCTGATGGCAACCACCCTGCTCGCCGCCGAACGGCGAGAGGTCATCCAGCAGGCCTTCCGGGCGGACCCCGGCCGCCTCGTGCTCATCGACGCCGGACCGCTGGACCTCTTCGTGCGCGCCGCCGACGTTCCGGAAATCCGCGTCAACGCCGAACTGGCCGCGGGCGCCCTCAAAGAGGCACAGGCGCTGGCCTGGATCGACGCCCACCGACCGCAGATCGAGGACGGCGCCGAGGCCTTTCGTCTGACCGTGCCGGAGGCGCGCCGCTTCGGCCTGCTGCGCGGGGTCGTCGCCTCACGGGCCCGCCTGGAGGTCGTTCTGCCCTTCCGGGTCTTGCCGGACCTCGCCACCAGCTCAGGTAACCTGCGCGTGGAGGGAGAGTTTCCCGACACCCGCCCGCTGCGCCTGCGAACCGCCTCGGGCGATGTCTTTTTTGCCGGCTGGGCACCCCGCGTCGAGCTGCGCAGCACCTCCGGCAGCCTCGAGGTGCGCGCCAGCCGACCGCTGGAGGAGCTTCTGGCTCGCTCGGCATCCGGTAACGTGACGCTCGCCGGCGGCGCCCGTCTGGCGCGGTGCGACAACGGTTCAGGGAGTGTGCGGCTCAATGCCCTCGCTGGCCCGGCGGGAGTCGCCACAACGTCGGGGAACGTGGCGCTGCAGTTCGACTCGCTGGCAGCCGGGGACGAGGTTCGCGTGACCACCTCCTCCGGCCGGGTGACGTTGACCCTGCCACCCGGCGCCGAACCCGGCGGTACCCTGGCCAGCTCCCGAGGGGAGATCCGCTCGTCCTACGGGGGTGAGGCCAGTCCGGAGGGCGGCCGTTTCGTCCTCTTCGGTCGAAAACCCCTCCTCACCATCACCACCACCTCGGGTCGGATCGACCTGTCCTGATCCTGGACCGTCGCAGCGCCAGCCACCCCCGCCAGAGGAACTCATCGACCTCGCGGGCCAGGAGGCTCGGTCGCCGAGATGTCCACCGGCCGGGGCTTCATCTTTCTTGCAACGAGCGGCTTTGCCATCAGCCGCATGGCCGCCATCCTGGCGCGGTAGAGGCGAAAGCGCAGGTCCCGCGCCCCCAGGTAGGCGGTGTCTCCGGGGTTGACCACCAGGGAAACCTGAATGTTGGGGATCACCTCGGAAGGAATGCCATGGCGGACCATGGCCTCCCACACATGGGCGAACACCCGCCGCATGTCGTCGGGATCGGGCGAGGGATACCCCTCCAGCAACGATCCCTTGAGCGGCCTGAAGATGCACACGGTGGGGAACGCCCCCACCGAGGTGATGTAGTCGATGGCTGCCAAGGTGTCCTGGATAGGCTCCAGGCCGGCAATGATTTCCCCCGAGACGGCCCCTTTCCCCAGCCTGGCGGCGGTGTACTCCATCGCCTCGAAAAACGCCCGCTGTCCGAGGTCGCGGCACTTGCCGGGACAGAACCTTTCGAAGTAATCGGGGTTGTGGAACTCGTAGCAGAAGGAGAAGTGGTCCGCACCCAGGGCGATGAGCCAGTCGTACTTCCAGAAGTCGTGGGCGAACACCGGCGCCACCTGCACGCCGATGAACCCCCCGACCCGCTCCCGGATCGCCTTGACGTAGGGGGCCGCCAGGTTCAGCCCGTGCACCGCCGAAGCCTCCGGCCGATCCTCCCGCTGGTAGCCGGCGTTGAAGTGAACGAAGGTGACCCCCGACTCTCGCTGGGCCGCCTGGGCCACCTCCACCACCTCGTCGACGCGCTTGCGCAGCACCTCGGCCTTGCCCACGTTCAACCCCGAGGTGCAGAACTTGCAGTGCCTGTCGTTGCCCGGATCCCAGAACCGACAGGTCTCCGAAATGTAGATACCCAGGTACGTCCCCTGCAGCACCCCGATGGACGGCATGGGCGTGCCCCGGGACGTGGTGCGGCCGTACCAGTCGGGCTCCGGCGGCAGATGAACCGGATAGGCCTCGTCGCTGCGCCGATCCACCACCAGGTAGTGGCCCGCCTCCTTCTTCAGGAGCAGTGGTGAGGCCGCCACGAAGTCCTCTTCCACCGGCACGTTGCACCAGACATCCTTGAGATCGCCGGGAATCACCAGCTCCAGCCCCGACCCCAGCCCGGCCCGGGTGCGGCGGAAACCCCGCGCGTCCTCCGCCAGCGTGCACGATGGATCGATCCGCAGGCCCCGGCAGAACAGTTCGATCTCCAGCTCGCACGGGTTGAAACGCGCCAATCTCCACTCCTCCCCCCTGCATGCTATCACCCACCCGACGCACCCTCCGGACGGTCGTGGTATGATTCTCGCCGTCGCGGTTGGGGCCGTAGCTCAGCTGGGAGAGCGCTAGAATCGCACTCTAGAGGTCGAGGGTTCGATCCCCTTCGGCTCCACCATTCAAAACAAAGCACGTACAAGCCAAAGCACCCCTCAAAAATCACGAAAAAGCCCCAAAAAACAGCGGTTAATGTGCGCGTCAGTGTGCCATTAGGCCCGTGACAATTCGTACCGAACGACACGGCTCATGACCCCCCGGTGGGTGCGGTTGGGGCTGCGCGGAGGGAGGGAGGCCACAGCCAACCCACCACCCCCGGGCAGCACGCTCGTTTCAGGAGAAAGGCGCAAATCCTGCACTCAGCCGAGGCTTCTCACTTGCGAGACGAGGGGTTTCACAGAATCTTCACTCTTCTTTCAACGGTGCCGACCACGCTCCCATTGGCTTTTCGGCCGGCGGCATGACGTCGCACGAGCCGAGCCCTGAGGAGGTGAGCGATGCCGATCACCGGGAACTCGGCCGATCTGTCGTTGGTCGATCTGGTCCAGGCCAACGTCCTGGTGCGCAACACCTGTCGCATCACGGTGGCGGGGCCGGCGGGCAGCGGCGTGCTGTATCTGGCCGATGGCACTGTCGTCCACGCGTCCTACGGGACGCTCGAAGGCCGCGACGCCTTTTTTGCTCTGGTGGCGGCGGGCGACGTCTTCTTCCAGGTGGAGACGGGGTTCAAGGCGCCACGCCGAACCGTCCACGAAAAGTGGGAGAACCTGGCGCTGGAGGCGATGCGTCTGCTGGACGAGGGGAAGGTACCGCTGGCACTGGCCGCTCCCCCTGCCGGGGCACGAGCGGTGGCGGCCACGGCGCCACCCCCCGCCACTCGCATCTCGATCCTCCCCCAGGAGCCGGTGCCGCAACCCGCACCCTTCCCCGCCCGCCCCGCTTCGCGACCCCAAGCCCAGCGGACACCCGGCCGGCTACCCCTTATCGCTGGCCTGGCGGCACTGGCCGTCCTGGCCGCGGCGGGTGGGTACTTTGCTCTGGCCCAGCGATCCCAGAAAGCCGACGATCAGCCCACGGCCGCCGCCGGTGCGTCGCCGAAGATCGAACCGGTGGAGGCCAGTGAGCTCACGTTGCCAGGCGACCGGCGACCCGTGCTGGTCGAGGGAACTCCGCCACCGTCGCCGCTGCCGGACCTGGCGGTCCGCCCCACCATCGTCTGCCGCATCCTCATCGGCGTCGACGGGAAGGTGCAGGAGGCCCAGGTGTACCAGTCGCGGCTGGACCTCGCCCAGTTCGAGGCGGCCGCCCTGGCGGCGGTGCGCAGCTACCGCTTCACGCCGGCAACCCGCAACGCCACGCCGGTCCCGGTGTGGATCAACTGGCCCGTCTCGTTCGAGTAGGCGGTACCCGGAGTGAAAGGGGGAGAATGATGCGCTGCCTGGTATCTGCGTGCCTGTTGATCGTCCTCGTGGCCACGCCCGGGGCTGGGGTCGAAACCGTTCGCATCAAGGGGTCCGACACCATCGGCGGCGCCCTGGCGCCCGACCTCGGCGCCGCCTTCCAGAAGCAGAACCCCCAGGTCAGGGTGACCGTCGAGGCGCTGGGTTCGGGTACCGCCTTCGTGGGACTCCTGGACGGCTCAGCGGACCTCGGCGCCTCCTCCCGACCCGCCAACGCCAAGGAGCTGGAACAGGCCGCCACGCGGGGGGTCACGCTCAAGGAGTTCCTGTTGGGGTACGACGGCGTGGCGGTCATCGTCCACCCCAACAACCCGGTGACCGCCCTCACCGTGGCCCAGATCTCCGACCTGTTCACGGGAAAGAAGCAGCGCTGGAGCGAGGTCGGCGGAGAAAACCGCCCCGTGCGGCGGATCTCCCGGCCCAGCTACTCGGGCACCCACGCCTTCTTCAAGGAGAAGGCGCTGCGCCGGGGCGACGCCCGGGGGCCCGAGGAGTTCGCGGCCGACACCCAGTTCATCGAGGACAACAACGACATTCTCGCCGCCGTCGCCGGCGACCCGGCGGCCGTGGCCTACGTGGGGCTGGGGTGGGTGGACGCCCGGGTGAAGGCGCTGGCGGTGGCCCCCTCCGCTGGCCAGGCGGCGGTCCAGCCCTCCCTGGACACCATCCGCACCGGCACCTACCCCCTCTACCGGCCCCTCCTCTTCTACACCCTGGGCGAACCTGCCGGTGCCACCCGGGAGTTCCTGCGTTTCGCCCTCTCCGACCAGGGTAGAGGGATCGTCTCGGCGCACGGCTTCGTTCCCTCCGACGCGCCGGTGCAACTGGCGGAGACCTCCGCTCGCTCACCCCAGGGCAGTCCGGGGACTCCCACCACTTACCGCATCACCTTCCCCGCCGGAGCAACGACGCTTTCCGACGAGGCGCGCGCCACCCTGCGGGCGGCCGCCGAGCGCCTGCGCAGCGGCGCCTTCCGCGCCATCGTGGTGGGGCATGCCGACGCCCGGGGCCCCGCCGCCGCCAACCAGGCCGTCTCCCGGGCCCGGGCCAACGCTGCCGCGGCCTACCTGCGGGCGCTGGGGGTGGCGCCGGGGGCCATCACCGTCGAACACCGCGCCGCCGAGGAACCGGTGGCCACCAACGAATCCCCCACCGGCCGCGCTGCCAATCGCCGTGTCGACGTCACCCTGGTGCCGTCAGGCAGGCCCTAGAGTCAGCATCGCCAGCAGCCCGGCGATCGCCAGCAGCACCACGCCCAGGCGCAGCCGGAGAGGGTCCGGGAAGTGAGGCATCCTGATGGCGAAGGAGCGAATGCCGGCGAGCAGGAGCAGGTGACTGGTCGCCAGGCCGGCGGCGAGGGCCGTGCCGAGCGCCATCCCGCCGGCCGACGGCACCCCCGCCGCCAGGAGGACCACCCCCACGGTCGCCCACCAGCTCCACAGGCCGGGGGTGGTCAGGGCGAGGCCGAAGCCGGCGGCGGCCGTCGCGCCCTTCTGCCAGGGGCGAGGGTCGCGCCGGGACCGGGCCGACGGCCACAGCATCACCAGCCCCGCCGCCGCCAGGCCCAGGCTCAACGCCGCGCCGCCCGCCCCCTCGCCCGCGAGGAGCCCGACGGGCAGCCGGGTCAGCCCGGCCAGCACGCCAATGGTGACCGCCACTTCCGCCGCCAAGGCTCCGGCCAGGAATACCGTGGCCGCTCGCAACCCCTTTTCCTGGGCGGTCCGCACCGCCGCCAGCGACAGGGCACCGGGGGGCAGGCGCGACAGCGAGGTCACGGCCCACACCCCGAGAAGCGTGCTCAAAGGCGTCGAGCCCATGAGCTGTTCGGGCTCAGCGCATTCCCACCGCCGCCGCCGGCTGCGGCAGCAGCTGCCGGGCCACCGCACCGCCGGGATGGATCCGCCGTCGGCCGGGCAGATGCCTCTCCACCGCCGCCAGGGCCGCCTCGTTCCCCTTGCCGGGCAGGCGTGAAAGCCCGGCACGTAGCTCCGGGAGCTGTCCGAGGAAGGAGTGGAGACAGGCGGCATCCAGCCGATCAAAGGGCACCGCACGCCCGGCGCCACAGCTCGCCACGAAATGGGCGTTGATCTCCTGCTCCATGTTGCCGGTTTCGGGCAACGCCAGCACCGGCTTGCCCAGCGCCACCGCCTCGCCTACCACCTGGTTCCCGGCGGTGGTGATCAGCGCCGCCGCCGACGCCAGGTCGGCGATGAAGCCGGCCTCGCTGATGGGGCGAAACTGCAGGGCGCCGTCGCTCGGCCGGTGGCCGGCGCCGTACACCCTCACCTCCCGGCCGCTGGCGGCCAGGACCGCGAGCAGCCGCGGGGGCGCCCCCCGCCGCAGGTAGGCCACCAGGTGCTCCCCCTCGCTCACCGTGGCCCGCTCCAGCTCGGGACGCAGCAGCACTCCCACCTGCAGCACCGGGTGAGCCGAGGCTTTCACCGGGAGAACGTAGAAAGAGGAGATCACCGTGAGCTCCTGGCCGCTGTAGAACGCCCGCACGAAGTGGGACATGAAGCGGGCGGCGCGGTACAACCTGGGGGGCAGACTCGAAAGATCGCAGTCCACCAAGAAGCGCTGATGATCCAGGCTGATGAAGGGCACCCCCAGGCGTCGGGCGACGCGCGGCAGGAGGGGCTCGAAATCGGTGATGACCAGGTCCGGGCGGCGCGCTGCCACCGCCTCGGTGATCCAGCCCAAGGTGGCTCCCAGACGCACGAGAAAGGGCAGCGCCGCCGCCGCCGTACAGGCGTGGCTCAGCCGCCCACCGCGTCCGTACCCGTGGCGCAACCCGGGGATTCGCAGAACCTCGACCTCGGTGCCGTGGTAGGCCGCATGCAGCAGATCAAAGGCATCGTGGGGCGCAAAGATCGTCACCGCGTGCTCTCTCCGCAGCATCTCCACCATGGTCCGCACCCGCGTGGCGTGGCCCCGTCCCTCGCCCGCAACCCCGTAGCAGATCCTCGCCATGACACCTCCACGGCGAGGCGCTCTCGCCGCTCGGAACGCACCTTGGGAAGATCCTGTGAAAAGGCGGTGGCGGCGCAACGAAGAGCTCATGAAGTTTGCTTCACGGCCTCTTCACAGGTCGCAGCGAGAAGTGAGCCATGCGGGCCTTGCGCTACCTCGCCTCGCTGGCCGCCAATCACCTGGGTGCTGTGCCGAGGCCATCCTGGTGTACTTACCTGGTCACCCTGCGCTGCAACGCCCGCTGCCGCATGTGCGATTCGTGGCGGCTGCCGCGCCGGAAGGAGATGTCACCCGATGAGGTGCACCGCGTCTTCGCCGCTCTGGGGCGTCTGGACGTGGTTCGCCTCAGCGGCGGAGAGCCGTTCCTGCGCGACGATCTTTCCGCCGTGGCCGGCGCCGTCGAGGAGGCGTCGCGTCCCCTCGTCCTGCACGTCACCACCAACGGCTCCTTCCCCGAGGCAGCGGAGGAGTTCGCCGCCACCTTTCCCCGTCCCCGGGCGCTGCGGTTTCTGGTGTCCTTCGACGGGCTTCGGGAGGAACACGACGCCAACCGAGGGAAAGCGGTAAGCTTTGCGCAGGCAGAAGATACGGTGAAGCGTCTGGCGCGCCTGGGCCAACGGCAGGGTTTTCGCGTCAGCGTGAATCACACCGTCATCTCCGAGCGCTCCCTGAACGACGCGGCGGCGCTGCAGGCGCGCTTCGCCGCCCTGGGGGTGGAGGTGGCCACGGTGCTCGCCTACGCCGAGTCGGCCACCTACACTCTGGACAGTCGGGCGCCCCGGAGCACCCCTCCCCATCCCTCCTCCGGATACCCGTTGCACCCCGATCTCGCCGGGGCGGACGTGGTCACCCTGATCCAGGGCGAGCTTCGACGCGCCCGGCTTACCCGAGACGCCTTGCTGAAGATCGGCAAGGTTTACTACCTTCAGGGGCTGCTCGCTCGCCTCGAGAAGGATCCGGCCCCTTCCCCCAGGCCGCGCTGCGTGGCCCTGCGCAGCCACCTGCGCCTGCTCCCCGACGGCAGCGTGCCGGTGTGTCAGTTCAACGGCACCGTGGTGGGCAACGTGACGACCACGTCCCCCCGCGAGCTCCTGCGCTCCCCGGCGGCAGCTGCGGGGCGGCGCTGGGTGGATGCCTGTCCGGGCTGCTGGGCGGAGTGCGAGGTCATTCCCAACGCCATCTACACCGCCGATATCCTTCGCGCCTTCCCTGTTCGTCCAGCCTTCGCACGGTCTTCACACCGTGCTGGTAACCTCTGACTCCAGGGAGACGCCCACCGATGCCGTCACACCCGACCCCCACCCCCCGAGCCAACCATCTGGATCTGCGGCAGATGGCCAGCGGCCCCCTGGGCGCCCTGCTGGGCCTGAGGCGCCTGGCCGGGCTCTATGAGCAGGTGGGTGAACGGGAAGACCCCGATGCCTTCCTGCGCTCCGCCCTGCAGCTGCTGCGGGTCAACTGGTCGGTGAGCGCCGCCGATGTGGCCAGGATACCCACCAGCGGCTCCCTGGTCGTCGTCGCCAATCACCCCTTTGGCGGCGTCGAGGGGATGGTGCTGGCCCTGGTGCTGCGGAGCGTGCGGCCGGACGTCAAGCTGCTCGCCAACGGCGCCCTCACCACCCTCCCCGAGCTGGCGCCGATCCTCATCCCCCTCGACCCCTTCGAGCGCCCCTCCTCGGTGGCAGCCAACGTGCGCGGACTGCGCGCTGCCCTCGCCTGGTTACGCCAGGGGGGCGCCCTGGCGGCGTTTCCCTCCGGCGAGGTCGCTCATATTCACCCCCACCGGCTGCGCATCGACGAACCGCGCTGGCGGGAAACCGTGGTGCGCCTGATCCGCCACACCGACGCCAGGATCCTTCCGGTCTTCTTCCACGGCGCCAACGGAGCTGCCTTCCAGGTGCTGGGGCTGCTGCACCCCATGATGCGCACCGCGCTGCTGCCACGTCAGCTCCTCAACAAGCAGGGCAAGACCATCCGCATGAGCGTCGGCGAACCGCTCGCCGCCGCCCAGCTCCCCGCCGGCGACGACCGGGCGGTGGCGAGCCAGCTACGGGAGCGCACCCTGCTCCTGCGGCAACGCCGCACCGGCGTCGCCACCCCCGGCAGCGCCAGCGATACCCCGCTGGCCCCGGCGCAGCCACCGGAGTTCCTGCGGGCCGAGGTGGAGCGCCTGCCCGCCGAGCACCTGCTCGCCTCCAGCGGCGATCTGGCCGTGCTGTGGGCGGAGGCGGCGCGCATCCCTCACCTAATGCGAGAGATCGGCGTCCGTCGCGAGGAGACGTTCCGCCGGGCGGGGGAGGGCACCGGCAAGGAGATCGACCTCGATCACTTCGACCCCGACTACCTTCATCTCTTCATCTTCAACCGCGCCAGGCAGGAGCTGGTCGGTGCCTATCGGATGGGCCTCACCGATCGGCTTCTCGCCTCCGGCGGTTTGCCGGCCCTCTATACCTCGACCCTCTTCCGCTTCAAGGACGAGCTCTTCTCCCGCCTGGGCCCGGCGCTGGAGCTGGGGCGCTCGTTCATCCGGCCCGAGTACCAGCGCTCCTTCTCGGCGTTGCTGCTGCTGTGGCGGGGAATCGGGGAGTTCGTGGTGCGCCACCCCCAGTATCGCTTCCTCATGGGGCCGGTGAGCATCAGCGCCGAGTACCAGCTGCTCTCGCGCACGGTGATTGCCACCTTCCTGCTCCGGTACCTGCGGCACCCCGAGCTTGCCCGCTTCGTGCGACCGCGCCGGCCGTTCCGCGTGCCTTTCAGGTACCGCCGGACCGCCTCGAACCTGGCGGATATCGAACAGGTGAGCTCGCTGGTCGCCCATCTGGAGGCGGATCAGAAGGGGATTCCGGTGCTGCTCCGGCAGTACCTCAAGCTGGGAGCACAGGTCCTGGGCCTCAACGTCGATCCCGATTTTTCCAACGTGCTCGACGCCCTGGTGCTGGTGGACCTGACCCGCACCGATCCCCGCGTCCTCGGGCGCTACCTGGGCAGCGAGGGCACGCGGTCCTTCCTCGCCTACCATGGCCGCGCCGCAGCCGCCACCCGGGCTCTGGTGGGGTAGGTGTCCCGCTCGCACTCCTCGGGGTCAGTCATGGAGCACACCGCACCGGCAGCGCCCGCCGCGAAGACCATCGGCCTGGTCGCCCACGACAACTGCAAGCGCGACCTCATCGCCTGGGCCCGCTACAACGTCGCCACCCTGGCTCGGCATCGCCTGTTGGCCACCGGCACCACCGGGGCGCTTCTGGAAAGAGAGCTGGGTCTCACGGTTCGCCGCCTGAAGAGCGGCCCGCTGGGGGGCGACCAGCAATTGGGAGCCTTGATCGCCGAGGGAGAGATCGACCTGCTGGTGTTCTTCTGGGATCCCCTCGCGCCGTTGCCCCACGACCCCGACGTGAAGGCTCTGCTGCGCATCTGCGTGGTGTGGAACCTGCCGGTAGCCTGCAACCGGGCCACCGCCGATTACCTGATCTCCTCGCCGTTGCTCACCTCGCCGTACCGCCGCGAGATACCCGACTACGAGGACTACCAGGAGCGCTTCACCCCCCGCACCGCCACCGGCGAGACGGCCTCGCGCCGGGAATAGCCCGTCAACCCCCCCCCTCTGGCCGACGGCGCAGCATCACGATGGTGCGATCATCGGCGTAGGGCACGCCGCCGACGAAGGCATCCAGATCGCGCTCGATGGCCCCCTGAAGCTCGGCCAGGGGAGCGCCCCGACTCCTCCGGCAGACAGCCGCCAGCCGCTCGCCACCGTACTCCTCCTCGGCCGCGTTGCTGGCTTCCGTGATGCCATCGGTGTACAGCACCAGCAGGTCACCCGGGCCCAGACTCACCTCGCCGCTCCGGTAGCTGGCCTGGGGCAGTAGCCCCAGCGGCGCACCGGTGGAACCCAACCACTGCGACTCTCCCGACGCCCGCACCAGCAGGGCGGCGTTGTGCCCGGCGTTGGCGTAGCGCAGGACACCGGTGCCGCTGTCCAGCGAGGCGACGAAGGCGGTGGCGTACTTTTCCGGCGGAGTGCGCTGGAACAGCCGGCGGGAGACGCGGCCGCAGATCTCCTCCGGCGGCAAGTCCTCCTCGATGGGGCCCGCCGCCAGCGCCTCCAGGGAGGCGGTGAGCAGCGAGGCGGCGATCCCCTTGCCGGATACGTCGGCCACCATCAACACCGCTCCCTCCCCGCCGGCGCGCGGCACGACCACGTAGTAGTCGCCCGAAACCACGCGGGAGGGCACGTTACCGGCGTGCAGTTCCCAGCGCGGCAGATCGGGTAGCGTGTCGGGCAGCAGCGCCACCTGGATGCGCCGCGCCAGCGCCAGCTCCGACTCCAGCCGGCGCCTCTCCGCCGCCTCCTCGGCCAGGGCGATGTTGCGCAGGCGCATGGCCGCCACCGAGCCCAGCGTCACCATGAGCTGGGCATCGTCCTCGCTGTACTGCCGCAGCGCCACCCGGCTGCCGAGCACGATCATCCCCACCGCTCCCTCCGGGTCCATCAGCGGCGCGGCCAGGATCGAGCGCAGTCCCACGTTCATGAGGCTCACCGCTTCGGAGAAGCGGGCATCGGTCTGGGCGTCGAGCACCAGGGCGGCCAGACCGCGGTCCACCACCTCGCGCACCAGCGAGCGCGACACCTGCAGCTCGGGAACCGAGGGGTTGGTCACCCGACTGGCGGCGCGCACGAACCCGCCGCCTGTCTCATCCCTGAGGAAGATCGCCGCCTGCTCGGGCTTGAGGTGCGAGAACGCCCGGTCCAGGATGAGTTCCAGCAGCTCCTCGCGGGAGATGGACCGGGACAACGCCTGCTGCACCTGGTTGAGCAGGTTGAGCCGATCCACGTGCCGGCGCAGGGTGGCGGCGTCGTCCTCCCCCCGCTTCATGCCGGCGAGGTCTCCGGCCCGCAGCATCTGGGAGGCCGACAGGAACACCGTGTGCTGCCCCAGCTCGCGCTCCTCCGGCGCCAGCGCCACCGCCTGGCCGCCCACCGCCAGCACGGTGAGCGTGCTCCCCCCCAGTCCGAGATGGTCCCCCTCGGCCAGCCGGCGCGGCCCCTCGATGCGGCGGCCATTCCACGTCGTGCCGTTGCGCGAACCCAGGTCCTCGACAAACCAGGCCCCGTCCCGCCGGAAGAGACGGGCGTGTTCCCGCGACAGGGCGCGGTCGGCGAGGAGCAGATGGGCGCGGGAGGAGCGCCCGATGATCACCTCGTCCTGGTCGAACTGGCGCTCGAAGGGGGCAGAGCCAATGACCACAACGCGAACCCTGATCATGGGGCGGCGAGTATGGCAGCGGTCTCCGAGGGGGGCAAGTCCCGTCCGCTGCGGCTTCCTCCTCCCCTGGCCATCCCGTCGGGGTTACTATCCCGCCGTGCCTGACCAGAACGCCGGCGAACAGGGACAGCGTGACACGGTCCGCGGCGTCGTGGAGCGGGTGACGTACCACAATCAGGAGAGCGGGTTTTGCGTCCTGCGGGTGCGCCTGCGCGGCCGTGGGGCGCCGATCACCGTGGTGGGAACCGCCCCCTCCGTCACCCCGGGGGAGCATCTGGAGGCGGAGGGCGAATGGGTCATCGACCCCAGGCATGGCCAGCAGCTGCGCGCCGTCTCCCTGCGCCTGGCCTCCCCCAGCTCGCCCCTGGGGATCGAGACCTACCTCTCCTCCGGCGCCGTGCGCGGGGTCGGGCCCCAGCTCGCCGGGCGCCTGGTGCGAGCCTTTGGCGCCCGCGTCTTCGAGGTCATCGAGTCCGAACCCGAAAAACTTGAGCAAGTGGAGGGGATCGGCCCCAAGCGCCGCGCCCAGCTGGAAGCGGCGTGGCGGGAGAAAAAGATCGTCCACGAGATCATGCTCTTCCTCCACGCCCACGGCCTCGGCACCGCACGCGCCTTTCGCATCTTCAAGACCTACGGCGAGAACGCCATCGCCACCGTGCAGCGGGATCCCTACGCCCTGGCTCGCGACATTCGCGGCATCGGCTTCAAGACCGCCGACGCCCTGGCACTGCGGCTCGGCTTCGACCCCCACTCCGAGGAACGCGCCCGCGCCGGGGTGGAGTACGTGCTGCTGGAACTCACCGAGCAGGGGCACTGCGCCTACCCGGAGGCCGACCTGGTGGCGCGCGCCGTCCAGCTCCTCGAGATCCCCGCCGACATCGTTGAACGCGCCCTCGAGCACGGCGTGGGGGAGCGCCGCCTGGTGCGCCGGGAGGATGCCGAGGGGCGCCGCCTGGTGTACCTGACCTGGCTCGATGAGGCGGAGGCCAGCGTGGCCGGGAACCTGGCCCACCTGACCGACGGCCCTCACCCCTGCCCGCCCATCGACATCGGCAAGGCCATCCCCTGGGTGGAGCGACGGCTCGGGCTGGAACTTGCCGCCGAGCAGCGCCAGGCGCTCACCCTGGCGGTCACCGCCAAGGTCATGGTCCTGACCGGCGGTCCCGGCGTCGGCAAGACCACCCTGATCAATGCCATCGTCCAGGTGATGGCGGCCAAGGGCCTGCGGGTGGTGCTCGCCGCCCCCACCGGGCGGGCGGCCAAGCGCCTGTCCGAGGCCACCGGCCGGGAGGCGCGCACCGTCCACCGCCTGCTGGAGTTCGACCCGGCCTCCGGCGCCTTCCTGCGGGGCCGGGACAACCCCCTCAAGGGCGACGTGTTCATCATCGACGAGTGCTCCATGCTGGACCTGCCCCTGGCGGCGTCGCTGCTGCGGGCCATCCCCCGCCACGGGGCGCTGATCCTGGTGGGAGACGTGGACCAGCTCCCGTCGGTGGGCCCCGGCTGCGTGCTGCGCGACGTCATCGAGTCCCGGGTCGTACCGGTGTGCCACCTCGCCCACGTCTTCCGCCAGGCCGCCCGCAGCGCCATCATCAGCAACGCCCACCGGGTCAACGGCGGCCAGATGCCCGAGTTCCCCCGCGCCCGCGGCGACGGCGGCCGGGAGCACGACTGCTTCTTCGTGCGCGCCGAGGAGCCGGCGAAGGGGGTGGAGCTGATCCTGCGCCTGGTGACCGAGGCCATCCCCCGCCGCTTCCGGCTGGATCCCGTTCGCGACGTCCAGGTGCTCGCCCCCATGCAGCGGGGGGAGCTGGGGGCGCGCAACCTCAACCAGGCCCTGCAGGCGGCGTTGAACCCCGCCGCCGCGGGATTGAGCCGCTTCGGCTGGAGCTACCGCGTCGGCGACCGCGTCATGCAAACCGTCAACAACTACGAAAAGGACGTCTTCAACGGCGACATCGGCCAGATCGCCGCCGTCGACCAGCTGGAGCAGACGCTCTCGGTGCGCTTCGAGGATCGCAGCGTCGACTATCACTTCGGCGAACTGGACGAGCTCCAGCCCGCCTACGCGGTGACCGTGCACAAGGCCCAGGGGAGCGAGTACCCGGCCGTGGTGGTGCCCATCCACACCCAGCACTACGCCCTGCTGCAACGCAACTTGCTGTACACCGCCATGACCAGGGGGCGCCGCCTGGTGGTGCTGGTGGGGACGCGCAAGGCGCTGGCCATCGCCGTGCGCACGGTGGAGGCGCGGCAGCGCATCACCACCTTGAAAGAGCGTCTCGCGGCTGCCCTCGCTGCCCGGGAACGCTGCTCCGAGCAACTTCCCCTTGCCCTGGTGGCCGACCCCGATCCCTCGGCACCCCGCACCTCGTAGGGGGCGCTGGCCCCTTTCGGGCCGGCTTCAGGTCTGACCCTGCGAGCCGCCGGAGAGGGATCGCACCAGCCTTTCCAGCTCGGCGACGCGGGCCTCCAGGGCAGCCAGGCGAGGTTCCCAGCCGCTGGGGGAGGGAGCGGGAGCGCCACCCGCCACCGGGCGTACCGCCTCGGCCCCCTCACCCACCAGGTGAATCCAGCGGTTCTCCTTCTTTCCTGGCTGCAGCGGCAATTCGGCCACCAGGGGAGCCTCCCCCGCCGCCAGGCGACGCAGCACCGCCTCGACGGCGGCCGGCGAGGGGAAGTCGTACATGCGCTCACAGCGCTGCCGCAGCTCTCCCGGCGTCTGCGCGCCGCGCAGCAGGAGAACGCTCATCACCGCCTTGCTGGCCGGCTCCAGCTCCCAGCGGCGATCCAGGGAGTGCTCCCAGCGCTCCACCCGGGCGCCGCTGGAGCGCCACACCAGGGCGTGCTCGCGCAGGCGCTCCAGGGCCGAGGAAACCTCGCTCTCGCCGAGGGTCATGACCGGCTCGCGGCTGGTCTTCTGGTTGCAGGCGGCAAGCAACTGGTGGAGCGTCAAGGGATAGGCATCGGGGGTGAGCTGCTCCTTTTCCAGCAGCGACCCCAACACCCGGATCTCCACCTCGTCCAGGGGGCGCGGGACACGCAAGGGTGGGCTCCTCCTTTCACCTCTCCCCGGGAGAACGGCATCCCCTCTCCCAGGACCGCCAGCCGGGGTGGGGGGGGCGCCCCCCGTGCTCGTGGGGCGTGGGCTTGTCCCCCCGGCTTCAGACTTCCAGCTGTTGCAGGGCAGCCAGGAGGCGTTCCAGCCTGCCCCGCACCTCTTCGCGCTCCGCCTCGAGCGCGGCCACCCGCTGCTGGAGGGCTGCGAGATCCGCCTCGCCGGTGCGAAAGGCGGCGTTTTCCGCCTCCAGCTCGACCACCCGCTGTTTGAGCTGCCGGTGCGCCGCGATCAGGCGCTCGATGCGGCTTTCCAGTGCGTTGTACACGTCCATGGGGCACTCCCTAATCGAAACGAACGCCCAGCTCGGCGGCCAGCCGCTCCATGGCGGCAAAGTGGGCGGCGTTCACCTCCTCCTGGGAAAGGGAACGCTCGCCGTGTCGGTAGGTGAGGCGCAAGGTGGTCTTCACCTCTCCCGCCGCCACCCCTTCGCCCCTGTACTGCACCACGGGCGCCACCCCCTCCAGCCACTCCGGGGCAGCGGCCACCAGCGCCCCCACCAGCTGATCGTACGTGAGGTCGACGCGGTGCCGCACGGTGAGATCGGCGATTACCGCCGGAAAGCGCGGCAGCGGGCGGAAGGCCGTGGTGCCATCCCCCCCGACCGCCTCCAGATCCACCTCGGCTACCCACAGGGGCTGGGCGATTTCCAGTCGTCCGGCGATCACCTCGGCGAGTCGCCCCGCCACCGCGATCACCCTCTCGCCCAGCGTCACCTCGGCCCCCTGGCCACCCTCCAGGAGGGCGCAGCGGCCCGGCCGCCAGCGAGCCGGAGGCAACCCCAGGGCGGACAGGAAGCCCTCCACCAACCCCTTGAGATCCAGAAAGTCGGCGCTCCGCCGGGCCTCCCAGCTGCCCACCTCGCCGGCCAGCACCAGGGCCGCCCGCTCCTCTTCGCGCACCCCGCCCGAAGTACCGAAGAAGGCCCGCCCCACCTCGCCCAACAGCACCGCGCTGGCACCCCGCCGCAGGTTGCCCGCCGCTGCCTCCACCAGACCCGCCAGGAGGGAGCGGCGCAGCACCGAGGCACGGGCGGACAGGGGGTTGACCAGGGGGACGGCCTCCCCTCGCCGCGCCAGTGGCGAGGAAGCGGTGGCCGCCTCCAGGTCGGGGTCAGTAAAGGAGTACGTGATCGCCTCGGCGGCCCCCACCGCCGCCAGGGCGCGGCGCGCCCGTTCGACCAGCGGCCAGGAGCCCAGGCGACGCCCGGGACCCCGGTCGGAAGCGGGGAGCACCGCCGGCACGCGCTCGTACCCCCAGTGGCGCAGCACCTCCTCGTAGACGTCCTCGGGCAACTCCAGATCGCTGCGAAAGGTGGGCACCGTGCAGCTCACCAGATCGCCGTTGCGCACAGGCGCCAGCTCCAGCCGCCCCAGCAGCGAGATCACGAACTCCGGCGGCACCTGGCAGCCAGCGAAGGCGTTCAGGCGTTGCAGGGAGAGGACGATGACGGCGGGCGCCGGTGGCTCGGGAGCGGAGTCCAGCACCCCCGGCGCCACCTCGCCGCCGGCGATGCGGGCGATGAGGGCGGCGCAGGCATCCACGGCGACGCGGGCCATGGCCCGGTCGGCGCCGCGCTCGAAGCGATGGGAGGCCTCGGTCTTCAGGCCCAGGCGGTGGGCGGTGCGCCGCACCCGCTGGGGGTGGAAGGTGGCCGACTCCAGCAACACATCGCGCGTGGATGCAGTGATTTCCGTCTCGGCCCCCCCCATGATGCCGGCCAGGGCCACCGGACGCAGGGCATCGGCGATCACCAGGTCGCCGGCTTCCAGCACCCGCTCCACCCCGTCCAGGGTTCGCAGGATCTCCCCCGGTCGGGCCGCCCGCACCCGCACTTCCCGTCCTGTCAGCAGGTTCAGATCGAAGGCGTGCAGGGGCTGGCCGAGGTCCAGCAGCACGTAGTTGGTGGCGTCCACCACGTTGTTGATGGGGCGCACGCCGCAGGCGCTCAGGCGGGCCGCCAGCCAGGCCGGGGAGGGGCCCACCCGCACCCCCCGCACCACCCGGGCGCAGTAGCGCGGGCACCCCTCGCCGTCCTCCACCGTCACCCGGGCCAGCTCACCTGCCGCTGTCCCCCCCTCGGCGACCGACACGTCGAGCGGCCGCAGCTCCCCTGCCCCGAGCTCCCCCGCCCCCAGCGACGCCGCCTCCCGCGCCAGGCCGCGGTGGTTCATGGCGTCGGGGCGGTTGGTGGTGACGTCCACGTCCCACACCTCGTCGCCAGGTTCGCCCTCTCCGCCCGCGGGCTCGCGCAGCTCCACGTTGAACCCCACCGCGGTGAGCCGCTCCGCCAGCTCCGCCGCCTCGAGCTGGCACCCGTTCAGATGTTCGCGCAGCCAGGAGAGCAGAAACCTCACAGCGCACCTCCACTGCCGAACTGGCGCAGGAAGCGCTCGTCGCCCGAGAAGAGCAGGCGGAGGTCGGGCAGGCCGTACTTCAGCAGGGCTACCCGGTCGAGGCCGCAGCCGAAGGCAAAGCCGCTGTAGCGCTGGGGATCGATGCCGCAGGCGCGCAGCACCCGGGGATCCACCATGCCGGCCCCGAGGATCTCGATCCACCCCGACCCCGAGCACATGGCGCACCCCTGCCCCCGGCAGAGGATGCAGGTGATGTCCACCTCGGCGGAGGGCTCGGTGAAGGGGAAGAAGCTGGGTCGCAGCCGTACCTTGAGGGCCGGGTCGAAGAGCACGTGAACGAACGCCTCCAGGGTGGCCTTGAGGTGGGCAAAGGTGATCCCCTCCCCCACCACCAGCCCCTCCACCTGGTGAAACATGGGGGAGTGGCGCAGATCCGAATCCCGCCGGTACACCCGCCCGGGGATGATCAGGCGGATGGGGAGCTCCATGGTCTCCATGGCGCGGATCTGTACCGGCGAGGTGTGGGTGCGCAGCAGCAGCCCGCCGGGGAGGTAAAAGGTGTCCTGGGTGTCCCGCGCCGGGTGGTCGGGGGGAATGTTGAGGGCCTCGAAGTTGTGCCAGTCGTCCTCCACCTCCGGACCGTCGGCCACCGAGTACCCCATACGCAGGAAGATCTCCTCGATTTCCCGCCGTACCAGCGTCACCGGATGCACCGACCCCAGCCGCGGCGCCCGCCCCGGCAGGGTGACGTCCAGGACTGCCTCGGCCCGCCCCCGCGCGGCGGCGTTGCGCGCCTGCTCCAGGCGTTCGGTGATGTACTGCTTGAGCTCGTTGAGGGCCTTGCCGTAAGCGGGTTTTTCCTCGCGGGGCAGCTCTTTCAGCCGCTCCTCGAGCTCGCGCAACACCCCCGAGCGTCGCCCGGCGAAGCGGATGCGCACCTCCTCCACCCGGGCGGCGTCCCTCCCCGCCGCGGCGAGCTCGGCGTCGAACTCGGCGCGAACAGCCTGCAGCTGTGGAGCAGTCATTTAGGCCACGGCGAGCTTGGCGAGCCCCTTGCGCGCCAGCGCCACCACGTCCCCGAACCCCTGGGGATCGCGGACCGCCAGATCCGCCAGCACCTTGCGGTCGAGGGTCGAGCCCGCCGCCTTGAGGCCGGCGATGAACTGGGAGTAGGACAGCTCGTGCCGGCGCACCGCGGCGTTGATGCGCACGATCCACAGGGCGCGCATCTGCCGCTTGCGCTGCCGCCGATCCCGGTAGGCGTACTGCAGGGAACGCTCCACCTGCAGCTTCGCCATGCGATAGGCGTTGTGCTTGGTGAGGTAGTACCCCTTGGCCAGCTTCAGGATCTTCTTGCGCCGCTGCACCCGGTTGGAACCACGTTTGACGCGCATGGCCTGCCTCCCTCCCTACTTCCCGTACGGGAGCATGCGCTCCACGTTGCTCTGATCCGCCGCGGAGACCAGGGTGTCCTGGCGCAGGTGCCGCTTCCGCTTGGCGCTCTTCTTGGTCAAGATGTGGCTGTGGTAGGCGAAGCCGCGCTTCAGCTTGCCGCTGGCGGTGCGCTTGAAGCGCTTGGCAGCCGCCTTCAAGGTCTTCATCTTCGGCATCATGCCCTCCTGGCGGGAACGCTCCCGCCCGATCTCGTCTCCTCCGCGCTGCGGGCGCCCGTCCTCGCGGACACGCGCCCATTCCTCCCCACGTCCCGGATCCTCACCCTCACGAGGCCTCCGGCCAGGGGTCCAGGGAGCGGGTGGCAATGGCAGCGGTGAGGGTTGCCACGACGGCGTCCAGCGACCGCGGGCCCACATCCCCCCGCCGGCGCACCCGCACGCTGGCGCCCCCGCTGTCCGCCTCCCGTTGCCCGACGATCAGCAGCACCGGCACCTTGGCCAGCTCGCCGTCGCGGATCTTGGCCCCCAGCTTCTCCGAGCGCTCATCCACCTCGGCGCGCACCCCCGCCGCTGCCAGCGCCGACGCCACCGCCCTGGCCGGATCCAGAAAACGGTCCGACACCGGCAGCACCCGCGCCTGCTCCGGCGCCAGCCACAGCGGCAGGTCGCCGGCAAAGTGCTCCAGCATCACGCCAAAGAAGCGCTCGATGGAGCCCAGCACGGCGCGGTGGATCATCACCGGGCGGCGCTCGCTGCCGTCCTCGGCCACGTAGGCCAGTTCGAAGCGCTCGGGCAGGTTGAAATCCAGCTGGATGGTGCCCAGCTGCCACTCCCGCCCGATGGCGTCGTGGACGATGAAGTCGATCTTGGGCCCGTAAAACGCTCCGTCCCCCGGATTCACGGTGTAGGCCACACCGCGGGCCAGCAGGCACTCCTCCAGCTGCCGCTCGGCCAGCTGCCACAGGGCGTCATCGCCGATGGCCTTTTCCGGCTTGGTGGAGAGGTAAATGTGCACGTCGGAGAAGGCGAACAGCTCGTAGACCCGGAACATGAGGTCGAACAGGGCGTTGATCTCCTGGCCGATCTGCTCCGGAGTGCAGTAGATGTGGGCGTCGTCCTGGGCGAAGGTGCGCACCCGGGTGAGCCCCTGCACCACCCCGGAGCGCTCGTAGCGGTGCAACCGCCCGAAGTCCGCCAGCCGCACCGGCAGCTCCCGGTAGGAGTGCGGCCGGGTGCCGAAGATCAGGCAGTGGGAGGGACAGTTCATGGGCTTGATGGAGTACTCGCGTTCGTCCACCTCGGAGAAGAACATGTTCTCCCGGTAGGCGTCGTAGTGCCCGGAGCGGCGCCACAGCTCCACATCGAAGAGCTGCGGGGTGATGACTTCCTGGTAGCCGTACTGCCGGTACAGCTCCCGCATCAGGGCCACCAGCTGGTTGTAGACGACGGCGCCGCGCGGGTGAAAGAACGGCGAGGCCGGAGCCAGGGGCGAAAACGAAAAGAGGTCCAGCTCCCGCCCCAGACGGCGGTGGTCGCGCCGGCGTGCCTCCTCCAGGCGGGCGAAGTACTCCTCCAGCTCCTTCCGGGTGGCGAAGGCGGTGCCGTAGATGCGCTGCAGCATCTCGTTGCGCTCGTCTCCCTTGAAGTACGCCCCGGAGGTCTCGATGAGCTTGAAGGCGCCGATCTGGTCGGTGCGCTGCACGTGGGGGCCGCGGCAGAGATCGACGAACTCGCCGTGGCGGAAGACGGTGATCTCGTCATCCTCGGGGATGTCCTGCAGCCGGATGAGCTTGATCTCCTCGCCGCGACGGCGGAAGATCTCCTCGGCCTGGGCGCGACTTACCACCTCGCGGGTGAAGGGGCGACCCTCGGCCACGATGCGCGCCATCTCCTCCTCGATGCGCTGCAGATCCTCGGGGGTAAAGCCGCGGGGGAAGCGAAAGTCGTACTGGAACTTCTCGCTGTGGTCCTGGCGCCCGGCGTCGATGATGGTGCCGGGGAACAGCCGCTCCACCGCGTCCGCCAGCACGTGCTCGGCGGAGTGGCGAATCACCTCGCCGGCCTCGGGGTCGGAGGTGGTGAGGATGCGAAAGCTGCCGCTGCGTGGAATGGGGGCGCGCAGATCCACGATCTCCCCATCCAGCCACCCCGCCACGGCGGCGGCGGCCAGGCGTTCACCAATGGCCCGGGCCACCTCCAGGGGGGTGGTCCCCGCCGGGAACGCCCGCTCACTGCCGTCGGGCAACTGTACGCGGATGTCGTCACTCATCGCTCTCGCTTCCGTGGTGAGGGGGTCCTCCGGCGCCTCACCTCGCCCGGGGCAGCGATCCCGGGGGAGCTGCCCGCCAGCAACAAAAAAACCGTCCTCGGTACACGGGGACGGCTGGCCTCGAGCGAAAAAGAGAAAATGGTAGGCGCGTGCGGGCTCGAACCGCAGACCTCATCCGTGTGAGGGATGCGCTCTACCAACTGAGCTACGCGCCTGCACTCTCCATATCATTGTGGAGCACAACATGGTAGGCGCGAGCGGACTCGAACCGCTGACCTCTACCGTGTCAAGGTAGCGCTCTAACCAAGCTGAGCTACGCGCCTGCTCCACGGGCTGCCGACGGGCGTCCTCCCCCAGGCGGAGGCGCTTGCACCTTCCCGGGCCCGTCCTCGTCCCCTGCACCTTGACAAAGAACACACCCCCGCACTTCGCGAGGAGAGCGTACTCTACCTCGGTCGGCACCCGGCCGTCAAGGTCGGAGAATGGAGAGCAGCGGTGCGAATCGCCTTCCTGGGCTGCGGCTACACCGGGCAGTTTTTCTCCTTCTCCGGGGACGAGACGCTGCGCACCAGCCGATCCCCCACCCGCGCCGATCGGCCGGGCTGGGGGCGCTTCGACTCCACGCAGCCAGACACCTGGCCCGCTGTGCGCCACTTCGCCCCGGACGGCGTGGTGGTGGCGTTTCCCCTCTCGGGCGCCAGCGAGGAGCGTGGCCTGGGGGAGTTCCTGCTGGCCCTCTCGCCCCGCCTGGTGTGCCTCGGCACCACCGCTGCCCTGGCGGCCGCCGCCGGGGTGGTGGACGACGGCTCGCCCCTCCTGCCGGACAACCCCCGCGCCCTCGCCGAGGAGGGCTGGCGCCAGCGGGGCGCCACGGTCCTGCACGCCGCCGGTATCTACGGCCCGGGGCGCAACCCCCTGGACTGGCTGCGGCGCCGCCGCATCGCCAACGCCGGCAAGCTGGTCAACCTGGTGCACGGGGAGGACGTGGCGCGGGCGTGTCGGTTCGTGCTGGAGCACTTTTCCCCCGGCGAGAGGCTGGTGATCTCCGACGGGCGCCCGCGGCGGTGGCGTGAGATCGTCGCCTTCGCCGTCCAGCGGGGCCACCTCGCCGACCCCCAGCTGCCCGACCGGCCCGACCCGACCTCCAAGCGGGTGGTCCCCCGCCTGCTACCGGAGAGGGGTTTCACCCTCATCCACCCCGACCTGTTCGTCGAGCTGGACATCTTGGAGGGGAAGGAACGTTCCTGAGGGCCACCCCAGGACGGCCACGGCGGCCTCCACCCGGGGCTGCTACTCTTGCGCCGCCGGCCCTGCCGGTGGGGGAGGAGTTCCCATGGGCCTGTTCCTGGGCGGAGTTCTCATGGCCGCGGCCAGCAGCGCGGTGGCCGCCGAGCCGGTGACGGTGGCCGAGGCCAGTAACTTCACTCGCACCTCCAGCTACCGCGAGGTGGTGGAGCTGGTGCAGGCCGTGGCGGCCTCCTCGGAGCTGGTCACCCTGGCCACCCTGACCCGCTCCCCCGAGGGGAGGGAGGTGCCGCTCGCCATCCTCTCCCGGGAGCGGGTGACCACCCCCGCCCAGCTCGCCGCCACCGGCAAGCCGGCGGTGCTGATCATGGCCAACATCCACGCCGGCGAGGTGGAAGGCAAGGAGGCCACCCAGATGCTCATCCGCGAGGTGGGCTCCGGGCGGCTGGCGCACCTGCTGGACCACCAGGTGGTCCTCGTGCTGCCCATCTTCAACACCGACGGCAACGAGCAGTTCGGCCGCAACCGCCGCGACAACGGGCCGGAGCTGGCCGGCGTGCGGCACAACGGGCAGTTTCTCGACCTCAATCGCGACTTCACCAAGCTGGAAAGCCCCGAGGTGCGTGGGCTGGTGCGCCTGCTCAACCAGTGGGACCCGGTGCTGGTGGTGGACATGCACACCACCAACGGTTCCTACCACCGCGCTCCGGTGACCTATACCACCGGCAGCAACCCCAACGGATCCAAAGAAATCGCCGACTTCATGTGGGACCGCCTGTTCCCCGCCGTCGCCGCCCGACTCAAGGAGGCAGGGTGGCTGAGCATCCCCTACGGCAACTTCGCCAACGCCGAGTTCCCCCAGCAGGGCTGGGTCAACGACAGCATCGAAGTGCGCTACGGTACCAACTACGTGGCCCTGCGCAACCGCCTGGCCATTCTGGACGAGAACTACTCCTACGCCGACTTCCGCACCCGGGTGCTGTCCTCCTTTGCCTTCATCAAGGCCATCCTGGAGTTCTCGGGCGCCCACGCCGGCGAAATCCTCGCCCTGGTGCGCCGGGTGGATGCCGCCACCCGGGACGGGTACGGCGCCCAGGGGTTCGTGCCCGAGTGGCGGCTGGAGCGGCTCCTGGACGTGACCGTGCCGGGGTTCGAACACGTCAAGGTGGCCACCACTGCGGAGGAGCGGGCGCGCGCCCCCTGGCTGGGGGAGTACCGCATGCGCCCCACCGAGGTGGCCCGCGACTACACGGTTCCCTATCTGGCGCGGGCCGTCCCCACCCGCACCGTTCCGCTACCCGCCGGCTACGTGCTCCTGCCGGGGTTCGCCGAGGCGGGGGACACCCTGCTGGCCCACGGCATTGCCGCCGAACGCCTGCTGGCCCCGGCGGAGGTGGCGGGCGAGCGCTTCGCCCTCGAGAAGGTGGAGATCTCCCCCCAGCTCTTCCAGGGCCACGCCACGGTTAGCCTCACCGGCAGCTGGGAACGGACCGCCCTGCAGCTGCCCGCCGGGGCGGTGTACGTGGATCTGCGGCAGCCGCTGGCGCGGCTCATCCCCCAGCTGCTGGAGCCCTCCTCCGGCGACGGCCTGGCCGCCTGGGGGATGTTCAACCGCGCCCTGGTCCGCCAGTGGACCTTTCAACCGGGGGTCTACCCCGTGCTGCGGGTGGAGCGCCGCCCCCCCGTGCCCATGACCGTGCTCACCCCGTGACCGTCGCCCCCTACCGGGCGGCGGCGCGGTGCTTTTCCACCAGCCTGGCGCGGGCGTAGGGGATCAGGCCCCCGGCGTCGATGATGGCCTGCTGCGCCGGTGCCAGGGGGGTCACGGGGTAGCTCTGGCCGCTGCTGCGGTTGACCACCGCAGTGGGGGTGACCTCCAGCTCGTCCCCCTCGCCGGCCTCGACGGACGGGCAGATCACCACCGGCAGCCCCAGGTTCACGGCGTTCTGCAGGAAGATGCGGGCAAAGCTGCGGGCCACCACCACCAGGCCGTGCCCTTTCAGGCAGGAGGCCGCCTGTTCGCGCGAGGAGCCGCAACCGAAGTTGTTGCCGGCCAGAATGATGCTGCCGGCCGGGATCTCCCCCGCCCGCAGCCGCTGGTTGAACTCCGGGTGGTCGGCGAAGGCGTGCTGGGGGGTCTCGGTGGGCAGCACCGTGGCCATGAAGCGGCCGGGGTAGATGATATCGGTGGAGATGTCGTCGCCCAGTTGCAGGACCACCTTGGCCATGTCAGTTCACCTCCCGCGGATCGGTGATGGCGCCGGTGAGGGCGGAGGCCGCCGCCACCGTGGGGGAGCACAGGTACACCTCCGACCTGGGGTTGCCCATGCGCCCCTTGAAGTTGCGGTTGGTGGTGGCGAGCGCCACCTCCCCGTCCCCCAGCGCCCCCTGGTGCACCCCCAGGCACGGGCCGCACCCGGGGTTCATCACCACCGCCCCGGCACGCAGCAGGTCGGCCACCAAGCCGCGCTCCAGCGCCGCCATGTACACCCGGTAGGAGGCGGGGAAGACCAGCATGCGGGTGCCCGCCGCCACCTTGCGACCGCGCAGGATGGCCGCCGCCGCCTCCAGGTCGTCCAGCCGTCCGTTGGTGCAGGAGCCGATGACGATCTGGTGCACCTTCGTGCCCGCCACCTCCCTCACCGGCTTGACGTTGTCCACGCTGTGGGGGCAGGCCACCTGGGGTTCCAGGGTGGAGGCATCCACGGTGAGCTCCTCCTGGTAGTGGGCATCGAGGTCGGGGCTCAGCAGGGTATCCTCCGGGACCTCCCTCACCCCCGCCTCCTCGTGGAGGTAGCGGAGGGTCTCTGCATCCGGCGGCACGATCCCCGAGGTGGCCCCCGCCTCCACCGTCATGTTGCAGAGGGTGAGCCGCCCGGAGGTGGACATGCCGCGGATGGCCGGCCCGTGAAACTCGATCACCTTGAAGTTGGCCCCCTGCGCCGTCAGGCGGCCGATGAGGTGGAGGATGAGATCCTTGGGCACCACCCCCGGGCGCAGTTCACCCTCCACGACCACCTTGATGGTGCCCGGGACGGTGACGTTCAAAGCCCGTCCCAGGGCCCACACCGCTGCCATCTCGGTCGCCCCGATGCCGAAGGAAAAGGCCCCCAGGGCGCCGTGGGAGGTGGTGTGGCTGTCGGTGCCCACCACCACCCAGGCGGGGCGCACGTAGCCGTTCTCGGGCAGGATCTGGTGGCAGATGCCCCCCTCGTCGCCGCGGATGTCGTGGAAACGGGTGATCCCCTGCGATGCCACGAACTCTCGCACCTTCTTCTGGTTGGTGGCGGTCTTGGAGCTTTCCGCCGGCACCCGGTGGTCGAAGATGATGGCGATCCGCTCCCGGTCCCACACCCGTGGCTCCAGCCCCGTACCCGAGAAAATCTCCTGAAACTGGTTGAGAACCAGGGCGGCGTTTTCGTGGGACATGGCCATGTCCACCCGCGGCTCCACCACGTCACCGGCGCGCACGTCCTTCTGCCCCGTCGCCCGGCCCAAAATCTTTTCTACCAAGGTAAAACCCATGGAACACTCCCTTCCCCCGCCCAGGCGGGGTCAAATCACGCCCTTTTCCCGCAGGGTGGCGATCTCCTCCCCGCTGTACCCCAGCTCCCCGAGGATGGCCTCGGTGTGGTCCGACAGGCGGGGCGGAGGTGTCTCGATCGCCCCGGGGGTGCGAGAGAACTTGGCGGTGAGGTTGAACAGCTTGATCTCCCCGATCCCCGGCTCGTGCACCGTGGCGATCACCTGCCGGTGCCGGGCCTGCGGCTGGGTCAGGGCCGCCTCCAGGGAGAGGATCTCGCCGCTGGGGATCCCCTTGGCGTTGAGCACCTCGACCCAGTGGGCGGTGGGTTTCTCGGTCAATTTGGCCTCCAGCAGGGGGGTGAGCTCCCGCCGGTTGGCCTTGCGGGTGTCCCGTTCGGCGAAGCGGGGGTCGCTCTTGAGCTCGCCGAGGCCCAGTTCGTCCGCCAGGTCCTCCCACTGTTTCTGCTGGTTGGCGGCGATGTTGATGTAGCCGTCGGCGGTGCGAAAGGTGCCCGAGGGGGCGGCGGTGAAGTTGTCGTTGCCCATGAGCACCGGCTGCTGCCCACCGATGAGCAGGTTGGCCGCCACCCACCCCATCAGCGGCATGATGGAGTCCAGCAGGGCAACGTCGATGAACTGCCCCTCGCCGGTGCGCTGGCGGTGGAAGAGGGCGGCCATGATGGCGAAGGCGGCATTGAGCCCCCCCACCGTGTCGCACACCGGGAAGCCGCAGCGCAGGGGGTTCAGGCGCTCGTCGCCGTTGATCGCCATGACCCCCGACAACCCCTGGATGATCTGGTCGTAGGCGGGCTTGAAGGCGTCGGGACCGGTCTGGCCGAACCCCGAGATGGCGCAGTAAATGAGGTCCGGTCTGATCCGGCACAGGGCCTCGTAGGAGAAGCCTAGCCGCTCCATCACCTTGGGCCGGAAGTTCTCGACCACCACGTCGCTGGTGGCCACCAGCCGCCGGAACACCTCCTTGCCCTCCTCCAACTTGAGGTTCAGGGTGAGGGATTTCTTGTTGGCGTTTTGCGCCAGGAAGCTGGTGCCCATGAGCTGTTTGTTCAACGCCTTGACGTTACCCAGCTGACGCGCCAGGTCACCGCCGCCGGGGTTTTCGATCTTGATCACCTCGGCCCCCAGCAGGGCCAGGTGGAGGGTGGCGAAGGGCCCCGAAAGGACGTTGGTGAGGTCGAGGACGCGGATGTTTTCCAGCAGATGCATGTCAGCCCTCCCCCTAGTGTTGACCACCGCTGAAGCCAACGATGGAGCCCGCCTTCACCACCAGCCCGGGCAGCTCCCGCCCCAGGAAGACCTGTACCTGGCGCGCCACCTCCACCAGGCGCCCGAGGTCGATGTCCTCCCGCACCCCCATGCGCTGGAAGGAGTGCACCAGGTCCTCGGTGCACACGTTGCCCGCCGGCACGCGGGTGAAGGGGCAGCCCCCCAGCCCCCCGAACGCCGCCTCGAAGGACACCGCCCCCGCCCGCCAGGCGGCCACGCAGTTGGCCAGCCCCAACCCGTAGGTGTTGTGGAAGTGGCAGGCCAGCTCCACCTCGGGGTCCAGCTGGTGGATGGCCCCGAACAGCTCCTCCACCTGCAGGGGGTGGGCGTGCCCGGCGGTGTCCGCCAGGCTCACCTGCCGCACCCCGGCGTCCAGGTAGGCCTTCACCAGGTCCAGCACCCGCTGGGGGGGAATCGGACCTTCGAAGCCGCACCCGAAGGCCGACTGCACCGAGGCCTGTACGGCGAGCCCCTCCGCCAGCGCCCGCCGGGCCATGGCAACGATGCGGGCCTGGGCCTCGGCGGGGCTCATGCCGGTGTTCTTGCGGCTGTGAGTGTCGGAGGCCGACACCCCCATGCACACCAGCTCCACCCCGCAGGCCAGTGCTCGCTCCAGCCCCTTCTCGTTGAGCACCAGGGCGGACAGCCGCACCTGTGGTGGGCGGCCGGGCAGCTCCCGCACCCGGCGCACCAGCGCGTCGGTATCGGCCATCTGCGGCACCTTTTCCGGGTTGACAAAGGAGCCCAGCTGCACCACATCCACCCCCGAGGCCAGGAGCCCTTCCGCCCAACGCAGCTTCTCCTCCAGGGGCACGACGGTCCTTTCCACCTGCAGTCCGTCCCGCAGCCCCACCTCGTGGATTCGTGGTGTCTGGGTCATGAGGTTATCCCCGCCGCCCCGGGCGCCGTGGCCGGGGAGCGAAATTGTACCGACCCTTTCCCGCCCCGTCCACACGCAGCGAGGTCTCCCCACCCCCCTGGTGCGCTTCCCCGGACCCGATACACTTTCCCTCATGAAAGTGATGGCCCGCTTCGTCGCGACGATACTCCTCACCGCCCCTTGCCTCGCCGCCGAGGGCAAGTGGACGCCGGAGCAAATTCTCCACCTGGACGCCGAGACCCTGGCCAGGGCGGGGCTGGAGATCCCGCCCCGGGCCCTGTGGTTCCCCGGAGAGGGGGGCCTTTTGGAGGCGGCGGTGGACTACGGCGGCTGCTCCGCCGGCTTCGTGTCGGCGGAAGGGCTGCTCATCACCAACCACCACTGCGCCCTCGGGGTGATCCAGCGGCACTCCCGACCGGACCGCAACCTGCTGGCAGAGGGGTTCCTCGCCGCCACCCGGGCGGCGGAGCTGCCCGGGGAGGGGCTGCGGGTGCGCATCCCCCACCGCTTCACCGACGTCACCCGGGAGATGCTGGCGGCGGTGCCGGCCGGGGCCGACGACCTGGCCCGCTACCGGGCCCTGGAGCGCAAGGAAAAGGAACTCATCGCCGCCTGCGAGGCCACCCCCCACCGTCGCTGCCGCCTGGCCACCTACCACGGCGGCCTGCGCTTCACCCTGGAGGAGAGCCTGGAGTTTCCCGACGTGCGACTGGTGTGGGCGCCGCCGGAGAGCATCGGCAACTACGGGGGCGAAGTCGACAACTGGTCCTGGCCACGCCACACCGGCGACGTGGCCCTGCTGCGGGTGTGGGCCGGGGGGGACAACCAGCCCGCCCCCTTCGCGCCGGAGAATCAGCCGTACCGGCCCAGGCAGTTCTTCCGCGTCGCCACCACCGGGGTACAGCCGGACAGCTTCGTGATGGCGGTGGGCTACCCCGGCCGCACCTTCCGGGAGCTCACCGCCCCGGAGATGGCCGAGCGGGCGGAGCGCTTCTTCCCCGCCCGGGCGGCGTTGTTCCGCGACTGGATCAGGATCCTCTCCGCCGCCGCCGAGCGCAGCGAGGCGGCCCGCATCGCCCTGGCTCCGGCGCTGCGGGACCTTGCCAACGGCGAGAAGAACGCCCGTGGCCAGCTGGCCGGCCTGGCCCGCGGCCGCATCCTGGAGGCGAAGAAGACCTTCGACGCCGAGGTGCAGGCCTGGGCCAGGCAGCAGAAGGGGTACGCCAGCGCGGTGGAGGCCCACGCCACCCTGGAGGCCATGGTGGCGGAGAAGCTGGCCACCTTCGAGCGCGACTTCCTGCTGGGCAGTGTGCCCCGCTTCGGACCCCGGGCGCTGGCCTGGGCGCTGACCCTCGCCCGCTGGACCGACGAGAAGGCCAGGCCGGACCTGGAGCGCCAGCCCGCCTACATGGAGCGCAACCGCGAGCGGCTGCGCACGGAGCTGGAGAACGCCCAGAAGCGCTTCGACCCGGCCGGTGACGCCGCGCTCCTCGCCGACCTCATGCACCGCCTCGCCAACCTGCCCGAGGGCCAGCGCAGCCCGGCGGTGGACGCCTTTGTGGGCCAGGACCGCTCCCTGCCCGCCATCACCCGCAAGGTGGAGGCCCTCTACGCCGGCACCAAGGTCACCGACCTCGGCCAGCGGCTGGCCATGTTCGACGGCGACCGCGCCGCCCTGATGGGGCGCAACGACCCCCTGCTGCGCCTGGCCCTGGCCCTGGATGGGGAGCTGCGCGCCCTGGAGGAGCGCGAGCACCGCTGGGCGGGCACCGTCTACCGGGCGCGCCCGCAGTGGATCCGGGCGGCCAACTCCTACCTGGGGGTGCCGGTGGCGCCCGACGCCAACGGCTCCCTGCGCTTCACCTGGGGGCACGTGAAGGGGTACTCCCCCCGCGACGCGGTGTGGCTGGAGCCCGCCACCCGCCTGGCCGGCCTGCTGGAGAAACACACCGGCGAGGAGCCCTTTGCCGCCCCCCGGGCGGTGCGGGAAGCCGCCGCCGCTGCCGGCGGCAGCCGCTGGGCCGACCCGCGCCTCGGCGACGTGCCGGTGAACTTCCTTGCTGACCTGGACACCACCGGGGGCAACTCCGGCTCGCCGGTGCTCAACGGCCGGGGAGAGCTGGTCGGCGTCAACTTCGACCGGGTGTGGGAAAACGTCGCCAACGACTTCGGGTACAACCCGGAGGTGGCCCGCAACGTGAGCGTGGACGTGCGCTTCGTGTTCTGGGTGATGGAAACCCTGCACGGCGTGGCCGCCGGGCCACTGCTGGCCGAGCTTGGCCTGCCCCCGGCGACACCGCGGTGAGCCTCGCGAGAGGCTCGAGGTCCTGGCCCGGGCGTACCGTCGCCTTCTTGCACCGCCGCGCCGTGCGTCTGCTCCTCCACCTCTGGCTGCGGCGCCGTCGGGACGCGCCGGTGCTGCTGACCTCCATACCCAAGTGCGGAACGCACCTGGTGCGGGATCTGCTGCGCTTCGCGCCACCCCTTCGCTTCGCCGCTGAACTGCCCCGCAACGAACAGACCAGCGGCGAAGAGCTCGCCGCAGCTCTTGCCGGCGCCCGCGGCCGGTTCGTCGTCGGACACATCCCCCACACTCCCGCCATTGCCGCCGCCGTGGCGGCGGCGGGCGCCCGGGTCGTGCACGTGGTGCGTGACCCGCGTGCCTATGTGGTCTCCCTCGTCCACCACATCCGGCGTTTCCCGGATCACGCGCTGCACTCCTACTTCCGCGACCACGTGAGGGGTTTCGAGGAGGCCGCCGAGCTCGTGATCCGCGGGGTCCACCTGGGCCCCGGGCGCTTCCTGCCCGACGTCGCCACCTTCTTCGCCCTCTACCAGGGGTGGCGCAGCTGTCCCTCCGCCTACACCACCAGCTACGAGGCGCTGGTGGGACCCCGCGGGGGCGGCAGCCGCACCGCCCAGCACCACGAGATTCGCGCCATCGCCTTCCACCTCGGGTACGGCCAGATTCCCGAAGTTGCCGTTGGCCTCCTGGCCTCCGTGCTGTACCACCCGTATGGCCCCACCTTCCGGCGTGGTGTCCTGGGTGATTGGCGCCGACAATTCACTCCGCGCCTGGCGAGGGCTTTCAAAGAAACCGCCCCAGCACTCCTCAGCTCCCTGGGGTACGAGGCCGGCGAAACTTGGTGAGCTTCGTCTTCAAGGCAAGAGGTCCAGGCGGGTGATCTCCCGCCACGAAATCAGGGGGTCCACCACGGGCGGGGCGGTGCGCCCGAACTCCAGCTCGTAGGTGTGGTCGTCGGCGGTGCGCACCGGCTCTCCGTGGGGATCGAAGACGTGGTTGCCGGCCCCGGCAAAGTACTCGCCGGGGTACTCCGAGGCAGCCACACAGCACCCCACCACCCAGGAGGCGTTTTCGATGGCCCGCGCCCGCAGCAGGGTGCGCCAGACGTGGTCCCGCCGCCAGGGCCACCAGGCCACCGCCACCAGCAGGTCGCAGCGGGCCTCCAGGCGCAGCGCCCGCGCCTGCTCGGGAAAGCGCACGTCGTTGCAGTTGAGCAGCCCCAGGGTATGGCCCGCCGCCCGCACCGCCACGTAGCGGTCCCCCTCCTCCCACAGCTCGCATTCGCCGTTGGGGGCAAACAGGTGCACCTTGTCGTAGCGGGCCAGCTCCCTCCCCCCCTGCCACACCGTCATGCGGTTGCGCCGCTGCTCGGAGAAGGACCCGAAGACGAAGACCACCTGCGGGGCGCGCTCCGACACCTCGGCGAAGCGAGCTCGCACCCGCTCGGGGTCCACCCGGCGGGTGTAGCCGTGCAGGAAGCTCTCGGGGAACACCACCAGCTGCGCCCCGGCCAACGCCGCCTGCTCCGCCTCGGCGGCCAGGCGCACCAGGTTGGCCTCCACCTCGGTACACACCCAGCGGGCCAGGTAGACGCGCATCCCTCAAGAGGCTACCACGGGCGGCCCGAGAGGCCCCCGCTCACCCCATCCGACCGGCGGCGGTCACCACCGAGGCCAGCACCGCGGCCGCGGTGGCCAGCAGGCACACGAGCCCCCCCAGCAGGTGGCGAGGCCGCTCCCCCTCCAGGGGGCGGGTGAGGGTGGCGCCCAGGACGCCGCCGGCAAACCCTCCCAGGTGGGCCCAGGTATCCACCCCGGGGATGAGGAACCCCATGATTCCCAACATGAGCGCCCACTGCAGCGCCTGCCGCCCGACGACCGCATGCCCCACCCGGTGGCCGTACCACACCAGCGCCCCCAAAAGCCCGAACAGCGGCGCCGAGGCGCCGATGGTGAGGTAGGCCCCGCGCAGGAACGACGGCAGGAATGCCAGGTACACCCCCGCCAGGGAGCTGGCGGTAAAGCCCGCCGCCGCGGCAGCGGTGTAGATCATCACCGTGCGCCCGGGGCCGAAGGCCTCCACCATGGCCGGCAGCAGGGTGCGCAACCACAGCATGTTGAAGGCGATGTGCAGCAGCCCTCCGTGCAGCCACGCCGCCGACAGCACCGTCCACCAGCGCCCGAACCCCACCACCGGCACCGCCCCCGAGGCCCCCAGCAGGAACAGGCTCTGGGAGGAGGGCGACAGCAGCGACAGCACACCACGCATCCGGATGCCGGCGGGATCGATGAGCAGGGCCAGGAGGTAGAGGGCGACGCACCCACCGAGGACGGTAGGCACGAGACCGGCGCCAGACCCCAGCAGGCGCACCAGGGGGGCGTACCCCCACATCCCTGGCCGCCAGCGGCCGCAGGAGAGGCATCGCTCGTCGTTGACTCCCACCAGCTTGCCGCAGGAGGGACAGACCACCGCGCCACTGCGCTTGCGTGCGAACATGGGGGAGATTATCGCCGACCCGCGCCGCTTTCAGCCCGAAAGCCGCGGTTGGGTTCGTGACGAGAGGCCGGAGACGCCGATGATGGCGGGCGCACGTAGGGGCGAGGGCGCGAGCCGTACTCTCAAGCGTACGGCGCAGCGCCCGAGTCCCCGAGTACGCCCGCCAGCG
>Ga0226835_1000246_pt1 | contig 83429 bp, 75 predicted proteins | sample LAC_MetaG_1_FD_163627 | JGI IMG/M metagenome (GOLD analysis project Ga0226835, IMG submission 163627) | Anaerobic ammonium oxidizing microbial communities from anammox membrane bioreactor (MBR) in UC Berkley, California, United States -... | ecosystem: Engineered > Bioreactor > Anaerobic >... | reverse complement strand
GGTTCGCGACCGCGGTCTCGGTGGGCTTCTGCTTCGGCTTCCTGCTGCAAAAAGGGGACCTCTGCGGCGCCTCGGCGATGAGCGAGGTGCTGCTCTTCCGCGATGGGCGCAAGCTGGCCGGCCTTTGGGTGGCCATCATCACCTCCATGGTGGGGTTCGCCCTCATCGAGCGACTGGGGTGGGTCACCCTGCGGCCCAAGCCGCTGCTGTGGGCGAGCTTCGCGGTGGGCGGCGTGATCTTTGGCGTGGGCACGGTGCTCGCCGGGGGGTGCATTTCCGGGTGCCTGTACAAGGCCGGGGCCGGCAACCTCAACTCCATGGCGGCGCTGGCGGGGATGCCGCTGGGGATCGCTGCGGTGGAGCACGGGATACTGGCCGGGGTGCACCAGTGGCTGCGGGGGCAGGTGCTCAGGGCCGCCGACGGCGGCCCGGTGACGCTGTCTTCCTGGACAGGCCTGCCCTACTGGGCGCTGGCGCTGGTGCTCGCCGTCGCCACCGCGGCGGTGGCCTGGCGGCCGGGGAGGGGCCGATCCCGGCATGTACCAGGTGAGTCTCTCCTGCCGCGCCTGCTCTATCACCCGTGGAAACCCTGGCAGGCGGGGCTCGGCGTGGGGGTGCTGGCGGTCTTCGCCTTCCTGTCGGCGGTGGCGAGCGGGCGCAGCTACCCCCTGGGTGTCACCCACGGGGTGCTCGGCGTCCACGACCTCCTCACCGATACCGTGGCGGTGGAGACGGGCATGCCCGGGGCGGCCAGCCCCGCCGCCGTGCCCGCTGCCCCATCGCCCCATCGCAAGGTGAGCGCCTGGCTGATCCTGGTGGTGGTAGCGATGCTGCCAGGGTCGTGGGTGGCAGCACGGTTCGCTGGACAGGTGAAGCTGCTGCCCAAACCGCCGGAGCAAACCGTGACGGCCTTTTTTGGCGGCATCCTGGTGGGGGTCGGCGCCGGGTTCGCCACTGGCTGTGTGGTCGGGAATATCCTTTCGGGCTGGGCTCTCTTGAGCGTCGGCGCCTTCGTCTTCGGCATCGCGACGCTGCTCGCCAACTGGGCGACCACGTACCTCTATCTCATGGGCGGGGCGGCGCTGAGCCCCCGCCGCAGCTCGCACCGCTGACGCTGCCATTGCTTCCAGCTGCCGCCGGGAGCCGCACTGGCTCTTACAGTATTGGCCCATAGCGGAGAAAGAGATTCTCGGCGGGGGTAGCGGTCGCCGAGGCCTCCCCGGCGGGACCGTTGCGCATGCACGGAGGTGGGGTGAGACAGGGCCGCACCGGAGAACTGTCGCATCACCGTTGCCAGTTGCAAGCATTCGTAAGTAAATTATCATATCAGGAGGATCTGGGCGCCTGGTCACCGGCGATGTTGCCGGACCTCGGTTGGTGACATGAAGAATGAAAGGGGACAACAGGATGCGAGACGAGAATGTGGTCACATCGGCTCCGGAACGACCCTCGCGCCGGGGGGTGGTGGGTCTGCTGGCAGCCGGGGCGGCCTCCGTGGCCGGCTGGGTGTTCGGCGGCACGGTGGGGCGCCGGGCTGTCACAGGTCGTGGCGCCACCGCTCAGGCACCCCTGCCGGTGGCGCCGGGCAACCGCCTGGTAAAGATGCAGGCAGAGCTCCATGAAGCGCTGGCCAGGCCGCTGGCGAAACGAAAGTGGGTGATGGTGGTGGACACCCGCGCCTGCATCGGCTGTCAGGCGTGCGTGATCAACTGCCGGGCGGAGAACGTGACCGGCCCCGCCGGCTCCTACCGCCGGGTTCCGGAGGCGCCGGCCGGGCGGTACCCCAACCTCACCAACGTGTTCATGCCCACCAACTGCGTGCAGTGCGACGACCCCCCCTGTCAGCGAGCGGTGCCGGCGGGGATGATCACCAAGCGCGCCGACGGTATCGTGGAGTTCGACTACAGCCAGCTCAAGGGCCAGTACGCCCAGGCCGCTGCCCGGGCCTGCCCCTACAGGGCGGTGCACGTGGACGACGGCAAGTTCTTCACCGATGGAACGCCGGCGGTACAGGCCTACGAGCGGCGGCGTTTCGTCGAATACCACCGGGAGATCCAGCGCACCAGCGGCGGGCTGGCGGTGGGGGCGGCGCGCAAGTGCCACTTCTGTCTGCACCGTATCGAGGCGGGGATCCTGCCCGCCTGCGTGACCGCCTGCATTGGCGGCGCCATGTTCTTCGGGGATCTGAACGATCCCGCCAGCACGGTGAGCGAGCTGCTGCGCACCCAGCGCAGCATTCGCATCCACGAGGAGGCGGGGATCGAGCCGCGGGTGTACTACGTCGAGGACGGGCTGCAGGGCGTGCCGGGCTACGCCTGCGCCACGTGCCACTGAGTCGAGGAGGGAGTGGCCATGAGCGAGCGTGAAAGCACGACGCAAGAGCAGGGGGGCCTGAGTCGGCGGGAACTCCTGGCCAGCAGCGCGTTCCTGGGGGGCCTGGCGAGCGGGGCGGCGGTGGGGGATGCCAGCGCGCAGGCCAGCCCCTCGCTGCGCGACAGCGAGGCCGCGCGGCCGGAAAACTACATTTACACCACCTGCTTGCAGTGCAACACCGGCTGCGAGATCAAGGTGCGCATCCAGGACGGGGTGGCGGTGAAGATCGAGGGCAACCCCTACGCGCCGCGCAGCATGGACCCACACATCCCGTGGAGCACCTCGGCGGCCAGCGCCGCCCCGGTGGAGGGGTACACCTGCCCCAAGGGGCAGGCCGGGATCCAGACCGCCTACGACCCCTACCGCATCACCAAGGTGTTGAAGCGGGCGGGAAAGCGCGGCGAGGGGAAGTGGACGACCATCCCCTTCCATCAGGCCATCCGGGAGATCGCCGACGGCGGGTACCTTTTTTCCCACGTTCCCGGCGAGGAGAGCCGTTGGGTGGAGGGGTTGAAGGATATCTGGGCCTTGCGTGACCCTGCCCTCGCAACGGCGATGGCTGCCGACGTCGCCAAGATCCAGGCCAGGACCATGACCGTGGACGAGTTCAAGACCAAGTGGAAGGATCATCTGCACGTTCTCATCGACCCCGATCACCCGGACTTCGGCCCCAAGAACAACCAGCTGGTCTTCAACTGGGGGCGGCTGAAGGCGGGCAGGAGCGATTTCTTCGGCCGCTTCTGGCGGGACACCTTTGGGTCGGTCAACGGCCACGGCCACACCACCGTGTGTCAGGGGTCGATCTACTTCGCCGGCAAGGCCATGGCCGATCAGCCGTCGGGCGGCAAGTGGAGCGGCGGCGCCAAGTGGTACTGGATGGCCGATGTCTCCCACTCGGAATTCGTGATCTACTGGGGGGCCAACGTCCTGGAGGGCAATTACGGACCACCCCTGAAGGTCCCCAAGATCATGCGCGGGCTCACCTCCGGACGGCTGAAGATCGCCGTCGTCGACCCGCGTTTCAACCCCGCCGCCGCCAAGGCCTGGAAGTGGGTCCCCATCAAACCGGGCGCCGACGCCGCCCTGGCCATGGGGATGATTCGCTGGATCCTGGAGAACAACCGCTTCGACCGGCGTTACCTGGAGAACGCCAACCGCGCCGCGGCGGCGGCCGACGGTGAGCCGACCTGGTCCAACGGCGCCTGGCTGGTGCGCATCGGCAGCGACGGCAAGCCCGGCAAGTTCCTGCGGGCCTCCGAGATCGGGTTGGGGGGCGACGCCGACACCTTCGTCTGTCTGCGGGGCGGCCAGCCGGTGACCTTCAAGTCCGACGACGCCACCCGCGTGGCCGAGGGGGACCTGTTCGTGGACACCACCATCGCCGGGGTGCGGGTGAAGTCGGCCTTGCAGATCCTGCGGGAGGAGGTCAACGCTCGCACCGTGGACCAGTGGGCCGCCGACTGCGGGGTGATGACCACCGACCTCATCGAGCTGGCGCGGGAGTTCACCTCCCACGGCAAGAAGGCGGTGGTGGAGATTCACCGCGGCGTCTCCCAGCACACCAACGGCTTCTATAACGTATTGGCCACGTACACCTTGAATCTGCTCATCGGCAATCTGGACTGGCAGGGCGGGCTGGTGTACGGGGCCAGCTTCTACACCGAGTCCGGTGGCAGTGGGCGCCCCTTCACCATCAGTGCCCACCCCCGCCGGGTGGCGGGATTCGGGCTCAACATCATCCGCGGCGAGGCGGTGTACGAGGAGAGCACCATTTTCTCCGGCTATCCCTCCAAGCGCCCCTGGTACACCCTGGCTACCGACGTCTACCAGGAAGTCATCCCCTCCATGGGGGATGCCTACCCCTACCCGGTGAAGGCGTACATCCTCTACATGGGAGCGCCGGTGTACGCCCTGCCGGCGGGGCACGCCCTCATTCCCATCCTCTCGGACCCCGCCAGGATCCCCCTGTTCATCTCCTCGGACATCGTCATTTCCGAACACTCCCTCTACGCCGACTACATCTTTCCGGACCTCACCTACCTGGAGCGGTGGGAGTTCCACCGCACGCACCCGTCCATCGTGCACCGCGTCTCGCCGGTGCGGCAGCCGGCCATCCCCCCCATTCCCGAGACGGTGGAGGTGTTCGGGGAGCCCATGCCCATCTCCATGGAGTCGGTGTTCATGGCCCTGGCGGAGTACATGGGCATGCCGGGGTGGGGCCCCAACGGCTTTGCCGCCGGGGTGGATCTCAAGCGTCCCGAGGACCTGTACCTCAAGATGGTGGCCAACGTGGCCTTCGGGGATTCTTCGGCGGGGACCGACGTGTGCCCCGACGCCGACGACGAGGAGATGCGGATCTTCCTGCAGGCGCGCCGGCACCTGCCGCGGTCGGTGTTCGACGCCGACAAGTGGCGGGCGGCGGTGGGGGACGCCTGGTGGCGCAAGGTGGTGTACGTCCTGAATCGGGGGGGGCGGTGGTGGGCCTACAACCAGGCGTGGACGGCGGCCGGCCAGACCAACGCCAAGTACGGCCGGCTGGTGAACATGTACCTGGAAAAGGCGGCCACCTTGCGCAATTCCCTCACCGGGGAGGTCCTGCGGCCGCTGGCCGGGCACGTGCCGATCGCCGATTCCCTGGGGCGTCCCATCGTCGACGCCGGGTACGACCTGCAGCTCATCACCTCCCGCACCATGCTGATGTGCAAGAGCCGCACCATCTCCAACTACTGGCTCCTGGACCGCAAGCCGTTCAACGAGATCGAGATCCACCCCCAGGACGCCTCCCGGCTGGGGTTCCGCCACGGGCAGAGGGTGAAGGTCACCTGCGCCACCAATACCGAGGGGGTGTGGGACCTGCGCAACGGTACCAAGATCCCCATGGTGGGGGTCCTCAAGGTCACGGAGAAGATCCGCCCCGGCGTGATCAACTTCGTGTTGGGGTACGGCCACTGGGCCTACGGGTCCGACGACCAGATCGTGGACGGCGTGACCATCAGGGGCGACCGCCGGCGCTCCGCCGGGGTGCACGCCAACGCCGCCATGCGGCTGGATGACCACCTGCGCAACACCACCCTGTCGGACGTCATCGGCGGCAGTGCCGTCTTCTACGACACCAAGGTGAGGCTCGTCCCGGCATGAGGGGGCGGCGCGGCGACACGCGAGGAGGGCTGAAGGCAATGCGAACCTTGACGATTCCCCTCATCACCATGAGCCTGCTGGCGGCCACTGCGGGGGCCGCGGGGGCCAAGGATGCCCCCCGGGAGTACGCGGGCAGCGAGGCGTGCCGGGACTGCCACGCCGAGCTCTTCGTCCACTTTGAACGTAACGTGCACGCGGCGCCGGCGGTGCGCACCCGCGCCGGGGTGGCGGGCTGCGAGTCCTGCCACGGCCCCGCCGCCGCCCACGCTGCCGACCCCTCGGTGGTAACCGGGCTCATCACCTTTGCGGCAGGGCGGGAAGGGGAGGGGGTGCGGGCATGCCTGTCCTGCCACCGAGAGGACCGCAAGGTGTCGGCGTTCTTGCGTGCGACCCACGGCCGCGAGGGGCTGGCCTGTACCTCCTGCCACGGCAGCCCCCACGCTCCCGCTCCGGTGCGGCTGGTGCGCTCGCGCTCCTTCCAGCGGGAGGGGGCGCCGGTGGTGGGTCGCCACCTCAAGGAGGAGCGGGATGAGCTGTGCCTGTCCTGCCACCCCCAGCTGCGGGGCAAGCAGGCCATGCCCTTCCGCCACCCGGTTGCCGAGGGGGCCATCTCCTGCACCTCCTGCCACAACCCCCACCTCGGCGGGGCCACCTACGCGTCCACCCGGAACCAGTGCCTCTCCTGCCACGAGGACAAGCGCGGCCCCTGGGCCTTCGAGCACGCCCCGGTGGCGGAGGACTGCACCTCTTGCCACGAGCCCCACGGCTCCGTGGCGCCGGGACTGCTGCGCACCGCCGAGCCGTTCCTGTGCCTGTCCTGCCACGTCCTGCCCGATGACCGGCACGGCCAGGAAATCGGCGGCACGCGCTTTTCCCGCGCCATCTACCAGCGCTGCACCACCTGTCACGGCGCCGTGCACGGCTCCCACGGCGACCGCCACCTGAAGAAGTGAGGGGAGGGAAGCGGCCATGACCACGATCAGGAGAACTGGACTGTGTGTCCTCGCCTGCGGCCTGACGTTGGCGGCGGGGTGGGGGTACGCCGAGGACAGCGAACCGGCTCCCGTCGCTGGCGAGGTGGAAGGCTTCGTCCAGGCGGCCCCCAAGGGGTACTCCTTCAGCGGCGATCAGGGGTACCTGCAGCGCTACCGCTCCCTCGACCCCGCCAACGAGGGCGCCCTCGACCGGGCCCTGGAAATCCTCGACCAGTTCGGCCTGGCCATCCACGTTCGCCGGCCCGGGGCACCCACCCTGGAGCTGTACCACGACAACCAGTTCCTCCTCAATGACCGCTGGCAGGGGCGCTGGAGCCCCACGGCGGGGGTGCGGCTGGACTGGGGCTTCCACGACTACCAGCGCCCCTTCGAGAAGTACCTGCCGGCGGCGGCGCCCGCCACCATCAGCTACGCCCAGCGCTACAACGACGACTTTCTGCCCGACGACGACCTCCGGCGCCGTCGCCGCGACCTTTCCGTCGGTCTCAAGGTCTTGCCCGCCGCCGTTTCCGCCCACTGGGAGGGGCTGCGCTCCCTGGAGGTGGAGACCGGCCTGCACCGGCGATCCGGGCAGCGGCAGTTCATGTGGGTATTTGGGGTGGTGGAAGACCTGGTGGTCCCCGCCGGCAACAACCCGGCCCGCTGGCGGGGGCGCGCCGAGGAGATCGACCAGCGGGTGGATCGCCTCTCGGCGGCGGCCACCCTCTCCCTGGGGGAGCCCAATCTGACCTGGCTGCGGTTCTGGAGCGACCGCTTCGACAACCGCGCCCCCACGTTCACCAACGCCGATGTGGCCCGCAGCGAGCCCTCCGTCAACACCTCCCCCAACACCATCAACTTCATCGCCGACTCCCAGGGCAAGGGCCTCGAGGCGGTGCTGGAGCAGCGCCTGCACGAGCGGCTGGCGCTGGTGCTGGACGGCGGCGTCTCACAGCTGGAGCAGCGCTCCCTCACCCCCTTCCAGGCCGCCGAGGTGTACGAGGGGAAGCTGCGCTTTTCCACCCTCGGGGCGGCGCTCTTCTTGGAGGCGAAGGACACGGTGTCGGTGGAGGTCTTCTCCCGGTGGAGCACCCGCCGCAACGACACCCCGGTGGCCACCGCCGACATCACCCCCCGGCACTTCCTGCTGGCCGATCGCAACCTCTCGTTCCCGTTCTTGAAGAGGACCGAGACGCAGGTGTTCGGCGGCGCGGCCCGCTACCTGTCCCGGCACGCCGTGCTGCGGGGCGGGGCCCGCTGGGACGAGAGCGAGCGGGAGTTCATCTACGGCGTGGGGGCCAACGCCATCCCGCGGGGTCTCGTGGGGTGGGGGGAGCGCTCCGACCCCCGCACCGTCTGGCTGTCTGCCTCCAGCCGCGGGGGGGCGCTGGTGCGCTGGAGCGCCCGCTGGGAGCACCGGGCCAACGACCACACCTGGTCTCCCGCGAATCCTGCCCGCCTGCAGCGGCTGCGGGCCTCCGCCGGGGTGACCAGCAAGGACGGGATCTCCGGCCTGTCCCTGGCGGCACTCTGGGAGGACACTGAGAACCGCCAGTTCGTCTTCTCCGGGCGCACCTCGAATGCCGCCCAGCGGTGGGAAAGCCAGTCCCTCACCGCCTCCCTGTTCGGCTGGCGCGGCCTGTCGCCCACCTGGCAGCTGTTCGGCGGCCTGCAGCACACCCGCCGCGATCAGGACTCCCACCTGCTGCTGGCCAACGTGCGGCGGTGGCGGGAGAGCTGGGTGGGGGAGCTGTATGACCCCGCCTTCGGCTACGAAAGCGAATCGACCTATCTGACCGTGGGCTCCGCCGTCACCGTCAACGGGCGGCTCACCCTCATGCCCACCCTGGCCCTCACCCGGGCGGAGGCGGGGATCGCCTCGGCCAGGGTGCCGGTGCGGGAGTTTTCGGCCCAGGACAACCAGTACTGGCAGGCCTCGGTGCTGGGGGAGTACCGCATTGACCGGCGCAGCCGCGCCTTTTTGCAGTACGGCTACCACCGCTTCGAGGACTCGGTGGACGCCGGCAAGGACGGCCGCTACCACGCGGTGGCCGGCGGCTACTCGCGCAGCTTCTAGGGTTTTGCACCTCCGCTGGCCGCCGGCGCCCTGCGGGCCGGCGGCCAGCGGGCGGGGGTCTTTGCGGTGGTCATCCGATCCCGCCACAAAGCCCGGCCCACTCCGCGACACACAGTGCCCGCCGAGTCATCTTCTACACCCGCCGGAACTACGGCCTGGTGCACCGTCGGGAGGGGATAATGAAGGCCACGTTGGCATCCATCACCCTGGCGGCAGCGCTGATCCTCGGCGCCGCGACGGTCGCGGAGGGCACGTGGTGTTCGTGCTGGTGCGAGGGCGTGGGCAACGTCACGCCGCAAGGCGCGCCCCTTTGCGAAGGCTCGGGTTGGTGTTGCACGGGCATGCGCCCGGGTCTCGGCGGACGTGAGGGGTGCCGGTGCCTGGGGGGGTGCTGGATCAGGCGCTGCAGGCGCTCTTCGTCGGCGTCGGCCAGATGGCCCGTCACCGGAGCGGTGGTGCCGGCGTCCTCATGGCTCGACGGTGTCCGGCAGGGCGAGCAGGCGACGGTCGAAGGTCGCCGGCTGGTGACATCCGGCGGCGCGACCGCTGCGGTAGATCAAGGCATCGGCGAAGTCCGCGTCCCCGCTGGCGTAGTCCTGCAGCGCCGCGGCCACCTCGTCGGCGGACTGCACCTCCACCTGCCTGGCCCGCACCAGCTGTCTCAGCACCCTTTCGCAGAGCGCCACGAAGGAGCCGAGTGCCCCGCTGTCAGGCGGGGGAGCCGGAGGGCCATCCTGGTCTTCCTGTCTCGGCGGCCGCCTGAGGAGGTCAGGGGCGGGCGGCGGCAAGACGCCCGGCCACGAAGGGCCAGTTGATGACCTTCCACAGATTGGCCAGGTACTCGGCGCGGCGGTTCTGGTACTTGAGGTAGTAGGCGTGCTCCCACACGTCCACCCCCAGCAGGGGCACCTGACCCTGCATGAGGGGGGAGTCCTGATTTGGAGTGGAAGTGATGGCCAGGCGGCCCCGCTCCAGCACCAGCCAGGCCCAGCCGGAGCCGAACACGCCCATGGCGGCCCGGGTGAACGCCTCCTTGAAGGCGTCGAAGCTGCCGAAGGCGCCGTTGATGGCCTCCGCCAGGGGGCCGGTGAGGGGGGCCCCGCCGGGGGTGAGGCAGGACCAGAAGAGGGTGTGGTTGGCGTGGCCGCCGCCGTGGTTGCGCACGGTGGTGCGGACCTGCTCGGGCACCCTGGGCAGCTCTGCCAAGAGCTTCTCCAGCGACCACCCTCTGAGCTCGGGAGTCTTCTCGATGGCGGCGTTGAGGTTGGCCACGTAGCCGGCGTGGTGCTTGCCGTGGTGCAGGCGCATGGTCTCGGTGTCGATGACCGGCTCCAGGGCGTCGAAGGGGTAGGGCAGGGGCGCCAGCTCGAAGGGGGCGGCGGCGGCAGCCGGAGTGGGGGTGGCGGCTCCGACGCGGCGGGCCCAGGGACCCAGGGCCGAGACGGCGGCGGCCCCGCCCACCAGGCTCAGCAGGTGGCGGCGGGTGAGGGGAGCGACGGGGGTTTCGAACGGCGCACTCATGGTCATCTCCATCGCAGGTTCGAAACCCGCGGCGGGCGGGGCGGATTCCCGGGTTCTCCCGAGCCACCGATCACACACCGCCGCGGCTACAATGCCTCCGGCCGAAGGAAAAGGGATGGGGAAGGCAGGCACCGCGCCGGCACCGACAGACCCTTCAGCGCAGGAGTTCCTGACGCGGGCAGTGGCGACGCTGCCGGACGATCGGCTCCGGCTGGTTTCCCTGCCGGCGCCGGAGGCCCCTCTGGAGCGCCTGTGGCAGGCCTGGCCCGACGCCGAGGCCGTGCTCTGGGACCCTCCCGGCGGGCACGCGCTGGCCGGGGTGGGTTCGGCGCTGGCCGTTGAAGCCTCGGGGCCGCAACGGTTTGCGATCCTCGAGGCGGCAGTGGCGGCGGCCACCGCGGCGGCCGAGAGCGTCGCCATGCCCGGTTGCTCGCCGGTCTCTGCCCGTTTCGTCGGCGGGCTGGCCTTCGCCCCCGGGGGCGCCAGCGAGGAGCCGTGGCGGCCGCTGGGGGAGGGGTACCTGGTGATCCCGCGGTGGGAGTACCAACGCACCGCGGCGGGAGGGCAGCTGACCCTGGCCCTGGCGCCGGGGCAGCGGCCTCGGTGGGAGGAGCTCGCGGGGGAATACGACCACCTGCGCCGGGTGCTGGCCGGCGAGGCACGACCCGGCTCCCTCGAGGCGGAGGTGCAGATCCGCGAGGAACCGCCTGCCCGCGCGTGGGCGGCGGCGGTGGAGCGGGCCCGCGGGGCGATCCGCGCCGGGGCGCTGGCCAAGGTGGTGCTGGCACGGCGGCTGGTGGTGGCGGCGGGGGCGCCCCTTGCTCCGGAGGCGCTTCTCGCCAACCTGGCGGCCCACGAGCAGGGGCTATACCGCTTCGGGATCCGCCGCCACGGGCGCGCCCTGGTGGGCGCCTCTCCGGAACTGCTGGTGGCGCGGGCGGCGCTGGAGGTTCGCAGCGAGGCGCTCGCCGGGTCGGCGCCGCGGGGGTGCGGGGAGGGGCTGCCAGCCGCGGAGCTGCTCGGCGATCCCAAGCAGGAGGAGGAACATCGGCTGGTGGTGGAGGCGGTGCGGGAGGCCCTGGCGGGGGTGTGTGGCGAGCTGGTCGCTCCGCCGCGACCCACGGTTCGCCTGCTGCGCCACCTCGCCCACCTGCACACCCCGCTCACCGGCACCCTCGCGCGGCCGGTGTCGGTGCTGGCCCTGGCGGCTCGCTTACACCCCACCCCGGCGGTGGGGGGGGTGCCCAGGGAGGCGGCGCTGGAGCTCATCGGCGCCAGCGAGGACGCCCCCCGGGGGTGGTTCGCCGGACCCTTCGGGATGGTGGCGGGCACCGGTGACGGGGAGCTGGCGGTGGCGCTGCGCTGCGCTCTGGTGGCCGGCAAGGGGGCCCACGTCTGGGCGGGGGCCGGTATCGTGGCCGATTCCGACCCCGAGGAGGAAGTGAACGAAACCGCCGTCAAGGCGGCCGCCGCCCTGGCGGCGCTGGGGCTGCGGCCGTGAGCAACCTGCACCTCTGGTGGGGGGAGCTGCTCCTGGACGCCCTGGCCCGGGCGGGGGTGCGCCAGGTGGTGGTGAGTCCCGGGTCGCGGTCCACCCCCCTGGCCCTGGCCGCCCACCGTCACCCCCACCTCACCACCACGGTGGTGGTGGACGAGCGCTGCGCCGCCTTCGTGGCGTTGGGGCAGGCGCGGGTGACGGGGAGGCCGTCGCTGCTGCTGTGCACCTCCGGCACCGCCGGGGCCCACTTCCTGCCGGCGGTGATCGAGGCCAGCGAGGCGAGCTTGCCCCTGCTGGTGCTCACCGCCGACCGGCCCCCGGAGCTGCAGGGGCGAGGGGCGCTGCAGACCACCCGGCAGGCCGGCCTGTACGGCTCCTTCCTGCGGGCCTCCTGGGAGCTGGGGGTGCCGGACGGGCACCCGGCGGCGCTCGCCGGGGCGCGGGTCACAGCGGCGGCGGCGGTGCAGGCGGCCCTCGACCCCCGCCCCGGCCCGGTGCACCTCAACGCCCCCTTCCGCACCCCCCTGGAGCCCCAGCCCGAAGACCCCGCCGAGGAAGCACTGCGCAACCTGGTAGCTACGTTCCTCGAAACCCCGGTGGCCCGGGCCGGCCCACCGCGGCGGCGGGCGGCTTCGGATTTGCTGGAGGCCCTGGCCGAGGCGTGCGCCGCCGCCCGGCGAGGGATCGTGGTGTGCGGCCCTGGCCCTTTGAGGCAGGCCGAGGCGGCGGGCCCCCTGGCCGCCCTGGCGGTCCGCCTGGGTTTCCCGGTGGTGGCCGAGGCGGGCAGCCAGCTGCGGTTCTGCGCGCCCTCCCCCGCCCCCCTCCCCATGGAGCTGCTGGCGGGGGGCGACACCCCCCCCCACGACCTCGCCCTGGTGGTGGGCAGCTGGCCCACCTCGGCGGCCTGGAGTCAGGTCCTCACCCGCCCGGGTAACCCCCGCCCGTGGGTGGTCTGCGAGCACGGCTGGGTGGACCCCCACAACTGCGCCGCCGGGGTGGTGGTGGGGGAGGTGAAGGAGACCCTCCGGCGGGTGGCGGAGCGCATGGCCTCCGGCGAGCCGCGTGACGGGGGCTGGCGGACGCTCTGGGAGGAGACCGCCGCCCTCGCGGCGCGGGAGCTGGAGGAGGCCGAGGAGGAGGAACGGCGGGGCGGCCGGCTGTCCGAGACCGCCGCGGTGCGGGCGGCGGTGCGGTGTCTCCCTGGCGGTGCCTTCCTTGCCTTGGGCAACTCGCTGGCCATCCGCGAGGTGGACCTCGCCTGCCCGGCCCCGGGGGCGGAGATCAAGGTGTTGACCCAGCGGGGGGTGAGCGGCATCGACGGGGGAATCTCGGGGGCCGCCGGGGCGGCCCTGGCCGGGGCCTCGCCGCTGCTGCTGATCACCGGCGACCTGGCGTTCCAGCACGATCTGGGGGGGCTCGCCACCGCCGCGGGGGTGCCCACGCCCCTGGTGATCCTGGTGCTGGACAACCGCGGCGGGCGCATCTTCGAGCTTTTGCCCGTGGCCCGGAGCACCGTGAACGAGGAGGAGCTGAACTCCCTCTTTCTCACCCCCCAGCGCCTGGAGGTGGAGCTGGCGGCGCGGGCCTTCGGGGTGGCCGCCACTACCGTGACCACCGCCCCTGAGCTGGAAGCGGCCCTTTCGCAGGCGCTGGCGAGGCACGGATGCACGGTGCTGCGGGTGGTCGTCAGGAGCGATGACCGCGCCCGGCGCCGGCAGCGGCTGCGGGAGGCGGTGCAGGCCCGCTGGCGACAGGTGGCGCGATGATCGGCGAACGCGTCACCGTTGGCGAGCAGAGCTTTCTGGTCTGCCGCAGCGCCGGCGGCCTCGGCCGGGAACCCCTCGTGCTCCTCCACGGCTTCGCCGGGGCGCCGGCGGCGTGGGCCGAGGTCATCGAGCGCCTGCCGCGGGAGTCGCTCGTGGCGGTGCCCGCCCTGCCCGGCCACGGGCGCCGGGCCGATGATCTGCCCGCCGATTTCACCGCCGCCCTGGCCCGGCTGGACGGGGCGCTGGCCGAGCTGCATACCGGCCCGTGGCGGCTGGGGGGTTACTCCATGGGGGCACGGGTGGGGCTGGGATGGCTCCTGCACAATCCGGGACGCTTCATCATCGCCACCCTGGTGGGGGTCAACCCCGGGCTGCGGCGGGAGGAGGAGCGCCGCGAACGGGCGGTGTGGGAGCGGGCGTGGGTGCGGGTGCTGCGGGAGGAGGGGATGGACGCCTTCTTGAACAAGTGGGAGGCGCAGCCGATGTTCGCCTCCCAGCGCACCCTGCCGCCGGGGCAGCAGGCGGCGCTGCGGGCGGTGCGGCGCAGCCACGACCCCGAGGGCCTGGCCCGCAGCCTCGAGGTCCTGGGTCTGGCGGCGATGCCCGACTACTGGCCGCGCCTTGCTGAGATCAGGGCACCGGTGCGTCTGGTGGTGGGGGAGCGGGACGGCAAGTTTCGCATGCTGGCCGAGGAGGCGCTCCGGCAGCTGGCCAACGCCCGCCTGCACATCGTCCCCGGGGTGGGGCATAACGTCCCCCTGGAGGCCCCCGAAGCCATGGCCTCGCTGCTGAGCTAGAACGCCGTCACGAACCCGGCGCTCAGGCGCCAGCTCCTGTTCTCCAGGTCCCGGGCCAGCTCGCCGTTGACGCGCACGTTACGGGCCAGCAGGCGCGTCAGGGTGAGCGACGCCGACTCGTAGTCGGCCTGGTCGTCGTCGGAGGCCACCCGGTTGTAGAGGGCTGCCAGCGCCCATGGCCCGTCGGGCCCCTGGGGGAAGTACAGCAGCTCGGCGAACCCCCCCCGGGTGTGGACGTCCCGCACCGGTCGCGTGCCGCGATAGGGGTTGGTGTCTTTCCTTTGCAGATACTGGAGGTTGAACTGCAAATTGGGGTTGATGTCAACCACCAGGTCGGGGCCCAGGAAGGTGGTGCGGTTGTTACGGCTCGGCTGCAGGGGGGCGACTTTCCCGAGGTAGGAGAACACCCCCAGGCGCACCGGACCGAACTGGCGGGCCAGGCGCAGGGAGGTGTTCTTGTAGGTGTTGTCGTCGAAGGAGTCGGCCCAGACGGGGTCGATGCCGTTGCCGTTGACGATCTGGGCGATGACGTCCACCTCGCCAGGGGCGCTCCAGGCGAGCACCACCCCGCGGTCGTAGGCCAGGTTGGTGTTGGTCATGCCCACCCGGGTCTTGAAGATCTGATAGTCCTCCCGCTCCAGGCGCAGCTCCCGTTTGAAGAGCGGGTCGCACACCTGGAACTGCCCCACCAGCACCTCCACCGGCAGGCCGAAGACGCGGGAGAACTGGACGTAGGCGTCTTCCAGTTTCGCCGAGTGCCCCTCCTCGAAGATGCCGTACACGTAGTAGGAGATGTTCTTGGCGATGGGACCCCCGGAGAGGATCTTGAACGCCCACGGCAGCTCGAAGTCCACCCCGTCCCCCAGCTCCTCCCTCCAGGAGGCGTAGCCGTCGAAGCGGACAGCGAGGGGCAGCTCGCGCATCAGCTTGAGCCAGGGGTCGCCGACATCGATGGTGGCGCGGGGCGGCTCCTGGTCGGGCGGCAGCACGAACCCGCGCGCGGCGAACTCCTCGCCGAAGGGCTTGAGGCGGGGAACCGGTGCATGGCAGGTGGAGCAGGAGAACTGGTACTTGCGGGCAAAGGCGGGGATGGCGTCGGCACTGGAGGCGGCCAGCAGGGCCAGGACGGTCACGGCCGCCAGAACGGTGAAGACGTAGCAACGGTGACGGTGCATGGAGACCTCCCGGGTCACGGCAACACAGTGAAGGTGGTGGAGTGGTGGTTGATCGTCACGGGCTCCCACTCCTCGTCGGGCACCTTCAGGTACCTGGCCACCGAGTTCACGAGGCGGGAGTAGTACAGCGAGGCGGTGACCTGCACCTCCCCCGGCGGCAGGTTCGGCGGCAGCTTCCAGGTGAAGCTCTCGGCCACCGCTTCGAGCGGCGCCAGCCGGTAATCGGGCCCGAAGGAGGCGGTGTGCCACTGGGCGACGGTCATGCGCCCCTGGGGGTCCAGGTAGGGCAGGCGGAAGATGCGGTCTCCGTCGGCCAGGTTGGGGTAGCTACCGTCCCGGGGCAGCCCGGGGAAGTTCTCGAGCCCGCGGATCTCGGCGATGTCCTGGTACGCCAGGGCGTTCGCCGAGGCGATGGTGAACTCCTCGCCGGGGAAGCCCTTGCGGTCCACCGGCAGGTGGTACACCGACCCCTTGCTGTCCCGCGCCTCCACATGCAGCCACAGCAGGCGCTCCTCGGCGGAGCCGGTGGGCACCTTGTGGCCGGCCTTGGCGTTGACCACCACCGCCACGAGCCGCATCGTCTCGCCGGGCTCGGCCTCCCGCACCTCGGGGTGGATGCGCACCTCGATCACCCCGGCCAGCTTGCCGGGGTCGTGGGCGCCGTGGAAGAGGTGCTGGCGGACGTCGGGCAGCACCTCCCCCATCCTCGCCGAGCGCCCCGGCGCCGGAGGCATGTGGCAGCTCTGGCAGACGATGCCGGCGCGGCCGTGAGGCCCCTCCTTCCACTCCAGGTGGGTCGCCTTCACCCAGGTGCCGTAGGGGCTCTTCTCGTTGTGGCAGGTGCCGCAAAACTCCGCCGAGCGCAGGAAGGGGTTTTCGCGGGTCTCGTGGTGGGGGCTCACCAGGCCGGGGCGGGGCCCCTGCTTGACCTTGCCGGGGGCGACGATCCAGTTGAAGTTGTAAGGCACCTCGCCCTTGAAGCCCACCACCGTGTGGCACAGGTCGCAGGAGACCGATTCGTTGGCGCGGGTGCCGGCCGCGGGCGGCTGGGGGGGGATGTCGCCGGCCAGCAGCGCCAGCGGCGCGTGACAGCCGTTGCACCCCGCCTTCACCTCGGCCACCTTGGGGTTCTTTTCGGCGTGGGGAACGGCCAGCTGGAAGTACTCGATCTCGTCCCAGTGGTGGGTATAGGCCTGGGACATCATGGCCTGCTCGTGCTGCCGGGCGATGTCCACGTGGCAGGAGGCGCACGCCGCGGGTCGTTCGAACCTCTCGTACGGGAAGGAACCCGTCGCCTCGTCACCGGCTTTCTGGGCGCTGGTGGCGAAAGAGAGGATGAGAAGTGTTGCCACGAAGAGGTGTGACATTCAAGGCCCCCCTTTCTCTGCTGACAATACCACAACATTGCCGCGTGCGATCATCGAGCCCCCGGTTGACCGGTGATGAACCTCACAGTGCCATCTTGCGTAGAGAACTGTGCAGCAACGCGGTCGGTGGAGGCGCCCATGAAGAAGAGCACGCGCATGTATGTGGTTCTCGCCGGGGTGGCGGTGGTGGGCGTGGGGGTGGCCTGGGCGTTGGCGAGCCGTGGAAAGGACGACCCCGGTCCCAGGCTGGACATCCCCCTGGGCAAGGCGGCAGTCACCGACGTACGGGTCAAGGTGGTGGAGATCGGCACGGTGGAGCCAGAGGTCAAGGTGGACGTCAAGTCCGTCCTGTCCGGCAAGGTGGTGGCCCTGCCCATCCGCGAGGGGGACGTGGTGCGGCGGGGCCAGCTCCTGGCGGCCATCGAGCCCGATGTCAACCAGGCCCAGACGCTGGCGGCGGTGCGTCGGTCCGTCAACCAGGCGGCCATCGAGTTCAACGATGCCGAGCGGGACTTCCGCGCCAAGGACGAACTGCTCAGGGGTGGGCTGATCTCCCTGGAGCTCCACCGCGCGGCGGAAACCCGCTACAAGGCGGCGCGCGAGACGCTGGAGACGGCGCGGGAGAAGGCCTCATTGCTGGAGGCTTCCGGCATCCCCATCGACCCCGACACCTCGCAGGCGCTGCACATCACCTCCCCCATGGACGGCGTGGTGATCCGGCGCACCGTGGAGCTGGGGGACGTGGTCACCGGCGCCGGCTCCTTCAACGCCGGCACGGTGATCGCCACCGTGGCCGATCTCTCCTCGATGATCGTCAAGGTGGGGGTCAACGAGGTGGACATCGGCAAGGTGAGAATGAACGCTCCCGTGACCGTCACCCTGGATGCCTACCCCAAGGTGAGGTTTGCGGGCAAGGTGTCGCGTATCGCGCCGGCGGCCCGCCTGCAGGACCAGGTGAAGGTGTTCGACGTGGAGGTGCAGCTCGATTCCCAGGGCAGGGAGCTGCGCACCGGCATGACCGCCAACATCACCATCGATGGGGAGATCGCCGAGGGGGTGCTGGCCGTTCCGGTGGAAGCGGTCTTTCGTCGCGACGACGGGGAGGTGGTGTACCTCCACAAGAAGGCTGACGCCGGCGGCAAGAAAACCGGGGCGAAGGCGATGGCGGGCGAGGAAGAATCCGGTTCCCTCCCTGTTTCCGACCCCAAGACGTTGTGGAAGCAGCACTTCGAGGAGCGGCGGGTGGTTACCGGGCTGGCTTCCCTCTCCCACGCGCAGGTGCTGGAGGGTCTCGCCGAGGGGGACGAGGTGGCCCTGGAAGACCCGACGCGGCCCAAGAAGAAGGAGAATCAGAGGTGAGTGCCTCGCCCCTCATCCGCCTCCAGGGGGTCTGGAAGACCTACGACACCGGGGAGGTGCAGGTGGACGCCCTGCGCGGCATCGACCTCACCATCGCCCACGGCGAGTACGTGGCCATCATGGGTCCGTCGGGCTCGGGCAAGTCCACCCTGATGCACATCCTGGGCTGTCTGGACACCCCCACCCGGGGGAGTTACCTGCTGGACGGCGAGGAGGTCGCCTCGCTTTCCTCCGGGCGCCTGGCCGAGCTGCGCAACCAGATGATCGGCTTCGTCTTCCAGACGTTCAACCTGCTGCCGCGGGCGAGCGTACTGCGCAACGTGGAGCTGCCGCTGCTCTACGGCGGGGTGGGCCGCCAGGAGCGCCGCGCCCGCGCCCGGGAGATCCTCGACATGGTGGGCCTGGCGGACCGTGCCCGACACCTGCCGGGGCAGCTGTCCGGGGGGCAGCGGCAGCGCGCCGCCATCGCCCGGGCGCTGGTCACCCGGCCGCGCATGCTGCTGGCCGATGAACCCACCGGCAACCTGGATCAGACCACCGGCGCGGAGGTCATGGACGTCTTCGACGCCCTGAACGGCATCGGCCAGACGGTCATCATCGTCACCCACGACGCCGCCGTGGCAGCCCACGCGCGGCGCGTGGTGCGCATCGTCGATGGTCTCGTCAGCGAAGATCGCGCGAGGGCGGCGTGAAACTCCTGGAGGTGATCGCCGACGGAATCGTCGATGTGCGCGCCCACGGCGGCCGCACCGCCCTGCAGACCATCGGGGTGGTGCTGGGGGTGGCCTCGGTGATCGCCACCATGGGCCTGACCGCCGGCGGCCGGCAGCAGAGCCTCAACTACATGGCCGAGACGGGCGGGGTGCTGAAGGTCATGGTGTACCCCAGACCCCCCGAGACGGTGCGTGGCACGGCGCGGGAGCGCTCCAGCCGCGGCCTCACCCTGGACGACGCCGAGGCCATTCGCGCCAGTATTCCCGGTTTCGAGCTGGTGGAGCCGGCGATGCGGACTCGCTCCCTGCTGCGTTCCCCGCGCGCCAGCAAGAGCTATCCCGTCACCGCGGTCGCGCCCGGCTACGCCGAGCTGCACGAACTGCGGGTCGCGCGGGGACGGTTTTTGTGCGACGAGGACCTCACCACCAGGGCCGCGGTGGTGGTACTGGGTGCCGACCGGGCGCACGAGTTCTTCGGCAGTGGGGATGCCGTGGGCCAGGTGCTGCGCATCGGCGACACCGCCTTCCGCGTGGTGGGGGTGCTGGAGCGGCGGGAGTTCTACTGGAACCGCAGTGAAACCTGGAACGCCCTGGGTTGGATGAACGAGCTGGTACTGGCGCCGGTCACCGCCATGCAGGCGCGTCAGGCCGGCGCCGGCTCGCGCCGGGTGGACGAGCTGGGGTTGCGCCTGGCCAGTGCCAGGGATCACAAGGAGGGAGTGGCGGCGCTCTCGCGGTTGCTGCTGGCCCGCCACGGTGTGGAGGACTTCCAGGTGTTCGATCGCCAGGAAAACCTGCGGCAGATGAACGAGCAGGGCAAGATCTACGACTTGACCTTTCTGGTGTGCGGCATCATCTCCCTGGTGGTGGGGGGGATCGTGGTGGCCAACATCATGATGGCCAGCTTCGCCGAGCGCGTGCGCGAGGTGGGGGTGCGCAAGGCCCTGGGCGCCAGGGGGTGGCACATCTTCGTGCAGTTCTTGCTGGAAAGCCTGGTGGTTACCGGGTTTGGCGGCCTGGCCGGGCTGCTCTTGGGCGTCGCCTTCGTCCACGCCAGTGCCCACCTGCTGCAGCAGCAGGCGGTCCTCACCCCGTCCATGGCGGTGGCGGCGCTGGCCTGCTCCGCCAGTGTGGGGGTGGTGTTCGGCTTCTTCCCGGCGCTCCAGGCGGCTCGCCTGGACCCGGTGGTGGCCCTGAGGACCGAGGGATGAAGGGGGTGGGCTTCGGCGAGGCGGTGCGCGCCAGCCTGGCGGAGATCTGGGCGCACAAGCTGCGCTCGGGTCTGACCCTGGTCGGGGTGGTCCTGGGGACGCTGGCGGTGGTGCTCATGGTGACCCTCATCGAGGCGGTGAAGGTCATGGTCTGGGAGGGGATCCGGGGCCTGGGCTTCGACGGGGTGATGTTCGTCTCGGCGCGGCCGCCGGAGGACGCTCTGGAGCGCAAGAAGCAGGGTTTTTCCCGCGGCCTGACGGCGCGGGACCTGGCGGTGGTGCGGGACGGCGCCTCGAGCCTCGAGGCGGTGGCGGCGGTGCGCCTCGGCGAGCGGGTGGTGGCGGCCCGGGGGTTGTCCCGGCGGGTGCGGGTGTACGGGGTGACGCCGTCCTACGCCGCGGTGCACGACCGCCAGGTCCAGCTGGGGCGCTGGTTCCTCGACACGGACGAGGAGGAGCGGCGCAAGGTGGCGGTGCTGGGGGCCGAGCTCGCCGAGGCGCTGTTCGGCACCGACAACCCGGTGGGTCGCGAGGTGCGCATCGGCGAGGCGTTGTTCCAGGTGGTGGGGGTGCAGACTCGCCTGGGCAATCGCTTTGCCAACTCCGGCTGGACCCGCCGGGAGATGCAGGGAGTCCTGGTACCGCTGTCGACTTTTGGTGCGTACCTGCAGGGAGGGGAGCGCCTGGCGGTGCTGTCGGTGCGCACCCAGGACAAGGAAAACCTGCACCTGGTCAAGGCCGAGGTGGAGCGCCTGCTGCGCCGGGCCCACCGCAACATCACCGACTTCGAGGTGGAGAACATCGCCGACGAGATCCTGCGGGCCGAGAAGGAAATCACCGTGCTGTTGCGCAACTGGACCATCGTGCTGGCCTCCATCGCCGGCATCTCCCTGCTGGTGGGCGGGGTGGGGATCTATTCGGTGATGAAGATCTCCCTCCTGGAGCGCCTCTATGAGATCGGCCTGCGCAAGGCCATGGGCGCCACCGACGGGGCGATCCTGGTGCAGTTCCTGGTGGAGTCCACGACGCTGTCGGGCGCCGGCGGGGTGATTGGCTGTGGCCTGGCGGCGGGGCTGGCGGCGTTGCTTTCCCCCCAGTTCGAGGCGGGGCTGCCGCTCTCCCCCCTGGGGCTGGCGCTGGGGATTTCCTTCGCCGTGGCCGCCGGCGCCTTCGCCGGGGTGTTCCCCTCCCTGTCGGCCTCTCGCCTCACCCCCGTGGAGGCCCTGCGCGGCTGACGAAGAAAGGGGGGTGAGGGGGCAGCCTGCCGGCTCCCCCGGTGGTCGTCAGCGCTGGCCGACCGCCCTTGACACGGGGCTATTTTGAGCATATGTTAATAATCGATGGGACGACCTCCCTTGCCGCGTCGGGTTGGCTGCCGTTTCCCCCTCCCCGGCTTCAAGCCCATGGGGGTGCCGGCGCGGGAGCTCTCCGCGGTGACCCTGTCCCACGACGAGCTGGAGGCCCTTCGCCTGGCCGATCTGGAGGGGCTGTACCACGAGGCGGCGGCGGAGCGCATGGGGGTTTCCCGTCCCACCTTCGGGCGGATGCTGGAGCGGGCCCGGCGCAAGGTGGCCACCGCCCTGGTGGAGGGGTGCGTGCTGCTGTTTGCCGAGGGCCCGGTGGAAGAGGTGGGGCAGGCGATGGCGCCTTGCCCCGTACACGGCTGGGGGCGGCGGCGGGGGCGCGGCTGCCGCTGTGGGAGAGAACAGAGCGAGGGTCGGGAGAGGGCGTCGGAGTTGGAAGAGGCGCCCTCCGGCGAGAAAGGAGAACGAGATGGCTGAAACTGGTGCACCCTGGCGAGGTCGACGCCGGCGAGGCGGCGGCATGGGCGGCGGCGGGTGGGCGTCCGGCTCGGCCGGTGGAGAGACGCCCCGGGGAGTTGGCCGGGGAGGCGCCCCGCGGGGAGGGGGCCGGGGCCGTTGCTGGGGCGGGGGAGCCGGACAGGGTCGTGGTCCGGGGAGGACGGCGATCGAGGAGGCAGACCTCAAGGCGGTGCCGGGCCGCAGCTCGGAAGGCCACGAGCCGGGGGAGGGGCGATGACGAGAATAGCTGTGCCGGTGGCGGGAGGGGAGTTCTGCCCGCACTTCGGCGGCGCAGATGGGTTCCTCATCTTCGAGCCGAGGGGAGAGAAGCTTACTGACCTCGCCGAGCGTCGCGTCCAGGCCCCGCCCCACGAGCGTGGCGCCTTCCCCGAGCTGTTGCGCTCCCTGGGCGTGTCGGCGGTGCTGGCGGGGGGCATGGGGCCGCGCGCCCAGCAGATCTTCCAGACCTGCGGTATCGACCTGGTGCTGGGCGTGGAAGGCACGCCGCGCGCCCTGGCGGAGGCCTACCTGCTCGGGAAGCTCGCTTCGCAGGGGAGCAGCTGCGAGGGGCACCGCCTGCACCGCTGCCACGACCACGGCGACTAGGACGTCGGGTCTTTGTGGGAGGGACGTCGTGGAAAGGACACCGTCGACCGGCGCTGGAGCCGGTGGGTATTGCGTATGTGTGGGGTGCGGCCAGCGCGAGGTGCACCGGCCTGGGGTGCCATGCCGGCAGATGCGCTGCCCTCGCTGCGGCAAGGTGATGCTGCGGGAGGGCTCGCCCCATCACCAGGCGGTTCTGGCCCGGCGCGGAGGGGCGTAAACTCTCCCCATGGCGGTTGCAGCGCCCTCCTCCCCGCTGGTGGCCGCCCTCGCCGCCTTCGAGGCTCGTCTCGATCACTACCGTGGGCTGGGGCATGACCGGGAGGCGGCGGTGCGCTGGGTGGTGGACGCCCTACCCGCCGCAGTGAGGAGGGTTCTGGATGTGGGCACCGGCAAGGGGCTGGTGGCGCTGGAGTTGGCCAGGCGCGGCGTCGAGGTGGTGACCGTCGACCCCGACGCCGCCGAGCTGGCGCTGGCGCGAGCCCGGGTCAGCGCCGCCGCTCCGCCGGGTCCGGTGTGCTTCGTTCAGGGGGACGTGGCCGACCTGGGCGGCGAGGGGGGGCCTTTTGCGGCAGCGGTGATGATGGATGTTCTCCACCACCTGGCGGAGCCTGACCGGGTGTTTGCCGCGCTCACCCGGTTGGTGGCGCCCGAGGGAGTGCTGGTGGTGGCGGAATTCGACGCCGCGGGGTTCGAGCTGGTGGCCCGGGTGCACCGGGCGGAGGGGCGCACCCACCGGGTGGGGCCGGTGACGATGGCAAGAGCCACCGAACTGCTCGCCGACCTCGGCTGGCGTCTGATGGCGCATGAAGAGGCCCACCTGCACGAGCGGCGGATTTTTCACCGCGGCAGCAGCGAGGAGAGGAGGAGCTGAGCCGGTGACGAGGACCAGCTTTGCCGCCATGACCCGAGAGGAGCTGCTCCAGGCTCTCGAGATGTTCGCCAAGAACTGGTTGGCCCACGATGGCTGCTGGTTTCTGGCCGCCGAACGCCGACACGGTCTCGACGAGGCCATCCGGCTGGACGCCGACGCCTGGGGCACCTTCGCTGGCGTCGAGGCGCGACGCATCCTGCAGACCTTCGGCATTCCACCGGCGGGGGGGCTGCGTGCCCTGGAGGAGGCGCTGGCCCTGCGCATGTACGCGCTCGTCAACCAACAACATTGCGAGTGGGTGGACGACGGGCGGTTGCGCTTCCTGATGGACCGCTGCCGGGTGCAGGAGACGCGCCGGCGCAAGGGGCTAGAGGATTTTCCCTGTCGGCCGGTGGGGGAGGTGGAGTTTTCCACCTTTGCCCGCACCGTCGACCCGCGCATCCGCACCACCTGCCTGTCCTGTCCCCCCGACGCTCCCGCCGGGGGGGCGTGCGTCTGGGAGTTTTCACTGGCGGAGATCACTCCATCGGGAGTGGAACGGAGGGAGGGCGGCCATGGCCAAGATCGCGATCCTCTACTGTAAGCGCATCAAGGACCACTCCTGCATCGCCTGCGCCAAGTGCTTCAAAGGCGCCGGCGAAGGCAACGGCGAGTTCGCTGCCTACGAGAAGGTCGACATCGTCGCCATGACCGACTGCGGCGACTGTCCTGGCCTGGTGATTCCACGGGTCAAGTTGCTCAAGGAGGTGGCGGCGGGCCTGGGGCAGTCCATCGACGCGCTACACCTGGGAACCTGCGTGAAGATGGCCATGAGCACCGCCTCCTGCCCGATCGCCTTCGAGGAGGTGGCACCGCTCATCCAGGAGAAATTCGGCCTTCCGGTGCGCCTGGGTACCCACACGTACTGACCCTGGGAAGGGGGCGGCCAGCCCTGGCGCGGCGCCGGTTCAGCCGAGCCCCAGGCGGCGCATGCGCCGCCACAGGGTGGTGCGCGACAGCCCCAGCTCCCGAGCCGCCGCCCCTCGATTGCCGCCGAAGCGTTCCAGCGTCTGGCGAATGGCGAGGGCTTCAGCGACCTCCAGGGGTGATGCCGACTCGTCGATTCCCTGAAAGACAGTGGCGCCGCCGCTGGACAGATGCCGCGGCAGGTCGTCCACCTCGATGGTTTGTCCGCCGCAGACGACGAAGGCGTGTTCAATGGCGTTTTCCAGCTCCCGGACGTTGCCGGGGTAGGGGTACTCCATCAGGGTGGCCATGGCTCGTTCCGACAGCCCGGCGATGCGGCGCCCCTGCAAGGCGTTGAAGCGGTTGACGAAATGTCTGACGAGCAGGGGGATGTCCTCCCGTCGCGAGCGCAGGGGCGGCAGCGCCACCCGCACCACATTGAGACGGTAATAGAGGTCCTGGCGGAAGCGGCCGCGCTGCACCTCCTCGGCGAGATCGCGGTTGGTTGCGGCCAGCAGCCGCACGTTACATTTCACCGCCTGGACCCCCCCCAAGGGGGTGTACTCCTTCTCCTGGAGCACCCGCAGGAGCTTGACCTGAAACGCCGGTGACACCTCCCCCACCTCGTCCAGCAGCAGGGTGCCCCCCTCGGCGGCGGCGAAACGCCCGGGTTTGTCGCGCTTGGCGTCGGTGAATGCCCCCCGTCGGTAGCCGAACAGCTCGCTCTCGATCAGGGTTTCGGGCAGGGCGGCGCAGTTCACCGCCACGAAGGGGCGGGCCCGGCGCGGTCCCAGGTTATGGATGGCGCGCGCCACCAGCTCCTTGCCGGTGCCTGGCTCGCCCTCGATAAGAACCGTGGATTCGCTGCGCGCCACCAGCGGCAGGAGCTCGCGCACCGAGCGCATGGCCGGGCTCTTGGTGATGATGTCCTCGCACGTGTAGGAGGCCTCGAGCTTGCGGCGCAGCTCCACCACCTCGGTGAGGTCGCGGAACATCTCGATGCCTCCTTGAATGACTCCCTGGGCGTCACGCAGGGCGGCGGTGCTCACCGCCACCAGGACCTTCTCACCGTCCCTGCGCTGGATGGTCATCTCGCAGTCGCGGTGGCTTTCCCCGCCACCCATGGAGTCGCGCAGCAGACAGCGTTCGCTGCAGCCGGTGGAGCGCAGCACGTCAGAGCACAGGCGGCCGAGCACCTCCTCGCGCCGATAGCCGGTAATGCCCTCGGCGGCACGGTTGAACTGGGTAATCCGGCACCGCTCATCGACAGTAAAGATCCCGTGGGGGATGGAGTTGAACGCCAGGTCGGCAAAGCGCAGGAGCAGAGCGCGGCGCATGGCTCGAAGTCTACGCCCCCCGGTGCAGTCCTGCAACGCTCATGAAACAGAGTTTGCAGAATTGCAACAGCGAATCCCCGGTGCCGCGGCCCGCCAGGTTCTTGCAAGTGCTGGCGGCAGTGAGAACGAGCATGCCCTGGCACGGCCCTTGCACTTCGAGATGGTCGGACGAAAGGGGTGATCATGGGGATTGCCTGCTCCTACTACTTGGAACCGGTGGATACCAGGGATTTGCCGCGTAGGTTCCTGGAGGCGTTTGCCGCCATCCTCGCCCACTCCAACTACGCCATGGTGCTGGACGCGGCCTCCCGCCTGGCCAACCACTGCGGGCGCTGCGCCGAGAGCTGCCCCGTCTACCAGGCCAGCGGCGAGGAACGTGATATCCCGTGCCAACGCTCGGAGCTGCTCCTGCGCATCTACCGACGCTACTTCACCCCGCGGGGAGCGTTGCGGGCGCGGCTGTCGGCACCCTTCGAGCTCACCGAGGAGGCGATCAACGAACTGGCCGAGGAGGTCTACCGCTGTACCGCCTGCCGGCGTTGCAAGCTCGAGTGCCCACTGGGGATCGATCACGGGCTCATCACCCACCTGGCGAGATGGGTGCTGGCCGAGGTGGGCATCGTGCCCAAGGCGCTGCGCGTGGCCACCCGGGAGCAGCTGGACGGCAAGACGCGCAACACCTCCGCCATTCCCGTCGCGGCGATGGTCGACACCTGCCAGTTCCTGGAGGAAGACTGCCGCGACACCTACGGTTTCGACATTCGCTTCCCCATCGATCAGGTCGGCGCGGAGTACGTGTTCTTCCCTGCGGTCAGCGATTACCTGCTGGAGCCCGACACGCTCATGGGTAACGCCGCGGTGCTGGGCGCCACCGGCGCCTCCTGGACCATCGGCAGCCGCTATTTCGACGGCATCAACTATGGCCTCTTCTACTCCGACCGCATGCTGGACCGCATCGTCTCCTGCGAAGCCGAGGAGGTGCGGCGGTTGCAGGCCAGCAAGATCCTCATCGGCGAGTGCGGCCATGCCTCGCGTTCCGCCAAATTCTTCGTCAAGACGTTCTGCGGCGGGCGCGCCGCTCCGCCCGTGGTCAACATCATGGAGTACACCTGCGAGATGTTGCGAGCGGGCAAGCTCAAGCTGCGGCCGCATGCCATCGCCGAGCGGGTGACCTATCACGACCCCTGCAACATCGCTCGTTCCGGGTGGATCATCGACCAGCCCCGGGAGATCCTGCGGGCCATTTGCGACGACTTCGTGGACATGGCCCCGCGAGGGAAGGACAACTACTGCTGCGGCGGAGGTGGCGGCACCGTCTCCATTGACGAGATCCGCAAGTTCCGCACCCTCACCGGGGGTGCCACCAAGGCGGAGCAGATCCGCCGCACCGGCGCCACCATGCTCGTGGCCCCCTGCGCCAACTGCAAGAAGCAATTGCGGGAAATCTGCGAGGACCACGGTCTGTCGCACGTGCAGGTGGTGGGCCTGCACGATCTCGTGCTGAGGGCAATCGAGATGCCTGCGGCTGAAACGAAGGCCAAGGGCGGGGAGAGAGAGTGATGGACGCCTGGATCGCACTGGCGCGGGGGCCACTCTTTCGCATCTCACTGGCAGTGTGCCTGCTGGGGCTGGCACTGCGGGTGGGGCTGGAGCTGTACCGGGTGGTGTGGGCATGGCGACAGGCGGGGGACAAGGATCTGCCCACCGCGATGGTGCTGCGCACCACGGTGGGGTGGCTCGTACCGGTGCGCCTGCTGCACGCCCGGCCGCTCTATTCCTCGCTGTCCCTGCTGTTCCACGTCGGTATCATCCTGGTTCCCCTCTTCTTCGCCGGGCACGTGGCGCTGTGGCAGGAGAGCTTCCCCCTCGCCTGGCCGACGCTGCCGCATGCCGCCGCGGACGTACTCACGCTGGCAACGGCGGTGGCCATCGTCGGGCTCCTGGTGGCGAGGTTTGCAGCGTCGTCCTCCCGCGCCCTCACCGGAATCCATGACGTGGGAATCCTGGGGCTGCTGTTGGTGGTGGCGGTGTCGGGGTGGCTGGCGGCCCATCCCCGCTGGGCAGGGGTCGACGCTCGCTCGCTGGTTCTTCTGCATGTGCTGGCCGGCAATGCGGCCCTCCTCCTCACCCCCTTTTCCAAGATCGTGCACTGCGTCCTGGCGCCGTTCTCTCAACTGGTGTTCGAGTTGGGGTGGCACTTTCCGGCCGCCACGGGGCGCCACGTGGCGGTGGTGCTGGGCAAGGAGGGCGAAGGGGTATGAGCGTGCGATCCATGGCGATCCTCACCGACGTGAGCCGCTGCATCGGCTGTGAAGAGTGCGTGCAGGCGTGCAAGCGGGCGAATCACCTGGGCGATGACCGGCCGTACGGCTGGCAGGACGATGCCACTGCTCTGTCCGCCGAGCGCTGGACCACCATCGTGCGCGCACCGCGCGGGCGCTACGTGCGGCTGCACTGCCGCCACTGCCTGGAGCCGGCGTGTGCCTCGGCCTGTCCGGTGGGCGCGCTGCGCCGCAGTGAGTGGGGTGCCGTCACCTACGACCCCGACATCTGCATGGGGTGCCGCTACTGCATGGTGGCGTGCCCGTTCCTGCTGACCCGCTACGAGTGGGCCTCACCCACCCCGCGGGTGCGCAAGTGCATCCTCTGTTTCGACGCCATCAGAGAGGGGCGCCTGGAGGAGCCGGCGTGCACCGCCGCCTGCCCGGCCAGGGCAACGGTGTTCGGGGAGCGCGACGAGCTGCTGGCGGAGGCATGGCGCCGGATCGAAAGCTCCCCGGGGAAGTACCTGCACCGGGTGTGGGGTGAGCACGAGGTGGGCGGTACGTCAGTGCTGTACATCTCCGATGTGGATCTCTCGTCCGCGGGCTGGTCGCACGACCTGCGACGCCACTCGTACCCCGCCCTCACCAGTCGGGTCCTGAAGACGGTGCCGGCGACGTTCGTGGGCGTCAGCGCGGCAATGTTCGGGCTTTCATGGGTGATCGGCCGCCGGATGAAGCTGGCGGCCAGAGGCACCGAGCCGGCAGCAGAGGGGGCGAGAAGGGGGGGTGAAGAGTGAACCAGCAGGTGAATGTTCGGCTCGCGGTGACCAGGACGATCTTGTGGGGAGTGCTGGGTGCCGGCATGGCGGTGGCGGTGGTCCGCTTCCTACGTGGCCTGGGCGTCACCACGGCCCTCACCGACCTCACCCCCTGGGGGCTGTGGGTGGGGTTCGACGTGGTGTCCGGGGTGGCGTTGGCGGCCGGCGGCTTCGTCATCGCTGCGACGGTTCATGTCTTTCATCTGCGCCGCTACCAGCCCGTGTTGCGCCCGGCGATTCTCACCGCGTTCCTGGGGTACGTCGCGGTAGTCATCGGGCTGCTGGTGGACTTGGGACGGCCCTGGAACATCTGGCGCCCGACTGTCTTCTGGCAACCCCACTCGGCACTCTTCGAGGTGGCGTGGTGCGTGATGTTGTACCTCACCGTTCTGGCCCTGGAGTTTGCGCCGGTGGTGTTCGAGGGTATCGGGCTCACCCGCGCCTATCGCTTTCTCAAGCGCCTGACGCTGCCCCTGGTGATCACTGGCATTGCCCTGTCGACGCTCCACCAGTCTTCGCTGGGCACGTTGTTCGTCATCAATCCCGGCCGCATTCACCCGCTGTGGTGGTCGCCGATCCTCCCGCTGATCTTCTTTGTCTCGGCAGTGGCGCTGGGCCTTGCCATGGTGACGCTGGAGAGCGTGGTGAGCTCATGGCTCTTCCACAAGGAGGCGGAGTGGCCGTTGCTGGCCGGTCTCGGCCGCGCCGCCTCCTGGGTGTTGGTTGGCTATCTGGCGCTGCGGCTGGCGGACCTGGGCTGGCGTGGTTCCCTCCGCTTTGCCCTGGAAGGGTCGGGTCTGGCGGCCCTGTTTCTCGTCGAGCTGACGATTTCGACGGTGCTGCCGATCTTGCTGTTTACCCTGCCTTCGTTGCGGCAGTCGCGGCGGGCACGGGGTTGGGGCGCGGCGCTGGTGGTGGGCGGATTCGTGTTGCACCGCGTCACCGTCGCGGGTATAGGACACACTCGCGCCGCGGGGGAGGTGTATCTACCCGCGCTCTCCGAACTCATCGTGAGCCTGGCGGTGGTGGCCGGGATGGCGCTGGTGTTCCTGTTCTTCGTGGAGAATCTCAAGGTGTGGGACGAAATCCCCCCCCGGCCGGACCATTTCCGCTCACCGACCACCGACCCGGTGTCGAGGGTGTTGGTGCGCGCCCCCTGGTGGGGGGCGGTGCAGCAGGCCGCCGGCGCCTGGGTGGTCGGGGCGATCCTCGGCGTGGTCATCCTTGAAGCGGGAGCAGGGCACGGAGCCGCGGCCCGGCCCGACCCGGTGGTGGGCCCCGGAGCCATCGGAATCCGCCGAATCCCGAACGGGGGAGGACCGGGAGTCCGTCTGGTTCTCGCCGGCGCGGGCGATCCCGCTCCGGCTGCCGACGTGGCCCTGAGCACCGCTCTGCTCCTGGACGGCAATGGCGACGGGCGCTACGTGTTGTTCGAGCATGAGCTGCACCAGGCCAGGCTAGGAGGCGCCTCGTCCTGCGAGCGGTGCCACCACCGCACGGTGCCGGCTCTGCGCGCCACCTCCTGCACCCGCTGCCACCGCGACATGTACGCGCCCACCGATACCTTCAACCACGCCCGGCACGCCGCTGCCGTCGGAGGGAACCGCAGCTGCGAACGCTGCCACCCGGCCGGAGCGGCCAAGGTGCGGGCGGCGAGCGAGCCGTGCGTATCGTGTCATCGCCAGGATCAGGTTCGACCCGCACCGTTTCCCGTCACCCTGGCGCTGGGAGAGGGCATCGCCCCTCCCTACCGTACCGCCGTGCACGGGTTATGTGTGGATTGCCACCGTCGCCAGGAGGCGGCGTTGTCGTTGCGCGATCCCTATCTCAGCCGTTGCCCGACCTGCCACCGCGGCAGTGGGGATCGGACAGAACTCGCCGTCCGTCGCGGCTGGACGGTGGCGGAGGGGAGACCGCGGCCGTGAGTTCCTCTGACCGACAGCGGGTGCCGCGGGTCGCCCTGGTCGACGACGAGGTGGACGTCACCACCTACCTCGCCTGCGCCCTCGAGGAGCGGGGGTACCAGGTGCTGGCGTGCAACCAGGCGACGGCAGCGCTGGTCCGGCTGCGGGCTTTCGTTCCCGACCTCATCTGTCTGGACCTGCTCATGCCGGAGGAGCTGGGCACCTCGCTGTACGTGGCGGTGCGCCACGACGACATGCTGGCCCACTCCCGCGTGCTCATCCTCAGCGGGCTGGATGCGCGGAGCGAGCTGGCCAGTCTCATCGCGGCCCATCCGGAGCTGCCGCCGCCGGATGGCTACATCGACAAGCCAGTGGACCTCGCTGCCTTTCTTATTGCGGTCGACGCGCTGCTGCACGCCACGGGGGAGGTGCAGGCATGAGCACGCCCCCGTCCCAGGTGGCGCGTCGGGCACAGCTGCTGGAGGAGGTCCCGTCGCCGGTGGTGGTGATCGACCAGAGCTACACCATCGTCGATCACAACCGCGCCTTCGCCGAGCTGTTCGGCGAGGGTCGCGGACGTCCCTGCTTCGAGGTCACCCATCGGCGGCCGCAGCAGTGCCCGGGGTGCCCGGCGAGCGAGACGTTCGCCGATGGCCAGCGCCGGGTGCTGGAGGAGACGGGGGTGGATCGCAGCGGCCGCCCGGTGCACTACCTGGTGCAGCTGACGCCGCTGCGCGACGCCAGCGACGTGGTGCAGTACGTGGCCGCGGTGTCCACCGATCTCACCGCGACGCGTTGGCTCCAGCGGGAGTATCAGACGCTCTTCGACAAGGTCCCCTGTTACGTGACGGTGGTCAACCGCGACCTGCGCGTGGTGCGGGCCAACGAGCGCTTTCGCGAGACCTTCGGGGCGGCGCGCGGCGAGCACTGCTACACGCTCTTCAAGGGGCGCTTCGAGCCGTGCGAGGACTGCCCGGTACTGATGACCTTCCAGGATGGCTGTGGGCACACCTCCCGGCACGTGGGGGTGGCCGCCAGCGGCGCCGCGACCCACTACGTGGTGTCCACGGAGCCGCTGCAGAGGGATGGCGGACAGGTGTCCCACGTCATCGAGATGGCCCTGGATATCACCCAGGAGCAGCGCCTGCAGGAGGAGCTGGCGCTCGCCAACCTGCTGCGCCAGGCCCTGGTGGAAAACACGCCCGAGGCCATCGTGGTGGTCGACGCGGAACGCCGGGTGGTCCTCACCAACCGCGCCGCCGAGGCGCTGCTGGGCCGCCGGCGGGAACAGCTCCTGGGGCGCCGGATACCACCGGGTCTGGTGCCGGCACGGGCGCGGGGGGTCTTCCTGGGCCGCCGTGATTCCTGCGTCATCGACGATGTCGAGCTGTCGGGCAGCAGGGGTGAGCGCATTCCGGTTCGGCTGACCGGTGTGGCGTTGCGGCACGGCGGCGAACACGTGGGCGCTGCCTTCATCGCCCGCGATCTGCGGGAGCGCAAGCGTCTGGAGAAGGAGAAGCTGGAGGCGGAGCGACTGGCGGCAGTGGGCCAGACGGTGGCCGGGCTGGCGCACGGGATCAAGAACATTCTCACCGGCCTGGAGGGAGGCATGTACGTCACCTCCACCGGGCTGGCCAAGGGGGATCAACGCCGGGTGCAGCAGGGGTGGGAGATGCTGGAGCGCAACATGGGGCGAATCTCCAGTCTGGTCAAGAACCTGCTAGCGTTTTCCCGAGGCGAAGAGCCCCGCCCAGCACTCATCGATCCGGGGGCGGTGGTGGCCGACGTGGTGGGGCTGTACCGCGACAGTGCCGAGCAGCACGGGGTCACGTTGGAGGCTGCCGTGGCAGACGGTATCGCTCCCGCCGCCATGGACCGCGAAGGCCTGCACACCTGTCTCGCCAACCTGGTCTCCAACGCCCTGGACGCCTGCCTGGTGGCTCAGGCGGGGGGGTGCAGCGTCAAGGTGGCGCTTCGGGAAGAGGAAGAGGCGCTCATCTTCGAGGTGAGTGACACCGGCTGCGGGATGGACTATGACGTCAAGCAGCGTGCCTTTACCAGCTTCTTTTCCACCAAGGGTGCGGGTGGTACCGGCCTGGGACTGCTCATCACCCGGAAGATCGTGCAGCAGCACGGTGGTAGTGTGACCTTCGAGTCAACGCCCGGCGCGGGCACCACCTTTCGCCTGCGCTTCCCTCGCAGCCGTCTACCCCAGCTGCCCAGGGGGGAGGAGGCGAATCGGCGGGAGGGCGTCCACCGACGTCCTCGCCGCACGGCCCCAGCAAAGGAGTGACGCATGCCAGCCGCCAACGAGGTGACCGTTCTGGTGGTCGATGACGATCCGGACGTGGTGCTTTTCCTCTCCTCCATCCTCGAGGACGCGGGAATCAATGTGGAAACCGCCAGCGACGGCCACAACGCGCTGGAGCGCATCCGTGAGCATCCCCCGGATCTGATCTCCCTGGATCTGGTGATGCCCGGGACCTCGGGGGTGCGGGTGCTGCATGAACTGCGCAAGCACCCCCAGTGGTCCCGCATCCCGGTGATGATCGTTTCCGGTCACACCCGTGACGGCACGGTCAAGCGTGACCTGGACGATATCCTGGCGGAGAGTACGATCTCCGGGCCGGCGGTGTATCTGGAAAAGCCGGTGACGCCGCAGAAGTACCTGGAGCAGGTGTGCCGTATCCTCGGCGTTCCCATCGCACCGCCGGCGGCGGCGCCGTCGAGCGGAGGGGTTCGGCAGGAACTGGCCAGACTCCTGGAGATGGCGGATCCGGCAGTGCTGGAAGAGGTTCTGGCGCAGCTGAAAGCCAGAGCCGGTGGTGGTTCCCAAACCGACGGTGGGGAGGGGGAAGGGGGACCATGAGTGAGCCCAAAGCCCACATTGCGGTGATCGATGACGATCCCGACGTGGTGGCGTACGTGAGTTCGGTCCTGGCGGACAACGGCTACCAGGTGCGCTCGGCGGGCGACGGGGTAACGGGCCTGGCGCTGGTGCGTGACTGGGTGCCCGACCTCATCTGCCTGGACATCGCCATGCCCGAGCTCACCGGCGTCAAGGTGTACCGCGAGCTGCGCGGGGATCCCCTCCTGGCCTCCATCCCGGTCATCATGGTGACGGGGGTGCTGCCGCAGTTCAAGGAGTTCATCCACCACCGCAAGCACGTTCCACCGCCCGACGGCTACGTGCAGAAGCCCTTTGAAGTGGGGGAGCTGCTCGAGGTGATCGCGAGGGTCCTTCGCGCCCGTCACGCCGTCGTCTAGGGGCTGGAGGACTGCCGCCTCCCGTGGTACTTTCTTGGCCATGACGACGCCGCGTTCCCTCCGCTTCCCGGTCGTGGTCCTCACGGCCCTCCTGGTCGGTGCCACGCTCTCCTGCGCGGTGGCGCCCCGGCCGGCCACGGCGCCGGCCGCGGCCCCGGCGGTGGCGGCAACCGCCCCGGCCGCCAATCCGCTGCTGCAGCCGTGGGATACCCCCTTCGGGGTGCCGCCCTTTGCGGCCATCCGGTCGGAGCACTTCCTGCCCGCCTTCGAGGAGGCGATGCGTCGGCACCTGGAGGAGGTGGCCGCCATTGCGAGCAACCCGGAGCCCCCCACCTTCGCCAACACGGTAGCCGCCTTGGACGACGCCGGAGAGCTCCTGGACGCCGTGGCCAGCGTGTTTTCCAACCTGCGCTCGGCGGAAACCAACGACGCCCTGCAGGAGGTGGCCCGGGTCATCACCCCACGCCTGGCCGCCCACCGGGACCGCATCGCCCTGGACGAGAGGCTCTTCGCCCGCATCAAGGCGGTCTGGGACAGGCGTCAGGAGTTGACCCTGGGCCAGGAGGACCGGCGCCTGCTGGAGGAGGTGTACACCGACTTCGTGCGCGCCGGGGCGCTGCTTTCCCCCGCGCAGAAGGAGCGCATGAAGGCCATCAACGAGGAGCTGGCCTCGCTGGGGGTGAAGTTCGGCGACAACGTCCTGGCGGCCACCAACGGCTACCGCCTGGTGATCGAGAGCCAGGAGGAGCTGGCCGGTCTGGACGAGCGGGTCATCGCCGGGGCGGCCGCCGCCGCCAGGGCCGCCGGGCTGGAGGGGAAGTGGGTGTTCACCCTGCACTGGCCCAGCCTGTGGCCCTTCCTGGAGGGGGCGGACAACCGCGAGCTGCGCCGGGAGATCATGCAGGCCTACCTGCAGCGCGCCGGCGCCGGAACCTCCCACGACAACACCGGCGTGCTGTCGCGCATCGCCGCCTTGCGGGTGGAAAAGGCGCAGCTGTTGGGGTTTCCCACCTGGGCTGACTTCCAGCTGGAGAAGAGCATGGCGAAGACCCCGGCGGGGGTCCGGCAGCTCTTGGACCGCCTGTGGCCCCGGGCGCTGGCGGTAGCGGCCCGGGAGCAGGGGGAGCTGGAGGCCATGATGGCGGCCGACGGGGTGCCGCCGCCCCTGGAGTCGTGGGACTGGCGTTACTACGCCCGCCGGGTGAAGGCCGCCAAGTACGCCTTCGATGAGGATGCCCTCCGCCCCTACTTCTCCCTGGACAGGGTCCTGGAGGGGGCGTTCTGGGTGGCCAACCAGCTCTATGGCATCACCTTCACCGAGCGGCGCGACCTCCCCGTCTACCACCCCGAGGTGCGCGCCTTCGAGGTCCAGGAGGCCGACGGCAGCCACATCGGCATCTTCTACGTGGATTACCACCCCCGGCCGGGCAAGCGGGGGGGCGCCTGGTCCTCCACCTACCGCAAGCAGTGGATCAAGAATGGCACGAAGGTGTTCCCGGTGGTGGTGAACGTGGGGAACTTCTCCCGCCCCACCGCCGATACCCCGGCGCTGCTGTCCCTGGACGAGGTGGAGACCCTCTTCCACGAGCTGGGCCACGGCCTGCACCAGCTGCTCTCCCACTGCCGCTACCGCAGCCTCTCGGGCACTTCGGTGCCGCGGGACTTCGTGGAGCTGCCCTCGCAGATCATGGAGAACTGGGCTCGTTCCCCCGAGGTGCTGGCCCGCTACGCCCGCCACTGGCGGACGGGGGACCCCCTGCCCGCCGAGCTCATCGAGAGCATGCAGCGGGCCGAGACCTTCAACCAGGGTTTTGCCACCACCGAGTACCTGGCCGCCTCGCTGCTGGACATGGACTGGCACACCCTCACCGACGCCACGCCGGTGGACACGGTGGCCTTCGAGCGGGCGTCGCTGCAGCGCATGGGCCTGCCCCGGGCCATCCCGCCCCGCTACCATTCGTGGTACTTCAGCCACATCGTGGGAGGTTACGCGGCCGGATACTACAGCTACGTCTGGGCCGAGGTGCTGGACGCCGACGCCTTCGAGGCTTTCAAGGAGCGGGGGCTGTTCGACCGCGCCACCGCCCAGGCCTTCCGTACGAACATCCTGGAGCGCGGCGGCACCGAGGACCCCATGACCCTGTACGTGCGCTTCCGCGGACGCGAGCCGGACGTGGCGCCGCTGCTGGCCCGCCGCGGCCTGCAGTAGCGAGACCGTCGGGTGACCCTGGGGAGCGGCCGTCGATCGGCCGCTCCCCAGGCTGGAGCGTTCTCACTGCTGGATGTGCTCGCGGAGCACGGCCAGCTGCTGGTCGCCGGGGAACATCTTTTCGGCGAGGGTGAGCGCCCGCCGGGCGGCGGCCAGGTCGCCCCGCGCCAGGCAGGAGGACACAGTGTAGACCGCCTCCCCCCGCCGCAGCTCATCGAGCAGCGGGGCGAGACTCTGCTGCAGGTCCGGGTGGGCCGCCAGCCCCTCGTTGACGAGGCGGATGGCGGGCTCGAACCGGTTTCCGGCGGCCAGCTCGCGGGCGCGCGCCGCGAGCTCGGCGGCGGTGCTGGCGCGCTGCTCCTCCCGGGCGTGCTCCAGCTGCTGGTGCAGCAGCAGGAGCTCCGCCTGGCGCGGGAAGAGCTTCTCGGCCAGGGCGAGAGCGCGGCCCGCCTCCTCCAGGTGTCCGCCGGCCAGCAGCACTTCGATACGCCGACAGGCCTCGGCCACCTCGCGGGCGCGGCGGGCATCCTCCAGACGCTCCCGGATCAACTGCTCTTCCTCGGCGATGTAGGCCAGGACGTCCTCGAACGCCTCGGCGGCCGCCCGCGCGTCTTCCAGGCGGGCCAGTGCCTGAGGGCCGTGGCCCCCGCGCAGCAGCTGGCGAGCCTCGGCGACAATGACGCGGGCGGTGCTCCATGCCGCGGCCTCGGCGGCGAGCCGATCAACTCTTTGCTGCAGGGCGATCAGCCCTTCAGCAGCGCCCAGCTGGGTAATCGCCTGCTCGACCACCTGGCGGGCCTCGTCCACCTCCTCGGCCTGCAGCAGCATCTCGACGCGCTGGGCGACGCTGGCCACCGCCCGCTCCTGGCGAAGACGCGCCTCGTACTCCTCCCTGGCGCGCCGGGTGGAGGCCAGCACGCTGCCGATCAGAGTGTCGTTGGGGTTGAGCTCAAGCGCCTGCTCGAGGCTGGCCTCGGCCTCCGAGAAGCGCTGCGACTCGGCGGCCGCCCGGGCGCGCCGCAGGAGCTCGCTCACCTGTTCCTGTCGCTGTCGCTCGCGAATCTCGGCGATGGCTGCACGGATGCGGGCCGCCTGGTCGGCGGCGCCAAGGCTCGCCTCCAGCCGGGCGGCGATGCGCTCGGCCTCGTCGAGATCGCCCCGGGCGAGGGCGGTGGTGGCCCGGTTGAACGCCTCGTCGACGGTGAGTTGCTGGCTGCGGCGCTGCTCCTCCCGCCGGTTGACCTGGGCGAGCAGGCGTAGGGCCTCGCCGTTGTCGGGGTCCAGGCGGAGCACGGCCTCCAGGTGGCGGCGGGCGGCCTCGGGGTCGTCCATCCCCACCGCCACCCTCGCTTCCACCAGCAGGGCAGCGGCCTGGCTGCGTTTCTTCTCGCGTTCCGAGTCCTCGACTTTCTTTTCCAGCCGCACCAGGGCAGAGACGTCTGCCACCTCCTGGCGAGCCTGCGCCAGGGCCTGCCGGGCTCCGGTGGCGTCCCCCTCCTCCAGGAGGGCTTCCACCTCCCGGACGAGGTCCTCGGCCCAGGGAGCAGGGGTTGACGGGGGCGTGCCCGGGGCGGGCTCCGCAGCGGGTGCCGGCGCCGGGGGCTCGGGCGTGGACGCGGGGGCCACCGGAAGCGGGGTTGCCATGGTCGGGACCTCGACCACGGCCTCGGCATTCTCCTCGACGGCCGCACTCGCGACCCCGCTGGCGCCAGGCTCGGGGACAACCGGTTCCTTTGGTTCCAGGCGAGGGTCGAGCCAGGCCGGTCGCTCCTTGGGTAGAGCGGTGGCGATGAGCCGAAACTGCTCATCCAGGCGATCCTGGGTGGACCCGGGCTTGACCACGGGCAGCTTGGTGGTGGGCAAGTCCGGGGCAGTGAGAAGACGGTCGAGCTCGCCTCCCTCGAGGGGGTAGCGCTGCTGAATCTCTTCCAGGGCCTGGATGAAGACGCCGGCACTGGCGGGGCGGTCCTCGGGTTTCTTGGCCAGGGCATGGAGCACGAGCTGGCGCAGGTCCTCCGGCACTCGGCCCTCGGGGTCGGTCTCGGAGAAGGGGATGGGTGGCTCCAGCAGGTGGCCGGCGATCAGGGTGGAGAGGGACGTGCCCCGGACCGGCAGGGCGCCGGTCAGGAGCTGGTAGAGCACCACTCCGAAGGAGTACAGGTCGGAGCGGGGCTCCACCTGGATTCCCTCCTGGGAGCGAAACTGCTCCGGGGAGGCGTAGCGCACCTTGCCCAGGAAGGTGCCGGCAACGGTGAAGCTGGAACCGCCCTCCAGGGCCTTGGCCACCCCCAGGTCGATGAGCTTGACCAGCGGCGAGCCGTCCTCGTCGCGGGTGAGCATGAGGTTATCGGGCGCGATGTCGCGGTGCACGATGCTGCGCCGGTGCAGGTAACGCAACGCCTCGAGGCTCTGGCGAGACATCTCCAGCACCAGGGAGATGGGCAGCACGCGGGCGCGGCGCAGCAGCTCCAGGAAGGTGACCCCGTCGATGAACTCCATGACGATGAAGGCGTTCTCGTCGGCGTCGATGGAGAAGTCATAAAGCTGGGCGATGTTGTGATGGCGCAGTCGAATCACCGTGCGCGCCTCGCGCAAGAAGCGCGCCTTCACCTCCTCGTCGCGCTTGAACTGGGGGCGCACCACCTTGATGACCCGCACCTCGTCCAGGAGGCGGTGGCGCACCTTGTACACGGCGCCCATGCCCCCCTCCTGGAGCTTTTCCAGGATTTCGTACTTCCCCTTGAGGTGCTCGAGCGCCGTCGACACGAATCGCCACCTTGATGCCGGCAGGGTACGCCAGACTCGGGATGACGTCTATCCTTTGCCCGGGGGTCGGTCGCCCCGCCCCCTCGTGTGTGGAACCTCGACTCCCCTTCTTTGAGGCCTCTCCCGGTACCATGTCATGGTCCCCAGCTCGCGTCTCACGGCGATATCAGCGTCCCTCTGCCGGTTCCCTGGCGTCGTTCGGGGCACTGCCATGGCTTGGAATACCATATCGATCGCATCGCACCCCGACGAAGGGGTAGGCGCTCGCCGCGCGAGATCGCGCCGGCGCCCGGCCGCCAGGGGCCTGGATGCGGAGGGGCGGGGATGCGGATCACGACACGGGTGGATTCGGGCGTGGTCATCTTGGCCGTGAGCGGCCAGCTCACCATTGGCGAGGGGGACGTGGCGCTGCGCCAGGAGATCCTCCGGGTGCTCGATGCCGGCAGAACCCGGCTTCTGCTCGACCTCCAGGACTGCACCTATATGGATTCCGGCGGGTTGGGGGAGCTGGTGCGGGCCAAGGCGACGGCGGTGGCTCGCGGCGCCACCTTGAAGCTTCTGCACGTGGAGGATCGCATTCGCAAGGTGCTGCTGCTCACACGTGTGATTGGCGTCTTCGAGGTCTACGAGGATGAGGGAAGTGCGCTGGCGAGTTTCCGCTGACCGGCCATGGCGGTCCGCGGGAAGCCAGGCCCCCGGAGCGGGCAGCTCCGGGGGCCTTGATGGTTACTGGATGCGCTTGGCGGGGATGGTGAAGGGGTCACCGGTGCGGCTGTCGATCACCGACCCCGAGGCGATGACCCCGGAGCCGGTGTTGACCCGGATGCGGGCAAAGCCACTGACCAGGTTGGTCTGGCCGGCGGTCTGGAACGGTCTCACCCACTGGTAGAACCGCCCTGGCTGGATGGTGCGGGTATCGCTCCACACCTGGGTGCCGTTGGCCAGGTGCAGGGTCAGCGTCACCGAGGCCGGAGCTGTCCCGGTGTTGGTGGCCGAGATGTTGCTCCTGAAGGTGGCGTCCTGGCGCAACTGGGGGATCACCCCCACCTGGTTGGCGGCCAGACCCTGGGAGGAGGCGTAGCCGTCGTAGAACTGCCCGTAGGTCCCGGCCGTGCCCTTGTCGTTGTAGGTGCGGGAGGTGACCACCAGCGGCTGGCTGGACCACACCTCCAGGGAGCCCTTGTCGCTGCGCTGCAGCTGACCCACCAGGTCGACGAAGTACCCCTGGCCCCCCGCCGGCACTGGCGTCTGCGAGGTGGCCTCCACGGTGCCGCCGCCGTCCAGGTAGACGCGGAAATTGATGGTGGCGGGAGCCGTCCCGGCGTTGAACACGGCCACGTCGCTGCGCCAGCGGTCACCGCCCGAGGTGTTGAGGTTGATCACCGCCTCGACCCAGGTGGCCTGCCCCGAGGGGGGAGGACTGCCGCTGCCCGCCTGGGTGACGGTGAAGGTCTGCCCGGCAATGGTCATGGTCCCGGTGCGCTGGCTGGAGGTCCCGTTGGCGACCAGCGAGTAGCTGACGGTGCCGTTACCGCTGCCGGAGGCGCCGCCGGTGACGTTGATCCAGCTGGCGTTGCTCTGGGCGGTCCAGGAGCACCCGGATGTGGTGCTCACGGCGACGGTGCCGTTCTCCGCTCCCGAGCCGTGGCTGCGGCTGGTGGGGGAAATGCTGTAGTTGCAAGAGGAAGCCGGAGGCGCACCGAGCCGCAGGCGGCCGGTGCCGTAGTCGTTGTCCTTTCCTGAAGGTCCCATGTCGACAGCGTTGGTCTCCAGGTACTGGCGGGTCTGGACGCCGGTATAGGAGGGGTAGCCCGAGCGCACCAGCGCCGCCGCGCCGCCGATGTGGGGCGCCGCGGCGGAGGTGCCGCCGCATTGGCCATCCCCGTAGGCGTGGCAGGAGACGTCGGCAAAGGCGGCCAGATCCGGCTTGACCACACCGCCGGTGAGGGCGCCGCCGGGCCCGTTGGTGGGTCCCTTGGAGCTGTAGGCCTTGAGGCCGAGGGTGTTGACGTTCAGGGCCGCCGCCGCCACGGCGTTGGCCGCGTCCGCCGGTGGCGTGATGGACCCCTCCTGGACATTCACCATAAGGGGGTTGGAGTCGAAGCGGTTGAAGAACTCCAGCTGCACGTTGGTCGGCCCCGACCAGCGTTTGATGGCAAAGCCATAGGCCGTTTCCTCGTCGGTGACCTGCACGTCAAAATCCTCTTCCACAGGTCGCTGGCCCGCCTGGCCGTTCTGGTCTCCTTCGGACTTGCCCAACACCTGCCACTGTTGTGACGCCTGATTCCACTTGACGATGTAGAAATCCAGGTCGGTCTGCGGGGCGTTCCACTGGTTCCAGACGAGCGATGCGGAGATGCTGTTACCCGAGGGAATGATGGCACAGTTGACTCCGTCCGAGGTGATGCAGTTGACGGTACGCCCCGTGCCATCGAACTCCAGCCACCCGTCGCCGTTCGCGTCCACCCAGTTGCCCTGCCAGTGGGCCAGGCGAGAGTTGCCCCCCGAGTTGGACCAGAACCCGCCGGCGCTGACGAAGGAGTTGATGTTGTTGGCGAGGATCCCGGTGCCGTCGCCCGGGCCCCAGGACAGCCACCCCAGCGACATGGTGATCACCTTCACCCCCTGGCTCTGCATCCACTGGGTGGCGTTGACGATGTCCACCTCGGTGTTGACCGCCGCCAGGTACAGGCCGTCGATGGCCGGGGCGATGTCGGTGACGATCTCGGCGCACATCAGGCCGTGTTCGGAGTTGTTCATGTTTGCCGCCCCCGGCGACCACACGAACACCTTGTTGGATGGGGGCAGGTCGCTGCCCAGCAGGCTCTGGTAGCCGGTGAACCCGCCGTCGATCACCCCGACCTTGACCCCCTGGCCGCGGATGCCGGCGGTATGCCAGGCGGGCACGTTCATGGTGGCCAGCGCTTCGGTGATCTTGGAGCCGGACATGATCCGGGCCCGGATCTCCTTCTCCTCGGGGCTGGGTTGGTAGTAGTAGGGCTTGCGCACCGCAATCACGTCAGGGTGAGCCGCCAGGGCGCGCAAGGTGGCGGGTGAGACGTGGGCCTGCACCAAGTGGTAGGCGGAGGACACCCGCTCGGCCCCGTCCCGCTCCAGCCAGGCCACGAGCTCCGGGACGGCCGCCTCGCTGGTCTCGATGTGCACCTGGATGCGCTGGTTCGCCACCTGGAAGCCGGAGGCCGCGGCGGCGGTGAGTTCGTCGCGGCTCTCCAGGACCCGGTTGAGCCCGACAGACAATTTGGGAAAGGCCGACGGTGCGCCCTTGGGACCTGGCTGGCCTGCGGGAAACACCGGCGGCAGGTACGAGGCAGCCTCCCAGGCAGGCAGTTCGGCAAGCGCTGCGGGCGCGATGAGCAAACTCATCATCAACGCCCAGTGACGTGTCATTCTCCAAGGCATTCTCATTGACGCCTCTCCCTTCTCGCGATTTGCCGCCACCGGCGGGCTCCTCTACGGAACGACTCTTACCCCTCCGTCTCGCTCAGCCGACTCCAGTAGGCATCACCGGAAACGGATGTGAGTCGTGAACGCAATATCGAGTATACCTCACCTTCGGTGTCCAGCAATGGGTCGAGTGCTGGTGCCGACCGAGGTGATTGGTCTTGCCGCGATGGCGCAGGCGAAGGCGCCATTTCGACGCCGTGCGGGGGGCAACGCAACCCCCCAGGCGGGCATGTACGTTGCATCGCCCCGCCGCGCTGGAGCCCCGCGAGGGGTGATGTGTGCGAGGAGGGGGTATGTCGGCGGGTGTCGAGGCCAATCTCAAGGTCCTCAACGAGCAGGTGCGCGAGGAGGCGCTGGAGCTACAATCGGCGCTCCATGAAATCAGGAAGGTGATCGTCGGGCAGGGGGCGCTGCTGGAGCGCCTGCTGGCCACGCTGCTGTGCCGGGGGCACATCCTAGTGGAGGGCGTGCCGGGGCTGGCCAAGACGTTGGCGGTGAAGACCCTGGGCGAGGTGCTGGAGCTGCCCTTCGCGCGCATCCAGTTCACCCCGGATCTCTTGCCCGCCGATCTCATCGGCACCATGGTGTACCAGCAGAAGACGGGCGACTTCGTGGCCCGCAAGGGGCCGGTGTTCACCAGCCTGCTGCTGGCCGACGAGATCAACCGGGCGCCGGCCAAGGTGCAGTCGGCGCTGCTGGAGGCCATGCAGGAGCGCCAGGTGACGTTGGGGGACGCCACCTACCCGCTGCCGGAGCCGTTTCTCGTCTTTGCCACCCAGAACCCCATCGAGCAGGAGGGGACCTACCCGCTGCCCGAGGCGCAGGTGGACCGCTTCCTCTTCAAGACGAAGGTGGCCTACCCGTCGGCGGGGGAGGAGCGGGGGATTCTGGACCGCATGCTGGCCGGCCAGGTGCCGGCGGTGACCCGGGTGCTGGACCGCCCCGCGGTGCTGCGGCTGCAGCGGCGCACCCTGGAGATCCACCTCGATGAGCGCATCCGCGACTACATGGTGGCCCTGGTGCGCGCCACCCGCACCCCGGCGGCGGTGGGCCTGGGGGAGGCGGCGCACCTGGTGGCCTTCGGTGCCTCTCCCCGGGCCACCCTGGCCTTCTCCCAGGCGGCGCGGGCGATGGCCTTCCTGGCCGGCCGCGGCTTCGTCATCCCCGAGGACGTCAAGGCCATCGCCCACGACGTCCTGCGCCACCGCATCATCTTGACCTACGAGGCGGAGGCCGAGAACGTCACTGCCGACGAGTTCATCGATCGCCTGCTGGAGCGCGTCGAGGTGCCGTGAGGAGTCTCGCCCGTGCTTGACCGGGAAACCATCGCCAAGGTCCGGCGCATCCGCCTGCGCACCCGGGTGATCCTGGAGTCGGGGGTGGTGGGGGCCTATAGCGCGGTGTTCAAGGGGCGCGGCATGGAGTTCGCCGAGGTGCGCGAGTACCAGCCCGGGGACGATGTGCGCACCATCGACTGGAACGTCACCGCGCGGCTGGGCCAGGCGTACGTCAAGCGCTACGTGGAGGAGCGCGATCTCACCCTCATGCTGCTGGTGGACGTCTCGGGCTCCCAGCGCTTCGGCTCGGGGTTTCTCACCAAGCGCGATCTGGCCGCGGAGCTGGCGGCGGTGCTGGCGTTCTCGGCGGTGGCCAACCACGACCGGGTGGGCGCTGTGCTGTTCACCGACCGGGTGGAACGCTACGTTCCCCCCGGGCGGGGCACCGACCACGCCCTGCGCATCGTTCACGATTTACTCGCCTTCGAGCCCGAGGGGCGGGGCACCGAGATCGCCGGGGCGGCGCGCTTCGCCTTCCGGGTGATGAAGCGGCGGGGTATCGTGGCGGTGATTTCCGACTTCCAGTCCGGCGAGCTGGAAAGCCCCCTGCGGATGCTGCGCCGGCGCCACGATGTGGTCGCCCTGCACCTGTGGGACCCGCGAGAGGTGGAGCTACCGGCGGCGGGCATGGTGACCTTCGCCGACCCCGAAACCGGCGAGGTGCGGGTGGTGGACACCTCCGACCCCTGGGTGCGGCGGCGCCTGGCCCCGGTCTCTCTGGAGGCCGTGCGCGAGCCGCTGCGCCGGGCCGGCCTCGATGTGCTCTCCCTCTCCACCGCCGAGTCGTACGAGCGACCGCTGGCGGCGTTCTTCGCCGCCCGGGAGAAGCGCCGATGAGGGGAGTGGCTCCCCTGGTGGCGGCGCTGGCGCTACATGGACCGACGGCGGCCTGGGCCGAGCCGGCCCGGGCGGTGGCAGTTCCCTCCGCCACCACGGTGACGGTGGGCGAGCCCTTCACCGTGGAGGTGCGGGGGGAGGCTCCGGCCTCCGCCCGCTGGGGTTTCCCCCCCGAGGTGGTCACCCCCGAGGTGACCCTCGAGAAGCTCGAGACTTCGCCCCGGCCGAACGTGGCGGTCTACCGGGCAACGGTGTTCGGCCTCGACGAGGTGACCATCCCGGCCGTGACAGCCACCTTCGAGGAGCCCGATGGCACCCGCGGGCAGGTCGCCACCGCGCCGCTGGCGATCAAGGTTTCTTCCCTGCTGCCCGACGATCCCGAGGAGCAACGGCTGGCCGACCTGCGCCCGCCGGTGGGGCTGCCCGCCGGGGCGCCCTTCTGGATCGCGTTGGGCCTGCTCCTGGCCGGGCTGGTGAGCGCCGCCGTCTGGTGGTGGCGGCGGCGTCGGCGCGCCGCCGGCGTCACGGAGCCGACGCCCGTGCCTGAGGTCCCGCCCGGCGAAGAGGCGCTCGGGGCGCTGGGGCGTCTGGAGGCGGCGGGACTGCTGGAGCGCGGGGAGCTGCGAGCCTTCTACATCGAACTGGTCGCCATCGCCAAGCGCTACCTGGAGCGGCGCCTCGAGGCGCCGGTGCTGGAGATGACCTCGGCGGAAACCTTTGCCTTCCTGCGCGACCACCCGCTGGCCGGTGGCCTGGCGGGGAGGGTGCGGGAGCTCACCGCCGCCGCCGACGAGGTGAAGTTCGCCGGCGGCCCGGGGGAGCAGGCGCGGGCGCGCCGGCACCTGGAGCAGGTGCGGGGGGTGGTCGACGAGCTGGAGCGGCTGCTGGCCGCTGCCACGGCGGTGGGAGAGGGGGAGGCGGCGTGAGCGAGTTCCTCGCCGGGGTGCGCTTTGCCGAGCCGCTGTGGCTGCTGGCGGTGCTCGCCGGTCCCGCGGTGGTGGCGGCGGCGCTGGCGCGGGAACGCCGTGGCCGGCACCTGACCTTCCCCTCTCTGAGCCGCGTGAGCAGCCGCCTGGTGCCCGGGTGGCGGGTGCGGCTGCGCCACCTGCCGGTGGTCCTGGCCGGGCTGGGATTGATGGCGGCGGCGGTGGCGCTGGCCCGCCCCCAGCACGGTTCCGAACGCCGGGACGTCACCACCCAGGGGGTGGATATCGTGGTGGCCCTGGATATTTCGGGCTCCATGGCCGCCGAGGACTTCCGCCCCGCCAACCGCCTGCAGGTGGCCAAGGACGTGGTGTCGGGCTTCATTCGTCAGCGGGTGAACGATCGCCTGGGGCTGGTGATCTTTGCCAGCACCAGCCTGACCAAGGCGCCCCCCACCACCGACACCGGCGTGCTGCTGCGCCAGCTGGAGGACGTGAAACTGGGCCAACTCCCCGACGGCACCGCCATCGGCTCGGGGCTGGCCACCGCCCTGAACCGACTGCGCCACTCCCAGGCCAAGAGCAGGGTGATCGTGCTGGTCACCGATGGGGCCAACAACGCCGGGGAGATCGACCCCGACACCGCCGCCGACATTGCCCGGGCCATGGGGGTGAAGGTCTACACCGTGCTGGTGGGGCGCGGGGGGCTGGTGCCCATGCCGGTGCAGGTGCAGGACCCCTTCACCGGTCGGGTGGTGACCCGCACCGTCACCACCCAGGTGGAGGTGGATGAAGGGTTGATGCAACGCATTGCGGCTCGCACCCAGGGGGAGTTTTTCCGGGCCGAAAACCCCGAGTCGCTGCGCCACATTTTCGCCCGCATCGACGAGCTGGAAAAGTCCGAAATCAAGGTGTCGACCTACCGGCGCTACCGCGAGCTGTACCGCCCCTTCCTGCTCGCCGCCGCGGGGTTCTTGGCCGCCGCTGCGGCGGCCTGGGTGGTGGGGCTGCGGGTGGCGCCGGTGTAGGAGGGAGGAGAATGGAGTTCGCCGCGCCGCTGTGGCTTCTCCTGCTGGCCGCGATCCCGGTGATGCTGGCGGTGGAGGCGTGGTGCGTGCGCCGCGACCGGGAGCGGACGGCGCAGCTGGTGGCCCGCGCCCTGTGGCCGAAGGTCATGGCGCGGCCTGCCGAGGCCTGGCGGTGGGTACGCCTGGCGCTTTTCTCCCTCGCCGTGGTGGGACTGGCCCTTGCCCTCGCCGGTCCCCGGTGGGGAGTGGTGCGGGAGAAGCTCCAGCGGGAAGGGGTGGACGTGGTGTTGGTGGTGGACACCTCGGGCTCCATGGCAGCAGAGGACGTGCAGCCCAACCGCTTCGCCCTCGCCCGGCTGACCCTCCGCTCGCTGCTGGACGCCCTGGAGGGCGACCGCCTGGCTCTGGTGGCCCTGGAGGGGGAGGCCTACCCCCTGGTGCCGCTGACCCTGGATGCCGGTGCGGTGGCGCTGTTTCTGGACAGCATGGAGCCGGGCATGCTGCCCACCCCTGGAACCTCGCTGGGTGCGGGGCTGGAGGCGGCGCTCTCCCTCTTCGTCGATGAGCAGCGCGCCAACAAGGTGGTGGTGCTGGTCTCCGACGGCGAGGATCTCGAGGGCGCCGTGGAGCGGGGGTTACGCGCCGCCCGCAGCAAGGGGGTGATCGTTCACACCGTGGGGGTGGGCACCGCCGCAGGGGCCCCGGTTCCCCACTTCGACGCCGAGGGGCGTCGTCAGGGGTTCAAGAAGGACCGCGACGGCACCGTGGTGGTCTCGCGCCTGGACGAGGGGGTGCTGCAGCGCCTGGCCCGGGAGACGGGGGGGGTGTACACCCGCGCCGCCCCCGCCAACACCGGGATCTGGCAGATTGTCGCGGCGGTGCGGGGGATGGAGCAGAAGAGCCTGGCCCAGGAGTACAGCTATCGGCCGAAGGAGCGCTACCAGTGGCCGTTGGGTGTGGCTCTGCTCGCCTTGAGCCTCGGACTCCTCCTCCCCCTGCCGCTGCGCCGTCGGCCGGGGGTGCTGGCCCTCGCCCTGGTGTTGGGGGTGGCGGCGGCACCGGCACAGGCCAGCGATGTGCTGGGGGAGGTCACTCTCAAGCCCCAGCGCGACACCCGGGCGGGGAGGAAGGCCTGGAAGGAGGGGAACTTTCCCCGCGCCCTGGAGCGCTTCCAGTCCGCCTCTTCCCGGCGCCCGGAGGACGAGCGGGCGCTGTTCAACCTCGCCGACGCCCTGGTGGCCTCCGGCCAGGTGGGGGAGGCCATCCCCCTGCTGGAGGCGCTGGGAAGCCGGGCTTCTTCTCCCCTGGCGGCGGCGGCCCGCTACAACCTGGGCAACGCCCTCTTCCACAGGCAGGACTATGCGGGGGCGGTGCAGGCCTACCGCGGTGCCCTGCAGTTGCTCCCCGGCGACGAGGACACCCGCCGCAACCTGGAACTGGCGCTGCGCCGCCTGAAGGAGCAGCAGCAGCAACAGCGCCAGGACCAGGGGGGGGGACAGCGGCAGGAGCGGCGGGAGAACCCCCGGGAGGACCAGCAGCAGCAGCGGCAAGGCGATGGTCAAAAGCCCCCCGAGCCGCGCCAGCCGACCCCCGAGGAGCAGGACCAGCAGCGCTTCGAGCGGGAGGTGGGCATGCCCAGGGAGCGCGCCATGCAGCTGCTGGAGGCGCTGCAGCAGAACGAGAAGGCCGAACACCGACGCAGGCTCGCGCAGCTGCGCGAGGGCAAGCGGGAGGGGCGGGACTGGTGAGAACTTCGCCCATGGGACGCCAGCGCCGCCGGGTGGTGAGTGCCCTCGTCGCCCTGCTGGCGGCGCCGGTCGCCGCCGTCGCAGCGACCTTCGAGGCGCGGGTGAACGCCACCCGCATCGGCCTGGAGGACCAGGTGCAGCTCACCATCACCCTGGCCGACGCCGCGCCCCGTGGGGAGATCACCATGCCGGCGCTCACCGGCCTGGAGGTGGTGGCGGGGCCGTCGGTGTCCACCCAGGTGTCGTTCGTCAACGGCGCCATCTCCCAGAGCCGCTCCTACGTCTTTCTCCTGCGTCCCACCGGGGTGGGGCAGGCGACCATCGGGCCGGCGGCGGTGCAGCTCGCCGACGGAGAGCGCCGCACCGAGGCGATCACCATCGAGGTGGTGCCCGGCAGCGTGCTGCCGCGCCGCCCTCCCCCCGTGGACCCCCTCGAGGAGATGTTCCGTCGCGATCCCTTCGAGGGGTTCTTCGGGCGCCGCTCCCAGCCGGCGACCCCGCCCAGGCTGCTGGTGGAAGCGGAAGCCTCGCGGCGGCAGGTGTTCGTCGGCGAGCCGGTGCTGCTGACCTTCTACCTGGTCACGCAGACCTCGGTGGCCGGGCTGGAGCTGGCGGAAGCCCCGTCGTTCTCTGGCTTCTGGGTGGAGGAGCTGCCCCGCGAGGACAACCCCACCCCCGCGCCGGTGACACGCGACGGCGAGACCTATCAGCGCCTTGCGGTCATGCGCCGGCTCCTCTACCCGACCCGGGCCGGCAGCCTCACCATCCCCTCGCTCACCTTCCGGGTGGCCATCCCCCGACGCATCGGCTTTTTCGCCGACCCGACCGGCACCGGGGTTGTCACCCGCGCCAGCGAGCCGGTGGAGATCACCGTCCTGCCCATCCCGGCCAGCGAGGCGGAGTACGGCGGGGCGGTGGGGAGCTTCCGCCTGGCGACCAGCGTCGATCGCCGGGAGGTGCAGCTGGGGGAGGCGGTGCAGCTGCGGGTGGCGGTGGAGGGGAAGGGCAACCTCAAGTGGGTGGATCGGGCACCGCAGGTGGACGTGGCGGGGGCGAAGGTGTATCCACCCAAGGTGGTGGACAGGCTGCGGGCGACTCCCGCTGGCCTGGTGGGGGAGCGAGCGTGGGAGTTCGTGGTGGTGCCCGAGACCGCCGGGACGCTCATGCTCCCCGCTCTCGCCTTCCCCCACTTCGACCCTGCGGCCCGGGCAGTGCGCCGGGCGGAGTCGTCGCCCATCCCCATCACGGTGCGCCCGGCCGCAGCCGCGGCGGCAGGTGGGGGTATTTCCGCGCCGGCCCCGTCGACTCTGGCCCTGCGCGCCGATCTCGATGTTTCCGGGGTGCCCGGCGAGCCCGCTGCGGGGGCGGTCACGGCGGTGCTGGCAATGACCCTGGGGGCCCACGCCCTGCTGCTGGCCGCACCCCTGATCTCCCGGCGCCGCGGGCGGGCCGGGGTCAGGGTGGGGCGCCGCAGCACGCGGGCGCTTCTGGCCGACCTGCGGCGGGCCCGGGAAGCGGGCGTTTCCAAGGAGACCGCCGCCGCCACCATCGAGCGGGTCCTCACCGAGGTGTTCGGGGATCTGGAGCGGGAGGAAGAAGGGATGAGCGAGCTCGCCCGCCAGGCGCGGTCGGTGGTGCGCGAGGCACGCCTGGTGCGCTACGCGCCCCAGCTGGGGGAGTACGGCGAAAAGCTGGACGAACTGGTCGGGCGCGCCCAGGAGCTGGTGCGGAGGAGCGCATGAGGTGGATGGCTCTCCCTCTGATCCTGGCCTGCGCGGCCACCTGGGCAGCGGCCGGCTCTCCGGAGGAGCGCTTCCGGGAGGCCACCGCCGCCGTTCGCGACGGCGACGCCGTGGCCGGCATCCGGGTGTTTCGGGAGCTGGCGGCGGAGGGGATCGCGAGCCCCTCCCTGTACTGGAACTGGGCCCAGGCGGCGGCGGCGCGGGGTCGGGTGGGCGAGGCGATGTGGGCGCTGCTGCGCTGCCGCCAGCTCGAGCCGGGCGACGCCAGCGTGCGCAGGGAGCTGGACCGGCTGCGGCAACTGGTCAACCTGAGCCCCGCCGAGCTGGCCCCGCAGCCGCTCGCGGAGGTGCGGCAGCTGGCCAGACGGTGGCGGCTGGGCTGGGCCGCCATCGTCCTGCTGGCGGTCTCGGTGGGGCTGCACGCTTCGGCCCGCTGGGTGGTGCCGGGGGCGCGATGGCCGGCGCTGGGGGCCTGGGTGGCGCTGGGGGTGGGGTCGGTGCTGGCCCTGCCGGCGGGGCTGGTGCCCCGGCTGACCCATCCCCAGGGGACCGTTACCCGCGCCGGCGCCTCCCTTTACGATGCCGCCTCTCCCCATGCCATGCGCCTGGGAACCCTGCGCGAGGGGGAGGTGGTGCCGATCCTCGCCCGTTCGGGCCCGTACCTGCGGGTCGAGGACTCTTCCGGGGCGCGCGGCTGGGCGCTGGCCCGCGAGGTGTGGCCCCTGGACGAGCTGCCTCCCCCCGAGGCGCTACCCTGACGGTGGAGCCGCTCCCGCCCGCCAGCCTCTCTCCGCTCCCGGCTCGCCGGTCAGCGAGGGACAGGCGAAGGGTACCCCCGGGGGCCAGCACCCCTTCATGCGACGACAGGGACATTCGATCTAGAGATCCGTGGGTGGAGCCGTGGATGGCTCGACGCCGGCGGCCCTTACCAATTCAGACAACGGCGCAGGGTCGAGCTCGGGCACCGGTTTCGAGGTTGCACACGCCGGACACTGCCCAGTGGCGGACGGTTCAGGCGAAGTTTTCTTGAGCCAATCCTGCTCGTCAGTGTTGTCGGGAGAAACGCCACAGCGGGAGTGAGACGGCGTCACCGGCTCGCGATGTAGCGGGTGAAGGCGCGCCACGTCAGGGGCGAGAGGTGAGGGGAGAACTCCTCGCGGGTGGCGAGCTGCTCGCGCTCGAGCCGCTGCCAGAGCTGGCGAGCGTCGTCGTAGCGGTTGAGGAGGATGAGGTACTCCATCACTGCTCCGGCTGCCTCCATGTCGCCGGGGTCGTCGCGAAGGAGGCGGCGCGCCAGGGTGAAGGCCTCCGAGTCCCGGGCGAGGGTCTGCAACAGGCGGAATTCCTCGTGGGTTGGCGGGGCGCCTTCGCGACCATTGGCCCGCAGTGCCGCGAGGCGCTCCTCAAGCCGTATCGCCCGTTCGCTGCCGCGCACGTTGCCCTGGGCGCGGCGCAGGATTGCGGCGCGCTCCTCGGGGGAGATCACAGGAAGGAAGGCCAGGCCGCCGGCGAGCGCGCCGGCCGCCAGCATGGACGCGGCTGTCAGCGCTGCCCATCGCCTGCCCCGCCCGCCCCCCTCTCGAAACATCCGGATCAGCTCCGGCACAGCGGCGGCAGCGCAGCCGGCGAGGAGCGCCAGAGGGATCACGGCGGGAAAGCGATACCGGGCGGTCACGAAGATCGCGAGCGTGGCCAGCAGCGCGGCGGCCAGCAGTCCCAGGAGCAGGGCGAGATGAGACCAGCTGCGGCGGCAGACCAGGGCGGCGGCGCCGGCGGCAGCCACCACCACCAGCCACCCCCAGGTTTGCGGAAGGTGGCGGATCACCGTAGATCGTTCCCGCAACTCATCGACAAAGAAGTTCTCCTTCGCTTCGAAGGCGTTGAAAAAGAGGAGGAGCTTGCGCTTGAAAAGGTGCCAGGCTCTCGCCGGGTCGGCAACCACGGTGGCGCGCGACCGAGCGCGAAAGAAGGCGTCTGCCTCGGAAGGCGAGGTGGGTACGCCCCGCTGTTGCTCCGCCGCCAGTCGAGCTTCCAGGTTGTGGCCGCGGGGGCTGGGTTGAAGGCCGGGGATGGGGTGGTAGACCCCGGTGGCTCCGGGTTGTACCCCGATGAACATGTGGACGCCGAACTGCGGCCAGCACCATCGCACCCCGGAAGGGGCCGACAGCTCGGCCATGCCCATTCGCAGGAGGGGAATCAGCAGGAGGGCTGCGGCAAGGGGGAGGAACACGGCCAGGCGCCCAGGTGGTCGCGATCCCCGGCTCAGTGCCGTGAAAACCACCAGGAACACCAGGGGACCCACCAGCGTCCACTGGTTGAAGGCCGCCCCCAGGAGCAGGAGCCCGGCCAGGCTTGCCTTCAGCGCTCCCCCGGCCGCGAAGGGGGCCTGGCGGGCCTGCAGCACGAGGAGCAGGCCGCCGGCCAGCAACAGGATGTCCACCGTTGTCTTGAGGGGCGAGGAGCTGGAGTACACGAAGGTGGGCTGGAGCGCCAGTAGCAGGGCGGCGGTCGACCCTCCCAGGGGACCGCCGGTCAGCCGATGTCCCAGGTCAAAGACCAGACCCACCGCCACCGCTCCCAGCAGAAGGTAGAGGATCCGGTGGAGCACCATGCGCTCGCCGAGGATCGTCTGGCTCACGGCCAGACCGAGCATGGGCAGCGGCGCCGAAAGCATCGCGGCTTCCACGTTGGGCTCGTGCAGACCACCGCGGCGCAGCTGTCGTGCCGACTGCCATTGCAAGTTGATATCCAGGCCCGGTTGCGGCTGGACGAAGTCAGGGAAGCTCTTCGTCTCGAGAAGGAAAGCCCCCTGCAGCAGGAGGGTGAGGGTGAGAGTGGCTGCCAGCGCCAGATGAGCCGCAGGGCCACGAGCCGTTGGCCGGCCGCTCCTCTCGCCAGGCGCTGCATCGGCGGCCTGGAAAGCGCGGGAGGGAGACGTCGGCGGGGTTGCGCCTTCATGGGCGGTAGAGAAGGGCAGAGGCTGACCCATGGTCGTCGTGTAGCTGGTCAGCGTACCTGCAGCAACGTCAAGGCGCAACCGCGGCGCGGCGGCAGGGTCGCCGCTCCCGGCACTGCCACCCCGGCAGGCGGGACAGTTTCGGACGAGCGCCGCGAGGCCTTGACACAGTACTTGGCGACAACCATATTTCGTATATGCAAATATTAGCGCCCATGGAAAACCCCACTCTGGCGGCCGGGATGCGGCTGCAGCGGGCCGTTGTCGCCTTGCTGCGCCGCTTCGAGTACCGCGACCGCAGCCAGATCTGCTGCCACGGGATCTCGGTGACCCAGTGCCACACCTTGGAGGCGGTGGTGGAGCACGGCGAGCCCACCATGGGCGAGCTGGCGGCGCGACTGTTCGTGTCCGTCAGCACCATGACCCGCATCGTCGATGGCCTGGAGCGCCAGGGCCTGGTGGAGAGAAAGCTGGATCTCAAGGATCGCCGCGCCTGGCGGGTGCTGCCCACCGCCGCGGGGCGGGCGCTGGCCGATCGTATCCGCGGGGAGCAGGCGGCGGGGGCGGCGGCGGTGCTGGCGAAGATCGAGGAGCAGCACCGGGAGAGCGTCATCTTCGCCGTGGAGGAACTGACGCGGGCGGTGGACGCGTGGCGTTCGGCGGCGACCGCAGAAGGGGGCTGTTGTGGGGAAACGTCAACCTGATCAGGACGAGCGGCTGAAGCGGGAGGTGCGGCGCTATTACGCCGCGCGCCTCGGTGAGGGGCGAGGCTGCTGTGGGCCAGCGTCCGCCTGTGCCCCGGTGGCGATCGGTGACCTGGGCTACGCGCCCGGGGAGGTGGCGGGGTTGCCCGCGGCGGTAACCGGGAGTTCCCTGGGGTGCGGCAATCCCCTGGCGCTGGCGGATCTCGAGCCCGGGGATGTGGTGGTGGATATCGGCGCAGGGGCCGGGCTCGATTGCCTCCTGGCGGCCCGCCGGGTGGCCCCCGGAGGACGCGTGATCGGCCTCGACCTGACGCCGGAGGTGATCGAGCGGGCGCGGGAGAACGCCCGGATCGCGGGGGTGAGCAACGTAGAGTTTCGCCTCGGCGATGCCGAATCCATGCCCGTGGAGGAAGCTTCGGTGGACTGGGTGATCTCCAACTGCGTCATCAACCTGGCACCGAACAAGGAGCGGGTGTTCCGGGAAGTGGCACGGGTTCTCAAGCCCGGGGGGAGGGTCAGTATCTCGGACATCGTCTTCGCCGACGACCTTGCCGAGCTGCCAGCGGCGCTGCGGGAGGATCCCTCCCTGGTGGCCGCCTGCGTGGGCGGGGCAGTGCGGGAATCGGAATACCTGACCGCCATCGCCGTCGCCGGGCTGGAGCAGGCGCGGGTGGTGGATCGGACGCCGTATCAAACCGAGGTCATCGAGGCGTATCTCGTTGACCACGCTGCCACCTTGGGAGGAGGGGAGAGGCTTCTGGCATTCATGAAATCCCTGGCGGCAGGTGCAGCGGGGAAGGTGATGGCGGTGCGCATCACGGCCCGCAAGCCACCAGCTGGGGGATCGTCTCTGCAGCTGGAGCCGGCTCGCCGGGAGGACCTGCTGGCGGTGCTAGAACTGCTCGCAGCTGCCGCGCTGCCGCGGGAAGGGGTGGAGGAACATCTGGACCAGTTCGTGATCGCCCGCGTGGGATCGCGGGTGGTGGGGTGCGCAGGTATCGAGGTACATGGGTCTTCGGCGCTGTTGCGTTCCCTGGCGGTGGCGCCGGAGTGGCGGGGCAAGGGAGTTGGTCGGCAACTGGCGGAAAGCCTTCTCACCCGGGCTCGCCAGCGCGGTCTGGCGGAGGCGGTGGTGCTCACCTCCACGGTTCAGGATTGGGCGGTGCGGGAGGGGTTCGAGAGGGTGCCGCGGGAGGCGGTCGATGCGGCGGTGCGCTCCTCAGGGGAGTTTCGCCTGTCGCAGTGCGCCGGCGCGGTGTGCCTGCGCCTGCGGTTGCCGGGTCCACCGTGACCGGGGCTTTGACGTAGTCGGGAAGGCACGGTAAAGTGGCAGCGGATGATTGAACCTGCGACTCGGGATGCGTGCGCGGCGGCGCCGGCGGTGGCGGCAGGTCGGGGTTCCCCGGTGGCGCTGACGCTGCGCGTGACCCCGCGGGCCCGCTTCGACGCCATTGACATCACCGCCCGGGTGCGTGCCGAGACCGACGATGCCCTGGCGCCGTTCCCCCGGGTCCTGTACTGCTCCCGCCACACCACGGCCGGGTTCCTGGAGCAGGGGGTGGCCAACCGGCTGGCCCGCCGGCAGGAGCGGGTGGACGCCTTCTTTCGCACCTACCGGGGGCTGTTTCCCGAGGGCGCCGACTACCAGCACGACCGCCTGGAGTTGCGCCAGGAGCTCTCGCCCGAGCAGCGCCGGGTGGAGCCGCGCAACGCCGACTCCCACCTCGCGTTCATCGGCGCCGGGCTGCGCAGCTGCGTCACCTATGCCAACCGCGCCGGGCAGCCGGTCCACCTCATTGATCTGGATGGCGTGAGTGGCGGGGTCCCCCGCATTCGCCACACCCTCGTGGTGGGGTACGGCAGCGAGGAGGTGGTGCACCGGGAGCGCTGGGAAGTGCCTGTCTCCCGCCACCCCATCGACTCGGTGAACCTGGCCGACCCGGCGGTGGGCCTGCTGGGGCGTATCGACGAGCTGGTCCGCCGGGAGGGGGTCACCCACGGGCGGGTGGACATCGCCCTGGGGGACGGGGAGCAGGACGCGGCGGTGACCGTCAACGAGTACGAGACCCTGCTCATGCGCCACGACCTGGCCGAGGTGCTGCGCGACCCGTTGAAGTTCCTGCTGCGCCAGGGCAAGCGCATGCTGGCCGACCCGGCGGCCATCCCCGCCAAGACCCTGGGGTACGCCCGCTACGACGTGGTGCAGGTGGTCAAGGGGGTGATCGACGCCTTCGGGCTGTCGGACTCCCTGGTGGAGCGCCTGCTGGCCCGGGCCATGGCCCTTCCCGCCGCCCGCCTGCTGCGCCTGAAGCGGGCCGTCAGCCTGGCGGTCCTGGGGGCTGGTGACGCCCCGGCGGTGGTGCGGGGCACCTACCAGAGCCCCATCCTGCTGCAGTGGAGCGCCCCGTCCCGCGGCTGCCGCTCCCTCCTGATCACCCTCAAACGTTTCCGCGGGTACCTGGTATAGCCTTTTTAGCGTTTTTCTCTTCCTCGGAGCGTTGCCTCTGCCGGCAGGCCCTCGCCGGTTCTAGCGGCTGCGGCTGACGCCGAGGCGCGGGCAGCGCCGGGCCAGCGGGCAGAGGGAGCAGCGGGGGGAGGTGGGGTGACAGATGTGCTGCCCGAAGGTGACCAGCAGGTCGTTGATGTCGATCCAGAACTTCCGGGGCAGGACGCCTTCGAGGGCTTTCTCGGTGGCTTCGGGGGTGGAGGTGGCCACCAGCCCCAGGCGGTTGCTGATGCGGTGCACGTGGGTATCCACGCAGATGGCCGGGATGCCGAAGCCCAGGCCGAGCACCAGGTTGGCGGTCTTGCGGCCGACCCCGGGCAGGGCCAGCAGGTCCTCCCGACGGGGGGGCACCGCCCCGCCGTGGTCGGCCACCAGCCGCCGGGCGATGGCCCTGAGCTGCCGTGCCTTGGTGCGGTAGAAGCCGGCCGGGAAGATGTGCCGGGCAATGCGATCCTCCTCCAGCTGCGCCAGGGCGGCGGGGGTGTCGGCGACGGCGAACAGCCGGGCGCTGGCCGCCGCCGTCACTGCATCCTTGGTGCGCAGTGAGATGACGCAGGCCACCAGCAGCCGGAAAGGATCGCGCTGACGCTCCACCTCGGCCAGCGTGGTGGGGCGGACGGAGGCGCGCACCCCCTCCAGCTGCCGGATCAACCAGGGGAAATCGAGCTGATCGCTCAGGGTTCGGGACCCTTCCCGGGCACCTGTCGGCGGGTGAACAACGACCCGCCCACCAGCACCAGCGCCCCCACCGCTGCCCCGGCCAGGCCCGGCTCCAGCCCCGGGGGCAGGGTGGTACGAAGTGCCTCCAGCCCCAGATCCACCGCCCCTCCCGCCGCCACGGCGGCCACGACCGCCGGCGGGGTGGCCAGGGGCCAGGCCAGACCGACCAGCAACGCGGGCAGCAGGGCGGCGGTGAAGAACCCCCACCCGGCAATGCCCAGCAGGGCCACCGCGCGCTCGCTGAGCAGCGCCACAGCGGTGGCGGCGAGGGCGATGCCGGCAGTGCTCCCCCTCGCCCAGGGCAGCCCCAGGGGGGTGCGCCCGAGGGCCGTCGGCAGGTCGCGGGTGACGGCCGCCGCCGCCAGGTTGAGCAGGGAGGCGGCGGTGGACATGAGTGCCGCCAGCACTGCCACTCCCGCCACCACCACCGCCCACGGTCCCAACAGAAGCATGAGCTGAGGGGTGAGGTCGTCGGTCGCGGCCAGGGACAGCCGACCGTCAGCCACCAGGGCGGCCCCCGCGAGCCCCAGCCCCAGCCACACGGTGAGGGTGGCAGCCAGGGCGAGGGTGAGCACCGCGGGCAGCTGGCGCAGCGCGGCGGCCTCGCGGAGGAACAGGAATTTCTGCAAATAATGGGGTTGGGCGCAGGTGCCGAGGCAGAACAGCAGCCACCACGCCCAGGCGCGTGCCGGTGGCACCGTACCGAAGGGTCCCAGTAGCTCCGGCCTTGCTCGCTCCAGGGTGGCGAGGACCGCCGTCGGCCCCCCCGCCGCCACCATCGCCGCCCCGGCCAGCAGCACCGCCGCCCCCGCCATGAGCGCCCCCTGGGCGGCCTCCGCGGGGAGGGAGACGCGCATGCCGCCACTGGCGGCGTAGGCGGCGGTGGCCAGCATGGTGACGAGAGCGGTGGTCGTGGCAGGAACGTTCAAGAGCTGCTCCCCCAGCACGGCCGCGGCCCGCGCCTGCACCGCCAGGGTGGCGATACAGCCCACCAGCACCACGATCGCCGCCGCCCCCCGCACCGCCGCCGAGTCGAAGCGAGCCCCAAGCAGCTCGGGCACGGTGAGGATCCCCCGGCGCCGGGAGAGCTCCACCACCTCCTCGCCCACCGCCCAGCACTGCAGCGCGCCGGTGAGCGGGGCTGACAGCACGATCCACAGCGAGCCCGCCCCCACCACGGTGAACAGCGCCGGACCGCCCACGAAGGTGAAGGCGGAGACGGCGGCCGCCGTGCCGGCCACCCCCACCAGCCAGACCCCGGCCCGCCGCCCGGCCACGAAGAAGTCCGCCTCGCCGCGCAGGCGCCGCACTCCCCACCAGGCCAGGGCCGCGGCGCCCAGCACCACGGCAAGCAGGACGGTCACTGCTCACCGTCCTGGTGAGACCCGGCGGGGAGTGTGAAGGAGCGGGCGTACAGCCAGGGGATGAACGGGAGTGGTAAGAGAAACAGTATCAAAAGAATCCACCCCAGGCCGGCGACCGGAGCGGCGCGCAGCAGCCACGCCCCGGCAAACCCGACTGCCAGCCAGGAGGCAATCCCCAGCATGACCCCAGCGAGCCCGCCTGTGCGGCGCCGGGTCAGCACCAGGGCGCAGGCGGCCAGCGCGGCGCCTCCGGCGATCACTGGGAGGAGGGCGGGCAGCGCCAGGGCCGCGACCAGGTACCCGCCCGCCAGAAGTATGGCGGTACCTGGTATAGCTATCTTGTCGATTCGAGCCATCCCGCAGTGCGAACCCTCACCCGGCCGAGGGTAGCGAGGCTTCTGGCGCGACTCAAGGACCGCGAGCTGCGGCGCGTACCTCATTTTTTCCGAGACCGCAGGGGGGCTGCCCGGTGAGGGGACCGGGATGGGGGCGTGTCGATGTGCCCCAACCCCGCGTCCTTCCTCGCCAGGGCGGCGATGCTGGATCCGCCCTGCTGCTTCGCGGGGAGGTCGAGGGGGCGGCTGGGAACCTAATCATCGCCAAGGCGTCAGAAAAGACCGCCAAAATCGCCAACAAGGCTATACCAGGTACCCCGCTTCCCTCCCCTACAATCGTGGTTGTGCCGGCCAACCTCACCCCCCAGTACCGCGCCGCGGAGAGCCGCTTCAAGGCGGCCAAGAGCGCTGCGGAGCGGCGCGCGGCCCTGGAGGAGATGCTCGCCACCATCCCCAAGCACAAGGGGACCGAGAAGATGCAGGCGGACCTCAAGCGCCGCCTGGCCCGCGCCCGGCAAGAGGAGGAAACGCGCTCGGCCCGCCACGGCTACACCGTCAAGGTGGAGCCGGAGGGCGCGGCCCAGGTGGTCATCCTGGGGCCGCCCAACGCGGGAAAGTCGTCCTTGCTCGGAGCCTTCACCCGCGCCGAGCCGGCGATTGGCGAGTACCCCTTCACCACCACTCGCCCCCAACCCGGCATGATGCCGTACGAAGACGTACAGGTTCAGCTGGTGGACCTGCCCCCCGTCACTCGGGAGCACCTGGACTCGTGGATGCCCAACGTGGTGGCTGCCGCTGACGCGGCGATCCTGGTGATCGACCCCACCTCTTCCGAGGTGCCGGATGACGTGGAGGCGGTGCGGGAGAGGCTGGCGGCCGTGCGCGTGCGGCTGGTAGGGGAGCTGCCCGAGGACGGCGACCCCCGCGACACCTTCCTCCCCACCCTGGCGGTGATCACCAAGCTGGACCGCGCCCGCCGCGAGGACCTGGAGGTGCTGGAGGAGCTGTACGGAGGCGAGTTTCCTCTGGTGAGCGTGAGTGTTGCCACGCGGGCGGGATTCGAGGCGTTCAAGGTGGCGGTGTGGCGACGACTCCAGCTCCTGCGGGTGTACGCCAAGCCGCCCGGCAAGCCGGCGGACCGCACCGCGCCGTTCGTGCTCCCGGAGGGGTCGACGGTGCTCGATCTGGCCGAGCTGGTCCACCGGGAACTGGCTGAAAAGCTGGCGTTTGCCCGCCTGTGGGGGGGCAAGCTGGATGGCCAGCGGGTGAGTCGCGACTTCGAACTGCGCGACCGCGACGTGGTGGAGCTCCACGGTTGACCCGGGAAGGAACCGCTGCTAGAAGGTGGTTGTAGGCTTGCGATGCTGATCGATCTGGACGATCCTAACCCCCACTGGCTGGTGATCCGCACCAAGCCCAAGCAGGAGCGGGCCGTGGTGGAACTCCTGGGGCATCGCGCCCTGGAGGCGTACTGCCCGCGGGTGCTGGAGCCGCGCACCCACCGGCGGGGGCCGCTGGGTCCGGTGCCGCTGTTTCCCTCCTATGTGTTCGCCCGCGCCGTGGCCAGCCAGCACTACAACGGCGTGCACTACTGCCACGGCGCCATCGGCATCCTGCGCTTCGGCGACAAGCTGGCTGCCGTGGAGGATGACTTTATCGACCTCCTCCGCCAGCGGGCAGGGGAGCGCGGGTATCTGGCCTTCGGCCAGGTGCGCAAGCCGCTGGAGAAGGGGATGCGAGTGCGGGTGACCGCCGGTCCGCTGGCCGGGTACGAGGGGGTGGTGGCGGCGTACCTGCCAGCCGCGGAGCGGGTGCGTCTGCTGCTGCAGCTGGTCACCGGGGTGCGGCGGGCCGAGGTGGATGCGCGCCACGTTCGCTGTGCCTGAGGCCACTGGTCAGCGCCGCGGGAACGGTTCGACACCGCCCGCCCCGATCCGCTTCGGCGTGGCCGCGCTGGCGGTCACCCTGGCGCTGGGCGCACTTCTCCTCTATATGGAGTACTCGCGACGCCAGGGGGAGCTGGCCCGCCTGATCGCTGCGGTGGAGCTGGATCGCCGGCAGCCCGAGGCGGTGCAGCGCATCCTCTGGGACCCCGACGTGGAGATGGGCCGGCTGCAGGTGGCCCGGGCTCTCCTGTACGAAGCGCTGGACCCCCAGGCCTTTGCGACGCTGCCGCCGGGGGAGCGCATGACCGCCGTGGCGCTGGTGCCCGAGCGGCTCGAACTGGCACGGCAGATCGCCGGGGAGACCCTGCGCCGCCGCCCCGCCGCCTGGACGGCGGCGATGATCCTCGGCGCCTCGTACTACGTGGAGTGGTCCCTTCGGGGTGACCGACGCCTGCTCACCGACCGGCAGACCTGGGAGCGGCCCCTCCAGCTGGCCACCGAAATGGCCCCCGGGGAGGAGGAGCCCCGGCGGTTTCTCGCCCTGGCCTACCTGGAAATCTGGCCGGCCCTGCCGGCGGGGGAGCGAGCCCCCCTGCTGCCCCTGGTGCGGGAGGCCCTGAAGGATCGCGCCACGTTCGAGCGCGCCGTGGGGGTCTGGCTGGAGGTGGCGGCAACACCCGAAGAGGCGGTTGCCCTCATCCCGGACACCACCTGGGCGTGGCAGGCCATGGCGGCACGCAGCGCCGCACGGCGGGACCAGGAGGAACATGCCGCCGCGGTGGCGCGCCTGCGGGCCGCGCAAGCCAGGGAACTTGCTGCGGCGCTCGATGATCTGGAGCGGCGCCGGGCCGGCGGGGATGTCCGCGGTGCTCGCACGGCGGCACTCGGCCTGCTGGCCGACGCTGCCCCCGACCGCCGCCACGTGAGACTGGTGGAGAGGACTCTGGAGTTGCTCCCCCCCGGGCCGGTGGACGGGGGGCGAGCCCGCGCCCTGCAGGGCTGGCTGGAATGGGGGCTGGAGATGGCCCTGTGGGAGCAACCGGGTCTCTCCCCGGCGGCGCTGCGGCGCCTGGCGTCACTGCTGGACCCCCTGCCCGCTCCCCAGGCGGCGCTGGCCGCGCTGCTGGCCGGCGACCTGTCCCTGGCCGAGGCCGTCGAGCGCCGCCACGAGGCGCTCACCACCGAGCCCTGGGCGCCGTACTGCATCCTCAAGGCGCGGGTGCTGGCGGCCCGGGGGGAGACCGCGGCGGCTCGGCGCCTGCTGGGGCAGGTGCAGATGCTGTGGACGGGCAGCATCCCGGAGCTGCGCTCTCGTCGGGCGGTGGCCCTGGCCGAAGGTGACGTCACCGCCGCAGCCGCCAGCGAGAGAGCCCTGGCTCAGCTCACCGGGGAGGAGTGGCCGGCCACGACCTGGCGCTGGCAGGGGCGAGTGGCCACCGCCGGCTTTCTGGCCGCCCGCAAGGCCGCCGGGCTCGCCGTGACCTTCGACGCCGCTCCGGCGCGGGGCGTCGCCCTCCTGGCCGCCCTGGACGGGCAAAGCGTGCCGGCGGGGTTCGCCACCCAGGGGGAGGAGGTGCTCCTTCTGGAGCCCCTGGAGCCCGGTATTCACGTGCTTTCGCTGGCCCCTAGCAGCGGCGGCCGCGCCGTCCCTGGCCGATTTCGCCTGCTGCCCCCGTAGCAGCAACCGGCGGCTGCGAATCGAGTAGACCCTGCTGCCCGGGCGATCCCCCGCGACCCGTCGAGAGAGTTCGGCCGACGCGCCCGCTCTCCAGGGTGTCGCGTGCCCGTGACCGTGTCCGTGACTGTGTCCGTGACTGTGGCTGTGACCGTGCCCGTGTCCGTGACCGTGCCCGTGACTGCGTCCGTGTCGGTGTACGAGCCTGGGAGTGCGGCCCATCCGTTCGACCGGTTTTTCTCGCCTTCGTCCGTGGGGCGGGCCAGGAGCGCCCCTGCCGGTCCCCAGGCCAGCCCGCCAGCGGTCTGCTCGGAACTTGCCATCATGGCGAGCCCGCAGCTCGGAAGCCGCTCCTCACACAGGACTGGGATCGAGGTTTTCGCCTGGTCTGCCCAGGGCCAGGGGGAGAGGACGAGGGCACTGCCCTTGCGGACGGCAGCGGGGGGACCTACCATGAATGTGTCGAAGAAAGGAAGGTCGCCATGAGCGGAAGCAAGCGAACCGCCGACGTGGAAGAGAAGATCGAGCGAGCCGCCGGGGTTGTTCACGAGGCCATCGATGATGTCGCCGAGGCCGCCAAGGGGTCGATTGCCCGCGCCGAGAGCGCCATGGAAAAAGCGAAGGAGGTGCTGGGAGAGGGGGCCGGGGCGGTGAAGGTGCACTCGGCGGAAGCGTTCGAACGGGCCAAGGGGTACCTGGCGGAGGCGCGCGAGGCGCTGGAGCACGCCCGGGAACGCATGGGCGAGCTGTACGGGCGCGCCCGGGAAATCGTCGAGGAGGCCTACGCCGCCGCCAAGAGTCAGTACGAAAGGCTGGTCACCGAATTGAAGAGGCTGTACGCGAAGGTCAAGGCCAAGGTGCAAGAGGTGGACGTGAAAGAAATGCGTGACGACGTGGTGGAGTACATCCGGCGAAACCCAGGCAAGGCCGTTCTCATCGCTCTCGCCGTCGGTTTTGCCGTCGGCTTCCTGGTGCGGCGGCGCGAGGCGTGAGAGCCATGCACGACGCCGAGGAGACCGCCGCCCCCGAGGCCGAGGAGAAGCAGCTTTACGACTTCGAGGACGAAATGGGCGTCGCAGAAGAGGGCGCCGAGCAACGCCGCCTGAGCGCCGACTTTCTCCTGGACAAGCTGGTGCCCAGGGAGGTGGACTGGCGGGAAACCGTACGGCGCCATCCGCTGTTGGCGGTGGGGGCGGCGGCGGCCCTGGGTTTTCTCATCGGCCGCTCCAAGGGCTCCGCCATCGTCGCCGGCGTGTCCAGCGCCCTCACCGCGGCGGTCATGCGCCAGCTCTCGGACGTTCTGGAGACGGAGGTGTTCGAGTTCTAGAGAGGGGGGGCACCGATGCCCTACTGTGCGGAGTGTGGCATCGAGTTCCGGGAGGGGGTGGTCACCTGCTCCGACTGCGGGGCGGCCCTCGAGCCGGGTTCCCTCCCACCTGACGTCTACGGTCCGGCTTGGACCCCGGTGGCGGCGTTCGCCTCGCCGGAGGAAGCCTTTCTGGCGCGCGGCTTTCTCGCCGAGCAGGGGATCGAGGCGGACGTGATATCCGCCGAGCGGCACATCTTTCCCATTCACCGGGTGGTGGCCAGCGACACCGTACTGGCGGTGCCACCCGATGACGCTGCGACGGCGCGGGCGTTGCTGCAACAGGCGGAGCGGGGGGCGGTGCTGCTGCCGGAGGAGGACCCGGCCGAGAGTGACGCCGGCGGCAACGCCTGACCCCTGACGGCAGGAGTCGCGGCCACCGACGCGGTCACGGTCACCGGCGCGGGTGAATGAGCCGCCAGGTCAGCGCCCGCACGCGGTCGAAGAGGTCGAGAGCGCGCTGCGCTGCGGCGGCGTCCACCGCGCCGGCGCCCAGCAGCAGCCGCAGGTGGCTGTCCGCCTCCCGCGCTGACGCGTAGGCGATGCGCCAGTGGTGCAGGCGATCGCGCCCTGCCCGTCCGGCTCCCTCGGCGAGGTTGGCGGGCACCGAGGAGGCGGAGCGGATGAGCTGATCACCCAGCGACCTGAGCGGGGCCGGCAGCTGGAGCGCCAGGGCGACGGCGGTGCCGGCGGCCTCCAGGGCCAGTTCGTGGGCGGTAAGGGAACGGTTCGGGGTCGACGGGGGCGGCGTGGTCCGAGTGGTGTTCATGCTCACCCCTAGAGCGCCCGGGGCGGGCGTTGTCAGAAGGGGCGCCGAAGGCGACCGGCCGAAGGCCGGCTTGCCCTTGACAGCGACCGTCCTCGGGCGCTACCCCCACAGCCAAACACCACGAGGCCACGCCGCCCAGGAGACACCGGCACCGACACGGCCACGGCCACGGCCAGGGTCACCGGCACCGACACTGGCACGGTCACGGACACGGACACGGTCACCGCTACGGCCACCGACACGGGTACGGACCGACGTGTCGGCCCGCCCCCGAGCCGGATTCGGCACGAATTGCAGAAAAGGCTATACCAGTCTTTCATGACGACTCGTCGTCGCCACGGGGGATGAAAATGCCGAACCCAGGAGGCTCTCCCGCCCGGCCGCTTGCGGGGGGTGGCTGTAGTGAACGCGGCCTTCGAAATGGCGAGAAAACCATTTCGACCGATCGATTGCGGGCTTTTTCTATTTTCGGAGCAGGTACCCTACGTTGTGGGGGGGAACACCACGGGGGCACGCCGCCCGGGAGACCCAGACACCGTCACGGACACGGGGCACGGCCACACTCACGGACACGGTCACGGACACGGACACGGGCACGGTCACGGACACGGACACGGACACGGGCACGGTCACGGACACGGGCACAGATACCGACACAGTCACGGTCACCGTCACCGTCGGTTCCGGGTTCGTGTTGCGGGAATGCTACGAAAACAGCCGCCCGTGGGGCGGCTGGGAGGGTTCGTGATCAGTGGGCAGGGGTACCGCGCCAACCTCGCTACTGCTGTCGGTTCCTGTCCTACATCCAGGGCTCACGAACTGCTGCACTTCAACTTCTCAGGCTACTGCAACGTTGCCTTCGCGCTGCTCGCCCGGCCGACATCACCTTCGGTCCCAGGCGTTCCCCGTACTGCAGTTACCGAGCCCCTGCCCACTGCTACATCCAAGATCGCCCTTGCACCCGAAAAAGTCAAGACGCGCTGCGGCGACGCTACAGCCCCAGGGCGCGGCGGACCATGGCCGCGGTGACCGTCAGCGTTCGTCCCCCATCGGCGTTGGGTTTCAGGGCGTTCGAGCCGTCGGGATCGAACTCGATGCGGTTGATGATCTTGCCGAAGATGCCGCGGAGCGCCCGGGCGCCGGTGCGGGTCTGCTTTTCCGCCTGTTCGGCGATCAGGGCCGCGGCCAGATCCTCGATCTCGAGGTGGATGTTCATGATTTCGAAAAACTTTTGCGACCGGATGAAGGGCGAGTCGTAGGAGTGGAGGAGGATTTCCTTCAAGACTTCCATGGTGAGGTCGTTCAAGATGACCACGTTGTCGAAGCGGGCGATGAACTGGGGCACCATGCCGTAGGCGAAGAGGTCGTCGATCTTGAAAAAGTCGGCCAGGGTGAAGCGGGCCTCGATGCGAACCTGGCCGTCGGCGGTGCGGATGGCGGTGGACTTAAGTTTTTCCCCCGAGCCGGGGTTGGTGACCCGGTAGTACACCTGGTCGTACAGCCCCTCGAAGGCGCCGCCGCAGATGAACATCATGCCCCGGGTGGAAATGTCCAGGGTGCGTTGCTTCTCTTCCCCCCCCTCCAACACGTGGGTGCGGTAGGCGATGTTCTCCCCCTCCATGAGGGTCAAAAGCCCCTGCTGCAGCACCACCCCGATGGGGTTGGGTTTGCCGGCCACCACCGAGGACATCTTGTCGATCTCGTCCACGCAGATGGTGGCGCGCTCCATGGCGGCGCGCAGCTCCTCGGCGGTGGGATCGTGACCGATCACCGAGCGGGCTCGCTGCTCCACCGCCTGCAGCAGGCGGTCCGGGCGAAACTCCATACGGTCCGAGTCCACCAGCAGGTTGGCGTTGATGATGGTCATGGCCCGCAGGTCGCGGTACTCCGGCACCTCGTTATAGAGGCGCTGGATGTTGTTCATGATGGTGGTCTTCCCCGTTCCCGAGTTGCCGATCAGGAGGAGGTTGCCGGGGACCTTGCCGGTGGCGTGCTTGTACACCGACACCGAAACGAACTCCAGCGCCCGCTCCTGGCCCAGCACTCCCCTGGCCAGCTCCTTGAAGATCTCGGCGGGCTTGATGTCGCGGGGGTCGCGCTCGGCGCGCGGCGCCGCGTCGTAGGGTACTGTCATCTTCCAACTCCTCGTCTGTGGTGTGTACGGCCGCCACCTGCTCGCTGTTGGCAGCGGGCCCGGGGGCCGCAAGTGTACCCGATGGGCGGCGGAGAAGGGACGACTGCGCTAGCATGCCTGGCGATGGCAGCCACCCCGACCACCGCCAGCCAGGCGCCCCGCGCCCGCCGCATCTTCGCCAACCGCACCCTGAACCTTCGCTCCATCAAGGCGATCGGCTACGACATGGACTACACGCTGGTCCACTATCGGGTGGAGGAGTGGGAGCATCGCGCTTACGAAAGCCTGCGCCAGCGCCTGCTGGCGTTGGGGTGGCCGGTGGAGGGGCTCCAGTTCGACCCCACCTTGACGGCGCGGGGGCTGGTGATCGACACCGAGCTGGGCAACACCGTCAAGGCCAACCGTTTCGGGTACGTGGTGAAGGCTTTTCATGGCACCGCACCGCTGGATTTCGAGGCCCAACGGCGCGCCTACGCGCGGACCTTGATTGACCTGGAGGAGCGCCGCTGGTACTTCCTCAATACCCTCTTTTCCCTCTCCGAGGGGTGCATGTGGGCGCAGCTGGTGGAGCTCCACGACGCCGGCCGCCTGCCGGGGGTACGGGGGTACGAGGATCTCTTCAGGCGGGTCCGCCGGGCCATCGACGAGGCCCACGTGGAGGGGGCCTTGAAGGCGGCAATTCTCGCCGACCCCCAGCGCTTCGTGGAGGTGGATGAGGACCTGGCGCTGGCGCTGACCGACCAGAAGGCCGCCGGTAAGCGATTGCTGCTCATCACCAACTCCGAGTGGGAGTACGTCGAGGCGCTGATGAGCTTCGTCCTCGACCCCTTCGTGCCAGGCGGAGACAGCTGGCGGGGGCTGTTCGAGCTGGTGATCTGCTCCTCTCGAAAGCCCGAGTTCTTCTCCCATCGCCTGCCGCTGCTGGCGGTGGATCACCCCACCGGGCTGCTGCGCCCCTGCCCCCTGGGCATCGCCGGCCCTGGGGTGTACGTGGGGGGGGACGCCAGTCAGGTGGAGGAGTACCTGGGGCTGTCGGGGGAGGAGATCCTCTATGTGGGGGACCACATCTTCGCCGACGTGCACGTCTCCAAGGACGTGCTGCGCTGGCGCACCGCCCTGGTGTTGCGGGAGCTGGAGGAGGAGCTGGCGGCGCTGGAGAGCTTCGATTCCTTCGCTCGCGAGCTGGCCCAGCTGATGGCCGCCAAGGAACAGGTGGAGGCGCAGCAGTGCGCCCTGCGCGTGGCGCTGCAGCGCCGCCAGGTGGGGTACGGGCCGCCGGTGCAGGCGTCGGTGGAGGAGCTCAAGAGCCGCCTGGCCGCCCTGCGGGCGGAGGGGGAGCAGCTGGATGAGCGCATCGGCCCGCTGGCCCAGGCCTCGGCCCGGCTGCTCAACCCCTACTGGGGGACGGTCATGCGGGCGGGCAGCGACAAGAGCCTGTTTGCCCGCCAGGTGGAGCGCTCCGCCGACGTCTACACCTCGCGGGTGTCCAACTTCCTCTTCGCCACGCCCTTCGCCTACCTGCGCGCCCACCGCGGCTCCCTGCCCCACGACCAGGCATGAGACAAGGCCGGCTATTGTTCACCTGTCAGGAGGGCGGGAAATGAGCTTCGGCCAGAGGCGTGACACGGTGGCGGTGCGGGTGGGGCCGGTGCAGGTGGGGGGCGGGGCACCGGTGGTGGTGCAGTCCATGACCTCCACCGACACCAGCGACGTGGTCGCCACGGTGCGGCAGATCCGGGAGCTGGCGGAGGCCGGCTCGGAGATCGTGCGGGTGACGGTGAACACCGCCGAGGCGGCGGCGGCGGTGCCGGAAATCGTTCGCCGGCTGCGCGGCGAGGGGTGCGGCGTGCCCATCGTGGGGGACTTCCACTTCAACGGCCACCTGCTGCTGCGCTCTCACCCCGAGTGCGCCGCCGCCCTGGACAAGTACCGCATCAACCCCGGCAACGTCGGGCACGGCGCCAAGCGGGACGAGAACTTCACCACCATCTGCACCATCGCCTGCGACCACGGGAAGGCGGTGCGCATCGGTGTCAACGTGGGGTCCTTGAACCAGGAGCTGGTGATGGCCAGGATGGCCGAAAACACCGACCGCAACCTGGGCCGCTCCTCGGCGGAGATCATCAACGAGTGCATGGTGATCTCGGCGTTGCAGTCGACCGAGCTGGCCCTGGCGGCGGGGCTGGGGGAGGACCGCATCGTCATTTCCGCCAAGCTTTCGAGGCCCCCCGAGCTGATCGCCGTCTACCGGGAGCTGGCCCGCCGCACCCGGCAGCCCCTCCACCTGGGGCTCACCGAGGCGGGGATGGGGGTGAAGGGGCTGGTGTGGTCGGCGGCGGCCATGGGGGTGCTGCTGGCCGAGGGCATCGGCGACACCATTCGGGTGTCGCTCACCCCCCGCCCCGGCGGGGACCGCCGCGAGGAGGTCTACGCCGCCTGCGAACTGCTGCAGGCGCTGGGTTTGCGCTCCTTCGCGCCCTCCGTGACCGCCTGCCCCGGGTGCGGGCGCACCACCTCCACCACCTTCCAGGAGCTGGCCGAGCGGGTGCAGGGCTACGTGCGGGAGCGCCTGCCCCTCTGGAAGGCGCAGTACGAGGGGGTGGAGACCCTCACCCTGGCGGTGATGGGGTGCGTGGTCAACGGCCCCGGCGAGTCCCGCGCCGCCAACATCGGCATCTCCCTGCCCGGCACCGGTGAGGCGCCCGCCTGCCCGGTCTACGTGGACGGGGTCAAGCACGCCACCTTCAAGGGCACCCCCGAGGAGCTGGCCGGGCAGTTTAAGGCCCTCATCGAGGAGTACGTGGCCACCCGCTACCCCCGCCGCCCCCCGGCCGGGTAGGCGCGGGGGTCAGGGCCCGCCGGTCGTCCCCCGGGTGGCCGTGGCCGCCGGGGTGAGGTCGGCGGACAGCGTCGTGCAGGTGAGCTGCCCCGGCCCCCAGAGGCACAGCGTTTCCTCCCACCCGACCAGCGTCCGCCAGTCGCCCGCGGGCACCTCCTCCACGCGCCCCGCCCCTTGCCCCAGGGGCAGCACCGCCAGCCCCAGGCGGGGGCTCCCCGCCCGCCGAACGAGGGCGTAGAGGGTCCGGCCGCGGGAGGTCTGGGCCAGCACCTGGGGGCGGAGCGCGGGGTGGACCACGGTGGAAGGGACCCTCCGTGGAGCTGGTTCCCCCGAGACAGTGGTGGGCAAGGCTGCCACGTCCTCGGGCGAGGGCCCGGCGGGACTCACCCCGGGGAGGGTGCCCGTCCAGGTGGGTGCCATGGTGCGGTCCAGCACGGTGACGGCGCCGCTGAAGGCCTGGGTGACCGCCAGGTCGCCGCCAGGCAGGGAGGTCAGGAGGAGCTGCGACCAGGCGACGCGACACTCCTCCTCCTCGGGTAGCGCCCCCAGGCGGGGGACGCACGGCAGGGTGGAGGGCAGACGCAGCGGCCGACGCAGCTGTCGGGACACCTTGAGCTCGTGAGAAAGCTGCTCGAGCGCCCCCCGGACGCGGCGGCACTCGCCGGCCACCCAGGCCGCCGGGGGCGTGAAGGAGGAAACCACTGCCCCGTCCGCCAGCGCCACCGCCAGGACGGCGCCGAAGCGGCCGGTGTCACCCCCTGGCGGGACACCGCAGGAGGGGAGGAAAGGATCCTCCCGTCGGCCGATCTCCGCCTGGCCGGAGGCAGCCGGCGGCGAGGGAGGCAGGGGGTGCCCGGCCACCGCCACCCGCTCCCCCCAGACTGCCAGGGCGCCGGGGGGGAAAGGCAGCGCGATGAGCCTGGTGAAGCGGCCGCCCTCGGCCCGCCAGAGGGCGCCGCCGGCGGCATCGCCGGTGGCCAGCAGGACTCCCCCCTCGCCCAGGGGTGCCACGGCGGTGACGTGGCCGGGGTCGGTGGGGGCGAACCCCAGCGACAGGCTGGTCGTGCCCTGGGGGCCGAGCCGCCACAGCCTTCCGGCGATGGGGACGAACACCCAGCTCGAACGGTCTGCCTCGCCCACCACGCAGCGCGGTCGCTGCGCCGCCGCACCGGAGCCGTCGCCGCCCGGGGGCTGCAGGGCGTCGAGCAAGGTCGCCAGCTCGGCGGGCGGGGGACCCCAGGTCGGGGGCTCGGCCGCCCGCGCCGGCCAAAGGATGGCGAGGGCGGCTAACAGCTGGTGAGGTAGAGACGGTAATAACCGCATTCGAAGACCCTCGCGCCTCCACTTCTGGTTCGAGCGCCATCGTACTGCACGTGGAGAGGAGCGCAACCACCGGCGCCGGGGATCGAGTCGGTCCGCTTCCCTGCAGGTGCTGGATAGTCAGCACCCCCACGTGGGGACTCTCTCTCTCTCTCGTCAATCCCTCGAAAGTGGGATGTCCCGGTGAGACGTCCCGGCCTCCCCCCGGGGATCAGGCACAATGGCGGGGGGAGGCAGGCATGGCGGCGCAGGGTGGGTTCAAGAGCACGCGCGGGGGCCTCGAGGTGGATCACCCCGCCTTCCGGCTGTGGCAGAAGGCCAAGGAGCTGGGGGTGTGGAACCCCGCCGGGGTGGACCTCACCCGCGACCGGGAGGACTGGGGGCGCCTCGGGGAGGGCGAGCGGGACGTGCTGCTGCGCCTGACCGCCCTGTTTTTGGGCGGTGAGGAGGCGGTGACGGTGCACCTGCTGCCGCTGGTGCAGGCCATCGCCGGGGAGGGCCGCCTCGAAGAGGAGATGTTCCTCACCGCCTTCCTCTTCGAGGAAGCCAAGCACGTCGAGGCGTTTGCCCGCTTCGTGGCGGAGGTGGCCGGGGAGAAGGGCGACCTCTCCCGCTACCACACCCCCTCCTGGCGGGTGATCTTCGAGGAGGAGCTGCCCCGGGCCATGGACCGCCTGCGCCACGACCCCTCGCCGCTGGCCCAGGCCGTGGCCTCGGCCACCTACAACATGATCGTCGAGGGGGTGCTGGCGGAAACCGGGTACCACGGCTACCACGCCACCCTGGGGCGGGCCGGCATCCTGCCCGGCATGCAGGAGCTGGTGGCCCTCATCAAGCGGGACGAGTCCCGCCACATCGCCTACGGGGTGCACCTCCTCTCCCGGTTGACCGAGGAAGGGGGGGAGGAGGTGTGGCGGGCCATCGAGGGGCGCCTGACCGAGCTGCTGCCGCCCGCCATCGGGGTGATCGGCGAGCTCTTCGCCGCCTACGAGGAGATGCCCTTTGGCCTCGAGCTGGCCGAGTTCACCGACTTCGCCCAGCGCCAGTTCGCCTCCCGCCTGGCCCGCATCGAGCGGGCCGGCAAGCGGGCTCACTGACCTTCACTTTTTTCGCAACTCCAGCACCTTGTGCAGGACGCGCACGTCCTCCTGGTGCCGGGGGTCGTCAATGGCGCTCTTCAAGGTGATGAGGTCCTCCAGGGCGATCCAGTGGGCCGGGGCACGTCCGAAGCGGCCGGGAATGCGCCGCGCCCACGCCTCGCCGAAGGGCAGCGGGCCCGGTTGGCGGATGAGGTCGATGCGGTTGGGTGCTACCGGCAGCTCGAGGATGAGATCCGGCCGGTCGGGGTCGAGCAGGAAAGGGCTGCCAAAGGCCGCCAGAGCGCGGTTGGCCGCCGCCACGTTGTCAGGCTCGGGATCCACCCAGATGTCCAAATCCTTGGTGTACCGTGGCCTGGCGTGGAACGTGAAGGCCAGCCCGCCGATGACCAGGGCCCTCACCCCGTAACCGTCGAAGGTCTCCAGCAGGTCTTCGAAGTCTGCAGAGGTGGGAATCACCGATTCTCCAGCCCCGGGGTTCCAGCTGTTCAGCTTTCCTCCACCAGCTCCACATCGAGGCGCAGCGCCACCCAGGCGGCCAGTCGCTCCTCGGGCGTCAGTCTCTGCCAGTACTGCAGATCCCAGTCCTCGGCGGCCGCGAAGCTGGGAGCGTAGTTGGCCACCAGGCGCCGCCGGCGGGCCTCGGCGCGCTCCGCAAGGGTGGTGGCGGGGGCGGCAGACTCCGTCATGTCGGGATTATAGGGCGTCTTGCTGGTACCTGGCACTGATGGTGTTTCCTTTTTCGCTGGAAGCTGGCGCACCTAGGAGGGGGCGCCGCGAGGACCGGCCAGGCGGGGAACCCCGGCGGGTCTGGCTGGTCCAAGGAAGAGGGTGCCCCGCCGGGGGGATTCGGGTATCGTGCGGGGGTGCTCCCGTGGATTCGGCGAGGAGGGATGAGCCGTGGTGACGAGGAGGCCGCGCTGGTGGGCCGGGCCCGAGGGGGGGACGAGGCGGCGTTCGAGGAGCTGGTGCGCCGCCACGAGGGGGAGGTGTTTCGCCTCTGCCGACGCCTGCTGGGCAACCGCGAGGACGCCCTGGACGCGGCCCAGGATACCTTCGTGCGGGTGTTTCGTGCCCTGCCGAGGTTTCGCGGCGAGGCCAGCTTCCGCACCTGGGTGTACGGCATCGCCCTCAACGTCTGCCGCAACGCCCTGGCCAGCGCGCCTCGCCGGGCCGCCGCCCGCTCCGTCCCCCTGGATGCCGACCCTGCCGAGGGCGGGGCGCCGGTCTCCCTCGACGACGGGCGCGCCAGTCCGGAGAGGGTGGCCTACGGCCGCCAGCTGGGGCGGGCACTGGAGGAGGCCCTCGCTGCCCTGTCGCCGGACCATCGCGAGGTGATCGTGCTGCGTGAGGTGGAGGGACTGGAGTACGAGGAGATGGCCGCGGTTCTGGGTTGTCGGCCGGGCACGGTGAAGTCCCGCCTGGCCCGGGCGCGGGCGGCGCTGCTGGAGCGCCTGGCCGGGGTGTGGCCATGACCTGCGAACAGGTGAGGGGGCTGGTGGCGGAGGGGGCCACGCTGCCCGAGGAGGGTGAGGCCCATCTGGCGGCCTGTCCAGCCTGCCGGGAAGTGGCGCGGCGCTGGGCGGTGCTGCGGCGGGAGCTGGCGGCGCTGCGGGAGGAGCCGGAGCCACCGTTCCTGCACCCCCGCATCATGGCCGCGGTTCGCCAGGCGGCGGCATCGCCCCGGCCCTGGTGGCGCCGTGTGCCGCGCGCCGCCTGGGCCTCCGCGGGGGTGGCGGCGGTGCTGGTGGGGGTGCTGGCCACCCAGGGGGTGCTCCGCCAGGGGGAGCTGGCGCCCGGGCCAACCCTGGAGGAAAGAAGGGAGACGGCTCCCGCGGAGGAGGGGGGGCTCCCGCCGAGCGCCGCTCAGGTCCTGGACCAGCAGCCCCCCCAGGAGCCCCGGGCCCAGGGGTTGGGAGCGGTCGAGATCGAGCCGCAAGCGGTGGCGATATCCCGCCCCTCGCTCCCCAGCTCCCGCCGCGAAGCCGCCCCGCTCGTCGCCATCGCAGAGTTTGCCCCGCCGCAGGACCGCGACCAGGAAGGGGAACCGCCCCCCGCCCCCCCTGTGGTGGCGAAAGCCTTGGCGCCTGGCCCGAGGGAGGAGAGCGAAGCGGCCAGACTCCATCCTGAACCTGGACCGGCCGCGATGGGAAGGGTGACGGCCGCCGCTGCGGGGGAGCGGGGGGCGGCGGCTCGTCTACGGGTGGAAAGTTTTGCTGAACAACAACCTGCTGCCGAAGCGCGGGCCCCGACGGCGGTGCCGGTGGCCCTCCTGACACCCGCCAACGACGTGGCGGCAACCCTCACCCTGGAGCCGGCCGCTGCTCCGCCGCGCTCCCGGGTGTGGGTGCTGACGCTGAGTGACGACGGGGGAGTGGCTCTGGACGGGCCGCCCGCGGAGATGCTGCCTCGGCTCCTCCCCCTCTGGCAGCGGGCGCTGGCCGGCCTCGAGCTCCCCCCCGGCCGCTACCGGGCCGTACGCAGGGGACCCTGAGGACGCCCCACGGCGGGCACCCCGCGGCCGCCCGGCGGGCCTCCTCCACCGGGGACTTGAAGGCCCGAGGAACGCTACTCCTCCACCGCCGGCCGGGGGCAGTGGAACTCCGCCAGGGGATCCACCTCCGGGAGCGGCCAGCGTCGGATGGTTCCCTCGCCGTCCCGGACCCAGGCGAAGCCGTCCGCCAGGCTGACGAGGGTGGAGGCGCCGGGAAAGGGGGAGGAGGCCAGCACCCGTTCGCCGGCCAGATCCCACAGATCGAGGCGGTCCGCCTCGCCGGTGGTGGGCGAGCGCACCACCACCGCCAGGGTGCCCCGGTAGCTGCTCACCGTCGTCACCGCCGCCCGAAAGGAGGGTTTCAGCCCTCCCTGCTTGACCCCCTGCAGGATGGCGCTGCGGTGCGGCTCGGAGAGGCGGGAGGCAAAGGCGGTCACGTGGGCCACGTTCTCCTCCCCCGTCAGCAGTCGCCCGGTGGCCGCCAGGCAGGCGGGTGGCTGCACCACCCGCAGGGGTCTGCCGCGCTGCGGGGGGCGCCACAGCTCGTAGCGGGCGTGGGGTAGAACCCACAGCTCCTGGGCGGTGGCAACCAGCTGGAAGCTCCCCCGCACCTCCTCCGCGGACAGCTCGAGCCGCTCCGCCAGCCCGCGCCGGGCCCCGGCCAGGTCGAACCGCTGGGCGGGCCGTCCCCGGGCATCGGCAAGCCACACCTCCAGCTCCCCGTCGGCCAGGGAGCCGGGCGAGCTCACCAGCGCCCAGCCGCCCCGAAAGCCCGTTGCCTCGAGGGTGAGCCCCGGCAGTGCGAAGGAGGCCAGGACGCGGCAGCGCGCCAGGTCCACCACGACGGCGCGGCGACCCTGCTCATCCCCAGCCGGGTGGTCCAGCAGCAGCACCAGCACCCGGTCTCCCAGGGCGGCGATGGGCCCCCGCTCGCCGGCCAGCGCCGGGTCGTCCCCGGAGCACTGCTGGCGCCGTCGCCCGTTCCCATCCCAGCGCACCAGCTGGCCGCTGGTGTGCAGCCAGGCCACCACCCCGCCCTCGCCGTCCCCGGTCACCGCCGCCGCCGGGGGCAGGGTGTACCCCTCCAGCTGGGCGGGTGGAGACGCCGCGGGCGCGGGGTCCAGCAGGGACAGCCAGGCCAGGGAGGTGATCAGAAGTTGCACCAGGTGGTGTCTCCCGAATCGCCGTTTCGACACATCCACATCGTGCCAACGCAGTACAGCTCGTCCACGAACACATGGTAGTGGCAGATGTAACAGTCCATCTCCCACCCACAGCTGCGGGAGGATCCCCGCGCCGCCAGTGTAAGGGCAGGTGCCCACAGCATTAGGCTCAGTGTGGTTATGACGGCCAACCGCCCAGCTCGCTTCCTGAAGCTCGTGGTCATTAGTTTTCCTCCATTTCTCCAAAGGTGGGAGGAGGCCAACGCGCCGTGATCACGGCTCGCCTCCTCTCCCCAGGCCAGGTGACCCCCGTCTTGCTTCCCTGGGTCCGGCCCCGCCGCCGGCGCAGGGGTCGCCGCCGGCCAGGGGTCGCAGCGGCAGCCGCTCTAGCTGCTCTCGACAGGCCACCCACACATGACCGGCACTCACCTCCACGGGGTTCCACCCGCCGGGAGGAAGCGACGCCTCGGCCACCAGGCGGGGAGGGCTACCCATCTCCCACACGTCGACGCGGGCGCCGGATCCCTCTTTCCCCTCGTCCACCCTCACCGCCAGCCGCCGCCCACTCACCGCCACCCGGCCAATGGCGGCGATGAAGGCGTGGTGGGCGGGGGGGCGCTGGCCCGTCGCGGGAAGGCCCATGGCCCGGCGCATCCTTTCCATCTCGGCGGCAGGGTCGAAGAGGGCGTCCCTGCCGCCACCGTCACAGGAGAAGAACTCGCCGCGGCGGCGAGTCGCCTCCTCCCCCTGGTAGTGATGCCCCGCCACGCGGCGACAGGGGGGGACGTCGTGCTGCCGGAGGGGCGCGGGAGACAGTCGCCAGAACTCGTAGGCGCCCGCCGGGATGGCCCACAGCTCTCCGGCTGCGCCAAACAGGCGGGGGGCGATGGCGGCCACCTGAACGTCCAGGCGCCGGGCCAGGGCGGCGAGGCGCTCCTGGGGCAGGGCAAGGGCGGTGAAGCTGCCGTCGTCGGCCCACCGACGCACCTCCGGCAACCCGGCGGTGGGGGCGGTGGCCAGCAGCCACCCCTCGTCGGCGGGCCAGGCGCGCACCGGGTGCTCTTCCCAGGTGAAACTCGCCAGCCGCCGACCGCTGGCCGTCTCGACGATGCGGCAGTGGATGCCGCCCCCGGTGGGGGCGCACAGCAGCGCGCGGTCCCGGCGGGCGGCGAAGGGCGCCCCGTCCTGGGGGGTGAGCCCGGCGGCGGCAAACTCACCCAGGCGGCGGCCGCTGGTGTCCCACCGGGTGATGGTTCCGTCGGGCTTCCAGGTGAGAATCTCGCCGGCGCCGTTGCCGACCACGCGAGTCCCGCCGGGCAGGCGGAGGGTCGTCAGGGAGAGCTCTTGAGCTGCCGTGGTACCGGCCAGCACCAGCGTCACCAGGGCCACCGCCGTCAGCCTGGCCATCTTTGACTCCACCTCGCGCTCCCGTTTCTTACACATTCTCTCTCTCTCTCTCTCGTGTCAAGGGCTCGCCGGCCGCCGGCGGGAACATTCCTGGCCCGCGGCGGTCACATGGTGACGACGAAGGGAGGCTGCCATGAAGGCCAAGGTCACGACCCGAGGAACCCTCACCGCAGTGCTGGGGACCCTGCTCGCGCTGCCGTCGGCGGCGGGAATGGCCCCCACGGCGCCGGCCATGGCGCCGGCCCACCAGTTCCGCGTCGAGGTGCTGGTGGGCGGCGTGCCGCGCCCCCTGTACCCGGCGCGCGGGTCCCTCTACCTGGAGGCGCTGCGGGGGAGGGAGTACACCATTCGCCTCGCCAACCCGCTGCCGGTGCGTGTCGCCGTGGCGCTGGCGGTGGACGGGCTCAACACCATCGACGCCCGGTCCACCTCCGCCTGGAAGGCCGCCAAGTGGGTGCTGGAGCCCTACGAAACGGTGGAGATCCCTGGCTGGCAGGTGAGCGGCGAGGCGGCCCGGCGCTTCGTCTTCACCGGCGAGCGCGGCTCCTACGGGGCGTGGCTGGGGCAGACCAAGAACCTCGGGGTGATCGAGGCGGTGTTCTTTCGGGAGCGAACCACCTGGGGCAACATCGACCCGCTGATGGCGCCGCCGCCGGTCCCGTTGGGGGCGCCCCAGGGTGAGGCGCCGCGGACGTCGCGGGAGCAGGCGGCCCCCCAGGCGATGGGGAAGGCCGAGGCGCTGGACGACGCCTACGCCGCCACCGGCATGGGGGACCGGCAGGCCCACCGCGTTCAGAGGGTACACCTGCGCCTGGAGCGCGAACCCGTTGCCGTGGTGCGGCTGCGCTACGAGTTCCGCCCCGAACTGGAGCGGTTGGGGGTGTTGCCCCCCCGCCGCACCCCCCTGGAGCGCCGCGAGGCCGCCCGCGGGTTTCCCGACTACTGCCCCGAGCCGCCGGGGTGGCCGCGATGACGGCCCCCGAGGTCACTCGTCACGGCCACGGCCACTGACACGGTCACGGTCTCGGCCACGGTCACGGTCACCGACACGGTCACGGTCACTGGCATTGGCACGGTCCCGGGCACAGACACGGTCACTGACACGGTCACCGGTCACGGTCACCGGTCACGGTCACGGTCACGGGCACGGTCACGGGCACTGACACGGTCACCGGTCACGGCCACGGTCACGGACAGGGACACGGACAGTGTCAGTGCCGGTGTCGGTGCCGGTGTCGGTGCCGGTGTCGGTGTCAGTGCCCGCGGGTGCGGCCCGGTTTCCTCCCGTTCGTTCTCTCGGGTAGGCGATAGCCGCCGGGTCGGCCGGCGTCAAGGGCAAGCCGCCCTGCGGCCGGTCGCTGACGCGCCCCTTGACCCCGGCCTTCCCGGCGGCTGGTGGGGGATTCATGAACGAACGGGAGGAAACCATGCCAGCCACACCCCCTCGCCCTCTCCCACCCGCCCAGGCCCGGGCCCTCGAGGCCGCCGCCGGGGCGCTCGCCCTCGCCGTGGCCGTGAAGGCCCCCTTCAAGCCCATCGCCGAGCAGGTGATCCGCGCTGCGGCGTCGGTGCCCGCCAACGTCGCCGAGGGTCAGGGCCGCTCCGGTCAGGACCGCCTCTACCACTGGCGGGTGGCCTACGGTTCGGCCCGGGAGCTTGCGGTGCACCTCACGCTCCTCGCCGACGCCGGGGCGATCGACCTCCCCGCCGCCGCCCGGGTGCTGGCGCAGCTCGACGAGGTGCGGGCCATGCTGTGGCGGATGACCCACCCCCGCTGACACGGACACGGGCACGGACACGGTCACGGACACGGTCACCGGCACGGACACGGACACGGACACGGCCACCGACACCGTCAGCGTCGCGGGTGGATCAGCCTCCAGGTGAGCGCCCGGACACGGTCGAAGAGGTCGAGGGCGCTCTGGGCTGCGGCGGCGTCCACCGCACCGGTCACCAGCAGCAGCCGCAGGTGGCTGTCGGCTTCCAGCGCTGACGCGTAGGCGATGCGCCAGTGGTGGAGGCGGTCGCGCCCTGCTCGTCCGGCCCCCTCGGCGAGGTTGGCCGGCACCGAGGAAGCCGAGCGGATGAGCTGATCCGCCAGGGACCTGAGCGGGGCCGGCAGCGCGAGTGCCAGGGCGACGGCGGTGCCGGCGGCCTCAAGGGCCAGCTCGTGGGCGGTGAGGGAGTGCTTCGGTGTCGACGGGGGCGGCGTGGTCCGAGTGGTGTTCATGCAAGCCCCCCAAGCGCCCGGGGCGGGCGCTGTCACAGGGGCGCGTCAGCGACCGCCCGCAGGGCGGCTTGCCCTTGACAGCGACCGCCCCGGGCGCTACCCCCACGGTGAGAACACCACGAGGCCACGCCGCCCGGGAGACACCGACACGGCCGCGGCCACGGCCACCGACACGAGCACGGGAACGGGCACCGGGCCCGGCGTGGCAAGCCGTGCCGACCGTGAGGGCGGGCCGGAGGCCCGCGCACCCAGGGACACAGGCACGGTCACGGTCACCGACACGGACACCGACACGGTCACGGGCACGGTCACGGGCACTGACACGGACACGGATGCGAACCCGCGCGGCCGCTCTCTCTTCGACTGTCACGGCCGCCAGGGGTGCGGGCTACAATGACGGCAGCATGAAGCTAGGGCGCTTTGGCGAGGCCGGGGTGGGACCATGAGCCTGAGCTACCTGGCCGTGTGGGCGCTCATGCTGGTCTTTGCGGCCAGCGCCATTTACGGGCTGGTGTGGGCCATCCAGCGCGGGCAACTGCAGGGCTTTCGCGCCGGGGCGCGGAGCATCTTCGACGAGGAGGAGCCGGTGGGGGTTCCCACCGATGCCCCGGCGCGGGGGCCGGGCCAGCGGGCGAGCGAGGCATCACCCGTCGGCAGAGTCGCGAACGAACGTGAGGGGAGGTGAGCATGGAGACACCGGGGCAGGGGGCGGGACCCGGGGTGGATCGGGATGAGGTGCTGCGGCGGGCGGAGATCGACGCCTCCTGCCGCACGCCGGTGATGGCGTTCTTCGCCAGCGGGGTGTTCTGGCTGCTGGTGGGGTCGGCGCTGGCGCTGCTGGCCTCCTGGAAGATGCACTCGCCGGAGTTCCTGGCCGACTGGGCGTGGCTGACCTTCGGGCGGGTGCGGCCGGCGCACCTCTCGGTGGTGGCCTACGGGTGGGCCTCCATGGCGGGGATCGGGGCGCTGCTGTGGCTGGAGGCCCGGCTGTGCCGGGTGCGCCTGCCCTGGCCGGGTTTGCTTCTGGCCGGCTGCGCCCTCTGGAACGTGGCGGTGGCCGGCGGCACCGTGGAGATCCTGGCCGGCCGCGGCACCAGCGTGGAGTGGCTGGAGTTCCCCCCCTTCTGGGCGGTCCTGCTGGGGGTGGTGTTCCTGCTCATCACGGTGGTCTCCATGATGATGTTCGCGGCCCGGCGGGTGGCCCACATTTACGTGTCCCAGTGGTACCTCTTCGGGGCAGTGCTGTGGTTTCCGTTCCTGTACGTGATGGCCAACGTCCTCATCCACGGGGAGCTGGCCCGCGGGGTGACGCAGGCCGCCACCAACTGGTGGTTCGCCCACAACGTGCTGGGGCTGTGGCTGACACCGATCGGGCTGGCAGCGGTGTACTACCTGCTGCCCAAGATCCTGGGCGTGCCCATTTATTCGTACCACCTGTCGCTGCTGGGGTTCTGGACGCTGGCGCTGTTCTACAACTGGGCCGGCACCCACCACCTCATCGGCGGGCCCCTGCCCGCCTGGCTGGTCACCGTGGGGGTGGTGGGGAGCGTGATGATGCTCATCCCCGTGGGGACGGTGGCCCTCAACCACCACATGACCACCCGGGGGCACTTCTGGCGCCTGAAGGAGAGCCCCACCCTGCGCTTCACCGTGTTCGGCGCCATGGCCTACACGGCGGTGTCGGTGCAGGGTTCGCTGACGGCGCTGCGCAGCGTCAACGAGGTGGTGCACTTCACCCACTACACCGTGGCCCACGCCCACCTGGGGGTGTACGCCTTCTACTCCATGGTGATCTGGGCGGTGATGTACTACGCGGTGCCGCGTCTGACCGGGCGGGAGTGGCCCTCGGCGCGGCTGATCGGGGTGCACTTCTGGTGCGCCGCGGTGGGCATGGCGGTGTACTGGGTGGGGCTGACCTGGGCCGGCGTCCACCAGGGCCTGCAGATGAACAACCCCGAGGTGGGCTTTCTGGAGGTGGTGCGCTACACCGTGCCGTACCTGTGGTCCCGCTCCCTGGCCGGGGTGCTGATGACCGCCGGGCACCTGGTGTTTGCCTACCACCTGCTGAAGCTGGCCTCGCCCTCGGCCAGGTGGATCCGCGGGCCGGCGCTGTTCGGGCGCCGGCGCCTGCAGGAGGTGGCCCCATGAGCCGGGCGCCGCTGCTGTACGTGGGGATTCTGCTCACCATCATCGCCTCCTCCCTGGGGCTGGTGCTGCTGCCGGAGCAGCAGCTGCGGGGCCTGGACCCGGTGGTGGGGGATGACGGGGTCGCCCGCCCGGTGGAGCCGGGGGGAGCGGTGGCCGAGGGGCGGGAGCTGTACCGCGCCCTGGGGTGCATGTACTGCCACTCCCAGCAGGTGCGGCCGGAGGGGTTCGGCGCCGATGTGGACCGCGGCTGGGGGGAGCGGCGCACCGTGCCCCGCGACCACATCTTCGACCGCCCGCCCCTGCTGGGCACCATGCGCACCGGGCCCGACCTGGCCAACATCGGCGCCCGCCAGCCCTCGGAGGGGTGGCACTACCTGCACCTGTACGAGCCCACCCTCACCTCCCCCGGCTCCACCCTGCCCCCCTTTCGCTTTCTCTTCGAGGAGCGGGAGCAGGTACTGGGACACCCCCCCGATGCCCTGGAGCTGCCCGCCCGCCCCGACGGGCCCGCCCGGGTGATCGTGCCCGGTCCCCAGGCGAGGGCGTTGGTGGCGTACCTGAAGAGCCTGGACCACAGCTACCCGGTGCCGGAGGTTCCATGAGCGAGCCACGCCCCCCCGCGCCCCCTCGCCCCCCCGAGCTGGACGTGGATCCCGTCCCCCTCCACGAGCCCATCTGGCGGGAGATGACCGAGCCCCGGGACGGCTACGAGCCGGCCCCGGTGTGGCTGGTTTTCCTGTTCATGCTGCTCCTGGGGTGGGGGGGGTACTACCTGGGCACGCAGAGCTTCGAGTTCCGCGCCGACGTCTTCGACATGGGGCGGCCCCCGGCGCCTGAAGCTGCCGCCGCCGCCCCGGCCTCCGCCGACCCTCTGGCGCTGGGCAAGCGGGTGTACAACACCTGCGCCGCCTGCCACCAGCGGGACGGTGCGGGGGTGGCCGGGGCGTACCCCCCGCTGGCCGGCTCCGCCGTGCTGCTGGGCCCGCCGGAGGTGCCCGCCGCCATCGTCCTGCACGGCCTGGAGGGGCCCTGGGAGGCAAGTGGGAAGCGCTACAACAACGCCATGCCCGGCTGGGCGGAGAAGCTCTCCGACGAGCAGGTGGCGGCGGTGCTCACCTTTGCCCGCGGCTCCTGGGGGAACTCTGCCCCCGCTGTGGGCGCCGAGCTGGTGGCGGCGGTGCGCCAGCGCACCGCCGAGCAGCGCCAACCCTGGCGGGCCGCCACCCTCGCCGCCTTCACCGCCGCCTGGGCCGCCACGCCCCCCCCGGTGGAGGCGGCCGCGGCGCGATGAGCACCTGCGCCCCGGCGGCGGGGGTGTGCTGCGGCCCCCCCCGCAACCCGGCCAACCGCGGTGCCTGGGTGCGCCTGGCGGTGGGGTCCTTCATTGCCGCCAACACCATGACCGCCTCCCTGGCCTTCAACCTCTCCGCGGCCCGGGGGGAGGAGCGACTGGCCGGGCACCTGGCGATCCTGGCCGCCACCGCGGTGACCGCCGTTCTGCTGGGATGGCCGCTGCTGCGGGCGGCGGCGAGGCAGCTGCGGGCCGGGCGCCTCACCCTGGAGGCCATGTTCCTGCTGGGCATCACCGGCGCCCTCACCGCCTCCCTGCTGTCCACCCTGCGGGGGGAGGGGGCGGTGTATTACGAGGTGGTGTCCATCTTGCTGGTGGTTTACACCCTTGGGCAGATGGTGACGGGGGTGGCGCAGGAGCGAGCGCTGGCGACGGCGGCCGCCTGGGCCCCAGAGGCCACCCTGTGCGAGGTGGAGGACCCCGGCGGTGAGCGCCGCCAGGCGGCGGTGGCCCAGGTGCGGCCGGGGGAGGTGGTGGTGGTGCCCCCCGGCGGAGTGATCCCGGTGGACGGGGAGGTGGTGGCGGGGCAGGCCTTCGTGCGGGAGGCCGAGCTGACCGGCGAGCCCCTGGCGGTGGTACGCCGCCCGGGGGACCGGGTTTTTGCCGGCACCCACGCCCTGGATGGCAGCCTCAAGGTGCGCGCCACCGCCCCCGGTACCGCCCGGCGGCTGGATGCCATCCTGGCCGCCGTGGAGCAGGCGCGGGCCAACCCCACCCGGGTGCAGCGGGCCGCCGATGCGGCCATCCGCTGGCTGCTGCCGGCCGTCGCCGTGGTGGCGGTGGGCACCTTCGTGGGGTGGACCACCTCCCGCGGCTGGGCTGAGGGGCTCTTCCACGCCATGGCGGTGCTGCTGGTGGCCTGCCCCTGCGCTCTGGGGCTGGCCACCCCCCTGGCGGTGTGGGTGGCTGTGGGCCGCCTGGCCGCCCGGGGGCTGGTGGTGCGCTCGGGGGAGGTGGTGGAGCGGCTGGCGGCGGTGGACATCGCCGTGCTGGACAAGACCGGCACCCTCACCGAACCCGCCGCCACCCTGGTGGACCTGGTGGTGCGAGAGGGCGGGGGGCAGTCTCGGGGGCAGGCTTTGGCCCTGCTGGCGGCGGTGGAGCGGGCAAGCGGACACCCTCTGGCC
>Ga0226835_1000245_pt1 | contig 83446 bp, 85 predicted proteins | sample LAC_MetaG_1_FD_163627 | JGI IMG/M metagenome (GOLD analysis project Ga0226835, IMG submission 163627) | Anaerobic ammonium oxidizing microbial communities from anammox membrane bioreactor (MBR) in UC Berkley, California, United States -... | ecosystem: Engineered > Bioreactor > Anaerobic >... | reverse complement strand
TTTGCAACGCGGAGTGCGCGCTTTTTCCGGGCTCACCCTCCGGGCCGGGGCCTGCCGGGCCGCCACACTTCGTTGCCGGCTCCTTGCGTGGCACCGCCACGCGCGTCGCCGGCGCCTCGTTTGGCGGTCCGGCAGGCCCCGGCGCGGGGACGATCGTAGTGTGAACAGGCCCTAGCCGGATCGCGCAGGCGCCGCTTCGTCGGCGCACTGCAGGGACCATCGCGCGCAGTCGTCCTGCGCCAGCGCATCGGAAAGCCACGGCAGCGACTCGTGCAGCGCGCGCTGCAGGGTCCACGGCGGATTCACGACGAACATGCCGCTGCCGTGCAGGCCCAGCCCGTCCGGAGACGGCGCGCGCACCGCCAGCGTCGCGTGCAGCCAGCGCAGGCCCGGCATCCGCACCAGCCGGCGCACCATCGCCGCGGGCTCGCGCCGCTGCACCTGCGGATACCAGATCGCATAACAGCCGGTGGCGAAGCGCACGAGCGCATCGTGCAGCGCCGCTGCCACGCGCGCGTAGTCGCGCTTGTCCTCGTACGAGGGATCGAGCAGCACCAGTGCGCGCCGCGGCGGTGGCGGCAGCAGCGCCTTCAGTCCGGCGAACCCGTCGCCCGCCTGCACCCGCGTGCGCCGCGCCGCCTCGCGGCCGGCCTCGGCGATGTTGCCGGCAAGCACGCCGCTTTCCGCCGGATGCATCTCGAAGAGCCGGAGCCGGTCGTTCGCGCGCAGATGCGCGAGCGCGATGAACGGCGAGCCCGGGTAGTGCCGCAGCACGCCGTCCGGGTTCACTGCGCGCACCGCGTCCAGGTAGTGCGCGACCGGCGCAGGCGCGTCGCTGCGCGCCCACAGCCTGCCGATGCCGTCGACGAATTCGCCGCGCTTCGCGGCCCACTCGCCCTCGAGCGAATACAGCCCGGCCCCTGCGTGCGTGTCGATCACCCAGAACGGCGTGTCCTTCGCCGCCAGGTGGCGCAGCAGTTGCACCAGCACGACGTGCTTGAGCACGTCGGCGTGGTTGCCCGCGTGGAACGCATGGCGATAGCTGAACATGCGCGTGCGCGCTCAGGCGCCCGCCGGCCCGCGCAGGCTCGCGCGCGCCGCGCGCATCGTGCGCCACGCCAGGCGGCCCAGCCAGGCCGCGGCCGCTGCGCCGGCAAGCCCGACCAGCAGCTGCCCGACGAACTCCTGCTCGTCGAGCCGGTAGCTGTTGCAAAGGCGCGCGGAAGCCTCCTGGTAGAGGATTCCCGCCACCGCGGTCATCGGCAGCAGGTTGCCGAGGAAGAGACCCCGGACCACCAGCAGCGCGGCGTTGTGCCCGTAGCCGCCCAGCCCGTCGGGAATGACGGTCACGCGGAACTGCCGCAGCAGCGGCGCCAGTTCGCGCCGATCTGCCACCGTGGCGAAGCGCCAGGTGTCCACGCGTGCCTCCATGGTCGCCGCGTAGCGCGACAGCGTGGCGAGATCGTCGCGCGCAACTGCGTAACGCCGCGCGCGGCATCACACGGCCCGCGCGCTCACGCGACGCGCGCCTTGCCTGTCCGGGCGATCGGCCGCACGCGGACGATCGGGCGCGCGCGGATGCCGCCGGTCTCGCCGCCTTTGCCCGAGGGCACGATGTCGGCGAGCGTGCGCGAATCGAAGGCCTTCAGGAAAGCCTGCAGCGCCTCCTGGACGATGCCGGTGAGCTTGCAGCTGCCGGTGAGCGAACACTGGTTGCCGGTGCCGAAACACTCGGTCAGCTGGAAATCGGACTCCATGCTGCGCACCACCGCACCCAGGTTGATTCGGTCGGGCGGATGCGCGAGCCGCATGCCGCCGCCCTTGCCGCGCACGGTTTCGATCCAGCCGTGCAGCCCGAGCTGATGCGTCACCTTCATCAGGTGAGCCTCGGAGATGTCGTAGACGCGCGCGACCTCGGCGATGGTGCACAGGCGGTCCGGATGCTGGGCCACGTACATCAGCAGCCGCATCGCGTAATCGGTCATCATGGTCAGGCGCATCCGGATTCTCCTGTCGCGTCGGATCGGTCAGCGCGATCCTGCCGGTGACAACGTGCGACAGGATATGCGAAACGACGCGTTGTCCGCGACTCGCCCGTTCAGGATCCGTCGCTTTCCCCTCTCCTGTCGAGCAGCTCTTTCTTGTCTTCGACCTTCGCCCACTCGTCGGCGTCGGGCAGCGAGGCCCTGGTCCTGGTGATCGTGGGCCACTGCTTCGCCAGTTCCGCGTTGAGCGCGATGTATTCGAGCTGCGACTGCGGCACGTCTTCCTCGGTCGTGATCGCGTTGACCGGACACTCGGGGATGCAGACCCCGCAGTCGATGCACTCGTCCGGGTCGATCACGAGCATGTTCTTGCCCGCACGGAACGCATCGACCGGGCACACGTCGACGCAATCCGTGTACTTGCACTTGATGCAGGCTTCGCCGACGACGTGGGTCATGGCGCGGAGAGCAGGCGAAAGGAAGAAAAGGCCGGAGAACCGGGTTTAAGATCGATATTGCGTACATCTTATGAACCCTGCGGGCAACTGTCAACCCGCACCCTCTGCCTGCGCACCCTCCGCACCCGCGGCCTCGCGCCGCGACCCGACGGCCGGCGGCGGGTCGGGTTGACGTATAAAGTCACGCGATCGACCCCCTGACGGAGGAACCATCGTGCGCGTCCACCAGATCGAAGGCGACTGGGGCATCGGGCACCTGCGCATGGCGGCCCGCCCCGACCCCTCGCCAGGTCCGGGCCAGGTGCTGCTGAAGATGCTCGCCTCGTCGCTGAACTACCGCGACCTGGTGGTGCTCGACCGCGGCTACGGCAATTTCACCGGCACGCTGCCGCTGGTGCCGCTGTCCGACGGCGTCGGCGAAGTGGTCGCGGTGGGCGCCGGCGTCGAGCGCGTCGCGGTCGGCGATCGCGTCTGCCCGATGTTCTTTCCCGGCTGGATCGGCGGCGATCCCGACCTGTCGCGACTGACGCAATCGCTCGGCGGGCCGCTCGACGGCACGATGAGCGAGTTCATGGTGCTGCCCGAAACCGGGGTGGCCCGCGTGCCCGCGGCGCTCGACCACGAGCAGGCGGCCTGCCTGCCCTGCGCCGGCCTCACCGCCTGGCGCGCGCTGGCGGTGCTGGGCACGACGCGCCCGGGCGAGCGCGTGCTGATCCAGGGTTCGGGCGGCGTGGCGCTGTTCGCGCTGCAGTTCGCGAAGCTGTTCGGTGCACACGTCACCGTCATCTCGTCGAGCGACGAGAAGATCGCGCGCCTGGTTGCGATGGGGGCCGACGCCACGGTCAACTACTCGCGCACGCCCGACTGGGCGCGCGCCGCGCGCGAGTTCACCGACGGGCGCGGCTACGACCAGATCGTCGAGGTCGGCGGCGAGAAGACGCTGCCGCAGTCGCTGCGCTGCATCCGCCCGGGCGGCACGATCTCGATGATCGGCGTGCTCTCGGGCGCGGCGATGCAGGCCTCGCTCGGCCACGTGGTCACGCGCCAGGTGCGGCTGCAGGGTGTCACCGTAGGCACGCGCGACGACTTCGAACAGATGTGCCGCGCGATCGGGCAGCACCGCGTCGCGCCGGTCGTCGACCGCGTGTTCGGCTTCGACGAACTGGTGCCGGCGTTCGAGCGGCTGAAGAGCGGCGCGCAGTTCGGCAAGATCTGCATCCGCCACTGACCGGCAGGCACCGCTGGCGCGCGGCCCGGCGCGGGCGACGCGCCGGCGGCGCACCGGTTCAGGTGCGCGGCATCATGCCGATCAGCGCGCTGTCGTGGCGCACGTAGTGATGGAACAGTGCAGCGGCGGCGTGCAGGCCCACCACGAAGTAGCCTGCCTTGCCCAGGGTCTCGTGGATTTCCTTCAGCGTGTGCCCGATGGTGCGATCGGGCGTCACCAGGTCGTGCACCGGCAAGCCGAGCAGCGACCACTGCTTGCCGCCGTAGGCCAGCGCCAGCACGCCGAGCACCGGCAGCGCGAGGAAGACCGCGTACATCAGCCGGTGGCCGATTCGCGCCGCGGCTTCCTGCCAGGGCGGCGGTGCCCTTGGGTGCCAGGCCCTTCGTTTCGATCGCCGCGTAGGCGATCACGACGGGCAGCGGCGTCAGCCAGTGCAGGCGGATCTGCCAGCGCGAGAAATGCGCCGGCGCGTTCGTGGTCGTTACGTCCGTCATGGTCGGTTTCCGGTTCGAGGCAGATGAACCGCAGCCTGCGCCCCCGGGGCCGAACCGAAGCTTAACGCCGCCCGCCGCATTTTCGCGTTTGCTGCACCGCAGCTGGAGTTCTAGTAAATTGTCATTCAAAAACAACAGGATAGTAATTTTTCTTAAACCGATACTAGAATGAATCCCGGCATGTCGACTTCCCCGACTTCATGGCCGTCATCCGACTGTTGGCGCACCCCCCGATCCGCGAGGCGATCATCGAGATCCGGTCGGCTCGCTGCACGCTGTCCAGGGTCACCGAATGGCGTGATTCGATCGCCGCGGATTTCCCGCGCTCGCAGCCGTTTCGCCTCGCGTCCGAGGCCTTGGGCCTGCCCGACGAGCGGCGCAGCCGGCTCGACTTCGGCGCTGCCGCTGCGCAGGTCGGCTGGCGCTGCGAAAGCGCCGATGGGCGTGACGTGGTGCTGGTCTGGACCGACGGGCTCTCGATGGCCAGGGTGGGCGACTACGACGGCTGGGACGCCTTTTCGGCGCGCTACCTGGCGTTGTTCGAAACCTGGCGACGCGCGGTCGCCCCGGCGGAGATCGAGCGCATCAGGTTGCGCTACGTCAACGATCTTCGCCTGCCAGTCTCGCCGTCGTTCGACTTCGACGATTACCTGACCGCGGCGCCGCGCGCGCCCAAGGGGTTCTCGCAGGCGTATTTCGACTTCCTGACACACCTGCGGCTGGCCACCGGCATCGACGACACGACGGTGGACGTGATGCAGGCCACCGACGCGAGCGGCCGCAGCGAGAGCGAGATCCCGCTGATCATCGACGTCGACGTGTGCAGGAACCGCCCGCAGGTCGCCGACGAGGAGATCGCCGGGCGCCTGCGCGAAGCCTTGCAGCAGCTGCACGAAATCAAGAATCGGGCGTTCTTCGGCCTGATCACCGAGCGCCTGGCGGAGACGTATCAATGAAAACCGTCCGCGTGGCACATCGTGCCGTGCCTGCTGCCGGCGCGATCGGCGTCGGCAGCGACTCGCTGCGCATGTCGCGCCAGGCCGCCGGCGCGCGCGCGCGACTGGTCGAAAAAGGCCTGCACGAACTCGACACCGCGCTCGGCGAGTTCGCCTGGGCCGCGGAACGCACGCTGTTCGAACGCTGGTCCGGTTCGCCGGTGGCGCTACGGCTGATTCACTACGCGCGCGAGTTCGCGCGACTGCTTCCGGTCACCGTCGCGGTGCCTGCCCCGACCGCGGACGACCAGGGCCTGCTCGCTTTCGAGTGGACCGGTTCGAACGCGAGACGATTGATCGTGACCATCGCCGAAGACGGCATGCTCGTCTACAGCGGCCGCCTCGGGCCGCGTCGTCGCATCAGTGGCGCCGAGCCCCTGGCGGGCCACCTGCCGGCTCCGATCAGGCAGGCGCTCTACGACGTGATCGGCTGAGCGTGATCGGTCGAGGCCTGCGCGCCGCGTGGCCGGCGTGCGGCATCTTCGACCCGTTCCGGAGCAGGGTTTTCGGGCCCGCCGTATACTGCCCCCGGGTATCCGACGAACCGCGGTCGAGCGGCCGGACCGGCGCGCATTCGGGTGCGAACCCCGTCGCCGCGCCCGCGGACCGCTCACCCGTCAGCACTCTGGAAGGAGACTACGATGTACGGACCGATCACCATCCCCTTCGGCGCGAAAATGATGTTCAACGCCGTCAAGCTCAAGCCCGGGGTCACCGTCGACGACGTCGAACTCGCGATCGGCGAAATGTGCAACGTCGTCAAGGAAACTTACGGCGGCGACAAGGGCGGCTTCATCGGCGGCCAGGTGTTCCGCTTCTCGGGCTTCGCCTCCGAGGAAGGCTCGATGGGCAGCGCCCGCGACTCCGACCACGACCTGGCAATCGTCACTTACTGGCGCTCGTTCGACGAGCACGAGCGCTCGCACGCCGACGCGCTCTTCAAGGCCAAGTTCGCGGCCGTGGGCGAAATGTGCTCCGACAGCAAGGAACTCGGCTACGACATGCTCTGGCAGGGCGTGCCCGAAACCGAGGGCGCCGTCACGGCCTGAGGACCGCTTGGCGGCCGCGCGCTCGCCGGCGATCTGGCTTGCGGCCATCCGGCCGCAGTTCCTGAGCGTCACCGCCGTCTCGGTGCTGGTCGGCCTGGCCGCTGCCGCAGGCGACGGCGTGCCGCCTCGATGGGGCATCAGCGCAGCCACGCTGGCCGGTGCGCTGCTGGTGCACGCCGGCGCCAACGTCGTCAACGACTTTCACGACCGCGACGCGGACGCCGCCAACGACGAGCGTCTGTCGCCCTTCACCGGCGGCAGCCGCATGATCCAGGACGGCATGTTGCGGGCGCACGCGGTCGCGCTCTACGGCTACCTGCTGCTCGCGCTCGGCGCCGCGCTGGGCGGGGGGCTCGCGCTGAGCGAGCGCCCGCAGCTGTGGTGGCTCGGCATGCTCGGGGTCGCCCTGGCGATCGCCTACTCGGCACCGCCGCTGCGGCTGTCGGCCCGAGGCATGGGCGAAGCCGCCATCGCCGCCGCGTGGCTGCTGGTGACGGTCGGCTCGGATCTCGCGCAGCGCGGAAGCTGGTCGCCCGTTCCGGTGGCAGCCGGGGCGCCGATGGCGCTGCTGGTCGCCGCGATCCTGCTCGCCAACGGTCTTCCGGATCGCAGGGCCGACGCGGCGACCGGCAAGGACACCCTCGTCGTGCGGCTCGGGCCCCGAGCCGCTGCGCACGCCTATCTGGTTCTCGTCGCCGCGGCCTATCTCGTGCTCGTGTTCGCCGCCGCCGGCGGCGTGCTGCCGCCGGCCGCGCTCGTCGGCCTGCTCGCCGCGCCGGCATCGCTGTTCGCCGCGCGCCAGCTGGCGCTGCACGGCGAGGGCAGGCCGGGACGGCAGCTGCTGCCTGCGATCGGCGCCACGATCGGCGCGGCACATTTGTACGGGGTGTCGGTGGCGCTCGCGCTGGTGCTGGCGCGCGGCTGAACGAGCTGCCCGGTCACTGTTCCGGCGAGTCTGCGCGCTGGCCTTCGGGGCCGGCCGACTCTTCGATCCATTCGCGCCAGACCGCCATCAGCACCGCCAGGATCACCGGGCCGATGAACAGGCCCACCAGGCCGAACGCCGCCAGCCCGCCGAGCACGCCGAACATCACCAGCAGGAACGAAATCCGCGTCGCGCTGCTGATCACCATCGGACGCACCAGGTTGTCGACCCAGCTCACCACCAGCGCGCCCCAGAGCAGCAGGCCGACGCCGTCGAAGGTCTCGCCACTGGCGATCAGCCAGACGCCGGCGCTTCCCCAGACGAACGGCGCGCCGAAGGGCAGCAGCGCGACGACGGTCGTGATCGCACCGAGCAGCACCGGCGCCTCCAGGCCGAACCACCAGTAGCCGATCCCCGCGAAGAACCCCTGGGCGAGTGCGGTCGCCACCAGCCCCCAGACCACCGCCATCGTCATGCTGCCCACCGCCGCCAGGTAGCGATCGACGCGTGCGCCGAGGAAACGGTGCAGCACGCGCTGCGCCTGCGCGAGCACGTCCTCGCCGTCGCGATACAGGAAGAACACGGTGACCAGCGCGAAGCCCAGTTTCGCCACGTTGCGGCCCAGCCCCCCGACGATCGCAAGGACCTCGGCCGCGCGCGTCTCCACCCAGCGGGCGAGCTGGTGGCGGATCGCGTCGGGATCGCCCGTGAACTGGTCGAGCAGCCCCTGCAGCCAGCCGCCGACCACCGGCAACCCGGCCACCACGTCCGGCAGGCGATAAGGCCCCTTCGCCAGCAGCGCAGCCACCGCCGCGTAGGCGTCGGCCATCTCGGCGCGCAGAAGCAGCGCGAGCCACAACGTGGGCAGCGCGAACGCCGCGGTGAGCAGTGCGGTCATGACCGCCGCGGCCAGCGTGCGGCGCCCGCCGAGGAGTCGGCGGATGTCCGCCAGCAGCGGCCAGGTGGTGTAGGCGAGGATGATCGCCCAGACGACCGGCACCACGAAGGGCTGCACCACCGCATGGGTGAGCAGCAGCAGGCCGCCCAGCAGCAGCCCGAGCACCACCCGGTTCGACAGCCTTTCGGTGACCCCGTACCTCATCGCAGCTCGCGCGGCATCCGATCCGCGCGAGCATACCGGTATCCGGCCCGGACGCCCCCGGTGAGCGCTGCGGCCGGCGCCCGAACCAGTCCGTGGCCCCTCAGGTGGCCATCTCCTTCACTTCGGCAAGCAGCCCCGCCGCATCCGGGCCCATCGCATCGTCGAGCATCGGATACATCATCTGCTCTTCCTTCATGTTGTGCGGCATCAGCATCTCGGTGAGCGCCTGCATGGCCCGCTGGTACGCGGCGGCATCCTTCGCCTCGATCGCCGCGCGGATCTGCGGGAAGACCTCCTTCATCTGCACGTGTTCCTCGCGCATCGTCACGCTCGGGCCGGCCGCCGTCATGCCGGTGCGCTCCTCGAATGCGGGAAACAGCAGGTTCTCTTCCATCTCGATGTGGCGCTCGAGCCGCTGCAGGAACAGCGTTCCGTCGCGCTCCATTGCGGCGAGATCGCCGGCGGCAGCGGCCGCGGCGGCGCGTTCCGCAATGCCGTCGATCAGGACGTGGTCCTCTTGCATGTAGTTGCTGATCGATTCCATCGTGAGTCTCCTCGGGGTGTCCGGCGCGCCGGTCTCAGGGATGCCGTTGCAGTTCGGCGAACTTGTCTTTCACGCCGGCCCAGTGATCGGCGTCCGGCAGCGGCTCGTGCGTCCGGGAGATGCCGGGCCAGTCGTTCGAGAGTTCGGCGTTCAGGGCCACGTACTTCTCCATCCCGGCCGGGACGTCGGGCTCCGCGTAGATGGCCTCGACCGGGCAGGCGGGCACGCAGGCGCCGCAGTCGATGCACAGGTCGGGGTTGATCACCAGGAAGTTCGGCCCTTCGTGGAACGCGTCGACGGGACACTCCCCGACGCAGTCGGTGTGCTTGCAGTTGATGCAGGCTTCGGTGACGACGTAGGTCATGGCAACCTCCGTGAGTGTTGCTGTCGATCCGGGGGCGTGCGATCGCCGGTCGTGACCGTCAGGCGGCAGCCTGCGCGGCCGCGTCGGCAGGACGTTTGGCGTGCACCGTGCATCCGTCCCCGCTGTGGCACGGTTCGAAGCGCTTGCGGGTGGCCGCCATCGCCGACCAGCGGCGCACCGCCTTGGCCGTCGACTGCCCCTGCTGCGCGGCGGTGGGCGGAATCGGCTTGCCTTCGGCCAGCAGCTTCTCGACGCGCCGCAGCCCCAGGTAGGCCGCGCCGTAGGCGCCGTTCAGCTGCCCCAGTCCGTTGGGCGCGACGTGGAAGCTGTCGCCCAGCGCCTTCTCGAGCGCGGCGACCATCGCCTCGTTGCGCGTCATTCCGCCGGTGAGCATGTAGCCCGGCTCCAGGCCCACGCGGCGCATCAGCTGGATCGCGCGCCCGCCCAGCGAGATCATCGCGCCCATCATGATGTCCTCGGCCGCGATGCCGTTGGACAGGTGGTTGATCACCTCGGATTCGGCGAACACCGCGCACACGCTGCTGATCGCCTTGGGCGAGGTCGCGCGCATCGCGTAGGGGCCGATGTCCTCGGTGGTCAGGCCCAGGTAGCGGGCGGTCTTCTCGAGAAACGCCCCGGTGCCGGCGGCACACTTGTCGTTCAGACGGAACGCCTTCACGCGCCCGCCCCCGTCGACCTTGATCGCCTTGATGTCCTGCCCGCCGATGTCGAGGATGGTGCGGGTGTCGGGAAACAGGTGCACCGCCGCCTGCGCGTGCGCGGTGAGCTCGGTCATCTGCGCGTGGCGAAACGGCACGGTGTAGCGACCGTAGCCGGTGGCGCCCACGTAGACCACCTGCGAACGCTCCAGGCCGCAGTTCTTCAGCAGGTCTTCGAAGACCGCCTCGGAGGCCTGCGCGAGCTTGAAGCCGGTGCGCCGCACCGCGGTGCCCACCACCTTGCGCTCGCTGTCGAGCGCGATCGCCTTGGTGTAGGTCGATCCGATGTCGAGTCCAGCAACGTAGAGCATTTGATCCTCCTACGCCAGCGCTTCGGCCGGCAGGCCGGCGGTTCCGAAGGCGTGCTCGCGGGCGACCAGCGCCGCGCCGAGCGCGCCGCAGAAGTGCGCGTCGGGGCTCACGTTGATCTTCATGCCCACCGCCTCCTCGATCAGCTTGACCATCGCCACGTTGCGGCTGACGCCCCCGGTGAAGGTCACTTCCGAATGCACGCCGACGCGCCGCGCGAGCGACACGCAGCGGCTGGTGATCGCCTGGTGCACGCCCATCAGCACGTCCTCGGGCAGGATGCCCTTGGCGAGGTGGCTGATGATCTCCGACTCGGCGAACACGGTGCAGGTGGTGGTGATGCGCACCGGGTTCTGCGACTGCAGCGCGAGCGGACCGAGTTCGCCGAGCGACATCTCGAGTGCGTAGGAGGCCGCGCCCAGGAAGCGCCCGGTGCCTGCCGCGCACTTGTCGTTCATCGTGAAGTCGGCCACCTGCCCGTCGGGCTTGACCGCGATCGCCTTGGTGTCCTGGCCGCCGATGTCGATCACCGTGCGCGTGCCCGGGAACAGTGCCACCGCGCCGCGCGCGTGGCAGCTGATCTCGGTCACCTGCTCGTGGCCGAACGAAACGTTGTAGCGGCCATAGCCGGTGCTGGCCACCCGCGCCACCTGCGCCTCCTCGATGCCGGCGTCGGCCAGCGCCGCCTTGAACGCGTCCTGCGCGATCGTCACCATGCTGGTTTCCATGTCGAGCAGCGCGCGCCCGACCACCTTGCCGTTCTCGTCGAGGATCACCGCCTTGGTCTGCGTCGATCCGACGTCGACTCCGCCGACGTATCTCATGACCGGGCCTCCCTCGTGATGTCGGCGTGCCTGCCGGGTGCGGGCGCCGCGCCGCCGCGCTGCTGCAGCGACTCGAAGAACGCGTCGACGCGGTTCTTGATCTGCGCGTCGGACCAGTAGCGCGGATCGATCAGGTCGGATTCGATGTACAGGCTCGGGATGTTCAGCCGCTTGTTGAGGTAGTTGCGCGTGTCGGCCATGCCCGAGGAGACGAAACGGCAGCTCTTGATGCCGTGGAACACGATGCCGTCGACGTCGTAGTCGCGCAGCTGCTGGGCGAGCCGCTCGTGCGCGAAGAACTGGTTCGACAGGCCGCGCTGCGCCGCCAGCGCCGTGATTTCGGCCAGGCTCTCGAGCGGCCGCGAGGTGTCGTAGACCATCTCGCCGGCGTCCATTCCGCCGGCGGCGAAGGTGAGGTAGTCGGAGTAGGCGAACACCCCGCCCCAGCTCTCGAACAGCTCGACCAGCCGGCGCATCGACACGTAGCAGGGCGTGCCCGAGAACAGCAGCCGGAAGCGCTCCTCGGCGACCCGGCCCACGCCGCGCGCGACTTTCGCGCGCAACTGCTCCTCGAGGCGGCGCATGTAGTCGACGCCTTCTTCGGTGCCCCGGTAGACGTTCATGATGCCGATGTAGGTGAGGCCGTCGAGCATCGCGTTGTACGGGGCCGGGCAGGTGCGATTGAGCGCCATCACGTTGTTCCAGTGGAACACCATGCGGTTCACGCGATCCTGCACCTCGGCGAGGCGGTCCATGTCGAAGCGCCGTCCGGTGATCTTCTCGCAGCGCGAGATCAGGTCGCGAAACTGCGCCTCGACCCATTGCGCATCGGCCATGTGCTGCGCGTCGCCGGGACGCACCTGCCAGTTGCCGCCGCGCTGGCCGGGCAGGTCGAGCACGAAAGTGGGCGTCTTGAGCATGCGCTCCCAGATCTCGCCCCACTTGATGAAGGTGCTGCACATGTTCGAGGCGATCGCGATGTCGGCCTTCGGAATGGTGCCTGCCGGGTGCTTCTGCTCGCGCAGGATCAGGCCGACGTCGGCCTTCACGTACGAGCACACGTCGGGCGAGTAGCCGTAGTCCTCGGAGTCGCGCAGGTATTCCTCGGAGACCTTGCGCACGCCGGTCTGCAGCGAGTTGATCTCGGGGAACACCAGCTGGAAGTCGAAGGTGCGCAGGATCTCGACCGCGTTGCCCATCACGAACACGTTCGCGACGTTCTGCCCGCGCTCGCGCGCGAGCCCCAGGTTCGCGTACCAGGCCTTCATCATCTGCTGGCCTTCGAGGTGCGCGTTGAATTCGGCGCCGGCGGGCGCTGCCGCGGCGCCCGCGGCGGGTTTCTCGACGGTGGCTGTGGTCATCTCGTGTCTCCGGTCAGGCGGTGGCGAACAGCAGCGACTCGGCGAAGGTTTCGAGCTGCATCGCCATCTGCTCGAACGAGGTCATCTTTTCCTCGAACTCGAGAACCAGGTACTGCACGCCCACCTGGTCGAGGTGCTTGGACCAGGCGACCTGCTCGTCCAGGCCGGGTTCGCAGAACTTCGCGGCGGTGACGATCGCGGCGTCGGCCTTGCTCGACGCGATCATGTCCATCAGGTAGCCTTCCTTGCTCTTGCGCTCGTCGTGCTGCACCGGACTGGCGGCCGAGCGCTCGATGAAGCTCTCGGCGAGCGCCCAGACCGGATCGCCGGTCTCGGGCACGTCCTCGGTGAGCCAGCGCAGTCCGATCAGCAGGTCGTCGTCGACCACGTAGCAGTTGTCGTCGATCGCCTCGAGCATCTCGAGCGGCGGCTGCTCGCAGAAACCGCCGACGAACACCACGCGCGGCTTGTCCTGCGCCTGGCGGTTGCGCGCGCGGATTCCGGCGATCGCGCTCTCGAGCAGCGCGGTGTGCTCTTCGCAGGAAATGCGCGTGCGCGCGCGCAGCAGCAGGTACGACTCGGTGCAGCTCAGTTTCCAGGGCTCGTCGCGCCGGATCGCATAGAGCTCGCGCAGCAGCCGCCGGTTGCGGTTGTAGGCCCGGATGCTCGCGCGCAGGCTCTCGTCGTCGGCGGTGCGGCCGGCCTTCTTCTCCATTTCGGCGCGCAGCCGCTGGTATTCGGCGGCGACGTAGCGCACCGCTCCCGGCGTGTTCGCGTTCTGCGGCAGGTACAGGATCTGCGCGAGCTGCTCGGGGAAGTTGCGCGCCCAGATGCCTCCCAGGTGCTTGGCAGCGTCGCAGATCGGGTGCGTGACGAAACCCGACAGGTTGGCCAGCGCGCCGTTCAGGCCCATCTCGGTGGTCGAGCGGCAGATCGAGCAGATGAACGAGCCCATGTGGGCGTCGGCGTGCTTCAGTTCGAGCTTGTTGCCGCCGCCCAGGATGCCCACCGGCAGCAGGCCCGCGGAGTGCGCGATCTCCTCGGGGAAGTAGACCGGGAAGTGCCCGATGGTGCCGGTGAATCCCTCCGGCAGCGCATCGTCGGCGGGGATCGGCGCCTGGCGCAGCGTGTTGCAGTACTCGAGGATCTCGTCGAGACCGGCCTCGGTCACGTGGGGGGATTCGGTCGCCATCGCTTTCTCCTCGCGGGTCAAAATACGCATTCCGGTACCGGAATACATAATTGAGCCACAGGCACCCCCGGATCCTTGATCTGAATCAAAGATCGACGCTTTGTAGATCTTTTTAGAAATGTTGCGACGCACATATTGCGTCGCGGCAGTCGCGATCTGCAGCGCAGCGCCGGCACCCGCCCGGCGGCGCCGATCGCGTAAGCTTGCGCGATGCGCCAGCGATCGCACCCACCGTCCCCGCCGCACGCCCGCCCGGATTCCCGCTGATGGCCGGCGAGATCTTCGGCTCCGACGCGTTCTCGCCGCACGAAGTCGCCGCGCGCATCGAAACCATCGGCGTGGTCAAGGCGCGGCTGCCGTTGCGCTCGATGTCGATGCTGGCCTTGCTGGCCGGCGCCTTCGTCGGCCTCGGATCGATCGCGTTCCTGCTGGTGGCGAGCGATCCGACGCTCTCGTTCGCAACCTCGCGCGTGCTCGGCGGCGTGGTGTTCTCGCTCGGGCTGATCCTGGTCGTGGTGGCCGGCGCCGAACTGTTCACCGGCAACAACCTGCTGGCGATGGCCTGGGCCGAAGGGAAGGTCGGCACGCGCGAGTTGCTGCGCAACTGGTTCGTCGTGTGCCTGGGCAACCTCGCCGGCGCCACCGGCCTCGCGGTGCTGGTGCTGCTGGCCGACACCGGCTCGCTGAACGGCGGGCTGGTCGCGAAGAAGGCGGTCGAGGTCGCCGCGGCGAAGGCCGCGCTGCCCTGGGACGTCGCCTTCGCTCGCGGCGCGCTGTGCAACGTGCTGGTGTGCCTCGCGGTCTGGATGGCCGCCGCGGGGCGCAGCGTGGTCGACAAGTCGGTCGCGATCGTTCCGCCGATCGCCGCCTTCGTGGCGCTCGGCTTCGAGCACTCGATCGCCAACATGTTCTTCTTTCCGCTGGCGATCTTCCTGCTGGCGGCCGACCCGGCACTGCGCGCGCTACCCGGGGCCGACGTGCTCGGGTGGCCCGCAATGGCCGGCAACCTGGTGCCGGTGATCGCCGGCAACCTGCTGGGCGGCAGCGTGCTGGTGGCGCTGGTGTACTGGGTGATCTACCGGCGCAAGCCCTGAACCGGGTCAGCGCGGGGGCGCCGCCAGCGTGCCGCGCAACTCCTTGCCCACCGCGAGCAGGAAGCGCAGCGTCTCCTGCGCCTCGGGGTCGCGCATCAACTCCCACAGTCCGCCAAGGCCCCCGCGCGCGCGCGGCAGCCTGCGGGTGCGCTCGGCCGCCGACTCCACTGCCCCGAGCATCGACTGGATGCGCGACATCCGCTCCGTCAGCTCGGGCAGCGTCTCCGAGAGCTTCTGCAGCGCGCCCGAGCTCTCCAGCCGCTCGAGGATGCCGATCACCCGGTCGGCGCCGCCGCGGGCGAAGCGGTCGAGCAGCGACAGGCCGTTGCCCACCGTTTCGGTGAGCCGCCCGACCATCTCGTCGGTGAGCGCGTCCTCGGCCGAACCGTAGACGCGCGCGAGCTTCACCAGCCGCTGCAGGTCGCCGTTGTGCACCATCTCGGCCAGCGCGGGAATCGCGCGGTCGAGGCCGGCGCGGTTGACCTGGTCCATCAGCGCCAGCCCGTCGCCGATCGTGGCCGACAGACGCCCGACCATCTCGTCGGTGAGCGAGTCCTGCGCCGAGCTGTAGACGCGCGCGAGCTGGCCCAGGCGCTCGAGGTCGCCGTTGTGCGCCATCTGCGCGAGCGCCGGAATCGCCCGGGCGAGCCCTGCCCGGGCGATCTGGTCCATCAGTTCGGCCGCGTCGGCCGCGGTGCCCGCGAGGCGCCCGACCATCTCGTCGGTGAGCGCGTCGCCCGCCGCCGCCACCAGGCGCTCGATCTCGCCGTCGAGCGCGCGCGGTTCACCGGTCTGCGTGTCCATCTTCGGTCCTCCCGGTGGTCAGAGCAGGCCGCGTGCGGAAGTCCAGTACAGCTTGTTGTAGGCCATCTTGAACCAGTGGATGGCCTTGGTCGGCGGCTTCGGGTCGGGCGGATTGAGATAGTCGAACATCGCGTAGGTGGCGCGGTCTTTTCCGGCCTCGATGAAGCAGAACACCTTGCCGTCGTAGTCGCGCACCGGCGCGCCGAGCTTCACGATGGCGGCGATGTTCTCACCGAGCGCCTCGGCCTCGAAGTGCGCGGTGGAGCCCGCCTTGCTGATCGGCAGGTTGGTCGTGTCGCCGAGCACGTAGACGTTCTTGCGACCCTCCATGTTGAGCTGGTGCCGATGGGTGGGAATGAAGCCGCCGGTGCCGAGATTGTTCTTCTCGATGACCTCCATGCCGCGGTGCGCGGGAATCGAGACCAGCAGGTCGAACGGCGTCTCGGAGCCCTCTTCGCTGCGCACCACCTTCGCGGTTCCGTCGACTTCCTTGATGTTGAACAGCGTCTCGTAGGTGATGCCGAGGCGCGCCATCTCGGGCGCCGCCCACTTCGCGACGTTCTCCAGGCTGTGCACGCGGCCGATGGGGTAGGTGTAGTGCAGCTTCACCTTGTCGAGGATGCCGCGGTCCTTGAAGTAATCGTGCAGCATGAACGTGATCTCGAGCGGCGCCATCGGGCACTTGTGCGGCACGCCCACCGCGATCACGACGCGGCCGCCTTCGAACTCGCGCAGCCGCCTGAACATCTTCAGCGCGGTCTCCTCGGTATAGAAGGTTTCGGAGTTCTCCGCCAGGCCGGGGATCAGCTCGGGCACCGGGCGCGATCCGGTGGCGATCGCGAGGATGTCGTAGTCGAAAGTGCGTCCGCTCTTCGTCCGCACCTGGTTCTGGTCGAGCAGGAACTGCTCGGCGGGGTCGACGAGGAATTCGATGCCGGGCTCGAGCAGGCTCGCCTGGTCGCGGTACAGCTCGTCGGGCGTGACGCGCCCGAACGCCAGGTAGAGCAGCCCCGGCTGGTAGAAGTGCCGCTCGGACGCCGACAGCATCGTGATCCTTGCCTTGCCGGTCTTCAGTTCGGGCGCCAGCCGCCGCGCGAGATTGTTCGCCAGGATCGTACCGCCCATGCCGCCGCCGATGATCAGGATGCGCATTTCTTCGTCCTCCGGTTGTTCGTGTATCTGGCCGTCGCTTCAGCCCGCCTCTCCTGCGTCTTTCCTACTTCACCTTCCTGACCGATATGTGCCAGACACCGGCCTCCTCGCGGGTGCCGACGTGCTCGTGCCCCGCCTTGTGGATCCACTCGGGAATGTCGTTGGCCGAACCCTTGTCGCTCGAGAGCACTTCGAGCTCGTCGCCGACCTGCGCCATCTTCATGCCGGCGATCAGTTCCATCAGCGGACCTGGGCAGAAGCTTCCGCGCGCGTCGATCACCCTTTTCTCGGCCATGACTCCTTCCTCGCTCGTGTGTCGGCGAATCGTTCAGAACGACCAGATCTGCGCATCGGCCGCGTCGCCGAGGAACTTCGTGAGGCCCAGCGGTTCGGCCAGCCACGGCTCGAGCGCGGAGGGCTCCAGCCCCATGACGTCCATCGCCATCGAGCACGGATGGATCTTCGCGTCGCCCAGCGTGACCGCCTGCTCGAACATGGCCCTGAACGGCGGCGCGTTCTTCGCGTCGAGAAGCTCGCCGAAGCGGCCCTCGGGCGGTGCGGCCGTCCGGTCGCCCTTGACGAAGTACTGCAGCGCGTTCATCGACAGGAACACCGTGACCGGGTTCCCGCTCACCGCCCCGACCGCCGCGATCATCGCGGCCATCTGCAGGCGCTCCCTCGATCCAGCGACGACGATGATGCTGATCGGCTTGGCAGCCATGCGTCACCCTTTTCTTGTGCACCGTCAACGGACGGTCGGGGTGTAGAGAGAAAGCAACTTTCCTCTCCATCGCAGTCGGCGTCAACCCTCACGCGCAGTGCATTGCATATCGTGAATCGTCGCGTCGCCCGCCTTCACCGGCAGCAGGATCGATCGCGAGGATGCCGCGGAAAGGGTCGACGGTTGCGCGCGACCAAGAGAAATCCATTCGATTGCAATTGGTATATTTTGTATATATCTTTTGCGTCCATCCCCACGTGCTCGATTTCGAGCCGTGTTCCAACCAGTCGCGAGCCTCGCCCATGACGCAGCGTTCGACCGACCTCCTGATCTCGATCGCGGCCAGCGCAATCAGCCTGCTGCTGTCGTGGCCGTTCTGGCGCGACTTCGAATACTGGCCCGAATCGCCACTGGCCTGGTACCTGTACTTCGCGCTCGGCTTCGTGCTCGCGGTGTACGTCTTCCAGGTCTTCATCGGCAGCCTGCGCGAGCTGTTCGAGCACGAGGCCGGGCACGAACTCGACGAGGAGCGCTGATCGTGTGCAACGACGAGCCGCGCAGACGGCGCATCGCACTGGCCGTGCTGGGCCTCATGACGGTCCTGTTCGCGGCGCTCTCGATCCTCTCCTTCGTCGGCCCGCGCAAGCAGGCGCTCCCGCAGGAGGTGTCGTTCGACCGCTACTCGGCGGTCGAGGGCAGGCGCGTCTTCCAGGCGTACAACTGCATGGGCTGCCACACGATCGTCGGCAACGGCGCCTACTTCGGGCCCGACCTCACCGACCTGTATCGCCGCGCCGGGCCGGCGTGGCTGGCCGCGTTCCTGCCCTCGGCCGGCGCCTGGCCGACCGCTGCCGCGATCCGGGTGCAACTGCAGAACCCGGCCGTCGCTGCGGCCGCCGGCACCGATTCGTTCGACGACTACCTCGAGCGCTATCCGGCCGCGCGCGAGCGCATCGAGCGCCGTGGCGGCACCAACACCTTCATGCCGAACCTGCCGTTCACGCGCGACGAGATCGGCCAGCTGATCGCGTTCCTGAGGTACACCTCGGCGATGAACACCGAGGGCTGGCCGCCGACACCGTGGCCCGCCGCGCGCGCCGCCGCGGCTGCCGGTGCCATCGGCGCGCCCACGGTCGCCGCGACCGCGGCGACCGCTTCGGCGGCAGCATCCGCTTCGGCTTCCGCCGCGGCGCCGGCTCCTGCCGGCGCCGCGGCGGGCGCGAGCGCGGCCGACCCGGTCGCGCAGGGCGCGAAGCTGGTCCAGGACCTCGGCTGCCTCGCCTGCCACGCCACCGACACCCAGCGCAAGGTGGGTCCGGGCTGGGGCGGACTGTACGGCTCGCAGTCGAAGCTCGCCGACGGCTCGACGGTGACCGCCGACGACGCGTACCTCGAGCAGTCGATCGTCCAGCCCGACGCGCGCATCGCAGCCGGATTCGCGGCCGGCGTGATGCCGGGCTACGAGACCCTCACGACGCACGAGCAGCGCGAAGCGATCGTGGCCTACATCCGCAGCCTCGCGAGGAAATGATGCGCATCGAATACCAGACGCAGCGGCTGAGCCACCGCTTCTTCGTGCTGATGCTCGTGCTGTTCGCGGTGCAGGTGGTGTTCGGCCTCATCGTCGGCGCGCAGCGGGTCGAGCCGGCGCTGCTCTCCGGAGCGCTGAACTTCAACGTCGCGCGCAGCGAGCACACCAATCTCGGCATCCTCTGGATCCTCTCGGGCTTCATCGGCACGATCCTCTACGTGGGGCCGCTGCTGTCGAAGCGCGAACTCGCCGCCCCCTGGCTGGTGAAGCTGCTCTTCTACGCACTGATCGTGGTCGTCGCCTGGAACGTCTTCACGCTCACGCTGGCACAGCGCGGCATCGCCGGCTGGTGGGCCGGCCAACCCTGGCTCCAGGAGGGCCTCGAGTACATCGACGCGGGGCGCGGCGCCGACGTCGTGATCCTGATCGGCTTCGCGATCCTCGCCACGATCGTGCTGCGCACCTTCCCGGCGATGAAGCAGTGGAACGAGATCCACTGGGGGCTGGCGATCGGCGTGAGCGCGCTCACCGTGGTGTGGGTGTTCGGCATGTTCTTCGTCGAGCGGCTCGACGGCCAGGAATACTTCCGCTGGTTCGTGGTGCACTACTGGGTCGAAGGCGTCTGGGAGGTGATCCACATCAGCCTGATCGGGTTCCTGATCGTGCTGATGTTCGGCGCGAACGTGCGCACCGTCGGCTATGCGGTGTTCTGGGGCGTCACGCTCGTGTGGCTCTCCGGCCTGCTGGGCAACGCGCACCACTACTTCTGGATCGGCACGCCCGAGTTCTGGCAGTTCTGGGGGTCGCTGTTCAGCGCGCTCGAACCGCTGCCGCTGGTGTTCTGCTTCTGGCACATCTACCTCGACGCGCACCACGACCGGCACCCGCTCGCCAACGCGCCGGCCTTCTATTTCATTCTCGGCTCGGTGGTGCTCGAACAGGTGGGCGCCGGCATCCTCGGGTTCAGCATGACCTTCGCGCTCACCAACGCCTGGTCGCACGGCACCTGGGTGACGCCGAGCCATGCGCACCTGGCGCTGTTCGGCACTTTCGGCATGCTCGGCCTGGCCGCGGCCTACTTCGCGATTCCGGCAGTGCACGGCATCGGGAAGTTCGACCAGCGCCTGGGCAAGCTCGGCTTCTGGCTGCTCTTCCTCGGCATGCTCGGCATGTCGCTCGCCTTCGCGCTCGGCGGCACGGTGCAGGTCTACGAGATGCGCATCCTCGGGCTCGACTGGTTCGGCGCCGACCTGCGCCGCGCGATGCTGCCCTACCAGATCCTCGTGCCGGTGTTCGGCTTCGTCTTCGCGATCGGCGCGATCGTCGTGGTCTACGACCTGCTCACGCTCGGCGCACGCGCCACGCGCCCGGCCGGGCACGGAGCCGCGGCGAGCGCCGGCGCGCTCGCCGGCGCTGCCTCGGCACGGCCGGCCACCGGCTGGGGGCGCACGCTAGGGGGCTTCGAGGCGGGCACCTGGCTGCTCGCGATGTGGGTCTTCGGCGCGATCATCACGCTCGGCCTGCTCAGCTTCAACCTGCCCACGGTTCGAGCGGGCGAATCCTGGCTGCCGCACATCCTCGCCGGCATCGGTTATCCGGGCCTGCTGGCGGTGACGCTGCTGTTCGTCTGGCGGTTCCTGGCTTCGCTGGAGGCGCGCACCGCCGCCGGCAACACGGGACCTGCCGCTGCGGCAGCGATCGCCGCGGCGCACCCGGGCGGCCAGCCGCAGGCGGCGGCCGTCTGAAGCGGCGCGCAATCCGGTAGCCCGGGACGCGCGCGGCGCCGCGCCCCTCTCGCGGCGGCCGCGGGCGCCGGCGCACGGCGAGAATGAGCGCATGAAACGAACCACGCTGATCCTCGAAGAAGGCTGCATGCAGGCCGTCCGCGAGCTGGCACTGCGGGAAGGACGTTCGATCTCCGAGATCGTCAACGAACTGCTCGCCGAGGGTCTTCAGAAGAGACGCTCGAAGGCGACGGCCCGCTTCGAACTGCCCCGCTTCCGGATGGGCGCCCCGCGCGTCGACATCGCCGATCGCGACGCGCTGGAGTCCGCGATCGAATCCTGATGTCGGGGGTCATCGACACCAACGTTCTTCTGTATGCCGCCAACCGCGACGCTCCTCAGCATGAGCGCGCGTTCTCGTTCCTGGCCCCGATGTTGACCAGCACCCGCTTTACCGTGCTCTCCGCGGGCCCACGGCACCGGTCCGTGCTCTCCGAAGTGATTGCCGAACTGCGCAGCCCGAGCGGCAATCTCTTCTTCGACATCCGGACCGTCGCCCTCATGCGCGAACACGGCGTGCGACGGATCTACTCTGCCGACACGGGTCTCCTTCAGTTCGAAGGCATCGACGTCCGCAATCCCGTCAAAGGCCGCTGATCGTGCCGATCGTCTTCACATGTTGCGCCGGTACTGCCCGCCCACCTCGAACAGGGCGTTCGTGATCTGGCCGAGCGAGCAGCAGCGCACCGCGTCCATCAGCACCTCGAACACGTTGCCGTTGCCGATCACCGTGTCTTTCAGCCGCTGCAGCATCGCCGGCGCCTCGGCGGCGTGGCGCGCGTGGAAGTCGGCGAGCCGCGCGAGCTGCGAGCGCTTCTCCTCCTCGGTGGAGCGCGCCAGCTCGAGCGTCTTCGGGATCGGGTCGCCGTGCGGGTTGCGGAACGTGTTCACGCCGATGATCGGGTACTCGCCGGTGTGCTTGAGCTGCTCGTAGTGCAGGCTCTCGTCCTGGATGCGGCCGCGCTGGTAGCCGGTCTCCATCGCGCCGAGCACGCCGCCGCGCTCGGCGATGCGCTCGAACTCGGCGAGCACCGCCTCTTCCACCAGTTCGGTGAGCTCGTCGACGATGAAGCTGCCCTGGTTCGGGTTCTCGTTCTTCGCCAGGCCCCACTCGCGGTTGATGATCAGCTGGATCGCCATCGCGCGGCGCACGCTCTCCTCGGTGGGCGTGGTGATCGCCTCGTCGTAGGCGTTGGTGTGCAGGCTGTTGGCGTTGTCGTAGGTGGCGATCAGCGCCTGCAGCGTGGTGCGGATGTCGTTGAACGCGATCTCCTGCGCGTGCAGGCTGCGCCCGCTCGTCTGGCAGTGGTACTTCAGTTTCTGGCTGCGCTCGTTGGCGCCGTAGCGCTCGCGCATCGCCACCGCCCAGATGCGGCGCGCCACGCGCCCCATCACCGTGTACTCCGGGTCCATGCCGTTGCTGAAGAAGAAGCTCAGGTTGGGCGCGAAGTCGTCGATGTGCATGCCGCGCGCGAGATAGGCCTCCACGAAAGTGAAGCCGTTGGACAGCGTGAACGCGAGTTGGCTGATCGGGTTCGCGCCCGCCTCGGCGATGTGATAGCCGCTGATCGACACCGAGTAGAAGTTGCGCACGTCGTGGTGCACGAAGTACTCGGCGATGTCGCCCATCACTTTCAGGCTGAACTCGGTGGAGAAGATGCAGGTGTTCTGCCCCTGGTCTTCCTTCAGGATGTCGGCCTGCACCGTGCCGCGCACCGTCGCGAGCGTCCACGCGCGGATCTTCGCGAGTTCGTCGTCGGTGGGCTCGCGGCCGTTGTCGCGGCCGAACTTCTCCACCTGCTGGTCGATCGCGGTGTTCATGAACATCGCGAGCATCGTCGGCGCCGGGCCGTTGATCGTCATGCTCACGCTGGTGGCCGCATCGCACAGGTCGAAGCCCGAATACAGCACCTTCATGTCGTCGAGCGTGGCGATGCTCACGCCCGAGTTGCCCACCTTGCCGTAGATGTCGGGGCGCAGGTCGGGATCGTGGCCGTACAGCGTCACCGAGTCGAACGCGGTGGACAGACGCTTGGCCGGCATGCCCTCGGAGAGCAGCTTGAAGCGCCGGTTGGTGCGAAACGGGTCGCCCTCGCCGGCGAACATCCGCGTCGGGTCTTCGTTCTCGCGCTTGAACGCGAACACCCCGGCGGTGTAGGGAAACGAGCCCGGCACGTTCTCGAGCAGCAGCCACTTCAGCAGCTCGCCGTGGTCTTCGTAGCCCGGCAGCACCACCTTGCGGATCTTCGTGCCCGACAGCGAGGTCCAGGTGAGCGCCGTGCGGATCTCGCGGTCGCGGATCTTCACCACGTATTCGTCGCCGGCGTAGGCCTTGCGCATCGCCGGCCACATCGCCAGCAGCTTCTTCGAAGCGGCGTCGAGCCGCTCCTCGCGCTGTTCGGCGAGCGCCTGCACCGTCTTGCGCGCGCCGCTCTTCTCGCCGTCGTCCTCGCGCAGCATGCGCGCCGATTCGTGCAATTGCTGCGCCTCGCGCGCGATGCGCGCCTGCTCGCGCGCGTGCCGCTTGTAGCCGCGCACCGCCTCGGCGATCTCGGCGAGGTAGCGCACGCGCTGCGGCGGCACGATCACCACCTGGCCCGACGAATGCCGCAGCGCCGCCTTCGGCAGCCGGCCGGCGGTCGTGCCGTCGGCGCGCGGCGGGATCTTCAGCCCCAACTCGACGAGCCGCGGCAGCATCCCCTGGTAGAGCGCCGTCACGCCGTCGTCGTTGAAGCGCGAGGCCTGCGTGCCGTAAACCGGCATCTCGTCGGGGCGCCGGGCGAAGGCCTCGCGGTTGCGCTGGTACTGCTTGGAGACGTCGCGCAGCGCGTCCATCGCGCCCTTGCGGTCGAACTTGTTGATCGCGACGAAGTCGGCGAAGTCGAGCATGTCGATCTTCTCGAGCTGGCTCGCGGCGCCGAACTCCGGCGTCATCACGTACAGGGTGACGTCGACCAGCGGCACGATCGCCGCGTCGCCCTGGCCGATGCCCGAGGTCTCGACGATGATCAGGTCGAAGCCCGCGACCTTGCAGGCCGCGATCACGTCGGGCAGCGCGCGGCTGATCTCGCTGCCGGCCTCGCGCGTGGCGAGCGAGCGCATGTAGACGTTCGGATGGTCGATCGCGTTCATGCGGATGCGATCGCCCAGCAGCGCGCCGCCGCTCTTGCGGCGCGTCGGATCGACCGAGACGATCGCCAGCCGCAGCCGGTCGTCGTGGTCGAGCCTGAAGCGGCGCACCAGCTCGTCGGTGAGCGAGCTCTTGCCGGCCCCGCCGGTGCCGGTGATGCCCAGCGTGGGCGTGCCGATCGCCTCGGCGCGCTCGTGCAGCGCGCGCCGCCAGGCGGCGAAGCCGGCCTCGTCGAGCCGCCCGGCGACGTGGCCCAGTTCGAGCGCGGTGATCGCCTGCGCCAGCGCGCGGCGCGACGCGCCGAGCGGCCCCTTCGCCGGTGCAACGATCGCGTCGACGTCGATCGGCGCGTACTGCGACAGGTCGACGTCGCAGCGCGCAAGCATGTCGGCGATCATCCCCTGCAGCCCCATGCGCTGGCCATCCTCGGGGCTGTAGATGCGCGCCACGCCGTAGGCCTGCAGCTCGTCGATCTCGTCCGGAACGATCACGCCGCCGCCGCCGCCGAACACCTTCACGTGCGACGCGCCCGCCTCGCGCAGCAGGTCGATCATGTACCTGAAGAACTCGACGTGCCCGCCCTGGTAGGACGAGACCGCGATGCCGTGGGCGTCTTCCTGCAGCGCGCAATCGACGATCTCGCGCACCGAGCGGTTGTGCCCGAGGTGGATCACCTCGGCGCCGCGGCTCTGCAGGATGCGCCGCATGATGTTGATCGACGCGTCGTGGCCGTCGAAGAGCGACGCGGCGGTGACGAAGCGCACCTTGTTCTTCAGCCGGTAGGCGGCCAGCTTCTTCTGGTCGGACAGGTCGGTCATGGCGGTGATCCCGTGCGCAAGGCGTGTCGTCGCCAGTATCGCCCGCAGGGGCGGGCGATGCGAGGCGGGCAAGCCTGCGACGTTAATTGACGTTTACGTCAACGTCAATTATCCGGGTGTGCAGCCCCCGCCCGGCGGGGTCGGCGCCGATCGGCGCGCCGATTCGGATAGCATCGGCCGCAAATGACGATCCGAACCCTCCCCGCCATCGACCAGGCCGCGTTGCGCCGGGCGCTCGGCAGCTTTCCCACCGGCGTGACCGTGATCAGCACACTGGACGCCGACGGCGTCTACGTCGGCCTGACGGTGAATTCGTTCAACTCGCTGTCGCTCGATCCGCCGCTCATCCTGTGGTCGCTGGGCACGCGCAGTTCGAGCCGGCACGCGTTCGAAGCCGCCGGGCACTTCGCGGTGAACATCCTCGCGGAAGACCAGGCCGCGATCTCGCGGCGCTTCGCCTCGCCGGTGCGCAACAAGTTCCACGGCGTCGCGACGCACACCGGCCTGGGCGGGATGCCGCTGATCGACGGGTGCGCGGCCTACATCGAGTGCCGCACCCATTCGACGCAGGTCGCGGGCGACCACCTCCTGTTCATCGGACGCGTCGAGCGGGTGCGCACCGCGAACCGGCGCCCGCTCGTCTACGTGGGCGGCCGCTATTGCGGCCTCGGTCCCGAAACCGGCTGAACCAGCGCGCCGGCCGCGGCACCGCGCCCGGGCGCGCTCAGTAACCGATCTCGATGCCGTACGAGGCCTTCAGCCACGCGGCATAGGCACGCATGTCGACCCTGCCGACGATCGACGGCTGGCCGCGCCCGTCGATACCGCGACGCGTGTAGGGCACCAGGAAGGCCGCGGTGTCGCGCCAGCTCATGCCGCCGATCGCGCCTGCACGCTGGGTGGTGCGGGCGGCAATCCGCCCGCGCGCATCGCGCCGGTAGACGTAGCGGTCGCCCATGCCGCTGTAGTTGCGGGCGTGGATTCGCGGGTCGGCGACGTAGCGGTCGGCGTACTGCAGTTCGCGCACCGGCACGCCCATCGAGCGCGCCATCTGCGTCATCCAGGCGAGCGAGATGTCGGAGAGGTCGCCCTCGGCGTTGCCGCCGCCCACGTCGGAGTGGTCGCCGATGAAGCCGCGCTCGACCACGAAGCCGCCGCCGCCGAGCGCCGACTCGAGCGGAAACAGCGCGCGGCGCTCGTTCAGCGCCACCGCGTGGAAGGCGGCGCGCACCGCCGACGGAATGGCCAGCTGCCAGCGCACGTTGCCCGAACCGAGCAGCCCGAACTGGGCAACGGTGTCCCACAGGCCGAGGAAGCGCAGGTCGACGCAGATGCCGCGCGCCAGGTAATGGCGCGCGTCGATCAATGTGGCGACCCGGTTGACGAAGTCGCGCGCCATCGCGGCGCCGCGCGAGAACCCGATCACGTCGATCGGGGCGGACTTGCCGATCCAGGAGTCGTCGAGGAACGCGTCGAGCGTGCCGAGCATCCAGTCGACGCGGGCGCGCGCGCTGCGCGCGTCGATCAGGTCGAGCGCCCCGCCCCCGATGCCGCTGCCGGGGTCGTCGCGGCCGACGCCGGCCATGTACCACTTGTGGGGATCGTCGGACTGCTCGAAGAACTTGCGCACGTTGGAGATGTCTTCGCCGTTCTGGCCGGTGGGGCCGTTGCCGGTGCCGTCGAACGCGAACAGGAGCAGGCCGAGCGGATCGGTTGCCACGAGCGGGTTGCCGTCGACGTACGCAAACGGATTCAGCCCGGCGGCGAGCCCGAGCGGATCGGGCTCGAGGTAGCGGCCGGCATCGGGGTCGTAGCTGCGCAGCACGTTGTCGTGCAGGCCGGTCTCGGGGTCGAAGTACTGGCCTGGCAGGCGCAGCGGCTGCCGGAAGCCGCCGCGCTCGCGCGCGAGGCGCCCGAACGCGTCGAAGTCGCCGCGCCACACCACGCGCCCCGCTTCGTCGGTGGCGGCAATCGGCGCGCCGAGATGGTCGACGTGGATCCAGGTGAGCGAGTCGGGCGCTGCGCGCCGCCCGCCGGAAGCTCGCCGATGCTCGAGCACCGCGACGAGCTGCCCGCGCCAGCGCAGGTACTGGCGCGCGAGCTGCCCCTCGGCATCGGTCTCGGCCACCAGCGCGCCCGCGTGATGCAGGAACCCGCGTTCGCCCGATGGCCCGCTGCGCGCGGCCCGCACGCCGAATGCGTCGTAGGCATAACGGGTGGCGCCCTGCTCGCCGCGCGCCTCGACGATGCGGCCCTGCGCGCCGTAGCGCAGCGCGAGCGCGCCCAGGCGGGTGGGGCGCCCCGATGCATCCGGTTGCGCGTTGTGCCGCGGATCGGGCGCGTGCCAGTCGCTGCCGTCGCGCCTGCGCGCCGCCAGCCGCTCGCCCAGGGCGTCGTGCAGGAAGTACTCGACGTGCTCGGGCGCGGCATCCGGCGCTGCATCGGGCGCGTGACGTTCGCGCACGATCAGGCGCCCGAAGCGGTCGTAGCCGTAGCGATCCTCGCCGAACTCGTGATCGATCGACAGCGGCACCCCGAGTCGATGCCAGCGCAGCCTGCGAAACGGCAGCGTGCCGGGATCGAGCGCATTCCAGGCTCGCGCGGCCGGCGCGCCCTCTTCGGAGTGCGCGGCGGCGCGCAACCAGCGCATCGACGCCGGCCGCCCCGCGCCGTCGAGTTGCCGCTCGAAGCGGATGCCGTTGCCCAGTTCCAGCGCGAGCGACTCGCCGCCACGCGGCGCCGCCCGCCGCGCGAGCCAGCGCACTTCGCTGGCCCCCGGCGCGAGCAGGCCGAGCGCATCGTCGCGGCCCTGCGCGTCGTAGGCCTGCAGCAGCCGCGAACCATCGGGCAACTCGCGCGTGGCGAGGCGCCCGCGCGCATCGTAGGAGAACGCCTGCCGCCAACTGGCGCCGTTGCGCTCGTGCGTGAGTTCGACCAGGCGACCGAGCGCATCGTGGCGCGCGACCGAGCGCTGCACCGGATGATCGATCGTGACGAGTCGCCCGCCTTCGTAGCCGAAGCGGGTGACGATGCGCTCGTCGCCGGCGATCTGCTCGCGGCGCATCACGCGGCCGGCGAAGTCGTGCCGGCGCAGATCGAGGCGGCCGTCGGCGTGCTCGATGCGCGCGAGCCGCCCGAGCGCGTCGTAGCCTTGCCGGCGCGAACCCGTGCGCGCCGAGCGCACTTCGACCAGCCGGCCGAGGTCGTCGTACAGGAAATCGGTGCGGGCGCCCGCCGCGTCGACGATCGTCTGGCGGCCCGGCGTGGCGCTCGCGATCGCCACCGGAAGCGCCGCGGTGGCCGCGGGCGCCGGAGCCGCGCGTTCGCCACCGGCGGCGAAGCTGCGCCGCCAGCCGTGATTGGACTCGATCTCGACGCCGTCGCTGCGCAGCCGCAGCGTCCAGCGCTCGCCACCCGACCATTCCACCGCCCGAGGGCGCCCGGCATCGTCGTATTCGAAGCGCACGCCCGCGCCGCGCTGGCTGCTCGAGGCCAGGCGCCAGCCGGCGTCGAACGCGCGCGTTCGCTGGCTGCCGTCGGGCAGGCGTTCGACGATCGGACGGCCGATCGCATCGCGCTCGATCGTGTGCGCGAGCACTGCCGCGTGGCCGATGCGCACGAGCCGGCGCTGCGCATCGTGGACGAAGACGGTGCGCACCACGCCCTGGCTGCCGCCGTCGCGCGCGATCGCCACCAGCTTGCCGAGGGCGGGCCCGGACTCCGCATACTGCAGCCGCAACGCGGCCGAGACCGCTTCGGGCGCGTCGCGCCCCGGCGCGAACCCGGCCACGTCGATCGCGGCCACCTGGCCGCGGCGGGTGTAGCCGATCGCGAGCACCAGCGTGCGGCCCGCGACGACGCTGGAGCGCTCGATGCGCGTCGGCCCGGCCAGCGGGTCGGGCTCCGCGTAGTGCAGCCGCTCGACCCAGTCGCTCGCTTCGGAGCTGGCCGCTTCCCTGCCGGCCGCCTTGTTGCCAGCCGCGCCGCTGCCCGCGGCCACGCGCCGCTCGACCACGCGGCCCAGCGCATCGTGGCGGATCGTCATCGATCCGATCGACACGATGCGCCCGTCGCGATCGAGCGAAGCGCGCACGCCCATCGGCGGGCACTGTTCGCAGCCGGCGCCGTCGGTGGCGAGCAGCGCCGCGCCGCTGCCCGCCCGCTCGACCCAGCGAAACCGGCTGACCTGATTGCCGACGGTGACGGTGGTCGAACCCGGCGCGCCGGCGCGCGGCGGCAGCCGGTAGGCGAAGCGCAGCGCCTGCGCTTCGGATCGGCCGATGGCCTGCGACAGCACGGCACGGCGCGCGTCGTCGTACGCGTAGCGGCTGCGGCGCCCGTCGGCGTCGGTGATGCCGGTGAGCAGGTGGAAGGCGCGCGGATCTTCGTAGTGATGCCGCAGCGTGCGGCCATCGGGATAACGCACCGTGGCCAGTTGGCCGTGCTCGTCGTAGCCGTATTCGACGCGCTGGCCGTCGGGCAGCCGCAGAGCGACCAGGTGCGCACCGGAATACTCGAAGCCGAGCGCACGGCCCGAGCTGTCGCTCGCCTCGACCAGCCGGCCGGCCTCGTCGCGGCGCAGGCGAATCGTGTCGAGGTCGGCAGCGACGATCGACGCGAGCCGGCCCTGCGCGTCGAAGACAACGCGGCGCCCGCCCGGCCAGCGCCAGACGAAGCTCGCCGCGGCATCGGCGGGGTTCTCTTCGATCAGCCCGTCGGCGACGCGCCCGGTGCCCCAGCCGCCGTCGGCGCCACGCTCGAAGACCGTGCGCCGGCCGTCGGCCTGGATGAGCTGCAATTCGACGCGCTGGCCGCGCAGCACGCGCGCGAGCCGCGTGTCGAAACTGTGGCTCCAGCCGCGCCCGAGCGACAACGCGAAATCGCTGCGGCTGTTGTAGTGCCGCGCGAAGCGCAACAGCAGCGAGTCGTGCTGCCCGATGCCGAGCGCGGCAGCCGGGCCTTCGGACGACAGCGAGCTCGACTCGGGATGCGGCAGATCGACGTCGACCTGGCGGTGGTACTTGTTGCCGGTGGCCACGTCGACCGGATTGCCGGCGGCCCGATCGATGCCCGACGCAGGCAGGCTGGCCGGTTCGCTGCCGGTTTGCGCCTGCGCGGCCGCGTCCGTCGCAGGTGGCGCGACCCCGCAGACCGAGGGCGGCGGCGCGTCCGGCTCGCCGGCCAGCCGAGCGACGAAGGCGTCGACGCCGCTGCCGCCCACCCCGGGGCCGATCGCCCCGCCCAACGAGAGCCCGGCGCCCGAGGCGCGGGCGGGCGCCCCGCCGGCCGGCGAGCAGGTTGCGAGCGCTGCCGCGCACAGCGCCGGCGCCATCGCCGCACCGCAGGCGACAGCCGCGGCGACGGCGCGGCGAACGAGGACGGCTCGGCCGCGGAGCGGGTTGCGGGAAATCGGTGTCGTAGCCATGCGCCCAAGCTATCGACGCCGCGTTGCGGCCGCAATTCCACCGACGTCCTAATCCGCCCGGCCCGCGCGCTATGCTTGGCGCATGTCGTCCGAGCGCATGTCGGCCCGCTATCGCGTCCGATGCCCTTCCGGGGCGATCGAGGCGCGCGCGCAGGCGCTCGCGATCGAGCAGTCGATCGAGATGCCGCCCGAGGCGGTGCGCGACGCGCGCGTGCGCAGCGAAGTGGTCGGCAAGGTGCAGTCGATCGAACCCGTGCGCGATGCGCCCGGAAGCTTCGACGTGCAGATCGCGCTCGCTGCCGAGACTGTGGGCGGCGAACCCGGCCAGTTGATGAACGTGCTGTTCGGCAACTGCTCGCTGCAGCCCGACGTGGGGTTGGTCGACCTGCAGTTGCCGGCGCCGATGCTCGCCGCGCTGCCCGGGCCGCGCTACGGCATCGACGGCTGGCGCGCCGCAGTGGGCGCTGCAGGCACCCGCCGGCCGCTGAGCTGCACCGCGCTCAAGCCGCAGGGGCTCGCGCCCGAAGCGCTGGCCGCGCTGGCCTACGCCTTCGCGCGCGCCGGCATCGACGTGATCAAGGACGACCACGGCATCGCCGACCAGGCCTGCGCGCCGTTCGCGCAGCGCGTGCCGCGGGTGCAGGCGGCGATCGAGCGCGCCAACCGCGAGAAAGCGCAGGACGGCGACGCGCTCGCCGGGCATCGCTCGGTCTACGCGCCCAGCCTGTCGGGCGGCCCGCGGCGACTGGCCGCACAACTCGCGCTGCTGCGCGACGAAGGCGTCGCGGCCGCGCTCGCCTGCCCGATGATCCTCGGCGTGCCCGGCTTCGTCGAACAGGTACGCGCCGAGGCCGGCGTGCTGCTGCTCGCGCACCCGGCGCTCGCGGGGCAGGCCCGCATCGCCGCGCCGCTGCTGCTCGGGCAGCTGTTCCGGCTCTTCGGCGCCGACGCGACGATCTTTCCCAACTGGGGCGGGCGCTTCAGCTACCCGCGCGACGACTGCCTGGCAATTGCCGCCGCCGCTCGCGCGCCGCTGGGCGCGCACGCGCCGGCGTTGCCGGTGGCCGCGGGCGGCATGAGCGTGGAGCGGGTCGCGGAGATGCTCGACGACTACGGACCCGATACGATGCTGCTGATCGGCGGCAACCTGCTGGCCGCGGGCGACGCGATGCCGGCGCGCGCCGGCGCATTCGCCGCAAGGGTGGCACAGGCCTTCGAAGCGCGGCAATCCTGATCATGACCGACTCCCCGATCCGCAAGGCGCAGCCCGGCTTCCGCTGGGAGCGCGTCGACCTTGCGCGCTACAAGGAAGAAGGCAGCGCGCCGTTTCGCGACATCACGCGGCAGGTGCTGTTTCACGAGCACGACCTGCCCTGCGAATGGCGCTACTTCGAGATCGCGCCCGGCGGCTACTCCACGCTCGAGCGACATCGGCATGCGCACGCGGTCATGATCCTGCGCGGGCGCGGCCGCTGCCTGGTCGGCGACCAGGTGCATGCGGTGGCGGCGCACGACCTGGTCAGGGTGCCGCCGCTCGCCTGGCACCAGTTCCGGGCCGACGCCGATTCGCCGCTCGGCTTCCTGTGCCTGGTCGACAAGGATCGCGACCGCCCGCAACTGCCCGATGCGCAGGAACTCGCCGCGCTGCGGCGCACGCCGCAGGTCGCCGCGTTCATCCGCACCGGAGACGAAAGCAGTGGCTGACCGCTTCGCCGGCGTCGCCGCCGAACCGCTCGCCGCGCACGCGGGCGCCCCGCTCGCGCAGCGCGCCGGCAACCTCGTGCGGCTCACGCTGAACCGTCCGGCCGAACACAACCGCCTCGACCCGGCCGACGTCGACGCGCTGCTAGCGCTGTTCGAGCAGCTGGCCACCGGCGGGGGCACGCGCGCGCTGGTGATCACCGGCGCCGGCGAGAAGACCTTCAGCTCGGGCTACACGCTGCAGGCGATCGTCGACGAACTCGACGCGCGCTTCGAGCGCATGCTCGACGCGCTCGAAACGCTGCCGTTCCCGACGATCGCGGCGCTCAACGGCAGCGTCTACGGCGGTGCGACCGACCTCGCGCTGTGCTGCGACTTCCGCATCGGCTCGCCCGGACTGAAGATGTTCATGCCGGCCGCGAAGTTCGGCCTGCACTACTACCCCGGCGGCCTGCGACGTTACCTGACGCGGCTCGGCCTGCCCGCAGCGAGCAAGCTGATGCTCACCGCGATGACGATCGAATCCGACGAGATGCTGCGCATCGGTTTCCTCACCGACCTGGTGCCGCGCGACGCGCTGTGCACGCGCGTCGACGCCTACCTGGACAACATTTCGCGCACCGCACCCGGCGTGGTCGCGCAGATGAAGCAGCACCTGCACGCGCTCGCGCGCGCCGGCCTGGAGAGCGAGGCCGGCCGCGCGGCGATGGCGTCGATGGCCAGCGCATATCGCGAGAGCCTCGCGTCGCAGGAACTCCACGGCCGGCTGGCGAAGCTGCTCCAGGACAGGAAGCGCCCGTCGTAGCATCCACGAATGGAAATCCCGACAGACCGGACGCCATGCCCCACAGTTCCATGTCGATCTCGAAACCGGACCCTGCGCGGCGACGCGCGCTGCGCGCGCTGTCCATCGCACCAGCGATCTGCCTCGTACCGAGCCTGGGCTGCACTGCCTCGCGCTCCTTGCGGGTGGAGGAGGTTGCGCGCGGCCTCGAGCACCCGTGGTCGCTCGCCTTCCTGCCCGACGGACGGATGCTGATCACCGAACGCCCGGGCCGGCTGCGCATCGTGCGGCCCGACGGGCGCCTGTCGCTGCCCGCCTCGGGAGTGCCGGCCGTACATGCGAGCGGCCAGGGCGGACTGCTCGACGTGGTGCTTGCGCCCGACTTCTCGCAAAGCCACACCATTTTCCTCTCCTACAGCGAGCCCGGCGCCGAAGGCGCGCGCACTGCGGTTGCGCGCGCCGAGCTCGTCGACGGGCCGTTGCCGACGCTGCGCAACGTCCATGTCATCTTCGCTCAGAAGGACCGGCACGTCGGGGGTGCACACTTCGGCTCGCGGCTGGTATTCGCGCGCGACGGCACGTTGTTCGTGACTCTCGGCGACCGCTTCGCTCATCGCGACCGTGCGCAGACGCTCGACAACCACTACGGCAAGATCGTCCGCATCCGCCCCGACGGCAGCGTGCCCCCGGACAACCCGTTCATGGGCCGCGCCGGCGCACTGCCGGAGATCCACTCGTACGGGCACCGCAACGTGCAGGGCGCGGCACTGCATCCGGTTACGGGTCAGTTGTGGACGCATGAACACGGCCCGCAGGGCGGCGACGAGGTCAATCTGGAGCACGCGGGTGCCAATTTCGGCTGGCCCGTGATCACCTATGGACGGGAATACGGCTCCGGCGACCCGATCGGTGAGGGCACCGAGCGCGCCGACGTGATACCTCCGGTGTGGCAGTGGACGCCATCGATTGCGCCGTCGGGCATGACCTTTCTCACCAGCAACCGCTATTCCGGCTGGCAGGGCAGCCTGTTCGCAGGTTCTCTGAAGTTCAGGTTGCTGACGCGCCTCGAACTCGACGGTGACAAGGTCGTGCGCGAGGAGCGGCTGCTGACCGACTTGCGCGAGCGCGTTCGGGACGTGCGGCAGGGGCCCGACGGTCTGCTGTATCTTCTGACCGATCAGCCGAACGGCCACCTGCTGCGGCTCGTACCGGCGGACTGAACGATGTGCCCTGCCCTCTTTCCGGATGCCCCATGACCGAACCCTCGTGCGAAGATCCGATCCGGCACGAGTCCGATGGACGTCGCGGCGAGTTCTTCATCGAACGCGAGGGCCGGCGCATCGCCGAGCTCACCTACTCGCTCGCCGACGGCGTGGCGGTGGTCGACCACACCTGGGTCGATCCGGCCCTGCGCGGGGGCAGCTTCGCGCGCCGGCTGGTCGACGCGGTGGTGCAGTGGGCGCGCGCCGGCAGGATCCGGCTGGTGCCGACCTGCTCGTACGTGCGGGTGGTGATCGCGCGCACGCCCGAGTACGCCGACGTGCGCTGAGCGGCGCGACTCACCCTCGCCTGAAACGGTAGATCGCCTGCGTCGAACGCAGCGCCGGCAGCCAGCCGGCCGGCTTGCCGTCGCGCAGGAAGACGCGGCCGGTGATCACCAGCCCGAGGCGGCGCAGGAAGTCCTCGAAGTCGCGCACCGTCGACATGTGCAGGTTCGGCGTGTCGAACCACTCGAAGGGCAGCTCGCGCGACACCGGCATGTGCCCGCGCAGCAGCGACCAGGCGTGAGTCCAGTGACCGAAGTTCGGCAGCGACACGATGCCTTCGCGGCCGACCTCGCTCATCTCGCGCAGCACGCGCTCGGTCTGGTGCGTCATCTGGATCGCCATCGACAGGACGACCACGTCGAACGACGGCGCGTGGAACATGCCCAGCCCTGCCTCGATGTCCTGCTGGATCACGTCGACGCCCTTGCGCATGCAGGCGAGCAGTTGCTCGTCGTTGATCTCCACGCCGTATCCCCTGCAGCCCTTGGCCGACTGGAGGTACGCCAGCAGCGCGCCGTCGCCGCAGCCGAGGTCGAGCACGTGCGAACCGGGCGCGATCCAGTCGGCGATCCGCGCGAGGTCGGCGCGCAGGCCGTTGCCCTGGCCCGCGGGCCCGTGCGCCGCCGCACCCGTCGTCATCGCGCGCCTCCCGGCGCGCGCACCGAGCGGTGCACGCGCTCGAACCAGCTGCGCATCACCGCCATGTACTGCGGGTCGTCGAGCAGGAACGCGTCGTGCCCGTGCGGCGCGTCGATTTCGGCGTAGGTGACGCGCTGCCCGTTGGCGAGCAGCGCCTCGACGATCTCGCGGCTGCGTCCGGGCGCGAAGCGCCAGTCGGTGGTGAACGACACCAACAGGAAGTCGGCCTGCGCCGGCGCGAGCGCACGCGCGAGGTCGCCGCCGCAGGACAGCGCCGGATCGAAGTAGTCGAGCGCGCGCGTGATCAGCAGGTAGGTGTTCGCGTCGAAGTAGCTGGAGAACTTCTCGCCCTGGTAGCGCAGGTACGACTCGATCTCGAACTCGACGTCGAAGGTGAACCGGTAGTCGTTGCGCAGCACGGTGTCGGTCACGTGGCGGCGCAGCGCGCGGCCGAACTTCTCGCCCATCACGTCGTCGGACAGGTAGGTGATGTGGCCGATCATCCGCGCCACCTGCAGCCCGCGGGCCGGCACCACGCCGTGATCGTAGAAGCGTCCGCCGTGGAAATCGGGGTCGGTGATGATCGCCCGGCGCGCGACCTCGTTGAACGCGATGTTCTGCGCCGACAGCTTCGGCGCGGTCGCCACCGCGACGCAGTGCGCGACGCGCTGCGGATACAGCGTGGTCCACGCAAGCGCCTGCATGCCGCCCAGGCTGCCGCCCATCACCGCGGCGAAGCGCCCGATGCCCAGCGCATCGGCGAGCCGCGCCTGCGCGTGCACCCAGTCTTCGACGGTGACCACCGGGAAATCGGGACCGTAGGGCTTGCCCGTGGCCGGGTCGATGCTCATCGGACCGGTCGACCCGAAGCAGCTGCCGAGGTTGTTCACGCCGACGACGAAAAAGCGCTCGGTGTCCACCGGCTTGCCCGGCCCCACCATGCTGTCCCACCAGCCGAGGTTGTCGGGGTCGTCGGCGTAGACACCGGCCACGTGATGGCCCGCGTTCAGCGCGTGGCAGACCAGCACCGCGTTCGAGCGCTCGGCGTTCAGCGTGCCGTAGGTTTCGTAGACGAGTTCGTAGCCGGCGATCGATGCGCCGCTGCGCAACGCCAGCGGCTGCTCGAAGCGCATCCGCTGCGGCGTGACGATGCCTGCCGAGCCAGGCGGCGGCGACAGGATCTGTGACTCGAGGGCGTGGTTCAAGTCTGCGAGACGGAAGCTGGTGCTGGAAACGAAAAGCCCGACCGGCTTGCTTGCGGGTCGGGCTCGATCGGTCGTGGGCCTGGCCGCTTTAGCCGTACTTGTAACGCGCCCGCAAGCTGATCTTCAAATCGGCGCGATGAGACCGGGGCAAAGGTAAGCCGATGGCGCCGGGCCTGTCAAATCAGGTCTTGCGCGTCAGGCGCGCCAGCACGAAGGTGAGGGCCAGCGTCGGCAGCGCCGAGCCGAGCTGCGTCGAGACCTGCGGCAGCAGGTGAAAGACGGCCACGCCGAGCACCCAGATCACGACCGCGCTGCGATCCACACGCCTTGCGCCCACCAGCGACGGCACGTCGGCCCGGCCGCCCAGCCGCCCGAGAATCACCCCGTACAGCGGCACGAACACCGAGCTGAGCATCAGCAGGAACGGCTCGAGGCTGTGCATCGGCAGCACCAGTGCCAGCGCGGTGCACAGCACCGCCAGCTGCACGGCCCAGCGGCGCGTGCTCCAGCCGGGAGCCAGGCTGTGGCCGCCCACCGATGCCGAGTACAGGTCGCCGTAGGCATTGTCGACTTCGTCGATCAGGATCAGGCCGAGCGCGACCAGTCCGCCCTGCGCGAGCAGCAATGCCGAAACGAGATCGGGCGACGGCGTGGTGAGCGCCACCAGCACCCCGAGCGCGTAGCACCAGACGTTGGCGACCGCGTAGCCGAGCCAGGTGCCGTGCAGCGCGCTGCGGCCGTCGTGGCCGTGCCGCGAGAAATCGGCCACCAGCGGCAGCCACGAGATCGGCATCGCGATCACCAGGTCGAGCGCCGCCAGCGTGCTCATGCCGCCGTCGCCAGGCCGGTTCCAGACGGCCGACCAGCCGATCGCCTGCGCCTTGCCGAGGAACTGCCACGACAGCCACAGCAGCGACAGGATCACCAGCGGCAGCCCGAAGCGGCCGATGAACTTGCGCACCAGCCCGACCATCGAACCCGACAGCAGGCCGACCAGCAGCAGGCCGAACGCCAGCGTGACCAGCACCTCGGGCAGCGGCAGCGTCGCGGTCGCATCGCCGACGCCGGGGGCTGCTGTCGCCGGATCGGCGAGCGGCGCGATCGCGCCCGCCTGCCGCGCGATTCCGAGCACGCCGTCGCGCATCACCACCGTCTCGAAAGTGGTCCAGCCGATCAGCTGGACGATGTTCAACACCACCGGCAACCGCGCGAAGCTGCTGCCGTAAGTGGCGTGCATCAGGCCGGCGCTGGAGAGCCCGCTGTCGCAGCCGATCTTCGCGGTCCAGCCGAGCAGGCCGGCGCCGATCACGGAGCCGCCGACGATCGCCGCGAGCGCCGCCTGCGTGCCGAGCGCCGGCACCAGGTAGGCGCCCACCTGCATCACCAGCAGGCCCACGCCGAGGCTGAGCCACAGCGCGGCGTGGTCGCGCCAGCCGAACAGCCGGTCGGCGGCGGACAGCGGAATCAGGGCGGTGTTGCGGGCGATCGTCGTCATGGCGGCTTCCCTGCGCGGGCATTACCCCGATCAGGTTCGAAGGGTTTGGTCTCAGCTGCGCCGCAGACGGATCTGCGGCGCGGCACCCCCAGCGGATGCGCGCGGCTCTTCGAGAGGCACGCGCAGTGACGAGTGTACCGGATCCGGCAGGGCGCTCGGCGCACCCCGTGCCGTCGACGGGGTCGTGGCGGCTCGACTAGGGCACCCGCGCGTCGAGCCCCGGGCGCATCGACAGGCTCTCCTGCGCGGTGGGCTCGTCGCGCACGCCGACGAAGACGGCCGGTGTCGCGCCGCGATTCACCGCGACGTGCGGCACGTTCGCGGGAATGAACAGGAAGTCGCCGGGACGCGCGACCTCGCGGTGCTCGAGCTGCTCGCCGCTCCAGAGTTCCACCTCGTCGCCGCTCAGCATGTAGAAAGCCGATTCGTGGCGCTCGTGGACGTGCGCCCGGGTACGCTCTCCGGGAGGCAGCGTCACGACGCCGAGGAACACCGCGGTCGCGCCGACCGTCTCGGCGCTGATCCCCGGCGCGTAGACCGCGCCCTGTTCGCTGCGGTACGGCTGTCCGCCGCGCACGACCCGTCCGATTCGTGGTTGCACCGACTGGTCCATCGCACACCTCCTTTGCGGGATATCGACCCGGCGCGCGAACCCGCCGCCGTGTCCCGAAGAAGCATCGCGCGGGCCTTCCGCGCGGTCATGAAGCCTCTCCGAAATATTCCGAAATCGCCCGAACAGACCGATAGAATTCCCGGATGCTCGAGAAGCGCTTCGTGTTCGGGCCCTACGTGCTGGATCCCGGCCGGGGCACGCTCTTGCGCGACGGCGTACCGGTCGCGATCGGGCAGCGCGCCATGGCGCTGCTGCGCACGCTGCTGGAAGCCGACGGACAGGTGGTGCCGAAGTCGCGGCTCATGGATGCGGCGTGGCCCGGCGCCTTCGTCGAGGAAAGCAACCTGTCGGTGCAGGTCGCCGCGTTGCGCAGGCTTCTGGGCGCCGGCCCCGCCGGCATCGAGTGGATCGCGACGGCCTCGCGGGTGGGGTATCGCTTCGCCGGATCCGTAGCCGTGTCGGAGACGGAACGGCTCGAGCCGGCCGACGCGCACGCCGGCGACCCGGTGCGCAAGCCTTCGATCGCCGTCCTGCCGTTCGCCAACCTGAACGGCGAGCCGGCGCAGGAGTACTTCGCCGACGGCATCTCCGAGGACGTCATCACGGCGCTGTCGCGCTTCCGCTGGTTCGCGGTCGTCTCGCGCAACTCGAGTTTCGCGTTCAAGGGACGCCCGATCGGCACGAGGGAGGTGGCTCTCGCGCTCGGCGTTCGCTACGTGCTCGAGGGAAGCGTCCGCAGGTCCGCGCGCAGCATCCGGATTTCCGCGCGGCTGGTCGACGCCGCGACCGCCAACCAGTTGTGGGCCGACCGGTTCGACTTCGGCGGCGACTTCGATCTCGGAGAAATGTTCGCGGTGCAGGATCGCATCGCGGCACAGGTGGCCGGCGCGATCGAGCCCGAGCTGCTGCGGACCGAATCGGCACTGGCTGCGAGACGGCATCGACGCGTCGACCCGACCGGCTGGGACCTGGTCCATCGCGGCGCGTGGCTCTTCCACCAGATCACGCGCCCGACCCACTTGCGGGCGCGCGAACTGTTCCGGGAGGCCGCGGGCGTCGACTCCGATCTGGCCGAGGCGCATCTCTGGCTCGCGCGCGTGAGCGCGGGCCTCGTCGCCTACGGCTGGAGCGACGACGCGGTGTCCAGCCTCCGCGAAGGCGTCGATGCCGGTCTGCGCGCCGTCCAGCTCGACGAACAGAACCCCTATGCGCACTATGGGTTGGCAATCGCCAGCGTCTACGTCGACCGGTTCGACCAGGCGATCCGGGCCGCCGAAAGAGCGATCGAGTGCGGCCCCAGTTTCGCGCTGGGTCACCTCGTACTGGGTATGGCCCGCGCATATTCCGGCGACGCACCCGGCGCAGTCGCCCCGCTCGAGCAGGGCCTGCGGCTCGATCCGCACGATCCGCAGAATTTCGTCTGGAACGAGATTCTCGCGTGGGCGCATTTCTTCTCGGGCAAGCCCGATCGGGCGCTCGAATGCGCGACGCGCGCACTGAAGATCCGGCCCGACTGGCGCCCCGCGCTGGAAACCGCGGCCTGCTGCCACGAGAAGCTCGGACACCGCGACGCCGCGCGCGCGGACATCGAGCAGCTCGGCCGGGTCGACGTGCCGGCAGGCGACGCGCTCGGGCCGCTCAAGCGACGCAATCCGCAGTGGGTCGCCGAAGTCGAGCGCCTGCTTCGGCAAGCGAGACTCTAGGCAAACAGCCAGCGGCAGATCGCCACTGCCGCAATCACCGCGACCAGGTCGGCGATCAGCGCTGCGGCCAGCGCGTGGCGCACGCGGCGCACCTGCACCGCGCCGAAGTACACCGCCAGCACGTAGAAGGTCGTCTCGCTCGAGCCCTGCAGCGTGCTCACCAGGTAGCCGGTGTAGCTGTCTGGGCCGATCGCCGGGTCGTTGATGATCGACGCCATCACGCCGTAGGCGCCCGACCCCGACAGCGAGCGCAGCAGGGCCATCGGCAGCGCCTCGGGCGGCAGCCCGAGCTTTTCGGTGTATCCGCCGATCGCACCCACCGTCGCGTCGAGCGCGCCGCTCGCGCGAAGCATGCCGATCGCCACCAGGATCGCAACCAGGTACGGGATGATGCGCACCGCGACGCGGAAGCCCTCTTTCGCGCCTTCGACGAACGCCTCGTAGACGCGCACGCCGCGCAGCGCGCCGAACAGCAGGAAGCCGGCCATCAGACCCGGAACGATCCATGGCGACAGCACCTTGCCCCAGGCGATCGTGAGCGGGATCAGCGCGACGAGCCCGCCGATCGCGAGCGCCGAAGCCCAGAGCGGATACGCTCCGGGATCCGCCGGCACGGCCTCGCGCTGCGCGTCGTCGCGAGTCCAGGGCCGGTCGATGCCAGCCGCGGCGGCGTCGGGCACGGCAGCGTCGGGCGCGCCCACCGGGAAGAAGCGCGCCAGCCAGAGCGCCGCGAGCACCGCCGCGATCGTCCCGCAGATCGACGCGAACAGCGTCGTGGGCAGGATGCCCGCCGGGTCCGACGAGCCGGCCGCCGCGCGCAGCGCGATCACCGCCGTGGGCAGCAGCGTGACGCTCGACGTGTTGATCGCGAGGAACAACGCCATCGAGTTCGTCGCGGTACCGGGCCGCGGATTGAGCCGGTCGAGCTCCTGCATGGCGCGAATGCCGAACGGCGTCGCCGCGTTGCCCAGGCCCAGTGCGTTGGCCGAGAGGTTGAGGATCATCGCCCCCATCGCCGGGTGCTCGGGTGGCACCTCGCGGAACAGCCGCGTCATCAGCGGCCGGATCAGGCGCGCGATCACGGTGAGCAGCCCGCCTTCCTCGGCGACCTTCATCAGCCCGAGGAACAGCGCCATCACGCCGACCAGGCCGATCGCCAGCTCCACGGCGCCGCCGGCCGACGAGATCATCGAGCTCGACAGCACCTCCATCGGCGACGGCGCGCCTGCCACCGACACGTGCGCGAACTGCCGCCAGCCGGCGACGGCGAAGGCGGCAAGCACGATGCCGAGGAAGATCCAGTTCATGCGCGCGCATCATGACCGGAAACCGGCGCGCCATCCAGCCGCGCCCCGGCGTCGCGCAGCAGATCGGCGCGCGGCGCGGCGATCGGCCATCGGCGCCGCGATCGGCCGATCGCGATCGACAGGCATTGATCGGGACGGTTGCGGCAACGGCGCGCTCGCGTCAGACTCTGCGCTCGTGACCCGGCAGCCGCAGACCGCGAGCGAGCGCTGCCTCCCTGCAGCGCGCCGGCGCCCCGACAATCTCCGAAGGCAGCCATGAAACCGGTATCGAGCATCCTGCGTTCGAAGCCCGACCAGGTCATTCACACGATCGCGCCGTCGGCGACGGTGCGCCAGGCGCTGGAAGCGATGGCCTACCGCGACATCGGTGCGCTGGTGGTGGTCGACGGCGAGAAGATCGTCGGGATCGTCACCGAGCGCGACTACGCCCGCAAGGGCGCACTGATGGGCCGCGATTCGCGCGAGACGCCGGTGAGCGCGCTGATGACGACGCCCGTCATGTACGTGAACCCGCAGGAGAGCAACGAGAACTGCATGGCGCTGATGACCGAGCACCGCGTACGCCACTTGGCCGTGATCGACGAGGGCAAGCTGGTCGGCGTGCTGTCGATGCGCGACCTCGTGCGCGACATCATTTCGGAACAGCAGTTCGTCATCGAGCAGCTGCAGCACTACATCAGCGGCAGCAACGGCTGAACGATCGGGTCCGCGCCGCGCGCATTCAGGCCCCGCCGGCGCGCAACATGGCGTCGGCGGCAATCGGTTCGAGCGCGATCGGCAAGGCGGTGAAAGCATCGAGCAATTCGAGTCGCGCCGCCCGGTACAGGCGGGTGCGCCGCTCGGCCTGCAGCAGCGCGTTGCCGACTTCGAGCATCAGCAGCGACGGCGCGCGCGGCCGCTCGTGGACGGCGCGCCGCAGCAGGCGCTGCGCGGCCTCGCTGCGCTCGTCGGGCAGCAGCCACGCGAGCACCACCGAAGCGTCGATGACGAAGGCCATCGGCTGCCCGGGCGGGAGTGGTCAGTAGCGATGGCCCGCGTGCGCGAGTTCGCGCACGGTTTCGCCCTGCGCGAGCGCACCGGCGAGCGTGACCCCCTGTCGCGCCAGTTGCGCACGGATCTTTTCCACCCTCTCGAGCGCGCGGCCGATCGCGGCGGCATCGGCATCTTCGAACGGGATGAGTTGCGCGACCGGCTTGCCGTGGCGCGTGATCACGAAACGCTCGCCCTTCGCGGCGCGCTCGAGCAGCCTGGGCAGGTGAGTCTTCGCGTCGTAAGCGCTGACGGGTTCGGCAGCGACGAGAGTGGGTTTCATGCAGACCAGTCTGGACTGGTCCAAAAGCAGAGTCAAGCCCGCAGGGCGCTCCGCCGGCCCGCCGGGCCCGGCGCGCCTACTTCATCCGCACCAGCAGCACCGGCACCGGCGAGCGGCGCGCCACCTGCTCGGCATCGCTGCCCATCAGCACCCGATCGACCCCGCGCCGGCCGTGCGTGCCGATCACGACGAGGTCGGCCGGCCAGGCCTTCGCCTGCTCGACGATGATGTCGGACACCCGCTCGCCCTGGCTCTCGACGAGCGCCGTCTCGACCTGCACCCGCTCGTCGGTGACGCTTTCGCGCGCCTTGGCGAGCAGGTCCTGCGCGGCCTTGCGCAGCGCCGGCTCGATCTCGCGCACGAACACGTCGGGCCGCTCGTAGCCGGTGATGTACATCAGCGGATCCATCACGTGCAGCAGGCGCAGCTTCGCGGCGCACAGCCGGGCGAGCCCGGCGGCCTCGGCGAGCGCGCGCTCGGAGGTGGGGCTGCCGTCGATGGGGACGAGGATGCGGTCGTACATGGCGTGTCTCCGGGTCGGATATCGGTCGGGAGTATGAACGCTCCGCCCGCCGGGCGCATCGACCCCGACTCGAGACGACGACGGCGCGGGTGTATCGTGGCGACAACGGCCCACACCGTGGGGAGTAAACCATGCGCTCCGCGACCGTCGCTGCGTCGTTCGTCGCCCTGTCGATTGCCGGCGGCGCGCCGCTCGCGCGCGCCGCGCCGCCGGCGTCCGACCGTTTCGTCGCCGGCGGCACCGTCACCGAGGTCGCGCCCGTGGCAGGCGACCTGATCGCCGCTGGCGGCAGCGTCGACGTCGACACCGACGTCGCCGGCGGCGTCGTCGCGGCGGGCGGCAAGGTCCGCATCGGCGGAAGCGTCGGGCAATCGGTGCACGCGGCGGCCGGGCAACTCTCGCTGGTCGGGCGCGTGGCGCGCAACGCGCGACTCGCCGGCGGCGAGATCGAGATCGGGCCGAAGGCACAGATCGCCGGCAACCTGGGCGCGGCGGCCGGCCGCATCGCGGTGCGCGGCGCGGTCAACGGCCACCTGAGCGCGGGCGCCGGAACCCTGCTGATCGATGCGCCGATCGGCGGCGACGTCGAGGCGGTCGCCGGCACGCTGGAGATCGGGCCGAATGCGCGCATCGCCGGCACGCTGCGGTATCGCAGCACCGAGCCGCTCGAGCGCGACCCTGCCGCGCAGGTCGTCGGCGAGATCGTGCGCGTCGGCCCCGACCTGGCGAAGTGGTCGTCCGAAGCGCGAGAGATGCGCCGGGGCGCCGGCCTGTTCTGGACCACCGGCCTGATGCTGCTGGCGGCGCTGCTGGTGGCCGTCACGCCGCGGCTCAGCGCCTCGGTCTCGGAATCGCTGCGCGGCCGGCCGGGTTTCAGCCTGGTGCTCGGCTTCGTGGCGCTCGTCTGCGCGCCGATCGCCGCCGTGCTGCTGCTCGTGACCATCATCGGCGTTCCGCTCGCGCTGCTGCTCGTGTTCGCCTGGCTCGCGCTGTTGCCGGTGGCCTGGGCCAGCACGGGCATCGCGGTCGGCGACTGGCTGCTGGCGCGCGGCGCGTCGGCCCGCGCCGATCGCACCGGGTGGCGCGTCGTCGCGGCCATGCTCGGCGTGCTGGTGCTCGCGCTCGCTTCGCGCGTGCCGTGGCTCGGAGGCTGGATCGGTTTCGCGGCGCTGATCGCCGGGCTCGGCGCGTGGACGTTGCAGCTGCGGCGGCTGGCAGCGCGCTGAGCGCGGGCCGTCGCGGTGCGCGGCTCGGTCGCCGTTACACGCGTCGGACGCGACCGCCGTGCCGGGCGATGCACTCGTGCATCGCGTGGCGAGACGACGACTGGATCTCGCGCAGCAATTCGTGCGTGATCGGCCCGAGCCCGAACCGTCGCTCGAGCTCCTGCTCGAGCCTCATCAGCAGGCTGGCCGCCATCTCGGCGTCGGCCAGCGCGCGGTGATGCCGGCCCGCCACCGGCAGGCCCGCGAACTCCACCAGCGTGCCCAGCTTGTGGTTCGGCGCCTCGGGATAGATGCGCCGCGCGAGCAGCATCGTGCAGGCGAACGCCTGCACGCGCGCCTTCCTGATCCGGCCGAGCTCGGCGTCCCAGAACCTGCAGTCGAACGACGCGTTGTGCGCCACCAGCGGATGCGCGCCGACGAAGTCGGCGACTTCGCGCATCACCTTCGCCGCGGGCGGCGCCGCGCGCAGCATCTCGTTGGTGATGCCCGTCAGCTGCTCGATGAACGGCGGCACCCGGACGCCCGCATTCATCAGGCTCTGGTAGCGCCCGACGACGCGCCCATCGCGCACCAGCACCGCGGCGATCTCGGTCGCGCGCGCGCCGGCGTCCGGCGAGATGCCGGTGGTCTCGAAGTCGATGACGGCTACGGTCTGCATCGTCGCACATCCGGTTCGGCGCCGATGATAGCGGCTGCGCGGCTGGGGGAGCGGCCGCACGCCGGGCAGCGGCGGCGCCGCGCGGTGCCGCTGCGCGATGACGCGTCGACCTGCAACGACCGGAGCCGGCGCAGGCCGGATCCGCAGGTTGACATGGCGGCGCGGGGGGATAGAGTGAGCCCGATGCCGCACACGAAGCGGCGGCGGCCGCGGCCGCGAAGGAGGAGAGATGGGCTTCAGGATCGAAAGGCAAGGCAACGAACTGCTGGTCCGGATCGTGAACGCCACGCGCGACGAGCAGGACGTCTTCGACCGGGTGTGCGCCTGTCGCAGCACGAGCTGGTGGTCCTGTCCGTCGGGCGAGTGCGCGAAGATCGGCGCCTGCGACACGCGGCGCGACGGCGACGCCACGGTGCTCGCGCTCACGCCGCGACCCGGCGAGGCGTTGTCGGCGACCGGCGTCGAGGAGTGCCTGCGCTACGTGCTGGCCGAAGCGGCACGCTCGCCGGCCAGCGAGGCTGTACCGACTACCCGGTGATGATCGGGCGCGGCGTCTCGATTTAGTCGACCAGGAAGTCGAAGAGCGCTGCCACGCGGGGCGCACGGCGAACGTCCGGATGCGCGAGCACGCGCCAGATCGGGGTGAACCGGTAGCCGGTGGTGTGGCGCCTGGTCAGGAGGGCGCCCGATCCGCTGCTCGAGCCCGGCGAGTCGCCGTTGAACGGTCGACTGGTTCACCTTCAGCGCGCGCCGCCGCAAGCGTGCTGCGGTACCGCGCAACCGCGAGGAAGTGCCGCAAGTCGTTCCAGACACTGGCGGACCATACAGTTTCGCTACCCCCTATGCCGTCTTCATGTCTTCCGCAACGCCTGGGGCGTGTCCAGACTGGGCTCGCGTCGATTGCCCGACATCCACGAAGGAGGCCCCCCGCATGAGCACCGCTCGAACCCTCGACCTCGCCGCGTTGAAGGCTGCACTGCGCGAGCAATGGGGCAGGTCGGCCACCAGGTGGGACGAGCGCGCGCCACAGATCCGCGCGTGGCTGGCCACCGCCACCAGGGCGATGCTGGACATGGCGGCGATCGGACCGCGCGACCCGTTCCAGGCGGGCAGCCTGCTCAGCATCAGCAAACCTGGCCTGGCCGACCCACTGTTCCGCGCGGCGGGCCTTCGCCACGTCGCGACAACGGCGCTCGACGCGCCGTTTCACCTGCCCACCGTGCGACACTGCCTCGACTTCGTACGCACCTCGGCCAGTCCGATCCAGTAGATCCTGGGCGGCCTCGAGGCGCCCCCGCCGACGCGGACTGGGCAGAGATGGAGCAGCGGTTCGACGAGTTCATGACATTGGACAACTGGGTGGGGCCGAGCAAGTTGCTGCTGACGACCGGGCGACGATAGGAGGTGCGCCGCCGGGTACCGTTCCACCGCCACCAACGGACGAGGGGCGGCAGGCGGGTTGCGATTCGCCCCAAGCCCCGGACGATTCGACCAGGCAGGACTGGATCACATGCCGGAACATGTCCACGATGAATGCAGCCAACGCTTGCCACGCGGAGGGGCGGTCGGACCGTCGGATTTGCCATGTCTGCCGAGATCCGGTATGACCGACTGCGTCGAGACGGAATCCTCCGATGCGCCTGCGCCACGTCGAAATCCTGTACGCGATCAAGAAGACCGGCTCGATCAGTGCCGCGGCGGAGGCGCTATCGATCACCCAACCGGCCGCGAGCAAGATTCTCAAGCACGCCGAGCAACGGCTTGGCTTCCCCCTGTTCCGCCGCAGCAGGGGACGTGTCTTCCCGACCGACGAGGCGGAACTGCTGCTGGTTGAAGTCGAAAAGGTATTCACCGCACTGGAACGGACCCGCGATACCGCGCGCATCCTGCGCCAGCGGCTCGACACACGCCTGTCCGTTGCCTGCCTGCCGAGCCTCGGCTTCAGCGTCGTACCGCGAGCTGTGCAATCCTTCCGGAAGCAGCATCCCGCAACGATGATCGAGATCGGTGCGCGCCACTCGTCGGAGATGATCAGCTGCCTGCTGGCCCGCGAGTTCGACCTCGGTATCGGCTTTGGGCCGGAGGCAGGGGAATGCGCACCGATCGGGATTGAAGCGACCCTGCTCGCCGTCGGCCGGATGATGTATATCGACCACCCCTCGAGTGGCGCGGCTGCCACTGGTGGAACCGTTCGCCTGCGCGACATCGATGAGCGACGCCTCATCGGACTGAACACAGGGCACCATCTCGGCACCAGCCTGAGTCGTGCGCTCACGAAGCACGGCCTCACCGGAGTCCCCGGCATTCAGGTCCAGACCTACTACTTCGCACTTGGCCTCGTTGCGGCAGGCGCCGGATGCACGGTGGTCGACGAGTTCACCGCGGGGGCGGGCTCGTTCGAAGTCATCGTCCGGCCGATCGAGCCGATAATCAGCTTCGGCGTCTATGCCTATACGCGCGGACCGCGCCCGCCGGACGGCCGGATGCTGGATTTCCTCGAGTGCCTGCGTGCGGCCTGCCTCGACAACCGCATCTCAGATGACCGCCTCGCCGCCCACCACGCGCCGCCCGACACATTCGGTCAGTCGGTGTAGCCCCCTGCGAGTCGTCAGGATCGGCTGACCGCCACGACCGCGGAAGCAAACCGCTCGACCTGCTCTTCCGCCAGGCCCGCTATGTTGATGCGGCCGTCCTCGACCATGTAGATCGCGTGCTCGCGGCGCAGACGCGCGACCTGTTCTGGCGTCGTCCCGATCAGCGAGAACATGCCCCTGTGACTGATCAGGAATCCGTACCGGTTCGAGTTCGAATGCTCGGCAAACGCGCTCGCGAGCCGGGTGCGCAGGTCCACGATGCGAGCGCGCATTGATTCGAGTTCCTTACGCCACTGCGCTTTCAACGCGGGATCCTGAAGGATGATGCGCACCAGCGATCCGCCATGGTCGGGCGGCATCGAGTAAGCGATTCGTGCGCAGGTCAGCAACTGGCCCTGGATGACCTCCGCACGCGCGGCGCTGTCGGCCACGACAAACGCGCAACCCGTCCGCTCACGATAGATGCTGAAGTTCTTGCAACTCGAGACGGCAACCAACATCTCCGGGAGTCGGCTCGCGAACCGGCGCACTGCCTGGGCATCCTGATCCAGGCCATCGCCGAAGCCCTGGTAGGCGAAGTCGATGAACGGAACGAGCCCACGTGCGACGATGATGTCGCAGATCTGCTCCCACTCGGATGCAACGAGACTCGCACCGGTCGGATTGTGGCAGCAGCCATGCAATAGCACGAGATCGCCGGGCGCCGCCTGGCGCAAGGCGGCCATCATCGCGTCGATGCGCACGCCGCTACCTGCCGGGTCGAAGTAAGGATACGTGCGTGTCGCCAGACCCGCGTCCGCGAATATCGCGGGATGATTCACCCAGGTCGGGTCAGGCAACCAGACGGAAACGCCGGGACGCGCGCGCGCGACGAGTCCGGCGAGAATTCGCAGCGCACCAGCCCCGCCCGGGGTCTGCGCCGATGCGAGTCGGTCTGCCGGTAGGGTGCCGCCGAAGACAAGCTCCGCGATTGCGGCACGGTAGCCCGGGTCGCCACCCGGGCCAAGGTAGGCCTTGGTCTCCTCGATCTCGAAGAGGCGCCTCTCGGCTTCGCGTACCGCGCGCATCACCGGCGTACGCCCCGAACTGTCCCGGTAGACGCCGACCCCTAGATCGATCTTGTGAGCTCGCGGGTCATCGCGAAATAGACCCATGAGCGAGAGGATCTTGTCAGGTGGGGACGGTTGGAGTACCTCGAACATGTCGCGAGCCTCTCGAGTCAGGTTGTTGGGCGGTCGAACAGCTTGCCCGGATTCAGCGTTCCGGCAGGATCGAATGCGTGCTTGATCGCCCGCATAATCCGGATCTCCGTCGAGGAAAGCATCCTCGCCAGTGCCTCGCGCTTGCCCTGGCCGATGCCATGTTCGGCGCTCACCGTACCGTCCAGGGCGAGCGCGATGTCCTCTACGGCGCGCGCCAGATCGTCCGAGCGTTCGCGGAACTCCGCGTCCGGCATCCCGGGCGGAGGCAGAACGTTCAGATGGATGTTGCCATCGCCGATGTGGCCAAAGGCGATCGGCACGCAGCCCGGAAGGAGTCGCTCGAGTTCCGCCTCGACCCGGCGAATGAACTCTGGGGAACTCGCCACAGGTACTGCCGTATCCGTCTTCACGATGTGGAACCCGGCTTCGCCCATCGCGACCGCGATGCCCTCTCTGAGCTTCCACATCGAACGCCGCTGCGCGACCGACTTCGCCATGCTGCCATCCAGCAACAGGCCCGCATCCATGGACTGCTCGAGGAACGCCTGGAACGCCGCATCGAGGTCCATGAACCGGCTCGTGCTCTCGGCCTCGAGCAACACCGCCCATGGGGTCGACCGCTCGAACGGCTCGCGCCTATCTGCCGCATGGGCGAAGTGGAATTCGAGCGCGCGGCGCGACATCAGTTCGAATGCCGATACCGCTTCTCCGAGTACGGACCTTGCCAGGTGGAATAGATCCAGAGCCCTATGTGGCGACTCGACGCCGAGCACCGCAGTCGCAAACGCGACCGGCGCGGGACGGAGTTCCAGCGCCACAGCGGTGACGACTGCCAAGGTTCCCTCGGAACCAACGATCAGCGAGCGCAGGTCGTATCCGGCGTTGGACTTGCGAAGGGTCGAAGGCGGCCCGAACAAGCTGCCATCGGCGAGTACCGCTTCGACGCCCAGTACCTGCTTGCGCGCCATCCCATACCGCACAACGTTGTTGCCGCCGGCGTTCGTGGCCACGTTGCCTCCAATGGAACTCGACCCCGCTCCACCGTGATCTATGGCCAGCAGGCGATTCGCGGACATTGCTGCCTGCTTCAGTTCATGAAGCGTGCAACCAGCCTCGGCAACCATGACATCACCGATCGTGTCGATCGAACGGATTCTGCGCATGCGCTCGAGAGACAGTAGTACGACATCCTGCCCGGGCATCGGCAGTGCGCCGCCTGCGAATCCGGTTCCCCCGCCGCGTGGAACGAGGGCAATTTCCGCCGCCCGGCAGGCGCTTACCACCCGCGAGACCTGCTCCGTGTCGGCCGGGCGCGCGACGCAGATGATTCCGTCTTCGACTCGATGGGCGCTATCGTGACGATACGCAGCCAGGTCAGCGTGGCTGAAAAGGACTCCCGATTCACCGAGGAACTGGCGAAGCGTTCCGATGATCGCGGCAGCCGGCATCGCAGACCTACTGCAATGGCCCGATGCCTCGTTCGACGAGATCGAGAGCGACGCCCTGTGTCGCGATCCGTATCGCAGGGCCGGTCTGGCCGGGCATGTACGAATCCTCCGGGCAAAACGGAATCGCCTCCCGAAGTGCGCGGTAGACGGCGTCCGTGCCCAACCCCAGCGCGAATCCGCCGAGCTGGGGTTCAGTGACGTAGATAGCACGAGCGGCGAGCATCAGCTCGATCCCGATGATCTTCGGGACGTTGTCGATGATCTGACGCGCCTTGCGGCACGCCCAGGTGGCCATGCTGACGTGATCCTCCTGGTTGCTCTTGGTCGGGATCGTGTCGACGCTGGCGGGAAAGCACAGCCCCTTGTTCTCGGACGCGATCGCCGCCGCCGAACAGGAGATCACCGCGTAACCGCTGTTCAGCCCCGGAGGGCTGCCGGCGAGATTGGGAGGAAGTCCGTAGCTCAATGTGCTGTCACACAACGCGAAGAGCCTGCGCTCGGAGATATTGCCGATCTCCGCCAGCGACATCGACACGATGTCCATCGCAAAGGCGATTGGTTCGCAGTGGAAGTTGCCGCCCGACAGGAACTCCAGTACGCCATCCGCGCCCCAGAAGACAAGCGGATTGTCAGTCGCGGCGTTCAGTTCATTGGTGATCAGCGTGCGCGCATAGGCGAGATTGTCGCGGCACGAGCCATGAACCTGCGGCATGCATCGGAACGAGTACTGGTCCTGCACGCGCGGGGCATATGCGGGGTGTATGACGTCGTCCGCGAGATGCACCATCCGCGCGGCTTCGCTCGTGCGTTCGCTGCCGGCGACTATCCGGCGGATATTGGCTGCCACGTCTATCTGGCCCGACTGTCGGCGTGCCAGGTGGATGCGGGGATCGAACGCTGCCAGTTCCCCGCGGATCGCCTCGAGACTGAGCGCGCCGGCCACGTCGGCCTGCCTCGCCTGTCGCTCGGCGTCGTGGATGTTGAGGGCAGCCATCGCAGCGCACAGGCTGTTGCCGTTGATCAGCGCAAGGCAGTCCTTGGCCGCGAGCGCAAAACTCGTCGGGCTGATCCCGGCTTTCGCCAACGCTCGTGGTGCCGACATGCGCTCGCCCTCGAACCAGGCTTCTGCAGCCTCATGGCCGATCAGCACCGAGACCACGTGAGCCAGCGGCGCCAGGTCGCCGCTCGCACCCACGGAGCCCTGGAGCGGAACCACCGGGTGCACCCCCCGGTTGAGCATCTCCACCAACCTGTCAACGACCTCGATCCGCAGCCCCGACACACCCTGGCAGAACGCATTGATTCGGATCGCCAGCATCGCACGCACAACGTCTTGCGGTGCCGGTTCACCAATGCCGGCACAATGCGAGAGGACGATGTTGAGCTGGAAGCGGTCGTTGTCGGCCTGCGCTATTGCGAAATCCTTCAGCTTTCCGACGCCTGTGTTGAAGCCGTAAACCGGCGCGGCTCCGTCACTCAGCCACTCCCGCTCGATGTAGTCGCGCACACGAATGATTTCACCCCGGCACGTCGGATCGATCTCGACGCCAGCGCCATGCCTTGCGATCTGCACCACGTCTTCGATCGTGAGGCTTGCGCCGTCGAGACGGACAATTCGGGTCATGGTTACCTCTCTCTTTCGTTAGATTATGGGTCAGCGCGCTGCGTCGCAGCACCGCAGGATTTGCCGCAAATGCCGGCGTGCATCCGAAGCCGATGGTCTGCCGACCCGAACAGCGCGTCGATCACCGCGAGGCGCTTGAAGTGACGGCCCACGGCGAGCTCGTCGGTCATGCCCATGCCACCATGCAGTTGCACGGCCGCGTGGGCGACACACCGACCGGCCTTGCCCACCGCAATCTTCGCGTTCGACAGCAGGCGCCCGGCTTCGGGAAGATCCTCGGCGAGCGCCATGCAGGCTGCCATGACGATCGACCGGGCCTGCTCGAGCGCAATCAGCATGTCGACCTGGCGATGCTGGAGCACCTGGAACTGACCGATCGGGCGACCGAACTGCGTTCGCACCTTCAGGTAATCCAGGGTCTGGTCATGCAACGCCTGCATGGCACCCACGGCCTCGGCGCACAGCGCGGCAAGCGCCGTGCTGGTGAGATCGACGAGGATTTCATGGCCCGGGTGTTCCGGGCCGATCCGGTCGTCCCGGCCGACGCGAACGTCGGTGAAGCGCAGATGACTGGCGTGGCCGCCATCGAGCCTCTCGAAGGACCGCGCGCTGAGTCCGGGTGTCGCGTGATCGACCAGGAAGAGCCCGATAACTTCCCCCTCTTCATGGGCGACGCGCGCCGCAACCAGCAACTTGTCGGCCGACGCAGCGTCGAGCACGCAAGGCTTCTGACCGTCCAGTGCAAAGCCGCCGTCACAAGGTACGGCCCGGGTCGAGATGGCCTCCGGCATGCAGCCGCCCGGATCCTCGTACAGCGCGATACCAAGCCGAAGATCGCCTCGTGCCACGCGCGGCAGCAGGGTGCGTCGCAAGTCCGTCGATCCGAAGCGCACGATCGCTCGCGTTCCGACTACCGCGGTCGACATGAATGGTTCTAGTATCCCGGCTCGCCCGAACGCCTCCATCAGGATCATGGCCTCGATCGGCCCGCCGCCGAAACCTCCGAACTCCTCGGGCATGCCAACCGCGAGCCAGCCAAGTCGGGCGAAATCGCTCCATTCGTCGGCGCCTGACCCCTGCCCTCGAGACTGCGGAGTACGGCCGCCGCCGACATGTGCCGCGAACCAGGCTGCCGCGCTGTCCTGGAGCATCCGCTGCTCCTCGTTCAGGTTGAAATCCATGCTCTCCGTCCTACAGGCCGAGGGCCTGTCGCGCCAGGATGTTGCGCTGGATCTCATTCGACCCGCCCCAGATGCTCACCTTGCGCAAGTTGAAGTAGAGCGGCCCAGCCGCGGCCCCAAACTCCGGCGCCAGTGCATCGCTCTCGGCTGCACGCCCCGCGAGTGTCTCGAGGTCGAACGGAATTGCATGCGTGCCGAAGCACCGGAAGGCGAGCTCGCTGATCGCCTGCTCGATCTCCGTACCTCGAATCTTGAGGATGGAGACGAGCGTGCCCGGTGTGCTGCCCTGCTCGAGCGCGCTCAGATAACGAAGTTCCGTGTATTCGAGCGCCGCGATCTGGGATTCGAGGTCGGCGAAGCGCAGGGCGATGTCGGGCAGGTTGGCCACATGCCCTCCCATGCCGTCATCGATGCGTGTCGCAAGATCCTTGATTCTGCGCAGCAAGCGCTTCGAACGCGGTAGACCCGAGATCACGAAGCGTTCGTGCTCGAGAAGAAACTTCGCGTACGACCACCCGTTACCCGCACGTCCAACGAGTTGGTCTGACGGCACGCACACGTTCTCGAAGAACACCTCGTTGACTTCGCTTTCTCCGTCGAAGGTCCGGATCGGGCGCACAGTGACGCCCGGCGAACGCATGTCGAGAAGCAGGAACGAGATGCCAAGTTGCGGCCGCTCCTCGCGGCTCGTGCGAACGAGCGCGAACATCCAGTCTGCCCACTGTGCCCAGGTTGTCCAGATCTTCTGCCCGTTGACGACGTAGTGGTCTCCTTGCAGGACTGCCTCGGTTTTCAGTGAGGCGAGATCGGAACCCGCTCCCGGCTCGGAGTATCCCTGGCACCACCAGTCCCGGTTGCCCAGGATTCGCGGAAGAAAGCGCTGCTGTTGCGACGGGCTCCCGTAGGTGTAGATCACGGGGCCGACCATGTTCACACCGAACTGCACCAGCGGCGGACATGGTTGGGACCCGTACTCCTGTTGGAACAGGTAGCGCTGCGCCGGTGACCACCCCGGACCGCCCCACTGCCTGGGCCAGTTCGTCGCGTACCACCCGCGAGCCGCAAGGATGTCCTGCCAGCGGACATAGTCGTTCCGTTCGAGGTACTGGCCGAGTTCAACCTTGCGGCGAATGTCGGGCGGCAGGTTGGCACCGATGAAATCCCTTACCTCGACGCGAAACCTGGTCTCTTCAGCCGTGAACCCCAGTCGCATGCGTACCTCCGCGGGAACTCCGGGTGTGCGTGTCGTGATCGCGAGTCCGAGGAATTCGCCGTCCGTCCGTCAGGCGACGCCTTCGGTATGCAGACGCTCGAGCGCGGCCGCATCCATGCCGAGCAGTTCGGCCAGCACTGCGTCCGTATGCTCGCCCAGCGCAGGTGCCGCCACAGCGAGGTTCGACGCAGTCGACGAGAATCTCACCGGCTGTGGAGCCAGCCAGGAGTCGCCGAACACGGCGTGCTGCGTCCGCACGAGCAACTCCCGGTTGTGAACCTGGCTGCTCGACGCCGCAGCCCGAATGCCCTGAATGGGGGCACAGGGCACCCCGGCCGCTTCGAATGCTGCAATGACGTCCGCAACATCGTTAACGCGACTCCATGCTTCGATGTAATCGCGCAGGGCGGCGTCATTGCACGACCGGGCGCCGTCGGTGGCGAAGCGGGAGTCCGAGACCAGTTCAGGTTGGCCGACCACACGCGCCACTGCGCCGAATAGCTTGTCGTTCGCCGCAGCCAGCACAAAGTGCCCGTCGCGTGCCTCATAGACTCCGAACGGCGAACTGAGCGGATGACGATTGCCGACGCGCCTCGGCTCGGTCCCTGCGTAGAGATACTGCGTCAGCGCGGTCGGCTGCATCGCGAACAGCGCATCGAACATCGCCACGTCGATGTGGCGGCCACGGCCCGTGCGCTCGCGTGCATAAAGGGCCGACACGATGCCCCAGGCCGCAAACATTCCGGCGCAGATGTCACCGACCGATTCACCCACCATGGTCGGCGGGCCCTGCGGATCGCCGGTGATGCTCATAAGGCCGCTCAATGCCTGTACCACGACGTCGTACGCCGGCGTCGTCGCGAGCGGTCCACGTTGTCCGAACCCCGATACACTGCAGTAGACCAAGCGCTCGTTCTCGGCGGAGAGTCGTTCGTAGCCGATACCGAGTTTGTCCGCAACCCCGGGACGGAAGTTCTCCACGACGACGTCCACACGCGCCGCAAGTTGCCTGGCGATGCGCTGGCCTTCCGCACGACCCAGGTCCAGACGGATGCCCTGCTTGTTGCGGTTGATCATCGCGAAACTGGCGCTCTCGCCGTCGATGATCACGCCCATGCGACGTTGGTCGTCGCCTTGAGGCGGCTCCACCTTGATCACACGGGCACCGAGATCGCCCAGCATCGCAGTGCAATAGGGCCCGGCGAGGATGCGCGAGAAGTCCAGCACCAGCAACCCGTCGAGCAGCGGTCGGTCGGTTGCGTCCTTCACTTCAGCCCCGGCAACCACAGACACAGCATCGGGACGAACAGCACCAGCAACACGCGCAGGATGTCCATTGCGCAGAAGCCCAGCACGCCGCGGTAAGTCTCCTTCATCGGGACATCCTTCGCAAGCGAGTTGATCAGGAACAGGTTCAGTCCGAACGGCGGCGAGATCATTCCGATCTCGACGCTCATCAGTACCAGGATCCCGAACCAGACGAGCGTGGCGTCTCGTGACATCCCCAGGTCGAGCGAGAGCATCAGCGGAATGAACACCGGCAGGGTGAGCAGCACCATGGCGAGCGACTCCATGAAACAACCGAGAATCATGTAGGCGATCACCACGCAAAGCACCACGAGGTAGGGCGACGCGTCGATTCCCGCGACCATGCGAGCGAGTTCGGTAGGCATCTGCGACGATGCAAGGGCAGCGGAGAACAACTCGGCCGAAAGCATGATCAGGAACATCATGGCGGTGGTCAGTCCGGCGCTGCGGACCGATTCGATGAAACCCTTCCATCGCATGCGGCCCTGCAGCACGGCGAAGCCGAGCATCAGGAACGCACCCACGGCAGCACCCTCCGAAGGCGAGAAGAAACCGGCGTAGATACCCGTGACAACCAGCGCAAAGACCACGACGATCGGCCAGGCATCCCGGGTTGCCGCAATTCGCTGCGACCAATGCGCCCGTGACGCCGAGGGGCTTGCGCCCGGAACCAGTCGCGAATAGAGATTGACGACGAACATGTACTGGGCGGTGGCGATCAGGCCCGGAATGACGGCAGCCACGAATAGCGCGCCGACCGACTGTTCAGTGTAGATCGCGTAGATCACCAGAATGATCGACGGCGGAATGAGAATCCCGAGAGTCCCGCCGGCAGCAAGGACGCCGGTCGCCAGCGCAGGGGAATAGCCCGCAACCCGCATTTCGGGTAGCGCGACCTTCGACATCGTTGCCGCGGTCGCGAGCGACGAGCCACAAATCGCGCCGAACGCCGCGCATCCACCGATCGTCGCCACAGCGAGCCCGCCACGCCAGTGCCCGAACCAGGCACGCGCGGCACGAAACAGCCGCGAGTTCATGCCGCCCTGCGTCGCAAACTCGCCCATCAGCAGGAACAGCGGCAACACCGCCATCGTGTTGTTCGCGAACTTGGAGTAAGTCATGCTCTTGAGCGCATTGAGCAACGGCATCCAGCCGTTGATCGCCGCATAGCCGAGGCCGCCCACCAGCAGCATCGCCCCGGATACGGTCATGCGCAGCCCGATCGCCAGCAAGGCACCGACGAACATCAGCAATCCGATATCGAAACGGTCCAATCGAACCTCCGTCGAATGCAGTCGTTCGCCGAATCAGCCGAAAGTGTGCGTCTCGGGTTGGACGCCGGCCGAGGTGGCGCGAGCGCGCTGGGCCGCTTCCCACCCGACGAACAGGATCACGACGACCCACAGCACCGAAAAGACGCTGCCCACCGCGTAGATCACCCATTCGGGCAGATTGAGGAACATGGTGCGCTGATCCCGCGTGAAGGCGGACATCCCCCCAACGGCCAGGCGCCAGGTGACCACCGCCCCCACGATCGCGAACACCAGGTTCATGACGGCATCGAGCGCGTGGTTCACGCGTGACGGCAGCGTTCGGGTGAAGAAGTCAACCATCACGTTCCCGCCGTGCAGATGGCAATAGGGGAGGAAGCTGAATACCAGGACCCCAGTGAGCTGATCGACAATCTCGCTGTCGCCCAGTATCGGGCTGCCGAATTGCGCGCCGATCACGGACGTCATAATGACCATCATCACTGCGACCAGCGCCATGCCGCCCACCATCGCGACGCTGCGGCAGACCCAGTCGAGTCGGCGACGGCTGCGGTCCATCCTCGACTCGACCGGGCTTTGGGCCACGGCCGAAGGTACTTCGCCCACGTCTTCCCCGAGATGCCGCTACTTGCGGCCGTACCTGGCGGAAATGGCCAGGAAGTCGTCGAACATCTTCTGCCCGGGCAATCCGCGCTTTTCGGCATCGGCGATCCACTGCTTGTAGACCGGCGCCATTGCTGCGCGCCACTTCGCCGCCTCCTCCGGCGAAAGCGAATAGATCGTGTTGCCCGCGTCGGTGATCGCCTTCTTCGCGGGAACCGTCAATTCGTCGATCTTCCTGGCGACGGAGACCGAATACGCGATGCCGATGTTATCGTCGATCACCTTCTTGAGGTCGGCGGGAAGCCTGTCGTACGACGCCTGACTCATCAGTGTCATGATCGGGTTCTGGTAGAGCGGCGTATCCATGCTGAACTTCGTGACTTCCTGCAGCTTGTATGGCGCCATGATCGCCCAGTTGATCGTCATACCGTCGAGTTGGCCACGCTGCAGCGATTCGTAGACTTCCGGCAATGCCACACCGACCGGGGTTCCCCCGAGGGTCTTGATCGCTTCGCCCACGTAACGCCCGGGCACTCGAATCCGCATCCCGGACAGGTCAGCCATCGAACGGATCGCCTTCGTCCTCGTATGCAGAACTGCAGCGTCGGTCGTGTGCAGATGAATAATCTTGAGGCCCTTGAACTCGTTGTTGAGCAGCCACTTCTGGCTCCATTCGAGCACCGCAGGTGTCTGGCCCGCCGAGGTGCCGACATTGACGAAGGGCAGTTCGGTGGCCTGCAAGAGCGGGAAGCGGTTCGGCGTCGCACCCGGAATCGTGATCACGATATCGACGACACCGTCCTCCACCTGCTGGATCAAGTCACTGACCTTTCCGCCGAGTTGCATGCTCGGGTAAAACTCGAGCTTGAGCCGACCGTTGGAGTCCTTCGCGATCTTGTCGATCAGCGGCAGCATGTGGTGCACCGCCTCGGGTGCCTGTGGACCCGAAAACGAATGCACCTTCAGGATAATCGGCTGCTGCGCGACGGCGCTTGCGGACATCGCCATGGTGAACGCAGCGGCGAACACATGGTTTCCGAGAAGTCTCCAGTTCATGAACGTTCCCTCCCTCACAGCGAAAAATGGTTGAGATTCCTGCGCCTGGCCTCTTCGATCGCCTCTTCATACCCTGCGTCGGCGTAACGCATCACGCCGAGTGAAGTATCGTTGTCCAGCGTAAGCTGCAGCCGCTGCGCAGCCTGGACAGTGCCGTCGGCGATCAGTGTTACGCCTGCGCTCGTCATATAGCCACTGTAGCCACCGCCGCCCGAGTGAATGGCCACGAGATCGGCCTGCGAGGAGCACGTGATCATCGCGTTGAGCAAGGGCCAGTCGGCGATCGCATCGGAACCATCACGCATGTTCTCGGTCATGATGTTCGGGTGCGCCATCGCGCCTGCGTCCAGATGGTCGCGCGTGAATGCCACAGGGCCAGACAGCGCGCCCTCGGCAACCATGCGGTTCACTGCCAGTGCGAGCTCGGTGCGATCGCCATGCCCCATCCACGCGATGCGTGCCGGGAGCCCCTCGAAGCTGATGTGTTCGCGGGCCAACCGGATCCAGTTCGCGATGACCCGGTTGTCTGCAAAGCGGTCGAGCAGGAAATTGTCTATCACGGCGATGTCGGCCGGATCGTTCGAGAGCGCGATCCAACGGAACGGGCCGATCGCGCGGCAGAACATCGGCCGCAGGAATGCCTCGGTGAATATCGGGATGTCGAAGGCGTCGGCAACGCCGCCATTCTTCGCCTGGGTCCGGATGAGGTTTCCGTTGTCGAAAACCACCGAACCGGCCTTCTGGAAAGCGAGCATCGCGCGGACGTGGGCGACGATCGATGCGGTGCTCTGCGCCATGAGGCGCTCGGGATCGCTCGCACGCATGGCGCGCACCTGCTCGAGCGAGTACCCGCGCGGGATGTAGCCATAGAGAAGATCGTGCGCGGAGGTCTGGTCGGTCACCACATCGGGCACGATGCCACGGGCAACGAGCTCGGGATAGACGTCGGCCGCGTTCGCACATAGGCCGACCGAGAGCGGACGGCGGGCGACCTGCGCCTCGTGGAGCATGGCGAGCGCGCTGTCCAGGTCCGGTGCGCGGACCTCCAGGTAGCGGCTCTCGATCCGGCGCGCGATTCGCGCCGGATCGACCTCGACACAGAGGATCGTCGCCCCCGCCATGCGCGCCGCGAGTGGCTGCGCGCCGCCCATCCCGCCGAGGCCCGCAGTCAGCAGGAATCGACCGGCGAGACTGCCTCCGAAGTGACGCTCCGCGATGCACGCGAAGATCTCGTAGGTGCCCTGTATCACGCCTTGCGATCCGATGTATTGCCAGTCTCCCGCGGTCAATCCTCCCCAGCAGATCAATCCCTTGCGCTCGAGTTCGTAGAAATTCTCGGCCTTCGCCCACTGGCCCACCATGTTGCAGTTGGCCATGACGACGATCGGAGCAGTCGGGTGCGTGCGCAGCAGCCCGATCGGCTTGCCCGATTGCACGACCAGCGTCTCGCTCTCGTCCATTGTCTTGAGCGCCTCGACGATGCGGTCATGCGATGCCCAGTTGCGGGCCGCCTTGGCCAGCGCCGCGTACACGATCAGGTCCGACGGGTTCTCGCCGACAGCTATGACGTTCTCGAGCAGCCGAAGCAACCCTTCCTGGCGCCAGCCCCTGCAGCGAAGGGTCCTGCCCCCTGTGACCGAGAAGACTCGTCCGGTCATGTCCGCTCCTCCTGGCGACGCAGCGCGTAGGTGGAAATGTCGATACCGAGCGCGCGCTCGACCGGCGGATACACGCTTGGATCCGTCACGCTCGAGGACATCGGCAACCGATCCCTGGCGATGCGAAGCACTCGCAGCCGCATCCCCTCGCGAATGTCGCCCGAGCTCACGGGCACGCCGGCGTCGTCCAGTGTTGCGATCACGTCCGGATATGTGGCAAGTCGCCCACCATCGGCGCCCACAACCGCCATGAACTCGTTCATCACGTGCAAGACCATGGACGCCGCGCCGGCACCGATCGTGATCGTGCCGATGTCGAAGGCCTCCGGCGTGTAGACGACCGACTTGTCCGCCACGACTCCCTCGCCCAGGATGGTGCCTCCGGTCCTGGCGCAGATCGCGTCGACGACTGCGCTTCCCCCATGCGGCTCTGCCGCGAGGATTGCCTCGCCGAGATCGAGCGCCATCGAGATTCCGCCCAGCGCAGCGTGTTTGCGCACGTACGACGCGCGGACCGGGTTTCGGCAAGACGCGATGAAGCCTCCCGCCATGTCGGCTGCCTTGCGCAGGATCGGCGAGATCTTGCCGGTAGCCCCACGCACGCACAACTCGATGTACGAATTCGCGGCACGCTTGCCCCCGACCGCTGTCTGTATCATCGGCTCCGGGCTGTTGGCGAGGCCGATCGAGCCCATGTCACCAGTTGGATGGGCGCGAATGTCGCCGACTGCGTCGACCACTTTCAGGCCCAAGATCGCCGAAGGCAGCCAGCCGTTCATCGTACTCGACTTTCCGTTCTGGCCGATGATCAGGCCGTATATGGGCTCGCCCAGTTCCCTCTGGAGAAGCTCGACGGACTTGACGTAGTCGACACCGAGCATCTGCCAGTCGGTCGTGCCCCCGGGCGCGCCGATCGCTGCCGCGGTTGCGATCCACGCGTCGTCCGGCACTTCGTCGATGCCGACAATGCAGGGTTCCCCGGCGTTCACGGCAGCGGTGCCAAGCATACGACCGTGATCGGCCCACCCACCCCCACCAGCGGCAAACACGGCGCCGCCGCGGATGGCTGCCTCGACATCCCGTGCAGTAAGAATGCGTCCCACGTTCGGTTGTCCTCTCAACTGATGTTCAGCTTGCCATCCCTGACGGACGACACGATCGCTGCGACCTGCTCGATGGCAGATCGCGGTGGAAGCGCGCGAGTCCAGTCCTCCCGGTCCTGCGCGCGTCGAGTCGCGTCGTAACCATGCTTCGCGATCGTTCCGCCCAGCTTCATCGGTTCGGAGCGATCGGTTCGCATGCCCGGAACCACCACGATGTCGCGATCGGCGCGCATGCGGGTCGCAATTGCCCACTGCACCGCGGGCTCGTCCCAGGGATCGATGTCCTCGTCGACAACCGTCACGTGCTTGATCAGGTTGACCGCGCTCAGCGTCGCGAGGATCGCCTTGCCCGCGTCGCCCGGTCGGTGCTCGTGCGTCAGCGCCACGGTCGCCGACAGTCGGCCACAGCCGTTGCTGGACACGGCGACGTTTCCGGTGGCCGGGATGATGGCCTTCAGGTGCGACTGCAGCCCCGCAGCGATCGAGACCCCCCCGAGCAGGACGTGCTCCTGGTGAAAGCCGGGCTCGATCACCTGAAGCATCGCATCGCGCCGACGGGTGATCGCGCGCACGGTTACGACGTAGCCGGCACCATACCGCTCGTACATGCCGTGATATTCGCTGACCGGCCCCTCCTCGATCGTCTCGTTGACATCGATTTCGCCCTCGATGACGATCTCGGCGGTCGCCGGCACGATCAGTTGGCTGGTTCGGCACCGAACCGACGCCACAGGCTCGCCAAGCAGCGCGCCGGCCACCGCCATCTCGTCGTCGCCGAGCTTCAGGTATAGCGCGGCAGCAAGCAGGACAGCCGGGTGGTTGCCGAGCGTGATGGCAATCGGCAGGCGTTCGCCGCGTGCTCCCGCTGCTCGCGCCATCACCGCCAGGTGGTGGTTCGGGGCAATGCCGACGAGGGCGCGGTTGCCGCCGAGCGGCTTGACACGGGCGTAGGAGAGATTGCGATGACCGGTTGCACTGTCCGCCGCGACGATGCAGCCGGCGGTGATGTAGGGACCGGTCTCGTGCTCGAAGAAGCGCGGGATGGGGAGTTGCCCGAGATCGGGCTGCATCTCGACGTCCTGCACCGGCCCTCGCTCGACAAGCGTCGGCGCAATGGGCGCCGAGATCGCCTGCACGACCCTGGCCGTCAGCCCGGCGCGGCCGACGCCGAGCCCGAATGCGATCCGGTCGACGGTGCCCAGCAGGTTGCCTACCACCGGAATCCCGCTCGCGCCAGTTCCCGTGAAGACCAGCGCCGGGCCCGTGTCGAGCGCCGAGAGGCAGGCCGAGATTCCGAACCCTGCGGGGTCGATCGTCCGATGAACGGTCGCCACTTCGCCACGCTCCCGCAATGCGGCAAGAAACGATCGGAACGAGTTGCGCTCCGCGGGTTCGGCAGATTTCGGCGAATCGGAACTCATCGCTCACCCGTTACGCTTGCATCCAACGCAGCCAGATCGATCCTGAGAACCGTCTCGAACATCAACTCTGTCCCGATGGCCAACTGCGCCGGCTCACTCCATTCCTGCGGGCAGTGGCTACGCCCACCGCGGCACGGCACGAAGATCATCGCGCTCGGTGCCACCCGTGATACGAACGCTGCGTCGTGGCCCGCACCGGACGCCATGGACATCGCCGAACACCCCACCGACGCCACGCTTTCGACCAGCAGCCGCTGGAGCATCGGATCACATTCGGCCGGGTCGTTGTCAGACAAAACCTTGAAGTCCGCCAGTTCGGTCGCGGTCATCGTCGCGACGGCCACCGCTCTCTCGCGCAAGTCGTCCACGAAACGCCTCATCAGAGGCGCGCTCTCGCAACGCGCGTCAATCACCAGACGGGCCTCGCCCGGAACCACGTTCGCCGCGTTTGGCTTCACGTCGATCACACCCGCGGTCGCCACGAAATAGCCTTCTCCGCGTGCGTCCAGGGTGCGCGCCAGATCGCGGACTGCCAGAACGACCTCGGCCGCGGCAATTGCCGCATCATGGCGCCCGCGCATCGGCGCCGTACCGGCGTGCGCCGCCTCTCCGACGAAACGGAGCTCGAGGCGGGTGATCCCCACAATCGCGGTGACGATTCCGACGTCGAGGCCGCGCGCCTCCAGGACCGGCCCCTGCTCGATGTGCAGTTCGAGGAACGCGCGGATGTCGCGCCGACGCGCGGACTCGATGCGACCGGGTGAACCACCCATACGCTCGATGGCCGAACTCAGTGTCTCGCCACCTGGCCCCTTCTGCTCGAGCTGGCCTTCCTCGAGTGCGCCGGCCATCGCACGGCTACCGATGCAGGATAGTCCGAACTCGCTAGGCTCTTCGGCGAGAAAGTCGACCACCTCGAGCGCGTGTTCGAGGGCAACACCGACGTCTTCGAGCGTTCTCGCAACCTCGAGCCCCGCCAGGATGCCGGCCATGCCATCGAACCTCCCGCCACCCGGCACGCTGTCGGAATGAGAGCCGAGCATGATGGTCGGGGCATCAGGGCTGCGCCCGGTCCTTCTGCCGATGAGATTCCCGCCGGCATCGATCCGTACGTCCAGGCCTGCGTCGCGAAACCGCGCCGCCAGCCACCTGCGCCCTTCGACGAACTTCGCCGAAAACGACCGGCGCGTATAGGGCTGCTCCGTCTCGGTGATCCCACCAAGCGTCATGAGGTCGCCCCACAACCGCGCGCCGTTGATCCGGCCCTTGGCGAGATACGAGACCATTCAAGGAGCCTCAGGCCAAGAGCGCCGGGCGAACGAATGCGCCTCGACCGGGGGTAGCAAGCACCGAAGTACCGTCGAATGCAAGCACGCCACGCAGGAAAGTGGCGACGGGTCGATGCGACAGCTCGATGCCGTCGTAAGGGCTCCAGTGGACCCGATTGTGCCCGCTCGCTGCCGAATCGTAGCGCCCCGGACGGTGGCCAAGCACCGTGATGTCGGCGTCGCGCCCCACTTCGAGCGCACCCTTCCGGTGGCCGATTCTGAACAGCCTCGCCGGATTTGCCGCGAGCAGCCTGGCTGCCCAATGCAATGGCAGGCCGCGATCGAGCAGGCCTTTGACCAGCAACGGGACAAGCACCTCCAGGCCAGGAACGCCCGACGCATTCTTCAGCATGTTCGCATCGGTTTTCCGATCCTCGGACCAGCTCACATGGTCGGTCGAGACGACGGTGACGTTGCCCGCCGCCAGATGTCGCCAAAGCGCCTCGCGCTCGGCGCGACCCCGCACCGGCGGATTGATCTTCGCCTTGCCGCCGAGGCGTGCGACATCGTCTTCCTCGCATAGCGTGAGATAGTGAATACACGCTTCTATCGTGGCATCGACCCCCTGCTGGCGGTACGCCGACGCCATCGCGTAGCCGCGCCCGAGCGAGCAGTGCACGACGTGCGCGGAACAACCCGTGTCGGCGGCCAGTTCGTAGACCTCGGCGATCGCGAGTGTTTCGGTGATCGGTGGCCGCGACATCGCGTGCGCCCGGTAGTCGGTCACGCCGGATGCCTCGGTCCTGCGGATGTAGGCACGCGTGCACTCGTCGTTCTCGTTGTGAACCCCGGCAGCCAGCCCGAAGGGAGCGATCGCGGTGAAGGCGTCGTGCAGTACAGGGGTAGGGATTCGCGGGAAGCGCGTGGGATGCGTTTCGAAAGTGGAGAACTTGAACGCCGCTGCTCCCGCTTCAACCATCGCGGGGATATGCGTTGCCCCGTCCTCCGGACGAATGGTGCCGAACAATGCATAGTCGACGCGCGCGCCTTTCCCGGCTTCAGCCGCTTTCTGGGAAAGCCTCTGGCCCGTGCATATCAGGTTTCCGTCGTCGTATGGCATGTCGACGATCGTCGTGACGCCACCGGCCGCTGCGGCGCGCGTGGACCACTCGAACCCCTCCTGCCCACGCTGCGAACAGGAATGAACCTGCGAATCGATGGCGCCAGGCATGACAAGTGCCGTGCCGAAATCGAGGCGTTCGCGCGCAGCCGGCCCTTCACCCTGCCCCACACGTTCTATGACGCCATCCCGCACGGCCACAAATCCGCGCTCCAGCGTGCAATCGCTGCGCACGATCCGGCCGGTAACGACAAGGTCGAAGTCGCTCATTGGTCAGCCCACCATTTCGTGTCGAACGAATACCGGCGAATCCGGCTCGCCATGCCAGCCCGACTTACCGAGCATGCTGGCGCTAGGGTCGGATGCAGTCTAGTCGGCCGGTAAGCAGCGTGCCATTCCAGAATCGAATCGATCCATAACCTCTGTTCAATCGATTGCTTGAACACTCGGCATCGCAGCGTCATGGATGACGAGAGACTTGGCTCTGCGGCGCCAGAATTCGCCGCATGGATCCGCCTGGGTTACCCCAAGCCGACGAGCCACGCGACAACAGCTGTGCGCCGGCCTCAACAGGTATCCGCTTGATCGTGGCGCGCAACGTGGCGGCCAGTTGCTCATCCTGCGTCAGTGGCGCGCGCACCGCTCGTAGGCCTTTGCTTCTCCATCAGACACTCGCCGTGGGGCCGGCGCACCCCGCGGGGTCTGGCATCACTCCCTGCTGGCGCTTGCCGACGGCGATTTCGCGGTAATCGAGCGGCGCGGCACGGAAACCGACTGCGAAGTGGCGCAGCTGCGGCCGTTGCTCGTCGATTGACGTATGATCGGAGCCGCCAGGGCGCCGGTCGGGGCGGCTCGCCGCCTCGGCCATCGCCCGCCGCGTTGCAGCAACTCCCACGCACACTTTCCGGAGACTCCGAATGAGCGACTACGCAGCCGATATCAGGAAGTACACCGCCAATGTCGACGAAGCCGCGGTCAAGACGATCGTGAACTACTGCGGCATCGCGCTTCGCAACGTCGACTCGTCGCTCGTCGCGACCTCCGATCCGCAGGAACTGGCCGCCGTGCGCGACGGCTTCGCCGCAAAGAAGCTCGGACTCGACGCCGCTGCGGCCGACGCCGGCATCAAGACGGTGGTCGAAAAAATGAAGGGCGAGCGGCGCAAGAGCCGCGTGACGTTTTACTACCTGCTCGCCGAGGCCACCGGCACGCTGGGCAAGCTCGGCTGAGCGGGACATGGCCGATCTCTCCGCTTTCCCGATCACGAAGAAGTGGCCCGCGAAGCATCCGGACCGCATCCAGCTCTATTCGTGGCCCACGCCGAACGGCGTGAAGGCCTCGATCATGCTCGAGGAGACCGGCCTGCCCTACGAAGCCCACGCCGTGAGCTTCCAGGCGAACGAGCAGATGTCGCCTGAATTCCTGTCGCTGAACCCGAACAACAAGATTCCGGCCATCATCGATCCCGATGGTCCCGGCGGCAAGCCGCTGGGGCTGTTCGAATCGGGGGCGATCCTGATCTACCTGTCGGACAAGCGCGCGCGCGAAGGCCGCGTATCGTTCATGCCGGCCGACCCCGCCGAGCGCTACGAGACGCTGCAGTGGCTGATGTTCCAGATGGGCGGCATCGGACCGATGTTCGGCCAGCTCGGCTTCTTCACGAAGTTCGCCGGCAAGGAGTTCGAGGACAAGCGCCCGCGTGACCGCTACGCCGCCGAGTCGAGGCGCCTGCTCGGGGTGCTGGAGAAGCGCCTCGCCGGCCGCAAGTGGGTCATGGGCGACACCTACACGATCGCCGACATCGCGATCTTCCCGTGGGTGCGCAACCTCGTCGGCTTCTACGAGGCCGGCGACCTGGTCGGCTTCGGCGACTTCCGCGAAGTGGCGCGCGCGCTCGCGGCGTTCGTCGAGCGCCCCGCAGTGGCACGAGGGCTGAAGATCCCGTCCTGACGGCCAGGCCGGTCGAAACCGGTGGCGACTCGATCAGTTCGGCCAGCCCGCGCGGCGTCGGAAATCGAGCGGCGCAGGGCTCCCGCATCGGCGGGCGCCTGCGCGCGGCCGCAGCGGGAAACCGAGGTCGCGGATCGACACGCGATCGCTACTTGACCAGCGTGACCGGCACCGGAGCGAGCTGGACGATCTTCGCCGCGACCGAGCCGAGCACCAGCCCGGCCACGGCACCCAGGCCGCGCGTGCCCATGACGATCGCGGCGCACTGCCTCTCGCGCGCGAGCTCGAGGATCGTCTCGGCCGGAGCGCCGCTGCGCAGGCAGCGCTCGTGCGCGACACCGGCGCGCTCGAGCAGCGTCACCGCAGGCTGCACCGCTTCGTCGGCGGCTTCGATTTGCCGCAGCATGTCGCTGCGCTTTTCCGCGCGCGAAAGCGATCGCGGCAGCTCGGGCTGCACGTTCAGCAGCAGCACCCGGGCCTGCAGGCCGCCTTCGGCCAGCCTGATCGCGTGCCTGACCGCGCGCAGCCCCGGCTTGGAGCCATCGACCGGTACGAGGAGTTCGACCATCGGCTTCCCCCAGCGGGAGGGCCGGCGCGTCGGTCGCGGCAGCGGGCTGCCGGCGGCGGCCGAGCGTCGGCGGGATAGAATCGGCCGAGGTTAGCATGGCGTGAAGCCGCGCAGCCGCGCGGAACGGACACTCGGAGGGAAGCGGACATGCCCGGACTCGACCAGAAGCAGATCGAACACCTCGAGGCGATGATGAACGAGAGGTGGACCCGGGAGTTCCGCGAGATCCGCTCGCTGTTCTCCGGCCAGGACGAAGAGCGGCAGGAGGTTACGCTCGGCGCAAGCGTCGACGAAGCTTCCGACGAAGCGCTGCTCGCCAGGCTCGCGACGGTGGACGATCCGCTCATTCGCCAGAACCTTCAGGACGTGCGCGACATCATCGGCGCGCGCCAGCGCATCGCCGCCGGCAATTACGGCGAGTGCATCGACTGCGGCGCCGACATCGCCTACGAGCGGCTGCTCGCCTACCCGACCGCCAAGCGCTGCATCGACTGCCAGCGCGAGCACGAGAAGCGCAAGGCCGGTCGCTGACGGTTGGAACAAGGAGGCAAGTTCATCATGCAACTCACCGACATCCTTGCCCAGATGGGCGGCCTGCAGTCGATGGCGCGCGAACTGGGCGTCAGCGAGTCGCAGGCGGCCAGCGGCACCGAAGCGCTACTGCCGGCGATTCTCGGCGGATTCAAGAGGCAGGCGCAGGCGCAGCCGTCGGGCCTCGAGGGCCTGGGCGGCCTGCTGGGGCAACTCGGCGGCGGCGGGCTGCTCGACGAAGTACTCGCGTCCGAGCCGACGAACCTCGACCGCGGCAACGACGTGCTCGGGCAGATCTTCGGCTCCAGGGAGGTGAGCCGCGCGGTCGCGCAGAACGCATCCACGCAAACCGGGCTGGACACCTCGCTGCTGAAGAAGATGCTGCCGATGCTCGCGATGGTGGTCGCCGGGCTGATGGCGAGGCAACAGGGCGCGAGCGTCGCGGCACAGCCGTCCCGGCAGCCGGGCGGCGGCCCGGGCGGCCTCGCGTCGATCCTCGACCTGAACGGCGACGGCAACCCGCTCGACGACATCCTGCAGATGGTGGGCAAGGCGATGCGTTGAGCGCAATCAGTCGAGCACCGCGCGCAGCAGCACGCCGAGCAGCAGCGACACCAGCAGCACGAAGCCGATCGCCAGCACGACGGTGAGCGACAGCAGCCGGGTCTTCACGATCGCGAGCAGGTTGCTCAGTTCACCCTGGCGGGAAACTGCTTCGCGATGCCATCGGACAGCGCGTCGGCGATCGCGTCCATATGATGCTGCATCCCGGTCCAGGCCGCGACCTGTTCCGTCCCGGGCGCGTTGGACATCGTCGGATCGACCTGCTTGCGGTGGTCGGCGCCGTACTTGAGCGCGGCCGCGCGATCGGCGATAATCGGCTCTCGCATCACGAAGGGGATTCCCCTGCCAACCTGCCTCCCCGGGCAAGGTGGCTCGCGAAAGCGGATGCGGCCACGACAACGGCAACCAAACGGGTGACGTCATGACGCTCTCCACGCAGGGCACAGCAGCTTCTCGAACCCCTACCACGCCGGTCGTGGAGCACGACTCCTGATCGATTCGCCGCCGGGCGCCTGTCCGGCTGCAACGCCTGACCCACGTCACGGGTCCGGGGGATTTGATCCGGCTTGCGGTCCCGGGCGCTTCGCCGAATCCGCTAAAGAGGAGCGGCAGTCATGCCAAAGAAGACCCGCGCGGCCGAAGCGCCGCGCGTCGCGCGCCCGCTGCGCGCACTCGGCCTGTACGGGCTGGACCACCTCGACGCGATCGTGCTCGCGGCGCTGGCCTCGGAAGCGCCGATGCTGCTGATCGGTCCGCACGGCAGCGCGAAGTCGGCGCTGCTCAACCGCGCAGCCGCCGCGCTGAAGCTCGATCACCGGCACTACAACGCGAGCCTGGTGTCGTTCGACGACCTGCTCGGCTTCCCCGTGCCCAACGAAGCGCGCGACGGCCTGCAGTACCTGCGCACGCCCGCCACGCTGTGGGGCGCGCAGTCGGTGTTCCTCGACGAGATCTCGCGCTGCCGTCCCGAAGTGCAGAACAAGCTGTTCTCGATCGTGCACGAGCGGCGCGCGATGGGCGTGGCGCTCGAATCGCTGCGCTACCGCTGGGCCGCGATGAACCCGCCGGCCGCATTCGACGACGCGGGCGATCCCGACGACGCGTATCTGGGCTCGCAGCCGCTCGATCCGGCGCTCGCCGACCGCTTCGCGTTCGTGGTGGCGCTGCCGTCGCTCGCGGAACTCGAGCCCGCCGAACGCAGGCTGCTGATCGCGCACGGCGACGACGCGCCGGCGGGCGGCGACGCATCGCCTGCTGGCGACGACGGCCTGCCCGCGCTGGTCGCCGCCACGCGCGAGCGCGTTGCGCTGTCGGTCGAGTGGTTCGACGCCTGGGTCACCGGTTACGTCGACGCGCTGGTCGCGCCGCTCACCGAAGCGAAGCTCGCGATCTCGGGGCGCCGCGCCGCGATACTGCGCCGGTCGACGCACTTCGTTCACGCGGCACGCGAGGTGCTCGCGGCCGCTGGCCGCGACGCCGCCGACATCGCGGACTCCGCGCTCGAGGCGCTGCGCTGGGGCCTGCCCCAGCGCGCGCAGGGGCGCGCGCCCGCCGAGTCGGCGCTGCTCGCGCTGCACCGCCACGCGGTCGAACTGGCCGGGGAGCCGCTCGACTCGCCGCTCGCGCAGCTGCGCGGCGAGCCCGACCCGCTGCGTCGCGTGGCGCTCGCACTCGCATTGCCCGAGGGCGCGCTGTCGCGCACCGCGTTCTCGGCGCTGGTGGCCGACGCGTTCGCCGCGCAGGACCTTCCCGGCCGCTACCTGCTCGCGCGCCACCTGTTGCCGCGCCTGGCCGAGCGCGACGCGGTCAACGCGCCGACGCTCGAGATGCTGGCCGCGCCGCTGGGCCGCATTCTCGACTTCGAGCGCGACCCGGCGCACCGCCTGCAGCTCACGCACGCCGAGCTCACGCGCTTCAACGCAATGCTCGCGGCGATCGTGAAGCTCGACCCGGCCGACGAGCGCCAGGCCTCGCTCGGCAACCTGCTCTACACGCTGTTCGCGGTGGAGAACGCGGCGTTCGACGCAGCCGCGGTGATCGCGCGCGACGCGAAGCTTGCACGGCTGTTCGCGCCGCCGGCCAGGCTCGCGCGAGAGCCGCGCGCGGTGCCGCCCCGCAGGCGCCGGCCCGCCGCGGCACCGGCGAAGCTCGCGGCATGAACGCGCGGGATTCCGCGGCACGCTGCACGGCAGCGCTGCACAACATGTCGGTGCCGCCGCGCAGCGTGATCGACCTGCGGCCGCTGCACACGGCCGGCGACTCGCGCTCGCGCACGCCGCGCCCCCGCAACGGCCAGCGCGCCGCCCGCGCCTCGGGCCCGAGCGGCGTGCTGTTCGCGCGCGTGCACCTCGTCGGCTTGCTGCACGACGGATGCGCGCACCGGCCCTGCGGCCGCGACATCGCGCGAGGCATCGGCTCGAGCGTGCCGATCGACCTGCTCGACGCGGTCGCGCTGTTGCGCGCGGGCTGCGCGGCGCCCGAGGCGCTCGACGCTGCGCGCCGCTCCTGCGAGGCCTTGTCGACGGCCGCACTGCACGACGAATTCCTCGATCACATCGAGGCGCTCGGGCCGATGGACTTGCCGCTGCTGCTGCTCGCACGTCCGGCGAAGTCGCGCGCACGCGCCGCAGCGTGCCGCCTCGAGCCGCTCGCCGCGCTGCGGCTGCTCGCGGGCACCGCGGGCGGCCTGTTCGTGCGTTCGCGCGCGCCGAGCGCCGGGCTGTTCCTCGGCGGCGCGCCCGGCAGCTGGGTCGACTCGACCGACTTCGACTACTACCTGCCGCTCGGCGCCCCGGCATCCGCCAGCGACGACACCGGAGATCCGGCATGACCGCCGTCGACGACACCGACACCGCCGTTGCGCGCGAGCGCATCGTGCGCCAGTTGCGCGACCGCATCTACGCCTGCGTGCCGGTCACCCACCAGGCGTTCGGCAAGCTGCTCTCGCTGCTGTCGATCGAGGCGTCGGCGCAGGTGCCCACCGCCTGCGTGAGCACGGGCACGCGCTCGCGGCTTCTGGTGAACCCGGCGTTCGTCGCGCGCCATTGCCGCACCGACGAGCACCTGGCCATGCTGGTGCTGCACGAGCTCTACCACGTGCTGCTCGGCCACACGCGGCTCTACCCGCGCGTGACGCCGGCGCAGAACTGGGCCTTCGACTGCCTGATCAACGCGCAGCTGTGCCGGCTGTTCCCCGAGCCGCGCCACACCGGCTTCTTCGCGCAGTTCGTCGACGGCGTCGAAGGTCCGGCGCGACTGCTCGCCCCGCCCGCCGGCTGGCGGCCGAAGCGCGCCGGCGGCAGCCGCCCGCCCACCGGCGCGTGCGATGCGCTGTCGCACACGCACTGGCGGCTCTACAGCGACGAATCGGTGACCACCGAGGAGTTGTACCGCCTGCTCGCACGCACCGGCACCGGGCTGGCGGTCGAAGGCACGCCGCTGCTCGGCAATCACGACGGACCCGATGCGTCGTTGCACCCCGAGGCGCTGCGCGAAGTGCGCGACATCGTCGCGCGCTGGCCGATGCTCGCGCGTCGCAGCGGCCGCGACCAGGGCGCCGAGCTGCGCGAGGAGCACCTGCCGCCGGGCGTGCGCCGCGCGCGGACGGTGCGCGTGCTGCGCCAGGCGATCGCGCGCGCCGCCGGCCGCGCGGGCCACGGTCTCGCGCAGCGCATCCACGCGAGTGCCACGCCGACGCTCGCGCCGTTCGACGCCGGCCACGACCGCCGCGCCGCGCTCCAGCGCCTGCTCGGCGCCGAGCCGCTGCTCGTGGCCGGCGAATCGATCGCACGCCAGCGCAGTCCGGTCGAGCGCGTGCGCGTCTACCTCGACGTCTCGGGCTCGATGGACCAGGTGCTGCCCGCGCTCTATGCGGCGCTGGTGAGCTGCGCCGACCTGGTCGAGCCGGTCGTCTGGGGGTTTTCGACCGCGATCGGCGCGCTCACGCACGCGCAGTTGCGCGCCGGCGTGCGGCTCGGCACCGGCGGCACCGACATCGACGCGGTCACCAGGCATCTGCTTGCATCCGGCGCGAAGCGCGCGCTGGTCGTCACCGACGGCTGGGTGGGCGCGGTGCCGCACGACCACCGTGCCGAGCTCGAGCGCCGCCGCGTGCGCCTGGTCGCGGCGATCACGCACGCGGGCAGCGGCCGCTTCGCCGAAGCGATCGGCGCGCCGGTGCTGCGCCTGCCGGCCTGAAGCGCGCGGGAATCGGCAACCGCATCGACATCCACAACGACACATCGACATCCACGAGGACACCGACGTGAGATCGACCATCGAGACACCCATCGCTCCCGGCGACACCGACCCGGCCTGGACCGAGTCCGCCGAGTTCGTGCTGCCCGGGCATCCCGACAAGCTCTGCGATGCCGCCGCCGACGCGATCGTCGAACACGTGATGCGCGGCGACGCGCTCGGCCAGTGCGGCGTGGAGATCGCCTGCGTGTTCGATCGCGTCTTCGTCACCGGACGCATCGCTGCGCACCGCTCGGTGCTCGATGCGCTCGACATCGCGGCGCTGGTGCGCCGCAGCTATGCCGAGGCCGGCTACGGCGAGGACGCCGCAGGCCACCTCTGGGGTCCGCACCCCGAGAGCCTGCGCATCGACACCGCGCTGTGCTTCGGCGAATTCGAGCCCGGCGAGCGCGAGCAGCGCCACCTCTGCGACGACCAGGCGATCTGCGTGGGCTATGCGAACACGATGGCCGCGACGCACCAGCTGCCGCCGGCGCACTGGCTCGCCAACCGGATCGGCCGCGAGCTGTTCCGGCTCAGGGCGCAGCGCGGCGCGGGACAGATCGGGCCCGACGGCAAGGTGCTCGCACAGGTGCGCACCGACGGGCGCAAGTGGCAGCCGCAGCGCGTGTCGATCTCGCTGAACCATCACGTGGGCTCGGACTGGCTGGCGCTGCGGCGCATCGCCGAGGAAGCGGTCGCGCGCGCCTGCGCCGGCAAGGAGATGCCCGAGATCGCGCTGAACGGCGCCGGCATGTTCGTCGCGGGCGGGCCCAACGGCGACAACGGCACGACCGGAAAGAAACTCGTAATCGATGCCTACGGACCGACGGTGCCGATCGGCGGCGGCGCCTGGTCGGGGAAGGACTTCAACAAGGTGGACCGCGCCGGGGGCGTGCTGGCGCGCAAACTGGCACTGCGCGCGGCGAAGCAGGCGCGGCGCGACGCACGCGTGGAGTTGCGCTACGAGCCGGGCGGCGCGCACCCGGCCGCCATTTCGGTGTGGCTCGACGGCCGGGCAGTGCGCGCCGAAGAAGCCGGGCTGCCGAACGCGCAGGCGCTGCGCACCGCCATGGTTTCGCGCCGGCTGATCGGCGAGGTGCAGGGCGCGCTTGCCGATCGGGCCCGGTGGGGGCACTTCACAGCACCGCTTCGAGCCCCTTGCGTTCGATGAGATCGAGCAGCTTCGACGACGGTCCGCTCGGCTTCTTGTCGCCGATCTCCCATTTGCGAACCGTGGAGACGCTGGTGTTGAGCACTGCCGCCAGAACCGACTGACTCAGACGCAGGCTCTCGCGCAGCTCGCGGATCCTTGCTGCGTCGTATTCGGGCACCGGCGACAGGCACAGCGCGTCGTACGCCTGCATCTTGCGCTTGTCGATGAAACGCAGGCGATGCAGGTCGCTGGCGGTTTCATGAACAGCCTCGAGTATCCGGCTCTTCGGTTTTCGCTTGGTCACCACGGCATATCTCCTGCAAGGCCCCATCAGCGACCGCTTCATCGAGCTGCGTTGCGGTCCTGGCCAGCAGATCGGCAGCGAGTTCGCGCAGCGCTTCGAGCTCGTCGCTGCTCACGTCCGACCGCTCGTTCTTCCCGAATCCGAACAGGAAGAACCAGCGACAGGCCTTGTCGGTAGCCACGAGCGTCCTGGCCCCGCCCCGCTTGCCGCGCCCGGCCAGCTGGATCCGCTTCTTGACGAGACCGCCCCCGAGGTCGGCATCGATCAGGCCGCTGGCCATCTCTTGCAGCGCGCGACACAGCGCACGATCCGACAGGCCTGACTTTCGGGCCCATCGACCAAAGAAGCGGGTCTTGAAGACTCTCCTCATCGGGCCGAGCGATTATGCCACTTAGTGGTATAGATCGCAACTGGAGCGGTCCGCGTGCGGCCGACACCTGCATCGGGTTCGACACCGCCTTCGCAGGCGGTAGCGGCAGATGCTACTGGGCGCGCGCCCTCTGAACCATTGCACCAATGGACGAGCCGTTTGGCGATTCAGATCGCTTCTATGGGCCGTCTACGCGCCCTCGACGAGCGCCTTCTGGGACAACAAACGCGCCTGCATGCGCGCGACCGGCGATGCGTATCGGTACACAGTGCCGTTACGCGGGAATCTCGACGTACGCCACTTGACTCGACGGGGCCGGCACGGGCGAACCGTCCGCGAAAAGGCCAGATCGCGCTACGCCACCTGCGCAAGCGGAACCCGAATCTCCACCGACTCGAACGGCACCGACACGCTGCCATCTTCCGAACGCTCCACCAGACCCAGTTCCTCGAGGCGCGACACGTCCGTATGGACGTTCGAATAGTTGCGCTCCGCCGCCTTGGCGAGCGCGTAGACACTGCAGGGTCCGAGGCCTCGCAGAGTTGCGAGCAAGTCGAGCCGCGCAGGCGTCAACTCGGCGAACAGTGATCGTGCCGATTCGAAACCGAGCCGGAAGTCCGTCGAGCCGCCGCGACGCGCGGCCCTGACCTGCTGCGCCGCCGAGCGGAACACCGAGCCCCGGCGAGATACCTCGATGATCGCCTTCATGGTCACCCCCAACGCTCAACGTCGGAACGGAAATCGTCGAGCAACTGCTCGATCGACACGAAGGCGTACTCGCCCTCCTGCTCCCCGAAGTGCCGGTGATCACCCTTGCCGCGCTCGTTGTCGTATCGCACTCGACACTCACCCGACAAGCCGTAATACAGGCGATACTTGTATCGATGCGAGCATGGCGGCAAGGGTCGGGGAACCTCCCAGATCACGATCTCCACGATGGAGCCGTCGTCCCGGACTTCCTTAGCGTACGCGAGCAGGACGGCTGCCGTGTATTGCATGCTAGCAATATATAAGATGGATGTCCACGATGAGGCAATGCCGAGACTATGCGGCGCCATGCCTCGCCGTCTGTAGCGCCGATGGTCGAGGACATGCGGCGAATGATCAGCGCGTCTCGATCCGATGCAGGCTCGAAGTGTTCGCGCGGTTCAGGGCAACCGGCCAGGGCCGGTGCGCGCGATCAGTCCGCCCTGCTCAACGCCGCCTTCGGCACCCCTGTCAGGCGCCTGCAACCATGTCCTCACCGCTCCGGCGCGTTGGCGTTGCTTGCGCGAGCGCGAGAGGCGCAGTCAATAGGCGCCCGCGCACCACTGCTGCTCGCAAGGGATCCCGTCGCGATCCCCGTCCATCTTCGTGCCCGGGCAGTTCGCGAGGAAGTATTTGGCTTCGGCGCACGAGGTCATTTGTGAACAATGAGTTCGACCGTCGCACTGGAAGACGGGCGCGCTCGAACGGTCCTCCTGCGCCGCGAGCCGGGCAGCCGATGGCACATCAGATCCGCGGCCCACTCTCTGTGAATACTCCGAAAAGCCGAAAACGCCGATCGCAACCGCCAGCGCGACACCCACTACGCGACCGGAAAGGCTGCGCGTCCGGCTCGATGGCAGGGCCTCGCGCTCGCGCGATACGATTGACCGGGAACTGCCAGGACGACGGACCCTGGTAGCGCGCTTTTTGCCCTCCTTGTTCAATTCGACTTCGAACGAGAGCGTCTCATGCAGGCGCGGAGCCTTCCCGTCTCGCGGGAAGGCCGAAGCATGGACGAACACGTCGTCGCCGCCCAGGGTCGGAGTGATGAAACCGAAGCCGCGGTCGTCGTTCCACCTCGAGAGCTTGCCGTCGAAGCGCACTACGCCGCCCGCATTCTTTCTGACAGCATCGGTTCGACGGTACGGCATCGTTGCTCGAGCTGATGCGCGACGCGTTGTACGTCCTGCGGTGACAAAGACTGCGCACCACGTGCCTTCAGGAGTCCGGCCAATTCCTTGCCGTTGAAGACCCGCACATCGCCACGGCCGGTACGCTTCACATACCAGCCCGGCAGGGCAAGGACTGGAAGCACTCGAATCGGGGCACCGACTGCCTCGCCGAGCCATTTGGCCAGCCAGGTGGCCTGTCCTCGAGCCTGTTCCAGCGGCGCTTTGGTGGTCCAGCCCGGAAACCGCAGGATGCTTCCATCGAACTCGACGGTGGCGTCCGCCTTGCCCCGTCCGCCATTGGGCTTGGTGAAGCCCTTCGTCTCGATCGCAAAAACGCCCTCGCCGGAGACTACGACGTGATCGATGTTGAAGTCGTTCGCCGGAAAGTCGTGGAACAGGATCGCACCTTGCCGCATCAATTTGTCGAGCTCCTGAGCTGCAGCGAGCTCGGCATCGAGGCCGGCTCTGAGACGGTCCAGTCGCTCTCCGGCTTTCCAGAGCTTCCTCACCATGAACCCGATGAATGCCAGGACCCCAACTGCGAACAACGGCGCCAGATGCATGACTGCTCGAAGGTCGCCATGCAGGTGGCCCTGCCCCAGAAGGATGGCCAAGGTCAGGAGGGGTATGGTCACGAGCTGGAATACATCCCACTGCAGGTCGATGCTGGCGTCGTCGAGTTGCTTCCGCAACGTATGGCCTGGAGGACGCAACATATCCTCCGAGAGAGGCGTCCTTCGGCGCGCCCGAGCGCGGCGCCGTCGCAACACCAGCGCCGCAATCGCCAGAGCGGGGCCAAGGAAGCCGGCAGCGAGGACACCGAGAATAAGGGCGGTCTGCTGGACCATGTTTCCCATCGGCAAACCTGAATTCGTCTGAACGCGCGGTTCGATTATTCAGAAGATGTATCCAGGCTTCTGGATGGGCGGCCGAATGGCGCAATTCCAGCTGTGAGCGGCCCGGAAATTGTCGGACAGGGGCTACTGAGCAAGTGAGGCGCTGTCGGGCACAAACGGCGCGCCATGCGAGGCCGAACGCGCTCAGCCCGACCGCAAACGCACCGCCAGGCTCTGCGTCGCCCGCCCGATGAACCCCTGCACGTCGTAGAGCGCCGATTCGGCCAGGCCGCCGCCGTCGGGGCCGAGCGCGGTGCGCGCATCGAGGCAGATCCACTCGCCGACCGGACGCCGCAGCAGGTTGATGGTGAGATCGGAGTTCACGAAGCTGTGACGCCGATAGTCGAGCACGCCGCTGATGCCGTTGCCGGAATCGGCGGCCACCGGCACGCGCTGATAGGGGCTCGGCGTCTCGCCCTCTACCAGCGGATGACGCTGGCGAAACCAGATCGCGCACGGCCCCTTCCAGAACATGCCCTGCGCGGCGCGCGTCTCGACCAGATCGGCGTAGCAGAGCTGCGCGCCGGCGAACGGAAACGTGACCACCGGCGACTCTTCCGGCGTGCGCGGCGCCATCGGCAACGGATGACCGGGAAGGTCGGCCGGCAACTTCGCGGCCGACTCGCGCTGCACGAGCGCCGTGAAGCGCGCCACCTCCTTGCCGCCCGCAAGCAGGTGCGCGGAGAAGTGCCCGGCGTTGCGGCCGACGTAATCGGTCATCACTTCGACGACGACGTCGCCGATCGGCACGGGCCGCAACAGGTTGGCGGTGAGGCGCGCGACGTGGGTGAGGCCGTGCTCGTGCGCGGCCTGTTCGACGGCGCGGCAGACCAGCGCGATCGGGGGGCCGGCGTGCTGGTGGCCGGGATCCCGGGGGCCGCGGGTGAGTGCGCTGGCGCGGAAGCTGCGGGCGTCGAGCGCGGCGTACGCAGCCGAGGGGGCAGAGAGTTCTTGCGGGCGGGTCACGTTGATGGTCCGGGTGTCGTGCCGGGAATCGGTCGATCATAAGGCGGGCCGCGGGCGCATGCGAGCCGCCGGCGCCCGATCGGGCCGGCTGATCGGGCCGACTTGACGATAGCTGCCTAGGCAATTATATTGCCGCATGACTTCCGCGAAACCCTTCTACGACGCGGCCACCTACCCGGCGGGCGAGAGCGTCGGTTTCCTGGTGCGCCAGCTCAGGATGTCGTTCACGCACTGCATCGATCGCACGATGGCCGAATACGACCTCACCGATGCGCAGTGGGGGCCGCTGCTGCTGATCGCCCGCGGCCGGGCGCGCACTGCGGCCGCGCTTGCGCAGGCGCTCGACCTCGATGCCGGCGCGATGACGCGCACGCTCGACCGGCTGCAGGCCAAGGGCCTGATCCGCCGCACCCGCTCGCGCGAAGACCGGCGCGTCTGGGTGCTCGAACTCACGCCTGCCGGCGAGCAGGCGGCCGCACAGGTGCCGGCCGGGCTCGCGCACGCCAACAACGTCCACCTCGCAGGGTTCGACCGAAAGGAGTTCGAGCAGTTGCACGCCTACCTGGTGCGCATGATCGACAATGGCCGGCACGAGCGCGCTGCCGCAGACACCCCGAAGCGCCAATCATGACGCGCATGCGCGGATGCGCCGCAGCCGGGGCGCTCTTCGTGTTGGCCGGCTGTGCGAGCCACGCCGGCATCGAGCCGGCCGCCGCGCCGATCGACGTGCGCAGCCTGGGCGTGGCGCCCGCCGACACGACCCGGCTCGACTGGCCCGGCGAGCGCTGGTGGGAGCGTTTCGGCGACGCGCGGCTCGATGCGCTCGTCGAGCGCGCGCTCGCCGACAACCCCACGCTCGCGGTGTCGAAGGCCCGCCTCGAACGGGCGCGCAGCCTCGCGCAGGCGGTGGACGCCGCAGGCCAGCCGCAGGTGTCGGGCTCGCTCGCCTCCTCGCGCCAACGCTATTCGGAGCACGACCTCTTTCCGCCGCCGATCGCGGGCAGCGTGCTCACCAGCAACTCGGTGCGGCTCGACGCCGCGTGGGAACTCGATCTGTTCGGGCGCAACCGCGCGTTGCTCGACGCCGCGCTCGGCCAGGCGCGCGCCGCGCAGGCCGACCTGCAGGCGGCCCGCGTGCTGCTCTCGACCGAAGTGACGCGCACATGGTTCCAGCTCGCGCGGGTGGTGGCGCTGCGTGAGCTGGCCGCCGACACGCTGCGCCAGCGCACGCAGCTGCGCGAGCTGGTTGCGCAACGCGCGCGCGCGGGCCTCGACACCGAAGTGGAGCTGCGCCAGGCCGAGCGCGCGGTGGCCGAGGCGGCCGGGCAGGCCGAGGCGCTCGACGAGCAGGCCGCGCTCGCGCGCAATGCGCTGGCCGCGCTCACGCTGCAGCCGGCCGAGGCGCTCGCCGACCTGTCGCCCGCGATGCCGGCCACGGCGCGCGAGGCGTACTCCGGGCCGATCGGCGCCGACCTGCTCGGGCGGCGCGCCGACATCGTCGCCGCACGCTGGCGCATCGAGGCGGCGCTGCGCGATCGCGACGCGGCGGTCACGGAGTTCTATCCCGACGTGAACCTGGCCGCCTTCGTCGGTTTCTCGGGCCTGGGCTTCACGCACTGGCTCGAAGGCGGCAGCCGCGTCTGGGGCGTGGGCCCGGCGCTGCGCCTGCCGGTGTTCGATGCCGGGCGGCTGCGCGCGAACCTGCGCGGCAAGACCGCCGACCTCGATGCGGCGGTGGCCGGCTACAACGCCGCGGTGGCCGGCGCGGTGCGCGAAGTGGGCGACCAGCTGGCCTCGCTGCGCTCGCTCGAACGCCAGCGCGCGCAGCAGCAGGCCGCACGCGCCGCCGCGGAAGCCGCCGATGCACTCGCATTGCAGCGCTACCGCGCCGGACTGGCGAACTACCTCACCGTGCTGTCGGCGCAATCGGGCGTGCTCGCCGAGCGGCGCAACGGCATCGAACTGGCCGCGCGCGGCGTCGACCTCGACCTCGCGCTGGTGCGCGCGCTCGGCGGCGGCTACCGCGGCAACGACAGTGAACGCAGCGATCGATCGGAGACCCATCGTGAGTGACGAGACCGCCAGCACCGCGCCTGCCTCGCCCCGCAAGCGCGGACGCCGGCGCCGCATCGGCCTGGCGCTGGTCGCGCTGGTCGTGCTGCTCGCCGGCGCCGGCTACGGCGCCTGGTGGACGCTCGTCGGCCAGCACTACGTCGACACCGACAACGCCTACGTGCAGGGGCACCTGGTGCAGATCACGCCGCAGATCGCCGGCACGGTGCTCGCCATCAACGTGGAAGACACCGACCGCGTCGAGGCGGGCCAGCCGCTCGCGCTGCTCGACCCGGCCGACGCACGCGTGGCGCTCGCGCAGGCACAGGCGCAGCTCGCGCAGGCGGTGCGCGAAGCGGCTTCGCTCGACGCCGCCAACGCCACGCTGCGCGCCGGCATCGAGCAGCGCGAAGCCGACGAAGCGCGCGCGCGCATCGAGCTCGAACGCGCGCGCGAAGACCTGCAGCGGCGCCAGCACCTCGGCGCCAGCGGCGCGGTGAGCGGCGAGGAGCTCGGTCACGCGCGGCGCGCGATCGACGAGGCCGCCGCGGCGGCCAGCGCAGCGCGCGCGGCGGTCGTCGTCGCGCGCCGGCAGTTCGAGGCGAACCAGGCGCTCACCGGCAGCACGCCGGTGCGCGAGCATCCGAACGTGCTGCGCGCCGCCGCGGCGGTGCGTGAAGCCTGGCTCGCGCTCGAGCGCACCACGCTGCCTGCGCCGGTCTCGGGCTACGTGGCGCGCCGCAGCGTGCAGGTGGGCCAGCGCGTGCAGGCGGGCACGCCGCTGATGGCGGTGATTCCGCTCGACCAGGTGTGGGTGGAGGCGAACTTCAAGGAAGTGCAGTTGCGCGGCGTGCGCATCGGCCAGCCGGTGAAGCTCACCGCCGACCTCTACGGCGGCAAGGTCGAGTTCGACGGCCGCGTGACCGGGCTGGCCGCGGGCACCGGCGCGGCCTTCGCGCTGCTGCCGCCGCAAAACGCCACCGGCAACTGGATCAAGGTGGTGCAGCGCGTGCCGGTGCGCATCGCGCTCGACGCCGCGCAGTTGCGCGAGCACCCGCTGCGCGTCGGGCTGTCGATGCAGGTGAAGATCGACCTGCACGACCAGAGCGGCCCGCTGCTGGCCGAAGCGCCGCGCACGCAGCCGCCCGCGCTGGCGCAGGCCGATGCCGGCCCGGCGCCGGCAGGCGGCGCGGCCAGCGCAGCTCACGCAGCCGACGCGATGATCCGCGAAATCATCGAGGCCAATCTTGGCCGACGCGCCGCCTCCGGCCGCTGAAGCGCGCGCGGCCGGCGGCAACGGCACGCCACCGCCGCTCACCGGCGGTGCGCTGGTGCTGGGCACTTTCGCGCTGTCGCTCGCCACGTTCATGAACGTGCTCGACACCTCGATCGCCAACGTCTCCATTCCGGCGATCTCGGGCGACCTGGGCGTGAGTATCAGCCAGGGCACCTGGGTGATCACGAGTTTCGGCGTGGCCAACGCGATCTCGGTGCCGCTCAGCGGCTGGCTCACGCAGCGCGTGGGCACGGTGCGCCTGTTCGTGGCGAGCGTGCTGCTGTTCGTGCTCGCTTCCTGGCTGTGCGGCCTGGCGCCTTCGATCGAGTGGCTGGTCGCGTTTCGCGTGTTCCAGGGCGCCGTGGCCGGCCCGATGGTGCCGCTGTCGCAGACGCTGCTGCTCGCGAGCTACCCACGGCACCGCTCGGGTACCGCGCTGGCCATGTGGTCGATGACGACGCTGATCGCGCCGGTGGCCGGCCCGCTGCTGGGCGGCTGGATCACCGACAACATCTCGTGGCCGTGGATCTTCTACATCAACGTTCCCGTGGGACTGTTCGCCGCGGCGCTCACGCTGGCAATCTACCGCCACCGCGAGACGCCGCGCCGCAAGCTGCCGGTGGACGTGGTGGGCCTCTCGCTGCTGGTGCTCTGGGTGGGCGCGCTGCAGATCATGCTCGACAAGGGCAAGGAGCTCGACTGGTTCGCCTCGAACTTCATCATCGCGCTCGGCCTGGTGGCGCTCGTCGGGCTGGCCGTCTTCCTCGTCTGGGAGCTCACCGAGGAGCACCCGGTGATCGACCTGTCGCTCTTTCGGGGGCGCAACTTCTCGGCCGGCGTGGTGGCGATGTCGCTGGCATACGCGGTCTTCTTCGCAAACGTGGTGATCCTGCCGCTGTGGCTGCAGCAATACCTCGGCTACACCGCCACGCAGGCCGGCATGGCGCTCGCGCCGGTGGGGCTGCTGGCGGCGGTGTTCACCCCGATCGTCGGCCGCAAGATCGGCCAGTGGGACGCGCGCCTGCTCGCCACGATCTCCTTCGTGGTCTTCGCACTGGTGCTGTGGCTGCGCTCGCTCTTCGACACCCAGGCCGACTTCGTTTCGATCGTGATTCCGACCATCGTGCAGGGCGTGGCGGTGGCGTTCTTCTTCGTGCCGCTGGTGGCGATCGTGCTCTCGGGCCTGCCGCCCGAGCGCATCGCCGCCGCCTCCGGCCTGAGCAACTTCTTCCGCATCCTGGCCGGCTCGTTCGGCACATCGATCTCCACCACGCTGTGGGACCACCGCGCCTCGATGCACCACGCGCACCTGGCCGAGGCAGTGAGCCGCGACAGCATCGGCGCCGCCGACGCGTTCGCCCGATTGCAAGGGCTCGGCCTGTCGCCCACCCAGGCGCTCGAGGCCATCGAGCAGATGGCCGAGCAGCAGGCCTACACGCTGTCGGCCAACGACCTCTTCTACGGTTCGGCGGTGCTGTTCGTGCTGCTGTGCGGGTTCATCTGGATCACGCGGCCGCTTCCGGCGCATCGGTGAGGCCGATGCGCGCGGGCGGTCTTGTCCGGCTCAGTTCGCCTTGTCGGGGAACTGCTTCGCGATGCCATCAGCGAGCGCGTCGGCAATCATGTCCATGTGGTGCTGCATTTCGGTCCACGCCGCACCCTGTTCGCCCTTCGGCGCCCTGGACATCATCAGGTCGACCTGTTTGCGGTGATCGCCGCCGTGCATCAGCAGCGCCGAATCGAGGTCGCTCTCTTTCCAGTTGGGGTTGGCACCGGCCAGGAACTTCGCGATCGCGCCGGCGTTGACGCCGAGCTCGTTCATCGCCTTGTCTTCACCAGCGACGGACTTGCTCTTCGCCGAATCGGT
>Ga0226835_1000244_pt1 | contig 83590 bp, 79 predicted proteins | sample LAC_MetaG_1_FD_163627 | JGI IMG/M metagenome (GOLD analysis project Ga0226835, IMG submission 163627) | Anaerobic ammonium oxidizing microbial communities from anammox membrane bioreactor (MBR) in UC Berkley, California, United States -... | ecosystem: Engineered > Bioreactor > Anaerobic >... | reverse complement strand
AAGAAAGGAGGCTTTATTGAAGGCTAAATCTTGACCTTGAGTTGTTTATTTTGGTAAATATCCATCCGATCTTGGTGGTAAACATGACCCGACTTTTGGTGGTAAACTCCCTCCGGCTATTGACAAAAATTTTCAGGAAAGCTTTCTTTTAGCTTTTCCTTGTTAACTGACAACGATTAACGATCCTCTTCTTTCTTCCCGATCAGGCTCCTCAGATCGGCCAATCTTTTTTCCAAAAAGGATTTCTCCTGTTCTAAATCAGCGATTTCATCATTAAGATCATAAGATGGAATCATAGGCCCGACTCGTCCGAACCAGCCACGCCGACGAACAGAAAATCTATCCCAACCCCTTTTGGAGGTTCTTCCACAAGGACCATATCCTCTTCCTGCTGGGCCATCACCATAAGGACCAGTTCCATCAAAGCCTGGCATTGTTATACTCCTTTCTGCTTTTCCAGGAATTTCTCTTTCCTGCAAGGCAATAAACCGGAAAATCTTGTTAGCTATTCCTAATAATACAATAGTGTCATTGAGAATACCAATTCCAGATATCACCATTAATCATGACATATATCAGTATTATGTGACAAAACCATTGAAATAATCACGCTATGTACTATAATATTAGTATGAAGTCACAACCTGGCGCCTATGGAACAATCACACAAAATTAACTCTGACCAAAATACAGAAATCCCTACCGAAATTCTGGTAGGGCGTAATTTGCGGGATTTGCGAACGAAGAAAGGCCTGTCCTTACGGGCATTGGCTGAATTAAGCGGCTTGAATGTCAACACCCTTAGCTTGGTCGAAAATGGGAAAAGCTCACCTTCGGTGGGAACTTTGCAGCAACTGGCTCAAGCCCTGGATGTGCCAATTAATTCATTTTTCGAATCTGAACTGATTGAAAAAAGAATTGTGTTTACCCCAGCCGACCACAGACCGCAGGCGGCTTTTGGTCAGGCGCAAATGCAGAATCTGGGGAAAGACCTGGCTAGCAAGGCGGTACAGCCCTTTGTCGTGCAGTTGCTCCCGGGGATGGGCAGTGGTGATCGTTTGATTGTCCATACCGGCCATGAATTTGTTTATTGCCTGAAAGGCAGCATTCATTACAAAATCGACACTGAAGAATTTACCTTAACTCCGGGGGATAGCATTCTGTTTGAAGCACATCTCCCACATTGTTGGGAGAATCGCAGCGCTGAGCTGGCAGAAATATTATTAATCTTTTATCCAACCGATGAGCGGGAAGAGCCTGGCGGCAGGCATTTTTCGCTCTCATATCACACCAAGGAGATCTCTATGAAAATCGCAGTAATCACAAGTGACGGAAAAACAATTAATCAGCATTTTGGGCGGGCACCTTATTATATGGTGTTGACCATTGAAGAGGGCAAAGTTACCCAGCGAGAAATGCGCGAGAAAATGGGTCACAACCACTACGTTGTCCAGCACGAAGAGCATGATCATGGCAGCGCCGGTCATGGCATGGATGCAGCTTCTCATCGTAAACATGCCAATATGGCGGAAACAATCTCAGATTGCAAGGCTTTGATATGCGGTGGAATGGGGATGGGGGCTTACGAAAGTATGAAACAATTTAACATTAAACCCATCGTGACCGATTTACGCGAGATTGATGAAGCAGTTCAGGCTTTTCTGGATGGTAAACTGATCGATCACACGGAACTTTTACATTAAAAATAGATAGTGATTTCAGTCTGATTGTTTACGAAAAACTGTCAGGAGGTACTGATGAGAAAAATTCTTTATGAGGATATGGTAAAAATTATCGCCAGACATGCCCAATATCTGGCAGGTAATGCCGGCGGAGAGAAAGCTGAATTAGCCGAGGTCGATTTTTATGGGACGGATTACTCCAATGTAAATCTATCTGGTGCCAACCTGCAAAGGACCAGCTTTAAACGCGCGAATATTATGGGCATTAACCTGGAAGGCGCAGATTTAAAGGATGCCAACATGAAACGAGCCTGCTTTGCGGGCGCCAACCTGAAAAACAGCAACCTGGAAGGCACCTTTTTAAAAGGCTGTAACTTTATGGATGCCGATTTACGTGGAGCCAACCTGAAAGGCGCCAGCCTGGAAGATGCAATTTTTGATGATGCAAAATATGACGACCGAACCGTCTGGCCGGATGGGTTTGATCCGGTTACTGCCGGAGCCATCCTGGTCAAAGAGTAAACAATCGGCTGAGAAGCTGGAGGAAAAATGAACATTGTAATTTCATCTCAGGGGCAGAGTCTGGATAGCCCGATTGATTATCGTTTTGGGCGCAGCGCTTGGTTTATTCAATATAATACCGCAGAAAAAACCTGTACCGGAGTATCCAACCCAGGTGGGCAGCAATCCGGTGGGGCTGGGGTGGCGGCAGCGCAATTTGTGATTGACCAAGGCGTGGATGCAGCCATCAGTGGTGATTTTGGGCCGCATGCAGCCAATGCTTTGCGTGCCGCCGGGGTTAAAATGTACTTGTTTGCGGGTGACTTAACAAACGTCCAATCGGCCGTAGATCAATTTATCGCCGGTGCTTTGCCTGCTTTTGATCCGGAATAACAGGTTGACGATATGAAAATCGCAGTAGCAAGTGGTAAAGGAGGAACTGGCAAAACGACAGTCGCCACTAACCTGGCACTTAGCTTGAAGGATCGTTATCCGGTCAACTTGATGGATTGCGATGTGGAAGCTCCCAACGCCCATTTATTTTTACATCCAGTGCTCACCCGCCAGTATAAAGCTAGCATTCGTATCCCAGAAATTGACCCGCAGCGCTGTACCCTGTGTGGTAAGTGTGTAGAGGTCTGCCAGTTTCATGCTCTGGCCAAGGTGGGGAAAACCATCATGGTGTTTCCGCAACTCTGTCATGGCTGCGGGAGTTGCACCTGGAATTGCCCGGAGGACGCGATAACGGAGGTCCCCAACCCGATTGGGATCATGGAAGAGGGTGCCACGGTTGGAGGAATAGCCTTTTCGCAGGGTAAGTTAACCCTCAGTGAACCGATGGCGACCCCAATTATCCGCCAGTTAAAAAAATTGGAGGATCAGGCGGGTGATGTCATTCGGATTTACGACGCTCCGCCAGGCGCTTCCTGTTCAGTGGTGGAAACGTTGCGGGGAGTCGATTTCGTCGTTTTGGTGTCCGAGCCAACGCCCTTTGGATTACATGATCTCAAGCAGATGCTCGGCATTCTGCAGGATTTGAACTTACCTTTTGGGGTGGTGATCAATCGGGATGGGATTGGGTATGACCGGCTGGATCAATACCTGACGGATCATAAAATCCCTGTTTTATTACATATTCCTTTTGAGCGGGCAATTGCCCGGGGTATCGCTGCCGGAAAAACGCTGAATGAGATTGATCCACGCTATCAAGAGCAGTTTTTAAGCCTTTTCGATCAGATAGAGAAAATCTTCCAGACGGAAAGAGAGGCCCTATGACCGCGGAACTAGCCAAACAACTGGTCATTTTAAGTGGTAAAGGTGGTACTGGAAAAACGAGTCTGACAGCCGGGTTTGCCTACGAAAGTGCCCGGGGTGATCTCCCTATGCGGACTGTGCTGGTGGATGCGGATGTGGATGCCGCTAACCTGGGTTTGGTATTGGAAGCCGAGCCAGTCGAGCAGCATGAGTTTTGGGGCGGCTCATTGGCTGAAATTGATGAAACCCTGTGTACCGGTTGTGCAATGTGTGAACCCGTTTGCCGGTATGACGCCATCTTCCCTCACAAAGAGATCCTGGGGGTTCTGTGGGTGGATCCAATCGCTTGTGATGGCTGCGCTGCCTGTGTGTATGCTTGTCCGGAAGAGGCGATCGAGATGGTACCGCAGCAGGAAGGTTTCTGGTACCGTTCTCAGACTCCTTATGGAGAATTTCTGCATGCTGAACTATTTCCGGGAAAAGAAAATTCTGGCAAACTGGTGACTCTGGTGAAACAACAGGGGCGGCTGGCAGCCGATGATCGGGCTGCACAACTGGTGGTGATCGATGGACCGCCGGGGATAGGCTGCCCGGTCATCTCAGCCTGTGCCGGAACCGACTTAGGTCTGATGGTGACCGAACCGGGGCAAGCTGGTCTCCATGATTTGCAACGCATCCTGGGCACTTTACGCCATTTCAAAATTGAGACGGTATTGGTAATCAACAAAGCCGATCTCTATCCGGAAGGGACGGCAGCCGTCAAACAATTTGCGGAAAAAGAGGGACTGGTAGTGATCGGTGAAATCCCGTTTGATGAAAATATTCCTAAAGCCATGCTGGCAGGTAAACCGGTCAGCTTGCTGTATCCCGAATCAGCCGCAGCCAAAGCTATCCAGCAGATTTGGCTAAAAACAGTCGCAAAAATGATGCAACCCGAGGGTTCTTATGAATAAGCTGGATTTGGAAATCGCTGTGCTGGAACGGCTTGCGCAGGTGATCGACCCGGAAACCAACATGGATGTGGTCAGAATGCGCCTCATTTCCGAGATCCAGATCGATGATCAGGGTAATATCCGCTATACCTTTCGACCTTCCTCGCCCTTGTGTCCGATCGCTGTACCGCTGGCGTTGGCCATCATCGAGGCAATTAAAGAGGTTCCAGGGATCAGCGGACAGGAGATTATCGTTAAAGATTATATTCAGGCTGAACAATTAAACGAAATTTTAAAAACAATCGTATAAAAAGGAAGAATAATGGATTCAGCGACATCATCTGAAAAATTAAAATTTTATGATTTGCTTTTTCAAGCCTTACCTGTTGAACCTATCCCGGTGCAGAAAATCGTTGTGGGTTTGCATTGGACATTGGTCTGCAGCCAGACTTGTGGCCTGGCATCCACCCTGACCAATTATGGGCCGCATGGACACTACCGTGTGCGCGATGTGGGCAACCTGGAGCGAAAATCCGCCCAGGAACTGGCGCAATGGATCCTCTCTGAAAATCTGACGGAAGCCAGCATCGGAGCGGCCGCGATTAATTCGCTGATTGAGGTGGATGAGAATCAACTGGTTGAGAGAAACGCTTCCGCCGTGATTGCAGACGAAGCCAAAGGTAAAAATGTGGTCATCGTTGGGCATTTCCCCTTTATAAAAGAGATTAATTCCATCCCGGAGCATCTCTGGGTGATTGAAAAACAACCTTTCGGCGATGATTTTCCAGAAGAAGCCGCTGAAGAGTACATCCCGCAGGCGGATATCGTCGCCATCACCGGTACGGCTATGATCAACCATTCCATAGAGAAATTAATTTCACTCTGTAAAAAAGACGCCCAGGTGATGATTTTAGGTCCATCCACCCCATTGTTACCACGCTTATTTGACCTGGGTGTGACCTTCTTGTCCGGCGCACGCGTGACAGACCCACAGGCGGCGATCCATTCCATCATCCAGGGAGCATCACTGCCGCAGGTACAGGGTATCCAGTTGGTCACTATGCTGAAAGATCATCATCAATAAAGGTGAAAAGACATGAACATATCAACCAGCACTGAAAAAGAAAAACCAGAATTAGCCAAAGGCTCTGCCAGTGAATACAACCGCATCAAAAAAGTTGTGGCGGTGATGAGCGGCAAAGGGGGCGTCGGGAAGTCCTTTGTGACTGGTGTCCTGGCAACCAGCCTGGCGCGCGAAGGATATGAAGTGGGCGTGATGGATGCCGACATCGTTGGCCCCAGTATGCCGACCCTGTTTGGGGTAAAAGGTCCGGTCAATTCGGGTGAATATGGTATTGTGCCCTTAACCACAAAAACCGGCATCAAACTGATTTCGATGAATTTGTTGATCGAAGAAGAAAGCGATCCGTTGATCTGGCGTGGGGCTTTAATCGCACGGGCCATCACCCAGTTGTGGGGCGATGTGATGTGGGGCAATCTGGATTACCTGTTCATCGATTTACCCCCCGGGACGTCCGATGCTGCCCTGACAATCATGCATCTGCTGCCAGTGGATGGCATCGTGATGGTCACGACCCCGCAAGCGCTGGCTAGTATGATTGTTAATAAAGCGGTCAATATGGCCATCAAGGTAGGTGTGCCCATTGTTGGGATTGTTGAAAATATGGCATATTATCCCTGCCCGGATACCGGTAAAAAGCACCGCGTATTTGGAGAGAGCAACACGGAAAAAGTGGCAAAAACTGCACGTGCACCCATCTTGGCTCAAATTCCTATCAATCCGGTGTTAACCGAGCTGTGCGATTTCGGTGAGATTGAGGATATTGAATTTTCAGAGACCCAGGCTTTGATGGAAGCATTTGAGAAAGCGCTGCCGCTGAAAAAGAAAAAAGAGGTTGAGTCTTCTCAATCAACCGTAGATAAAGGCTGGACTTTTGCCGGAATGATAGGGGAGAACCAAAAACCGCTTATTCAAAACGATTCAGTCGATGAACATGATAGCGCCTTTTCAGAGGTGGCACGCCAATTGATTCGTAGCAAAGAAAATATGGGCTGTTTTGAGCAGCCGGATGCCTGCGGTTCTTTTACCGGCTGGTGTGATGACACCATGCAGATCCAGTTTCTGCTGGATGGTAATACCATCCGGGAATCTCGCTATCTGACCGACGGTTGCGGCGCTACCATCGCCTGCGGCAGTATGCTCACCCGCATGGCAAAAGGAAAAACGTTGGACGAAGCACTGAAAATAACCCCGGATGATCTGTTGGCGGAATTGGTCAGCATCCCAGATGATCATGAGCACTGCCTGTCGCTGGCAGTCACTACCCTGCGCAAAACAATTGAGGATGCGCAGAAGCGGAACCCGGAGCTGTAAAGTTGGAAAACAAAAAAAATAAACGATGAAGGAGACAACAAAGCCCGCAGTGATTGAATAAAGGAGTAAAATGAAATCCTCTATAATTAAGCCATCAATTTGCTGGAGGAGCCAACATGCCAACGAGATTAACTTCACCCAATGGAGAATTGCTGATTGGGAGGGGGCTGCCCACCGTTCTGATCAATGATCAATTGCATATCATGGAACAGGAGCCACTGATCCTGGAGCAATTGCAGCGCAAAGAAGTCACCCGTCTGCTGGAGATCGCCAAAGCCGGGCAGGTGATTGGGATGGACATGGTGGATATACTCATCTTTCACCCAGAAGTGGACGAAGTGGAAATGTTGCCGCGTATGGCCCGCGCGATTAAAGAAGAGCTGGGTTGCCCGATGGCGCTGGATACCCGCAACGTGGAAGCCCTCGAGGCAGCCCTGGCGGAAATTGCACCAGACAAAGCCCTGATCAATTCGGTTACGGCCGAAAAACACGTGCTGGCATCGATTCTACCGGTAGCGAAGAAATACGGCGCTGCCATGGTTGGGATGCCAATCGGAGACACGTTCGGGTTATCCCGCAAAGCGGAAGAACGCGTCTTTGAGGCGCGCGTCATTATTGATGCCTGCAAAGGAATAGGAATTCCCAAAGAAGACCTGCTGATGGACGCGGTTTGCCTGGCTTCCTCGGCTGAGCCGGAGACGTTTGAAGTTGCTCTGCAAACCCTGCAGCGCTTTCGGGATGATTTGCAGGTTGCCACCATCCTGGGGATTGGGAATGCCGGCTTTGGGATGCCGGATCGCACGGTGATTGATCTGGCTTATCTATTGGGGGCTATCCCTTGGGGGTTAAATGCCGCCATCGTCAACCCGGATACGGAAGGCCTGGTGAAGAGCGTGCGAGCCATGGATTTCATCATCAATCACGATATTGCCGGCCGGCGCTATATCCAGTGGTGGCGTGCTCAAAGGAAAAAAACAGCCTGAAATTGGTTGCGGAAACATCTTAAAAATAGTTGAAATTCAAGCCAATTTATGTTAAACTTCACAGTGTAAAGTATGACTTTACAAAGTTAAGGTCACATCAATTTCCAAAGAAGCTGGCATCATTCGCGGTGTAAATCAACTTCAAGCATGTTTGGACAAAAAAGATTTCAATTTCCGGAAGGCAATCGTAGGAATGTGATGGTAGATTCACTGGTCGGACAAAAATTAAAACAGCGGCGAGATGAACTCAATCTTTCATTACGCGCCCTGGCCGGCCAAACCGGGCTATCTGCAGCTTTTCTCAGCCAGATTGAGCGCGGTGTATGTAATCCTTCTTTGAACTCACTTTCGCGCATTGCTTCTTCCCTCAGCGTCCCTTTATATTATTTTCTGACGACAAATTCCGAAACAAATCTAAACCGTGCCCACACCTTCTATCCGAAAAGAATAGGCAAGGGGGGAAAACCTTTATGAAACGATCTTTAATTTGGGAGGTGAAATAAACCATGGAACAATTCGATCTGGTTATTCATGGCGGGTTGCTGGTTAGCGATTCCGGTTCACAGCCGGCTGACCTGGGGATAAACGCTGGAAAAATCGCCTGTGTCGGTCAGGGTCTTTCCGGCAAGGAAATGATCAATGCCAGCGGTTTGTGGGTTGTCCCGGGGGCAATTGACCCGCACGTACATCTGAATATGCCCACCGCCACAACCCGTACCAGCGAGGACTGGTACTCCGGCACGCTGGCAGCCGCTTATGGGGGTACCACCACTATTCTGGACTTTGTTGAACCTCTAGCAGGAGAGACCCTCCAGCAAGCCCTACACGCCCGCCAAGCGGAAGCCGCCGGGCAAGCCTGGCTGGATTATGGTCTGCACATGACGATCTCTGACCCGGCTTTGGTACCCGAAGTCGCTTCTATGCCGGGGGAGGGCGTTACTTCGTTTAAAATCTACACCACCTATGTTGAGATGCAGCTTGATGATTACGGTATTGTCGCGGTTATGGATGCGGTGAAGACGATCAACGGAATTGTCATGGTGCACTGCGAAAACGATGCGATTGTTCAGCAGGCAGTTCGCACGCTGGTAGCGGAAGGGAAGCTGGAACCGCGCTGGCATCCGCATAGCCGTCCGGCACTGGCTGAGATGGAAGCGGTGCAACGACTAATCTACCTGGCACGCTCTGCCGGCACGAACCTTTACCTGGTGCATCTCTCGACTGCCGGAGCAGTCAAAGCCGCCGGTAAAGCCCTGCGGGATGGCCAGAATCTGGTGGCTGAAACCTGCCCGCAATATTTATTACTCACCCGCGATAGGTATCAGGACGAGGATCCATTAACGGCAGCCGGTTTCGTATGTTCTCCACCTTTGCGTTCACCGAATGACCAGCAGGCGATCTGGCATGCTTTACGGCAGCGCATCGTTGCCACCATCGGCAGCGATCACTGTGCCTTTACCCTGCATCTCCAGAAAGAAGCAGCGCTGGAGGATTTCCGCACCGTGCCGGGCGGAATCCCGGGCATCGAATTACGCTTCCCGTTGCTGTATCACTTCGGCGTCCGTTCTGGCATGCTTAGCCCGGAACAATGGGTGGCGATTACCAGCTCCAATGCTGCCAAAGCATTTGGCATCTGGCCACAAAAGGGCAGTTTAATGGTCGGCGCAGATGCTGACCTGGTGTTGTTTGATCCCGACAAAGAATTTAGTGTCAAGGTGGACAATTTACATGAAAAAGTTGACTACACCCCCTACGAAGGTTTTTCATTAACCGGGTATCCGGTGATGACCATTCTTAAAGGAAAGAAGCTGATTGAGAACGGTCAATTAAAGGCGGCAGCGCCTTCCGGGCAGTTCCTGAGATGTGGAACGCCGATCATTCCATTCTAAAAAAGGAAAGGATTTAAATGAAATGACGACCAAAGGTTACCTTATTTTTCCACAATGGCTGGTTACCGCAGCCCTGGAAGCCCCGAAGAAAAATTTTGGCGTGCGGGTGCTGGGTGATCAGATCGCTGCGCTGGGACCGCGCGCAGAATTGCTGGCGCAGTATCCGGATGATGAAGTTTGGGAACGCCCCAATCAGGTGCTGATGCCGGCTTTTGTGGACGCTCACACCCATCTTTATGGTATTCTGGCGCATGGGATTCCCCTAAGTAAAGCTCCCAGTGGTTTCATGCCTTTTCTGACTGACTTCTGGTGGCCGCTGGTGGAAGATCAACTGGATTCTGAAATGATCAACGCTGCCACCGATTGGAACTGCCTGCAAATGCTGCGTTCCGGCGTGACCACCTTCTATGATATCACTGAGGCGCCGCATTCCTTGCCGGGTGTGCTGGTCAAACAGGCTGAAGTGGTCAAGAAATGGGGCTTGCGCGGGACGCTATCGTTTGAAGCAACACAGCGGGTCAGCCAGGAAAATGGTGAACTGGGTCTCCAGGAAAACCTCGAGATGATTGCCTGGGGCAAACAGGATGCTGGCTTGGTGCAGGGTCTGATGTGCTTCCACACCACTTTCACCTGCTCGGATGAATTTATTCAACGCTCCTTTGCGTTGGCAAAAGAACAGGGCGTTTTGACCCATATGCACTGCTCTGAAGGCCATTACGAACCCAACGAGATGCTGAAACGCAACGGGCGCCGCACGATTGAACATTATGATGCCCTGGGTGTTTTAGGACCAGAAATGCTGGTCTCCCAATGTGTACAGCTCAGTGAGAATGAGATCGATCTGATTGCCAAACGCAAGGCGCGGGTTACCAGTATGCCGCTCTCCAATTGTGAGGTGGGCGGCGGGATTGCTCCCTTGCCGCAGTTGACTTCTGCGGGCGTAACCGTTGGGCTGGGCTCGGATGGCTACATTACCGATTTCTTTGAGGTGATGCGCGGCGCTTTTCTGATCCATAAAGCCCATCATACCGACCCACGGGTGATGCCGGCCAACCTGGTCTGGCATCTGGCCACACGCGGGGGCGCCGAAGCGCTGGGGTTCGACAAGCTGGGCTGTGTTAAACCCGGCTGGCAGGCGGATTTCATGCTGGTGCAGCCTACTTTGCCAACCCCGCTGGAAGCACATAATATTTATGATCAGTTGCTATTATATTGTAATGCTGCTAATGTAGTTAGCGTATTCGCCGCCGGTCAACTCAGGAAAGACAATGGCGTTGTCTTAAATGCTGATCCGGAGGCTTTACAGAATCGGGCACAACAGGCTGCCAGACGAATGTGGCAAAAGGCTGCGTAAATCTTGATTAATTAAAGGACAAGAATGAGAACAGGACCAGAAGCAAATGAATTGAAAGATCGCTATGCGACCGATACACTGGCGGAATTTTTCCGTCGGATGACACTGGTGCGCGAATTTGAATTGCGTGCCATCGAAGAACGGCGGGGCGGCTTGATCCCCGGGTTTATCCATTCCTGTGTCGGGCAGGAAGCTACTGCGGTTGGTGCTTGCATGGCGCTGGAGCAGGACGATGTCATCACCAGTACCCACCGTGGGCACGGTCATTTGATCGGCAAAGGCGGAGACCCTAAATATATGATGGCGGAACTGGCTGCCCGCACTCCGGGTTATTGTAACGGGCGCGGTGGTTCCTTGCATATTGCCGATTTTTCCCTGGGAATTTTGGGAGCCAACGGGATTGTGGGGGGCGGTATTCCTATGGCGACCGGCGCTGCTTTGGGCTTTCAGATGCGCAAAGAGAAACGTGTTTCGTTGGCTTTCTTCGGCGATGGGGCCACCAATGAAGGCTCTTTTCACGAAGCAGCCAATCAGGCGGCGGTCTGGAAATTACCGGTGATCTTCTTCCTGGAAAATAATTTATATGGAGAGGGAACAGCTTTGCATCGCAGCACACCAATTGAAGAACTGGCGCTACGGGCGACGAGTTATGGCTTCCCGGGTGTGGTGGTGGATGGGATGGATATTCTGGCGGTGTTTGATGCCGTCCGTGAAGCGCGTGAACGCGCCATCGCCGGGGAGGGTCCAACCTTAATCGAAGCGAAAACCTACCGGTACCGCGGTCATTATGAAGGTGACCCGCAGGTATACCGCACCCAGGAAGAGGTACAGTCCTGGCAGCGCAAAGATGCGATCGTGCGCTTCCGTGCCAAACTGGTCGAGTCCGGATTGTTTGATGATGGCGATCTGGAAGAAATGGAAGGTTCTGTCATCATGCAACTGAATGAAGCAGTCTCCTTTGCTGCCAATGCACCCAAACCGCAGGTTGAAGATGCCCTGGCAGGTGTGTACGGCGATACTCATAACGGACTTGTATTTTAAAAGGAAGAAGGTTGGTTCTTAATGCGTAAAATGACTTACTCGCAAGCAATTCGTGAAGCTATGGCGGAGGAAATGCGCTCGAATCCTTCCGTCTTTTTAATGGGCGAAGATGTGGGCGTTTTTGATGGCGTCTGGGGTGTTTCGAATGGAATGCTGAAAGAATTTGGTGAAGAACGAATTCGCGATACCGCAATTTCGGAATTAAATATTATTGGTAGTGGGTTGGGGGCTGCTTTGGTCGGCATGCGCCCGATTGTCGAGATCATGTTTGGTGATTTCTTAATGTGCGCTGGCGATCAACTAGTCAACCAGACCGCCAAAGCACGTTTTATGAGTGGCGGGAAAGCCAACGTGCCTTTAACCATCCGGGTGACCACCGGAGCGCCAGGCTCATCTGGTGCGCAACACTCACAAAGCCCCGAATCCTGGTTTATGAACGTGCCTGGCTTAAAAATAGTCTGCCCGGCAACTCCGGCGGACGCCAAAGGACTCCTTAAAACCGCCATACGCGGTGAAGACCCGGTGCTGTTCTTTGAACCCAAAATGCTATACGCTCTGTCCGGTCCGGTGCCGGAAGACCCGGATTTCATGGTTCCCTTTGGCGAAGCAGCCACCGTTCGGGAAGGTAAGGATGTAACTGTGGTAGCCATCGGCATCATGGTGCAGAAAGCTATTCAGGCAGCTAAAAAACTGGAGGGTATGGGGGTGGATGTCGAAATTATTGACCCGCGCACCCTGGTACCGCTGGATAAAGTTTCCATCATTCGCTCGGCAGCCAAAACTGGACGGGTAGTGATCGTGCATGAAGCTCATCACCGCGCCGGTCCGGGGGCTGAAATTGCTGCCATGCTGGCTGAAGAAGCGATCGAATATTTGGATGGTCCAATTCTGCGTGTAGGTGCCTTGAATGTACCTTTGCCTTACAGCCCTGAACTGGAAAACTATGTCCTGCCGGATGAAAACGACATCATTCAGGCAGTATTAAAATTATGCGGCAAAGCATAAAAGAAAGTGAACGTTTACGATGAGTGATCAGGAATTTACCAGCAGTTATCAGGTCGTCATGCCTCGCCTGGGGTTAACCATGGTGGATGGCAAGATTATTGAATGGTATAAAAAAGATGGCGATTGGGTGGAAAAAGGGGAGGCTTTATTCTCGATCGAGAACGAAAAAGCCACTCTGGATATCGAGTCGCCGGCCAGCGGAAAACTGGAGATCCAGGTTCAGCCGGATATCGTTGTGCCCATTCTGACACTGGTAGGGTTGATTCACTCCAAAGAACAGAGCAGTTCGCATCATGCCACCCCGGCGGATGTCAAAGCTGGCAGCGGATATGAGGTGGAAAAGCAAGCAGGTGGTGTGGAAACTGAAAAAGTAACCCGGGTAGGAGATCAGGTACCCATGTCACCACGTGCTCGTAAAATCGCACAGGCAGCTGGTCTGGATGTTAGTCAGATTGAGGGGAGCGGTGTGCGCGGCATGATCGTTACCGCCGATTTACCGGAGAAAGACGCTGTCAAGGCCACCCCGGTTGCCCGCAAAGTAGCCAGTGAAACGGGAGTGGACTTGGGCGCAGTCAGCGGTAGTGGTCCGCGCGGAATGGTGCGTAAAGAAGACGTGGTCAGACGTCAGCAGGCAGCCCCGGCCTCAACTGGATCTTCTGCACCGCAACCGTTATCCGGCTTGCGTAAAGTGATTGCCGAACGCCTGGGTAAAAGCTGGTCCGAACGCCCGCAGGCCAACCTCACCACCGAGGTAGATGCCAGTTTATTCGTCAAAGCCCGGGTTTCTATCAATCTAGAATTAGCCAAACAGGATGTAAAAATCTCCTATAATACCCTTTTGATTAAGCTGGTAGCTGAAACGCTGCGAGAGTTCCCGGCGCTAAATGTCAGCTTATTGCCGGAAGGACTGCTGCAGCATACCGAGATCAACATCGGTCTGGCAGTGGATACTGAGCGCGGATTAATGGTGCCGGTGGTCAGGAATGCCAGCAACAAAGATTTCGTCACGATCCAGCGCGAACTGGACGCAGCCGTTTCCCGCACGCTTAACGGCAACGCCAGCTGGGAGGACCTAACCGGCGGTACTTTCAGCATCACCAATCTAGGCGCCTTTGATATCGATACCTTTAACCCGATCATAAACCCACCGGAATGTGCTATTCTGGCAATTGGAAGAATTCATGCAAAACCCGTGGTGGTGGACGGTCAGATTGTCATTCGCGAAATGATGGCGCTCAGTATCTCCTTTGACCACCGCCTGGTGGATGGCGCCCCGGCAGCGCGCTTCTTACAACGTATAAAGCAATTCGTCGAACAACCATTTTTATGGTCTTTATGGAATTAAACCCCGCTTTTTTCTGCAGGAAAGGAATGAATCAACGATTATGAAACTTGAGAATGCTGTTGTCCTGATTACCGGTGCTGCCATGCGGGTGGGGAAAGAAGTTTCCCTTTACCTGGCAGCCAAAGGAGCGCATATTGCCTTCAGTTATTTAGCAGATGATGAACCCTGGCAGGAAACCCAGGCGGAAATTGAGAAACTGGGTGTGCGTTGCTTTGCGATGAAAGTGGATGTGCGTAATCATGCTGAAATCCAGGCTTTTGTGAAGGCCACTAAAGAAAAATTCGGGCGCATTGATGTGCTCTTTAACAATGCCTCCGTCTGGCTGCGCAAACCCTTTTTAGAGATCACCCCGGAAGAATGGGATCTGGCACAGGACGTCAACCTCAAAGGACCTTTCCTTTGCTCTCAGGCAGTCGCTCCGCTCATGCTCGAACAGGGGCAGGGCGTGATTATTAACATCACCGATTTATCAGCCTTTCAGGTCTGGAATGACAATGCCCACCATGCTGCCAGCAAAGCCGGTTTGGCGGCTTTGACCAAGTCAATGGCTTATGAGTTAGCGCCAAAGATTCGCGTGAACGCCATTGCTCCGGGTACCGTGCTGCTTCCTCCCAACCCTACGCCGGCAAAAGTCGAATGGGCGGTAGAGAATTCGCTCTTAAAGCGCGTTGGCTCTCCTCAGGATGTGGCGCAGTTAACCGAATTCCTGATTACCAATGATTTTGCCACCGGCGCGGTTTATTTTATCGATGGTGGCCGCAATCTTGTTTAAAAAATAAATTTTCAACTAAAAAAGATAATGACTGATCAAATCCTCATTCAAAATGGCAATATTTACCAAAAGCAAGGCTGGTTGAAACCGGGTTTTGTAATTATTGAAGCCGGAAAAATAAAGACCGTCCTGGGTGGGCAACCAACCCCGGAGCAAATCCAGCAGGCAACCCGGGTCATCGATGCAACCAATATGGCAATTTTGCCCGGGTTGGTGAACGGCCATTCACATTTTAGTCAATCCTTTATGCGCGGGTTGGCCGGTGGGCGCCCATTATTGCGCTGGCTAAAAGAATTGATCTGGCCTTTGCAGATGTCATTTTCTGTCGAAGAAACCTATCTGGCAGCGATGTTAGGGCTGGCAGAAAATTTGCGTGGGGGGGTGACCAATGTAGTGGATCATCACAAAATCACACTCACGCGCGAACATACATTGGCAGTCAAACGGGCGGTGGAGGAAATTGGAATACGTTGCACGATCGCACGCTCGTGGGCTAATCGTGGAACGAATGCCGAAGACGGGGACGCTATTCTGGCAGAGATGGCGGATTGGTACGCCTTACAACAACCCGGAGAAAAAGTGTCATTTGCTTCCGGTCCATTAACTCCCTGGCGGGCGACAGCTGAACTTCTCCAGAAAAGCCATGAGCAGGCAATGATGCATGGCAGTTTTACCCATATTCATGTCTCGGAAACGGATGAAGAGGTACAGATGACCCTGGCAGAAACCGGCGTTCGCCCGGTTACCTGGCTGGATCAGCTTGGAATTCTGGATGAGCATTCGCAGATTGTTCATGCGGTCTGGGTGGAAGAGGATGAAATAGAGTTATTGAAGGAACGGAATGCATTGGTGGTGCATTGCCCGGTCAGCAACGCGGTGTTAGGTTCCGGGATTGCACCGGTGGGGAGAATGTTACAGCATGGCGTGCGCCTGCGCCTGGGGACGGATGGTTCCGCCAGCAATGACACCCAGGATTGCATCGAAAACACCAAAATGGCTATCTGCCTGGCACGTGCTGGCCAGCGGGATGCCAACAATATCAGTAACCGGCAGGCGCTGGAGATGTCCCTGGATGGCCGCTCCGTCACACCAGGGGAAGAGGCAGATTTGACGCTGATCAATTTAAATACGCTGCGTTCCATCCCGGTGCATGATCTGACGTCAGCGGTGACCCTTTGTGCGCATGCGGAAGATGTCGATATGGTACTTGTGGACGGCAAGGTTTTAATGCAGCATGGCAAACTAACCACCGTTGATGAGGAGATTCTGATCAAAGAATGTAATCTGGCTATTCAATCATTAAAAAAACGCGCAGGAATTGAAGTTTAAAGGAGGTAACATGGGGAAGATTAACGATCTGAGAAGTTATATGACGGTTCTGCAGGAAGATGGGCGTTTAGCCGCTATTGACCAGCCGGTTGATCTGGTGCATGAACTGGCGAATGTGGCTGCAACCCTGGCTAGAATGCAGGGTAAAGGCGCTTTATTTACGCAACCAAAACATGACGAGCAGAGCTTTCCCTGGCCAATTTTTGCCAATGCCGTCATCAGCCCGGATACAGCCGCGCTGGCGTTGGAGTGTACTAAAGAAGAAATTATTGAGCGGATGAATTTTGCCCTTGATTTGAAAAACGGGATCCCACCCAAATCCACAGAAACCGGGGCTGCCTGGAAAGAAAATGTGATCACCGGCAGTGAGATTGATCTGCACCGCTTACCGATCCCCACCCACGGGCTGAACGATGGCGGTCCATTTATCACCGGTGGGGTGGTGGTGACGAAGGATCCGGTCTCAGGTCGTGGTAATCTTTCCTATAATCGCATGCAGGTGCTGGGCGAGCATACCTTTGGTTTCAATGTGAATGAATGGCGGCATGTGATGCAATTCTATAAGCACAACCAGGCAAAAGGTGAAAGTCTGCCGGTAGCGGTGGCGATTGGGCTGGACCCGGCCATTATGATTGCTGCCGGAGCACGCTATGATGGCGATGAACTGGCGATCGCCGGAGCCATCCGCGGGAAGGCGATCCCGGTTGCCAAGGGTGTGACGGTCGACATCGATATTCCGGCGATGGCTGAAATTGTGATTGAGGGTTATCTGCCGCCGAATGTACGCCATCCTGAAGGACCATTGGCTGAATTTCATGGTTATTATGGTGAATTGTGGAATTCCCCGACTTTTGAAGTAACTGCGATTTGTTATCGCAACCAGCCCATCTTCCAGACAATCGTACCGGGTTGGGATGAGCATATCTACATTGGTAATGTGCTGCCGCGAGAACCGCTGTTGCTTCAATATGTCAAACATGTCAGCTCGAAAGTGACCGGTTTGCATATCCCGCCTTATGGAAACGGCTTTTCTGCCATAGTCCAAATTGAGAAGAGCAATCCGGGCGAGCCTTATAACGCCGCCATGGCAGCGTTTACCGCGCACGTTAATATTAAACAGGTGATCGTAGTCGACCCGGATGTCAATATTTACGATCCGGCGGATGTGATCTGGGCTTTGACCAACCGCGTGGATTGGTCAAGAGACACCTTTTTAGTACATGGCGCCCAGGGCCATGAAATGGATCCCACTGCCGATATGCGCGGTGTTCATACCAAGATTGGCATCGATGCCACTTATAAACCTGAACGCAGGAATTACGGAGACCGAATCCGATATCCAATGCTCGATCTAAACCAATATATTAAAAAATAAAGGAGGAATAAAATGTCTCAAAGATTTGCACTCTATTTACAAGACAAACACGACATTCAATACGAGCTGGAAATGGCTAAATACGCGGAAGAACGCGGTTTTAGCGAAATCTGGCAAGCCGACACCCGTCTGGCGCGCGACTGCATTGTGATGATGAGCTCGCTGCTGACCGTCACCAAGCGACTGCGCTATGGCTCCGGTGTTCTCCCGATCTGGTCACGCAACCCGGCAGTGATTGCTGCCAGTTGGAGCACCATGTGGGAACTGGGTGGTCTGGTGGATGGACAGAGCCGCGTGATGTTAGGCCTGGGCGCCTGGTGGGAACCAATTGCCAGCCGTGTGGGTATCAACCGTGTCAAACCAATGAAAGCCATGCGCGAATACGTAGAATCCATCCGGCAGTTGTTCACCATGGAAGAAGTCACCTATCACGGTGAGTTTGTGAATCTCGATCGTGTCCGCCTGGATGTCGCTTTTGGCGATACCAGCCCGCGCAATATCCCGATTTATATCGGCGCAACCGGCGATAAAATGCTTGAGATGGCTGGTGAAATCTGTGATGGTGTAGTCCTCAATTACGTCGTTTCGGTCGATTACATCAAGCACGCAGTCAGCCTGGTGGAAAAGGGAGCTCAAAAAGCTGGCAAGACCCTGGCAGATGTGGATCGCCCCGAATTGCTGGTCTGCTGTCTCTCGGATAAAGACCCGAAAGCAGCCATGGCGGAAGGCAAGAAATTAGTAGCTTACTACCTGGCGACTGAACCACACATTATGAAGGCTTCCGGCGTCAGTGAAGAGCTGCTCGAAAAAGTTCAGGCGATCATGGGATGGCCGGCGACTGAAGAAGATTACATCAAAGCTTCCAAAGTGATTCCGGATGAGGTTGTGCGAGAACTGATGGCAGTTGGCACCACAGAAGAATGCCGCCAAAAGGTTTACGAATATATCGATGCCGGTGTGACCTGCCCAATTCTTTACCCGATGATGGATGACATCAAACCGGTTGTAGACGCTTTTGCAGATGGACGTTAAAATAGGGAACCTAAATGATTAATAAAGATGAATTAAGAGCAAAAATTGAAACCCTGGCTGAAGAAATGAACCGGGATATGGTTACTTTCCTGAGTGATATCATCCGGATTCAAAGCTATACCAGCCATGAAACTCCAGCAGTGGAACGCACCCTGCAGGAGCTGCGCAAAATCGGTTGTGACGAAGTCTGGATGGACAGCGCCGGCAATGCCATGGGGCGCATCGGTACTGGTAAGCGCATTGTCCTGTTCAATGCCCATCTGGATACCAATGAAGTCAGTGATGCCAGCAACTGGCCGCATCCACCATTAGAACCGACCATCAAAGACGGGATTTTATACGGATTAGGGGCTTCGGATTGTAAAGGTGGTGTTGCTTCGATTGTTTATGGAGCAGCCATCCTGAAGAAGCTGGACCTATTGAAAGATATTTCGGTTGTTGTGATGGGCGCCACCCTCGAAGAGGACGCCGAAGGGTTTGCCTTCCGCGCTCTGGTGGAACGCGATGGTCTGCGACCTGAGGCCGTTTTGTTAGCCGAAGCGACGGACTTAACCCTGCGACGTGGGCATCGTGGCCGCTGTGAGGTCCATATCCGCACTACTGGAAAAGCAGTGCACGCCAGCACACCACATTTAGGTGAAAATGCCATCGTGAAAATGGCACCGGTAATTGAAGCTCTGGAAGGCATGAACGGACATTTGCCAGAGAGCCCGGTCTTTGGTCCTGGAAGCCAGGTTGTCAGTCTGATTTCCGGGCCGCATACCCCCAATTCTGTACCGGATTGGTGTGAGGTGGCTCTCGATCGCCGCCTGGTGCCGGGTGAAACCGCCGAATCGATTGTCGCAGGCATCCGCAAAGTGGTTGAACCTTTAGGAGCAACCGTCGAGATCCCGATTCAACCTGTAGTTTCACATACTGGATTACAATTAGACGGCCCGTCGTTTTACCCGGGCTGGTTGATGGATGAGGATGCTGAAATCATTCAGATTGGCAAAGAAACTTATGAAGCTCTGTGGCAGCAGGCGCCTAAAGTGGATGTCTGGAAATTCAGTACTGATGGAACTTATTCCGCTGGCGTAGCGGGCATCCCAACCCTGGGATTTGGCCCGATGGAAGAACCTTATGTCCATACAGCCGAAGATCAGGTCAATTTAGAAAAAGTTAAAAAAGCTGCCATGTTCTATGCGCTTTACCCGGTAATCTACCAGGAATTTACCGGAGCGAAATAAAATTAAAAAATACAAAATAAAGGAGATCAATTTTTATGCAAACCACACTTTTTGGGAAGGATTTCATCACCACCGAGGATTGGACCAATGATGAACTAATCACCATGATGGATGTCGCTGCTGACCTCAAGCGCCGTTTCGCCATGGGTGAGGCTCATGACCATATTCTCCGCTCAAAGACTTTGTTCATGCTGTTCTTTGAGGAATCCACCCGCACCCGCAATTCCTTCGAATCTGGTATTACCCAATTGGGCGGACATGGGATCTATTTGACCCCCTCTGCTACTCAGGTTGGTCACGGTGAGAACTCCAAGGACACCGGTGGTGTATTGGAACGTTATGGTCACGGTATTTCTGTGCGTGATTGCCGCACCGGTATTGGTCAGGCTTATCAATATGAATTAGCCAGCCACGTTGATATCCCGGTTATCTCCATGCAGGATGATGTCGATCACCCTTGCCAGGCAATGGCTGACTTGATGACCATTCGCGAAAAATTTGGCAATGACCTGCGCGGACGCAAATTCGTCATTTCCTGGACATATGCCCCCAAATACGTGCGCCCACTTTCAGTTCCACAGGCTTTGGTGATGCTGATGACCCGCTGGGGAATGGACGTCACGCTGGCTCATCCCAAGGGATTTGAATTGATGCCGCATACCCTCGAATCAGCCCGAAAACATGCCGCCGATAATGGTACCAAATTTGAAATCGTCGATGATATGGACGAAGCGTTCACAGATGGCGATATCATTTATGCCAAGAGCTGGGGACCCATCATGGTCACTGAAGAACCGGAAGCCGTGCAAGCCATGTGCGACGAACATAAAGATTGGATCACTGACGAACGCCGGATGGAATTATCCAAGAAAAATTCCATTTACATGCACTGCATGCCCATTGACCGTGGTTACGAAGCCACCGACGCAGTGGTGGATGGCCCGCATTCAGTAATTTATGACGAGGCTGAAAACCGCTTACACATCCAAAAAGCTTTAATGGCTTTAACCATGGGTGGTCGTTTCTAGTTTTAGCTGAAATTTATTTGTGTTAACAAAGAAGGGTGTTTGCGTTAACTTTACGCGAACACCCTCAAGTTCTTTATAAAATGAAAGCAGATCAAAGCAAAAACAACTCTCCCACAGCCCACCTGATCCTGGATAAACCATTGGTCGAGAAAAAGATGGATCTTATGATTCCCGCAGGGCAGAGTTATTATGAGGTACTCAAACAGTACATCACCAAACCAGGAGTTGCCTATGTAGTATTGGTGAATGGGCTGGTAGTCGATATGCAGGAAGAGATCCGGCCGGATGATGAAATCCGTTGCGTACCTCAAATCATCGGAGGATAACAATCATGAAAACAAACCAGGGCCTGACCCAATTTGAAATGTCACCGGTTTTTCTGGCAGGCAATCGTCCTTATAGCGGGAAAGTATTGCGTGTAAACTTAAGCAGCGGGAAAATCTGGATCGATGAATTTGAAGAAGCCTTCTACCGGAAATGGATTGGGGGCCGTGGTTTGATTGTTCATTATCTGTTATCAGAAACAAAACCCGGGCTTGACCCACTCAGCCCGGATAATTTGCTGATTTTTGCACCTGGCTTGCTGACTGGAACAGTGCTGCCGGGCACCGGGCGGCATGCCGTCGGCGGAAAATCACCGCTGACCGGAGCATTAGCTTCCGGAGAGGCTGGCGGCTGGTGGGGGGCTGAATGTAAGAAAGCCGGCTTTGATGGCATTGTCATTCAGGGCAAAGCGGATAAACCGGTGTACCTATGGGTTAAAGACGGTGCGGCTGAAATACGGGATGCCAGCCATCTGTGGGGTTTGAAAACAGGCGATACGCAGGCCGAAATTCGCAAAGAACTGCAGGACGACAAAATCCGCATCGCCCAGATTGGCCCCGCTGGCGAAAACAAAGCGCGCATCGCTGCTATTATGCATGATGTCAATCGCGCTGCCGGGCGTTCCGGGTTAGGTGCATTGATGGGCAGCAAGAATCTCAAAGCCGTTGCTGTTCGTGGAAAATTTAAAGTTGGTCTGGCGGATAGCGAGATGATGAAGATCACTCAGAAATGGATTACTTCTAATTATAAGGAATCGATGGGCTGGGCGGTGCAATACGGCACCTCCGGCTCGGTAAAATCCAATCACGAAGCGGGCGTCACCGGCATTCACAACTACCTGGATGGTGAAATCGAAGGGATTGAGAAACTGGACGCCACTTCCATCTTCACCTGGTTGATCAAGGATCGTGATACCTGCAACCGCTGCCCGGTGCGCTGCAAACTGGTGGCTTCCTACGATGGCGACACTATCTCCATCGACCCGGTCTACGGTGGCCCGGAATATGAATCGATGGCAGGCTTGGGACCGATGTGCAAAATCACCGACCCGCTGACAGTCGCGAAAGCCAATGAACTGTGTTCCGCCTACGGACTGGACACCATTTCCACCGGTGGAACGATTGCCTTCACTATGGAATGTGTCGAAAAAAACCTGATCGATGACTTTGACTTTTTACCTCAATTTGGAGATGAACGCTCTTTGCTGGATAGCATCGAAAAGATCGCTTACCGGCAGGATCTGGGCGATTGGATGGCCGAAGGAAGCGCCCGGCTGGCTAGTCGCATTGGGCAGGGCTCCGAGCAATTCCTGGCGGTCGCGCGCGGGCAGGAATTCCCGTATCACGATCCGCGCCTGAAAAACACCATTGGCATGGGCTACGCACTCTCCGCCACCGGCCCGGATCACATGGCCAACCTGAATGATACCTTCGCCACCTGGGATGGTTCGGACACTTGCGCCCGCCTGCGTGAATTGGGTCTTGAAACACCGCTTAAATTGTGGGGCATTTCCGATCACAAAATCGACGCCTTCTTTTATGAAACCGCCTTTAAAAACTTTCTGGATAGCGCCGTAATCTGTCATTTCTACCCGTATGAGTACAAACACATGGTGGACGCGCTCAATGGCGCCGGCGGCTGGAATGTGGACATGTACGAGATCATCACGATTGGCGAACGGATTATCAACGCTGCCCGGCTTTATCTCCTAAGGGAGGGTTTCACGGCTGAAGATGACATGCTCTCCGACCGCGCCTTCAAGGCGACTGAAAGCGGCCCGATCGCCGGCAAAGCCATGACCCCGGATTCCTTGCGTGATGCCCTGCAGCGTTATTACAAACGCATGGGCTGGACCGTAAAGGGTGAACCGCAGCCAGAGGGGTTGAAGAGATTGGGGCTGGAATAGCGATTGGCTGAAAGCTGAAAGCTGAAAGCTGAAAGCTGAAAGCGGTTGGCTTAAAGCTGAAAGCTCAAAGCTCAAAGTAAAAAACAGGGGTGAATGACCAAATTGGGAGAATTTAGATGTTTGGATTGTTAAGATGCATCCGTATATAGTGCGCTGTTTATGACCTTCGGTTACACTTAGGGGTGAAAAATTAATTTTGAATGGACAGTTAACAAGATATATCCAGAAACCAGAAGTGCGGTGCATTTAAACCTCAAACTTAAATTAGCTAATCGGGGGAGGAAATTTGTTGGGCGTGCAATTGATTATTTTTGAAGATTTGAGTCGGGATGAAGCATTGGATAATAGGCATAATGTTCCACCCCAAACACTCATATCCAATGCTTCATCCCATTGCACGCAACCAGTATATTTAGATATTTATTATAAGATTCGTTAGTTTTATCTTTTTATTATTTATTGGAAATGCGTGTAGCCATTGTAAAATTGAAAACTAATACAATAAACTACCTACAAAAAAAAAGCAAGCCACAATGGAGATCTGAAAAACCCCTTCCTTTTTACTTCTCAATACCTTCTACATCCCTGATAAAAACGATAGATTTTAAGAAATATTTGGTATCCTTTTCGCATGGGAGAAGCACAAATTTTTACTTTTTTTCGACAATTGCCGGCTTTTTCGCAGGCTGATAATGCTACTTTAGAACTGTTGGCCAGAAACGCAGTACATTATTCTTACAAACCGGATGAAGTGATTTTTTGGGAAGGTGAGCAGCCCAGCGGTTTGATCATTCTCGAAAAAGGGAGCGTAAAGGCCTTCAAAACTTCAACTGATGGGCAAGAATATATCTGGCGTATTTTTGGACCGGGAGATATGATCAACTTGCTGGCATCACTGGATAATCAACCGAATGTTGCCAATACCCTGGCTGTTACTGTAACGGAAGCCTGGATGATACCGGTGGATATTTTTAAACAAGTCCTTCAGAATGACCTGCCATTAAACAGGGCAATGATAGAAAAACTGGTTAAACAATCCCGCGAATTGGTGAACCAATTGGAAGATCTGGCTTTACGACCGATCACATCCCGTTTGGCTCGATTTTTGTTGGAGCAGATTAACCAACCTTCTCTCTCTCACCCAGCAATCACCAGAGTGATGGTCGCCAATCACCTGGCCACCACACCCGAATCGATCAGCCGCTCTTTACGCCATTTGGAAACGGCTGGAGCAATTCAATTTAACCGCCACCGGATCGTTATAGTTAATCTGGAAATATTAAGGGGAATTGCCCAACTTTGACCCAATCGATTTGTTGATAAAGTCCATATCTTTCCTTTTTGGCGTTGTCAGGAAAATGTTTTCTCATAACTTGATATAGATCAAGGCAAATAATTGATTTTTTCGTTAAAATTTCGTGATGAATTGGTGTGAGAATCATCATTTTTTGAATTTAGGATTGGAAAACAGAATGGCTCAAGAAATTTGGCTCCCGATAATTGATCAAATAAAATGTACCGGCTGCGGTGCCTGTATTACAGCCTGTCCAACCGCTACCCTGGCGCTTTCAGGTAGCGTAGCAGTGGTTGCAAAGCCACAAGCCTGCACCTATTGTGGGATTTGTGAAATGATTTGCCCAACTGAAGCAATCTCTTTGCCTTATGAACTCACTTTGGGAACCAATCAATAGATTAATTATTCGTATATACCAGGAGGTAAATTATAGAAACAATTCAATCTTCTCTTCAAGTAACACCTTCAACGCGTTTGCTGGATAAGTACATGCTCCCTAAGGTAGCCCTGACGGTTATCAGCATCGCTTCATTTGTAGGGGTTTGGATGACCATGGCAACCCATGCGGCTGGTACCTGGCAACAAGCAATTCCCCGCTGGCTGCATCTGATCAGTTTTGCGTTCCTGATTGGCACCAATATGTGGAAAGGGTTGTTTGTGAAACCGGCTGATCAGCCGTCTCAGCAACCTTATTTTACGAAATTTGTGAGCGCTTCTTATGCCAATTTCCGCAAGATTGAACGGTTTGTTGTTCCTGTTTTTATCCTTACTGCTGTTTATGACCTCTTTCGGTTTGCAAATTGGAAAGTTCCAGGATGGGTCATTGGGCTTGAAGGTGTTTTAATCGCAGCCATCACGGTTGCAGCGCTTTACGATCTTTTTAGAAGAGTTGACAAAGACAATCCATATACGGAACGTAACACTGCCAGGTTATTAGTGGGGTTATTAGTACTGGATGGTTTTGTGAATGCGGCATATGATGTTTATCTGGCTCAAGGCGGGCAGGCGTGGCCACTGGCGATTCGCACCATTCATCTGGTCGCCTTTGGTTTATGGTTTGGAGGTGCGGTCTGGAATATTTTTATTACCGTCCCCTCTGCTCGCAAAATTGTTTCCATGCCGGTCGTGGTCGCTGCCAGCGAGCAACTCGAACGCTTTCGGATCGCCGTTCGGATTATTTTGCCAACCTTGATCGTTACCGGGCTCATTCAGGCCTATCCCTACGTCGGTTTGAATCCGCGAATGTTGACCGCTTCTTTGTTTGGCTGGTTAATCCTCACAAAACTGGCATTGATCGTCGTACTGGTTGGTGTCTTCATCACTTGCCCGATGTGGCGGGCTTGTTCCCCGATTGCAGGGATGTGTAATATTGATGATTTGGCTCCTCAGAAAAGTAAGGCATAATCCATGGAGACCAATGTTACTATAAACAAAATTTTGGACAATCGCGGTAGTAACTGTGCCGCTGGCTTTGTCAGGCTCCTCGAGATGATGGAAGATCTTGCACCGGGTGAAATTCTGAGCATTCTCAGCAGCGATCCCGCTTCCCAGCGCGAACTGCAGGAATGGACGAAACGTTCCGGACATACGCTCCTTAAAGCTGAAAAAGCAGGCTCACTAATAAAACGTGAATACCATTTCCTGATTCAAAAAGGACCGACCTTAATTCATTCAACCCAAGGAGAAACTTTATGAGTAATGACAATGTATTGGATATTCGTAGTATCCCCCCGGCCAGACGCCACCCTCTGATCTTTGATACTTTTGATAATTTGCAGCAGGGCGAGGGCTTTGTGCTGGTAAATGATCATGATCCCAAACCACTTTACTACCAGTTCCAGGCGGAACGAACCGGCACTTTTGGTTGGGAGTATTTAGAATCCGGCCCGGCAGCCTGGCGTGTAAGGATCAGCCGGACCTGATTTTCTGAAAATCGGTTGTTGTCTTTTTGATAATTTGATTTAAGTGACAGACTTTTACAAAAACAGCCTCAAGCTTTTAAATCTGAGGCTGTTGTTATTTAAAGCCAAGGCAAATTTTAGTAAATTTATGAGGAACAACTTAGGAATAAATATTCAGAAATTATTAAATATCTGTCCGATATCTGGGTATCTTACGATGAGTGCCATCACAAAGCGGTTTGTTATCTGAATGACCACAATTACATAATGTAACACGGTTACGGGTCTCAATAATGTGACCAGTAGATTGCTCTATGATGACATTGCCTGTCACCCATAATGGGCCAATGATTGGGCCTTCATCGGTGATTTCAGTTGTTTCAACAACCTGAACAGGAAGATCAGGCTCGATATCTGTTTCAATTGGTGGAATAGTATAGGTAAGAGAACCTGAGGGACACCGTTCTACCATCGAAATAACCAGAGCTCTTACTTGTGTATTATCTGTATTTGGTACCATTTTGTGAATCGGAGAATTGAGAAAAGCACAGAAGCCAGATTCCATGCAGAGGGTTGGATCCTTTCTAACGATGATATTAGTTCCATCCGGAAAATCGATCCGGCGTTGTAATGTCGAACGTTTGGGGATCGTCTCGGTTCCATCAAAACCAACCCTACGGTGCGAGCCATCACAAAAAGGATAATTTTGGGTATGTCCGCAGCGGCATACATAATAGGTTTCAGGGTTGGTTTCATAAATGAACTCTTTATGCCAGGTGATTGGTTCCCCATATTCTGAAACGACTTGTTTTTTCTTCGCTAATGGAATCTCTCCGACCACTCGATAATGACCATTTTTGATGATTGTTATTTGTGCCTTCGGTTTCTCGCTCATTTCATCTCCTGCTTCATTCGTTGTAACCTAATTATAGGTCAGTTAATCATTTTCAGACCTTGATTCCCTGATCTCCTCCACTCCATCCGCATAACGGGCGAAACGCCCTCGCTTGGCTGGGTGAACCGGACCTAATTGTGGCCAGGGCCAGCCTCCGAATTGGTTGACGCGAAACTCTGCATAAGCATCGTAAATCTCTTTCTGGGTGTTCATCACAAAGGGACCATACTGTGCTACCGGTTCGTTAATGGGCTTGGCCTGCAGCATCAATAACCGTATGGGTTCATTCCCGGCCTGCAATTCGATTGCTTGGTTGGTATCAGCGGTAAATTTATGATAAGGGGGAATACTGACGCCGGAGGCTGTTAACTGACTGCCTTCAAAGAAAAATAAATCGCGATGCGTGCCCTCTTTCGTCTCGGGGACTTTCCAGAGGGAACCCGGATCCATAGAAATGAGCCAGATAGCAACATCGTTTTCAGGATCAGCCGCCCAGGAATCTGGTGCGGGTGGCAGAGCCTGGGCATCATAATAGTTGCCGGCGATTTGCTTAACCGTCGTTCCAGAGCCATCTTTGTTAACAAAAAAGAGTTGAGGAATTTCTTCTGCCCATAACATTTTGTAATATGGCGCGGCAAATTTTTTGCTGGCAGGTAAATTTAACCAAATCTGAAAGAGCTCGACTTGGTTGGGGCGATCTTGATTGAGCAGCGGGAACATCTCTGCGTGTTGGAGGCCGCTACCGGCTGTCATCCACTGGACATCGCCCATACCATAACGCCCGGCAGCGCCATGCGAATCGGAATGGTCGACAAATCCATCCAGAACGATGGTGACTGTCTCGAATCCGCGATGAGGATGCGCCGGGAACCCCGGTATCACATCGCCGTGGTACATGCGCCAACCATCTTTACCGGTAAAATCCTGCCCGATATCCCGACCTTCCAAAGAGGCATTCGGTCCCAATTGAGCGTTCCCTTTAGGATAATTATCCTGATGATGGACGCAATAAAGAAAAGGATTACTGGTCTCCCAGGTGAATCCCAGAGGTTTGATATTGGTGATAAATTGTTTTTCCATACGATTTCCTTTTACTTGAATTTGATCTAAAGGTCCTGATTAATAGCCAGCAGACAACTCAGTTTAGAGTCCTTCTTTCTAAATTATTCAAAACTGAGTACCGATTCAATAATGTCTTGATACCCTTGGGTGGCTGCCTGTAAATCTTCAATCGATATCGATTCGTTGACCGTATGAGCATCGGTCTCTTTACCCAGCCCAAAGCCAATTGTGGGGATATCAAATAATCCCGCGCTGGAAGCCCCATTCGTACAGAAGCGAAAGGTGTTTAAACGGGTTTCCGGGTTGCGAGCTTGTAAAGCCTTCAAGGCATGCTGAACCAGGCTATGATCTTCCGTAAGTAGCCAGGCTGGGAAGAATTTTGGTGCACGCAGTTCATATCCCTGATAGGTGACTTCCCGGCCTTCCAGGATGGTTACCGAACAATCCACTCCGTTCTGGTCTGCGCAAGTGCGCACTTCCTGAATAACTGAATCGATTGTCTCGCCTGGTAACAATCTCCGGTCAAAGGTAACCCGGCAGCGATTGGGGATGACTGAGTGCCCGGGGTAGGGGGCAGAGATAATATCGGTCAGCACCATGCTGCCAGGACCAAGAATAGGGTCAATTCGTTGGGGGAGTTTTTCAATCGCATCCACCAGTCGCAGCATGGCATGCACCGCGCAAACGCCTACTTCTGGTGATGAAGAATGCGCAGATTTACCAATGGTTTCAACCACCACTTCAGCGCGGCCACGCCCACCATGATTGAGCTGTAGATCGGTCGCTTCTCCGATGACAACGTAATCCGGCTGATTTTCGCGAATGACCAGTTGCAAGCTGCCGCCTTCCATCACTTCTTCGTGGACCGATCCACACACCAAAACACTGCCAATCAGTTGTTCACGATTGACAGCAGCCGCAGCATATACCATCGCAGCCAGACTGCCCTTGGTATCCGCGCTGCCGCGCCCATAAATGCGACCAGCCCGAATCTCGGCAGCAAATGGGTCTGAATCCCAATCGTCAGGGGTGGCGGTGACAGTGTCCACATGCGCATCCAGCAGGATACATTTTCCAGGTCTTTCACCCTGGATCAATCCCAGAGCGTTGCCGGCTGCATCCACCCAGGTTTCGTCAAAACCGAGTTGCTGCATTTCACGGATGACACGTGCCACGACCGGCTCTTCCTGTCCGCTCAGGCTGGGAATACGAATTAAGTCGCGGGTAAATTCAATCAATTTACTTTTTTCCATCATCACACCTCTCTGTTGAGATTGTAACAGATAAGTGTGGGAGAATAAGCGTATCCATTTTTAAAAAACCTTATTACAAGTTTAGGAGAAACGTAGTGCTCAAAACCAGTAAATTGAGGTTTACGGAAGGCTTGGTTTTGAGCTGAATAAACTTATAATTAGGTAAATTACCATGACAGATCACAAAATGGAGGTACCGTTGAGAATCGTAGTTGGAATTAGTGGCGCCAGTGGGGCGTTTTTGGGCGTAGAAGTTTTACGGGCATTGCGCAGGCAACCTGATTTGGAAGTTCACCTGATTATTTCGCGGTTGGCAGAAGAAACCATCAAACTGGAACTCGGCATGAAACCAGAAGAATTGCATTCGCTGGCGGATTTTGTACATGCCCATAACCAGCTCGGGGATACCGTTGCCAGTGGCTCTTTTCGCATCGCCGGGATGATTGTGGTTCCTTGCAGTATGAAAACGCTGGCTGGCATTGCATCGGGATACTCTGAGAATCTGCTCTTACGGACAGCCGATGTATGTATCAAGGAAAGACGTAAACTGGTGGTGGTTCCGCGAGAGGCCCCTTTGAGTGGCATTCATCTGAGAAACATGCTGACGCTCAACGACCTGGGTGTCGTAATTCTGCCGGCCATGATGACCTTTTATCACAAACCGAAATCCATTCAGGAGATGGTTGACCAACTGGTAGGCAAGATTTTGCAGCAATTTGATATATCCTTCGAACGCTTTTCTCCCTGGGGCGGGTTGGAAGAGGATTTATAATTATTGTGAACTCAAAAAAAACGAACTGTTAAGAAATTCATGACAGTTAAAAAAGAAGAGAAACGTATCGTAAAACGAAATGTTGGGTATTAGAATCTCTTGTTGAGGAATTAGAATGATTAAATTCATCATTATTGCGCTTGTGGCGCTCATGTATATCATCGACCTGGTGATTACGCTGGTTAATTATCGCTATCGCACTCAGCCTATTCCAGAGATTGCGCGAGATATCTACGACCAGGAAAAGTACAATAAATGGCTGAGTTATTTCATGGAGACCTTGTGCTATGAGGTCATCGTTAAAACTGTAATGACTGCCGTGTTGCTGGGATTACTCGGTTTTGGCTTTTTTGGTTTCCTGGAGCGATTGACGAACGGTTGGTTCGCTCAACCTGTTTTACAGACGCTGGTTTTTTTGGCAATTTATATGCTGCTGGACCTGATAATCGGTTTGCCGTTTGATTATTATGGCACCTTTGTGATTGAAGAGAAATATGGTTTTAATAAAACCACGCGCAAGACCTTTTTCCTTGATCTCTTGAAAAACCTGGCACTTATGGCTTTCCTGGGTGGGGGATTGACCGCTTTATTGAATGTAATCTATCTGATCTTCTTAGGACGCATCTGGTGGTTTGTTTTATTTGCTTGGATCATCCTGACGCTGGTCATGATTACGCTGTTTGTGCTCAATACCAAAGTATTTGTTAAAATCTTTAATAAATTATCGCCCTTACCGGATGGAGAATTAAAAGATCAGATCGGAAAAATGGCGGATGAAGTAGGTTTCCATGTCAAAGCCATATCCGTTATGGATGCTTCCAAGCGTTCCACCAAGTTGAACGCCTTCTTCAGTGGGTTGGGAAAGACCCGCGAAGTAGTATTGTTTGATACCCTGATGGAGAAGTTGGACGACAAAGAAATTCTTTCTGTGTTGGCGCATGAGCTCGGGCATGCTGTCCATAAAGATGTGACCAAAATGCTCTGGCTGCAAATTGGGTTGTTCGGCTTATATGCGGTGGTGATCGGATTTATTCTGCAGAGCAATGCCCTTGCACAGGCGTTTGGACTCTCCGGAGTGCACCTCGGGTTCAGTGTCGTGCTATTCTCGATCCTGATTGCGCCACTGGAGCTGATTTTGTCTTTACCACTCAATTACATCAGCCGGAAAGCGGAATATGCGGCCGACGCCTTTGCCGCCAAACTGGCTGGGAAAGAGCCCGCCATGCGAGCCTTCAAAGTGCTGGCACAGGAAAATCTGGCGAACCTGACCCCACATCCCCTGTATGTCTGGGTGCATTACAATCACCCTTCCATACCTGAAAGGCTGGATGCGATCCAAACTATCGAAATGGCACCCTAAAAATGAAAATTTTTTCTGAGAGATAGTGATTTTCTCGGAAGTAAAGAAAAATATTTATCCCCATGAAAATTCTGATTCTTTTGATTATTCTGTTATTGATCATTACCAAATTGCTGGATATAGTCACAACGATCAAACGGATAAAATACCCACATCAGGAAACCAACCCACTTGCTCAGAAACTGATGATAAAAATTGGAATAAAAACGACAGCCTGGATCGTGTTTGGGTTTGTTACAGGAGTGATTTTGTTGGTTGGGTTAGTGGCTCTACAAAGCGACACCCTATACCAAATGTTATTCGTTGGATTTGGGCTGGCGTTGGCGATTATTCAATTTGCGGTGGCACATTCAAATTGGACTCAAAAAATGAATTTCATCACCACAGGAGTCTGGAGTTACCATCGGATGGTGAACTTGGTTTTTGGAAAAATCCGCTCACTTTTTAATTGAGAGCCAGGCTATTTTCTGTTTGCTAATTTCGACCCGATTTTTAACGATCGTTCTCCCAAAAAATCGGTATAATTAAATAATCCCTAATAAGTGAGCAAAACTATGAAAACGCCATCGAAACTCATCCGAATGATTTCTATTATTTCCATTTTGACGATTGCTGCCTGTACCAGGGCCCCTTCTCAGTCAGATAGTCAACAAGCTGGTAAGTCTGAACCGGATATCAATGAAGTCCACGGCGAATTAATCAACCAGACGAATAATGGACTAACAATCCGGCAGGAAGATGGAACCGAGATTAAGCTTCTGTTAAACACCGACACCCAATTCTGGGATGGGATTGATTGGCTGCAGAAGGACCCAGCCTTAATCGGCGACCAAATTGAAGCTTATGGAACCTGGTCGCAAGATCATACGTCATTCAAGGTTGACAATTATTATGCAAACCGGATAATCCTGAAAGGGATGGTTACTTACCAATGCGGAGAGATTGAAGGTTACTTCGTTGATCAACCGGGGCAGGATTATTTGATTTTACCTCTAAAGGATAAAACGAAATTACTGACCGCTAAACCAGCCGATCCGCGTTCTTATTTGTATTATGACCTGATGCCAAATTATGGCGAAACCCTGGAAATTGTGGCACGCAAAATAGAAAGTCCTTTTGTTTTGGCTGTTCAGGTGACCAGAATGAATTGACACTTGAATTAATCGGGTCCAGCACAATGGCTGAACGAAGCTAAAAAAATTAATTCAGTGAAATTCCTCCACGATCATCCAGGAAACAAAGGCGGGCTTTGATTGGTTCTTTCAGTAAATTAGAAGCAGCAATTCTGTATTTATTAATTTGTCTTTGGTATTGTTCGATTAATTTCCTGCGTTGTTCATCGCTGTGTATGGCATCGGTCTTAAATTCCAGAATCTGCCAGCCATATTTCGTGTAGTAAAGAAGGTCAATAAACCCGGAGGATAAATAGTCGCCTGCTTTCCAGCTATATGGAACTTCGTGGAAGCGTTGGGTGGCTTGCTCAATTTCTTGAAAAATTGGGTGCTGCCTAAAGCGGGTTAGCAGCAGAATAGATTGCTGGATTGCAAAATCAATTTGCTGCTTTGAACTCAAGCCATTTGCGCGGGCGAAAGTGTCCAGCAGAGAAGTCAAGGAAGGATTATCCGGAAAACACCACATTTCGATGGCTTTATGAACCATGAGTCCGATGACGGTTGGATGAACATCTTCCCGGCTCACACTTGCCTGCCAGGGGATTGGGCTGGCGGATTCATCTTCTTCCTCCGGCTTTTCTTCTGGCTTAAGCAACGATAGATACAAAGGAATCTCATCTGAATCAGGTGCCTCACGGTGGCGAACGAAGGTGTCCGACCCAAAGAATTGGCTTTCAGGCGGGATCACCACAGCCCGAAGAGCTTGCCCACTGGGAGAGACCAGGATCTCTGGATCGCCAGCCTGATTAACCAGTTTGTCCAGATCGAGGTCAGCCGCAGAGATTAATGATCCCAGCCAGGATTTGGCATTCCAGCCACCTTTCGAAGATTGAGTAGCGTGTCCGTTAAGGATCAATTTATTCTGAGCGCGCGTCATGGCGACATACAACATCCGTAAATTCTCCGCGTTTTCCTGGTCTTGATCCAGCTTCTTTGCCAGGCGGTAGAGCATACTGGTTGGGTCAAGCCTGACTGCCATACCAGTCTCCGGCAGGAGATAGGCTTCCTCAGATTTACGCAGCGGTTCGCGGCTGGCATCCGCCAGAACAACGATCGGGAATTGTAACCCCTTGGATTTATGAATCGTCATCAACCGCACGGCTCCCTGGGCTTCAGATGGGGCTTCACCTTCGCGAACTCCGGCGTCATTGATGGTTGCAATCGTATCGAGAAACTCACGGACAATCACTTTCTTCGAATCGCGTGCATCCCCCAGCAATTTATCCAGGTTGCGCCACAACCTTCCGCCGGTTCCTCGTTCTGCGCCAATTGCCAGCATAGCGCGATAATCGGTGACATCAATCATTCGTTTAAGGATCTCAGCTACCGGAATGCGATCTACTAGCGGAAGGATTTCATTAAGGATAACCCGGCAGCGAGTGGCTCGCTGCTGGTCGGTCGCACTTAGATGGACAATTTCGCCTTGCAAGGCTTTCCAATAGGACTGAGCTTCACCATTTTGCCAGCGTAACTGGTAAAGAGCGGTGTCACTCAAACCGAAAGCTGGGGAGCGTAATAATCCCGCCATTGCCAGATCATCGGACGGGTCGGTTAAGGCTCGCAAAATGTTGAGTACATCACGAATCTCAGGGCGATCGTAAAAACCCCGCCCGGAGACGGTCACAAAAGGAATATTGGCGTCTTCCAAAGCCTGTTCGTAGCTTGAAAAACCACTGGAAGCACGAAAAAGGAGCGTGACGTCATCCCAGGCTTTAATTTCACCCTGCATGCGCATTTCATGCAGGCGTCTGGCTAACCCCCTGGCAGCGTTTGTTCTGCCATCTTTGGTCTTTTCGCCAATGCCAATCACAAACTCGAAAAACGGGCCGCGGATATGATCCGGCGGCGACGGGAAGTGTGCCTGCATGGCTTCATAGGAAATAAAATAAGGAGCTGATTGGCTTTCTTCAGGCTGCATGATGGGTTTCAACAACGAACCCATCCCATCCAGTAGTTCAGCGTGCGTACGAAAATTCTTATCCAGATCCAGATGAATGCCACCGCGAGCGAGAATGTCTTGTTGGACGCGCCGGAATACGGTCACATCAGCAGAACGAAAACGGTAGATACTTTGTTTGGCATCGCCCACCACAAATAATTTCCCGGGTTGTTCCGCCAGGGCGTAAACAATTTTCCTCTGGCGGTCATTGGTATCCTGGAATTCGTCGACCAGGATTGAACTGATCTGTTGGTTCCAGAGTTGGCGCACGCTTTCTTTTTTGAGGATCTGCATAGCGCCTTGTTCCAGGTCATCAAAATCCAGCATGCCCAGACTTTGTAATGCGCGCTGATATTTCTCCAGCAGAATATGGAAGGCTTGTTTAACCAATTCCGTAGCTAGTTTGAATTGTTCTTCTGTTTCTCTATCTGGCGGAGATTCTTTTGCATCCTTCCCGCCGCAGATTGGATTGAGCAGCAGATCGTAGGCAATTTGCAACGTCTGGAGAGATTCCCGGACCTGACCGCTTCTCTTGCCGATAGTTAATTTCATAAATTCACGCCGGGCACGATAGAGCGCCTGAGCACAGGTAATGATATCCGCTTGAGTAAGGGCGTTTTCAGCCTCCTTCCAGACTGTCAAAAGTCCCTCAATTTGTTCAGCCTGTTTTTCACCTGCATCCCGTATGAGCTCCATTTCATTTAATTCCTGAAAATGCCCAATTGGGCCACAAATATTCGGATGGTTAAAAGCTGCCTGAAGGATATCCTTCAGCGGTTGGAAAACGTCCCCATCTTTATCCACTGCTTCGACAGTTTCCAGACGTTTATTGATTAGCAGCAGCAACAACGCTTTCAGTGTATTGATATTCAGGATCCGAAACAGATCACGGAATTCTGCCTGGTCGACCAACTCCGCCAGGGTATCATCCACGAGCTGGATCTTTAAGGTAGCGGCATCCGCTTCATCGATTACTGAAAACTTGGGGTCAATCAAAGCTTCCACCGGATGGGCCCGCAGAATCTCCATACACAGGCTATGAATGGTTCCGATGCGGGCAGAATCCATCTGGGCGTTCAACCCACTCCAAAACTGGAGCTCTTCTTCATTAGCACTTTTTTCGATCAAGCTTCTCAAGGTTAAACGTACCCGTGAGCGCATTTCCAGTGCTGCTTTCTCTGTGAATGTGATGGCAACGACACTGCGTAAAGGCAGGCCATCCGCCAGCAAGGAGGTGTAACGGGCTACCAGCGTGCTGGTTTTGCCACTACCAGCTCCGGCAGTGACGGCAATATCTCGCCCGCGTGTTTTAGCTGCCTGTTTCTGATCCTGGGTCAGTTCGAAAAGGGAAAGGACGTTTTGGATTAAGATATCCGATTGCATAGCTCACCAACCTGCTTCATAACGCCAGCACCATTGAGCTGCCGGACAATACGGCGGGCAGCCACCATCGGGTGGGATGGGAGGAAATTCGGCTGCCCGAACACCTTTGACAATGCGCACAAGATGTTCCAATACAACCTGGAAAGCGGCTTGTAGACCTTCCATTTCTTGCGTTTTATATTTTTCCAACCTTAGGGCTGCTTCCCCAGCCAGAATCTTCCAATACATCCCGGCTACTGGTTCTCCGAGTTGTAGGGCATCCCGGGCTGCTAAAGCGTAAATAGGTATTTGCAGGATGTAACCCTTGGTCAGGTCGTTATTGGTGAAGCTGCCGCCCGTTTTGTAATCGATCACGCGCAGATCTCCGTTAGCATTGCGATCCACCCGATCGATCACACCGTGCAAACGGATGGTTTCATCAGCATGCTGGACAATCAAAGGGGCGCGATGTGTAAACCCGAATTTCTCCTCAAATTCGATTGGCGTCCAGGCTGTGTCCTCTGCCAGATTCTCAACTGAGGTTTTCAATTTTTCGAGGAATTGCTCTTTCTCAATTTCCCATAAAGGAGATGGACGAAAACCAAATTCCTGCGGGGCAGTTGAAAATTTCTGCTGGCAGACCATTTCCAGGATGGTCAACAAATCATCCGAGTTTTGCGAATCACTGAATTTACGGAACGTTAATTCCAGAATTCTATGTAGCATAGAGCCGAGCTGGCTACCATCGATGCCCAGTTGCGGGATGGCGCGCTCACTCAGATCCAGCGCCCGGGTTACGTAAAACATGAAGGGGCATTTTCCATAGGTTTCCAGCGCTGATGGGCTCCAGGTAAAATCAGGCGAATAGCGTTGCTGGGTTAATGCAGAAATGTCGTTGGGGAATCCTTCATAAATTCCCTGGGCAACCCTGGCAGTTCTGGCTGTCATAATATCTTTGGCAAAAGAAAGCTGCTTCCAGCGTTCGGATAGAAAATCCATCGACGGGGGTAAATGAGCTGTCCGCACCGCTGTAAACAAAATCTCCTGAGTTGAACCGGCGTCCTCAAATGGTTGCAGATGATCTGGATGAACCTTGATGCGGGTATCATCCGGAGTGATGTGCTTTACGGCATTCCAAAATGCGGATGCTTCCCATTCTTCGCCATTATCGGTCAAATACGGGCGCGATAACAAAAGGTATTGATCAGCACGGGTGACTGCCTGATAAAACAGACTGGCCTGCTCGCGCTGCAGCCGGGATTCCAACCCCAACCTGGCTCTAAAATCTTCATCCAGGAAGGGATCTGGGTGTTCCACCGCTGGGAAAAGGCCCTCGGATAACCCCAACAGCACCACTGCCTGAAAACGAGCACCGCGGGCATGCGGGATGGTCCCAATATGCAGTTTAGATTGGTTCAATTTTTCATTTTCACGATAATGTTCTTTGGGAATGGTACTTTCCAGATCTAATAGAAATTGCTGGAAATTGACCAATCGAGCCCCCATAATCGTTTCGCTGGCAATGAAAGCACGCAGGACCTCCTGGAATGCCTGGTAAGCAGAGATTTCCTGCTCGCTTTCCAGCTTTTTATAATAAAGCAGCTCTTCCAGCATCTTCTCCAGCCAGACAATCCATTCGGTCAAAGAAAGAACTCCTTCTGGGGGAGTGATCACGTCGAAAAAAGCATTGAGCCGCGATTTTAGCAGTGTAGCTTCTTCACCACGCGGCAAAGCCGGGGCATTTCTTTCACTGTCCAGCAGATTCTTATTCTCAATGGAAGAATTTTCAAGCCGTTTCCAGGTCTCCTCCCATTGATCTTTGCCTTCGATTATTTGGGCTACCCGGCTGATCATCTCAAGCAAATCAATGGTCTCCACTTCCATCCCTGAAGTGAAATACGGCGAGCGAAGTACATTGATTATTGACCTGGCTTTATAATTTTGCTCAGGTAATTTCAGCAATGCCAGCAAAGCGGTAATGGCAGGGGATTGGTTCAATGGGTCGTCGATTGAAAAATGCAATGGAATCCCAAATTCAGATGCAATCGCCTTGAAAAGCGGGTGATAAAGGCCGGGGTTGGGGGTAATGATGACCATATCATCTAAATTACCACCTTTGCGCAGGACTAATTTTTTCACCCAGCGTAAAACCTCGCGCACTTCATCAGCCGGTGAGCGGGTTTCAAGCATCAACAAATTCCCTCTTGCATTCCCAACTGGAGAAACAGGTTCAAACAAATATTTTTCAATATGCCCCAATTCTTCTGGTAAAAATGTTGGGTTGGAAAGGGTAGAAATTGTAGGAGAGAGTGATGCCTGTAATTCGTCAACCTGTTTCTTGAAAGCCAGGTGTGCGCTACGATCAGCAGTGATCAGGCCCGGTAAAGTGATCAAAACCTGCCCTGCCTGCTGAGAAAGCAAAAGCAGCGCCTGTTTCTGGATCCCGTTAAAAGCAACAAAACCATCCACCACCAGCAAGGGAATATCGGTAGCCAGGTTTCTATCTTTTTCTAACAGGGAGAGCGCCAACCCGTTGATGTCATCCTGCTCGGCCAAGTTTAACTTGCTTAATCGCGCCTGAAAGCGCTCATACAAAAGCGCCAGATCCCGATAAGCCGGGTGATCATCCTGAACAAAGGTTGAAAACTGTTGTGGAGAAACGTAAGCCCGTTTTAACTCAACAAAGATTTCTCGTAAAGTTAAAATAAACCCAGGAAATTTTTGTAAAGGAGTATAGTACTGCAGCTCTTCTTCCTGAATCGCTTCTGCTACCGTCTCCTGGATGATCCGTTGGATTAATGGCAGCGAAACTAAAGGTAAGCTCAGCCCTTTTTTTTCCACCAGTAAATTGAGGAGGGTACTGAAATAGCCTGTTTTTGTGCCAATACTGCCGCCTGCAGCAGCCAAACGTCTGCGGAAAGCATAAAGCTGTAAACTGTCCGGAACCAGTACCCAGATGGGTGCTAAAGGATGTTGTGCATGGTAAGCTAAAATCCTTTGAACACAGGCTTCTGTTTTCCCCGAAGCAGGCGGAGCGATGATCAGTTCAGTTGCCAATAGAAGCTCTCGCAATTGCAGCCAGATGTTCCGGGCTGGTGCCGCAGCAACCACCGACCAGACGCGCCCCGGCAGCCAGCCAGGTTGGCACGTAGGCTGCCATCATCTCCGGAGTAACATCGTAAGAGCTGCTGCCGTCCGGATTGCTAGTGGGTAAGCCGGCGTTGGGTTTGAACCAGATGGGTTTGCTGGTATGTTCTTTGAGGGTGGCGAGCACCGAGTGGTTATCTTCCAGACTTTTGCCGCAGTTAATACCAAGCACATCTACTGTCATTTCATTGAAAATTTCAGCCATTTGAGTCGGTCTGACGCCCATCATCGTGCGCACCCCGCGGTCATAACTGAAGGAACACACCAGGGCGATCTCTTCATCCACCGATCGGACAGCGTTGACTGCTGCCTGAGCTTCACCGAGATCAAACTGCGTCTCTATCACCAGCAGATCCACCCCGGCGCCAACCAATACACTGGCCTGTTCCCGATACAGCTCAAAAGCCTGTTCCGCGCTCAGGGTGCCGTAAGGTTGCAGAATCTCACCCAATGGTCCTAACGATCCACCGACCAACACGTCTTTTCCTTCAGTGACTTCCCTAGCAAGACGAACGGCGGTGTGGTTGGTTTCTTCAAGTTTTTCGGCCAGATTGGCGTGCCCCAGGCGGATGCGATTGCCACCGAAGGTGCAGGTCAGGATGATGTCCGAACCGGCGGCAACAAAGTCGCTGTAGAGCTGCGAAATCCCAGCCGGATTGTCAAAAAGCCAGGTTTCGGGTGGGCTGCCAACCGGTAAACCGCGTTTTTGCAAATTAGTGCCGGTAGCGCCGTCTAACACCAGGGTTTGTTTTTTTGCCAGGAGGTTAAGAAAGTCGGATGATTTCATGTTGAGGTCCTTTCGGAGGTGATGGGTTAATTGTATCGCAGGAATTCATTTGAATCGAGCAAAGCCTTATGCTTGTTATGATCTTGCCAGCGCTGATGATTTGCAGATCCCTTTCTGGACTGCTGATAAGTGCCTTATTACTTCATTAAAGGCTTGCAATTTCTGCTGGTTGTAGTGGGTGGATGATTGACGTGCGTCAATGGAGTTTTGCGATCTTTGTGTTAAGATGTAAAAAATCTCACATTTAACACGAATTGCGGAGCCTGCAATGAAACGATTTCGCTTCTCTACGCCTGTCAAAATCTTAATTTTTTATCTTTTTTTTATGTTGCTGAATTATCTCTATAAGTTCTTTCCGAATGGGCTGACGATGATTTTTAGCGGCATTAATGAGAGTGTTTATCAGCACATGAAAATTGCTTTTTATTCCTATAGCTTCACAGCGATGATTGAATATGGGGTGAGGAAAAAAGAAATCCAGTCATTTCAACGCTTTTTTTATTCCAGGCTTTTTACGGTGGTTTTCCTGCCCTTAATTATTATTACTGTGTATCTGATTTCACCCCTGCTATTTGGGAAGATTGAAAGTATTGCCGGAGAAGTGATCTGGGCGAATGTGGCTTTGTTAACGTCAATTATTATCGCTGTCCTGGTAGAAGAACAGATGGAAAAATCTGATTTTTCAAAACCTTTAAGATGGGTATTAATATTTCTGGTCCTGATATCCTTGGCCGAGTTTCTTACTTTTAATTACCGGCTGCCCTGGTTCGATATTCTGGCTACTCCGCCGGGTTGGTGATTTCGACAGCGATGATGATGCGTTCATCCGCGCTCATCTGAATGCGATGATGCGGCGGAACAATCAAAAAATCCTCGTCCCATTCTCCAAAAATCTGTTTTTTGATAATCTGAAAGTTGCTGGGGATGGTTTCGAATTGCCAGTGATTCTTCTCAGCCTGCTTTTGGGCTTTCTCACGGATTTCGTCATCCACACCCAATTCACTTTCGAACAGAACAGCGCGGGTGTAATGCTGCTGCCAGCCATTCAAGGTTTCCATCAGATATTTGGCGTTATCTTCCCCGTATTTGCGCACAAAATCTTCGTAGTTGTTGTTCAGGTCCGGTGGTAACAGGCTGCCCAGCGCCATACTTTCACCATAACGTCCGGAACGTGCCAGGTAATCCTGGGAGTACCAGTAAGTGCCAGGGTTCTTCTCTTGCTGCTCCTGATAGGCTGTCCGGCTGCCCAGGTAAAGGGTGATACAATCATGCGCGCGTGGAACTACCAGCGGCAGGTCGCGGCTGACCAATCCATCGATAGCCCGCCCACAGAGACCATAAGTCAGCAGAATGGCGTCGAAACCAGCGGATGGTGTTTCGTCCACCTGTTTCTGGATCTGTCCGCGCAGATTGGTGGGGCGGTCATGCAGCCCGATCTCCTGTAATGTGAAGTGGATGCGATGGGGAGACTGGGCTGCATAGTAGTTGACAGCTTGCGCCAACGCCTCACAGGCAATGACCCTAAAGGATTTGCTGGAGGTTGACATTTTTTTCCATGAAAAGTGCGCTGACGTAAGTATCGTTGAAGCTGGCTTCAGCGGTTAGCTCGACATAATGGCTATCTTTGCCTATAGCGTCCGCTGCCTCGCGCTGCTGGTGGTTGATCAGCAGCATACGGGCGCCGGCTCCAGCGGCATTACCGATCTGGCTGTAGCGCTCCAGGGGCACGTCCGGAAACATGCCAATCTCAATCGCGCTGCCCAGGTCGAGATAGTTACCAAAAGCCCCGGCGATCAGAAAAGATTGGATTTGATCCGGGGTGATTTCAGCATTTTTGCACAAAATTTCAATTCCGGTGCGGATAGCGCCTTTCGCCAGTTGTATCTCGTTGACATCCTTGCGGGTGATCTTAATTTCCTGCCCGCCAGTGTTGGGATTCAACACCAGTACGCGTTGTTGCGGGTCGACCAGGGGATGAGCGCGGTCAAAGACGCCGCGGGTGTCAATAATATCATTGCGGCGCATTTCCGCCATGATCGATAGAATTCCCGAACCACAGATTCCGCTGGGTGGTTTTTGACCAATGGTGGAGAGTTCGATCTGATTGTTTTCAATTTTCACCTGGTCAATGGCTCCCGGAGCTGCCCGCATCCCGTCCTGAATATGGGCGCCTTCGAACGCCGGCCCGGAAGCACAGGAACAGGCGTGCATTTGTCCCTGATGGATCAGGGTGATCTCGGTGTTGGTGCCGATATCGATCAGGCAGATGGTCTGGTCACTTTCCTGCAGGCGGGTGGCCAGAACTGCCGCGGTATGATCCGCGCCGACATAACCGGCAATGTTGGGCGGCAGATAGATGGAAGCCCCGGGCGCCAGGTGAATACCTTGTTCGTGCGCCGGGATGAGCAGGCTGCTCTGTACCGCTGCCACATAAGGTGCCTCGCCCAGCGATTGGATCGGTAACCCGCAGAAAAGGTGGTGAATAGCAGTATTGCCCACCACCACCATGTCCACGATCTGTTGGGGTTTTAGACGCAGTTTGCGGGTAACTTCGGTAATATACTGGTTGATGCGCTCGACCAGCAGGTTCTGCAATTTTTTGGCGGCATCCGGGGTATGCATCGCATGTGTGATGCGGTTGACCACATCTTCTCCCAACGCAATTTGTGGGTTCATGAAGCCGGTTTGGTGCACCATCTCACCGCTCTCCAGATTGATCAGAAAAGCAGCGATCTTAGTGGAGCCAATATCCAACGCCACCCCGTAATACTGACTGTTCAGTGGGAGAACAGAAATCAACTGGTCGTGAAATTCATCTTGCCTCACAATGAGGGTGACCTTCCATTTGGAGGAGCGGATCTGCGTGGGGATGGCCTTAAGTACTGGCAATGTGGCAGCCAGGGTGGTTTGGTATTGCAGGCGGTAGGCATCCCGAAGTCGTTCCCAATCCCCGCGTAAATCGTGCAGGCTGGGCGGGTCAATACGAACATGACGTGCTTTGAACGGTGTTTCCAGCTCGGTGGGGTGGTAATGACCATCAACCTGCAATTGCTGCCCCTGGGTAAGAGAACGTGCCGGGATAAACAGGCGCACATCGCTGAGTGGAAAAGCCTGACAGGAAAGCCTTAAGTTGGGGTTATCCTTCATTCGGCGCAAACGGGCGATTTCATTCATTGTGAGGGGTGTCAGAGTCCCGTGAATTAATTCCATTTTGCAGGAAGTACAGGTGCCCAGCCCATTACAGGAGGTGATTAAATCAATCCCGGCGCGCAGGGCGCTATCCGCCAGTGTTTCGCCAGGTTTGGATTTTACCCGTTTGCCAACCGGTTCAAAATCGATGATAAAGGAGGTCTGTGAAGCTTCTTTTTTAGCCATAGTTACGATAACATTCTGATCATTTTAGCACAAATCATTGTTTTCATTTATAATGATACAAACCTTTGTTTCTTAAAAAAGGTTCTTTTCATAAGGCAACCCCAAGCAATTATTCGCGCCAAACGCCCAAAATCATGGAGGTTTCAAATGAGTGCAGTTCTGGAAAAAATTTACGAAGGTATTCTGGATGGAAATGCCAACCTGACCGTCAGCGCTGTTCAGCAAGCTTTGGCGGAGGGTCTCGGCCCGGCCGAAATTCTCAATCAAGGCATGATCGCCGCCATGGGAGAGGTGGGGCGTCTGTTTGAAGAAGGGGAGTACTTCGTACCTGAAATGCTCATTGCTGCACGCGCCATGCAAAAAGGCCTGGAATTGCTGAAACCCTATTTGAGCGAAGCGGATGTGAAATCCCCTGGCAAAGTGGCGATCGGGACCGTAAAAGGCGACTTGCACGATATCGGCAAGAACCTGGTGGGTATGATGCTGGAAGGTGCGGCCTTTGAAGTGATCGACCTTGGTTCGGATGTTTCCCCGGAAAAATTTATTCAGGCGGTCAAAGAGAACGGCGCGCAAATTGTCGCTATGTCGGCTTTATTAACCACTACCATGCCGAATATGAAGGTTACGATCGATGCCCTGAAAGCAGCCGGCTTACGTGACCAGGTGAAGGTGATGATCGGGGGGGCGCCCGTCACACAGACCTACGCCGACCAGATCGGTGCTGACGGCTTCGCGGAAGACGCCAGCCGGGCCGTCGCCAAGGCGAAGAGTTTGCTGTCGGATAATCGTTGATATAACTGATGATGAAGTTAAAATAATTATCATCAGAATTGGAAATAGAAAGGATATTTATCAAAGAGACTGACATTTTATAGATCAATCTCATTGCTTTTTTAAATAGCCAAAACTATTCTGACTGGTTATCGATGCTGATAACCAGTCATTAATTCCCCGAAATACATCAGGATCATATTCAAGATATGCTGATATTTCCTTCTTAATATCCTGATATTGTGTGTAGAATTCATCATTTTTCGCCCTTTTTGCTTCTGAAAGTTTGATATTGGCCATAAATCATCCTTTCTCATGATTGTTTTGGAAATCAGGTTTCAATGTTTTCATTGAATTAAAGTCGTTCATGAATTCCCCTATCGGATTGGAGTAGGTAAATTTTTTTTTCACATTTTTTAAATGCGATATGTGATTTGGATGGATTTTGTTGTGGGGATTGATACCAATGGTTACACTCGGGTATAAAGAATTGAAAAGGGCAAAGCGCTCCAAGTGCTTGAATGCTTTGTCCTTACGGGAAATAGTTCTTAAGATATTCTTGCCAATTGGATGGGAAGCCATAATCGTCAAGAGAGAAGGAGGATTCCTTTGAGGTTCTTACAGACAGGTTATAAATGAATTTCTCACGATTAGAGTTTTCTGATAAACGACACAAGATCAAAGCATAGGCGAATAATTCGTCATTTTTGTTTTTATCCCAGTTGAAATCTGGCATAAGGCGAAGCTTAGGATTATGTTTCCGTTTGTATAAATAGCCAAAATGGGCACAAATGTTACGAAGGACACTCAATGCATGAAACCAATTCCCTAAGAAATCTTCATTTAACCCATTGAAATAATTAGAGATTGATTTTTGATCAGTTGTTTTCAGTGAACTGAATAATTTAGAGGTCTGATTAAAAGAAAAGAATTCGATGATCACCCAAATTGGGAATTTCCCATCATATTTGTTTTTATGATGAATAATGACCGGATCTTTTTGCCTTTTTCTAAGATCGTTAAATAAATTATTTTGTAATCGATCATAATAATTTTTTTCATTAAATACACTTCTATTATAAAAGACATCAGATCCGTAATTAATTGCTAGATAATAGGCAAGAAAACTTCGTAATTTTATTTCCAGAGGTTCAAGCAAAAGTGATAATTCTCTTCGTAACCAAGAATCATTGGTGTTGGCATTGATAATATCGTTGAAACTTGTTCCTGGAATAAAATTATCACAATTTAGTTGCATAAATTTATGAAAATAGATATTTAGATGGTAATAATGGTTGGATTGTAAGTAAGTTTCAGCAAGTAAATGGTCATTTATGCGCATTCCTCTGGATTGGAGTAATTTCAATTGTTGAGTAATGGTCATTGGTGGTTTAAGAACGGAATTTCCAGGTAAGGAGCTAGCGAAGGTGTTCATTGAGGGTCCTTAATAAAACGACCAGCCTCGGTCCGCTGCCTTTCGGCTCGCGTGGCTGGTACTGTTAATAGCTATTATATACGAGGAGAGGATTTTGTCAAGTTTGAATGGGGAGTTGGGGATATTTCCATCAGCTAAATAAAAACGTCGCCAGTTCTTCGGCAGTGAAGCCACCCAGGTAATCCTTCAATTCTATGCCTTCCAGAGCTGCCTGGATATGGGGGCGGTCATAACGTGTACCTACCAGACGGTGCTCCACATCAGCGACATCGCGTAACCCTAAAAAGTCACCAAAGAATTTAACCTGTTCAATCGCTCCGTTTTGGACCTCGATGCGGGCGTCAATCTGACCAAAGGGGAAGCGCTGAGTTTTTTGGACGTTGAATTTGGGGGAGCGTCCGAAGTTCCAATCCCACTGCTGGTAGCGATCCCTGGAAATCCTCTGGATTTGATCCCAATCTTCATTTGTTAAATGGTATTCGCCATTGTTCGCTTCGGCCAGGATCCCATCTTTCACCCGTTCTCGAAATTCGAGAATGTCCATCTGATCCTGTAAATACTCGCTGATATTGGCTACCCGGCTGCGTACCGATTTAATTCCCTTGGATTCGATCTTTTCAATTTTCACATTCAGGGCATTGGAGACGGTGGAAAGATCGGAATTGAATAGTAAGGTGCCGTGACTGACCAGTTTGGAGCCAATAGCGTATTGCGCATTGCCGGAAATTTTGCGTTCTTCCACGACAATATCATTGCGACCAGTCATTTCAGCAGGTACGCCCATCGAATTCAGGACTTTTACCACTGGAGCGGTGAATTTCTTGAAATTATGCAGGAATTCTTTCCCATTGGCGTTGATAAAACTAAAATTTAAATTTCCGTGATCGTGATAGACAGCTCCGCCCCCGGATAAACGGCGGATGACATGGATATGGTGTTCTTCCACGTAGGGGTAATTAATTTCTTCCAGTGTATTTTGATTACGTCCAATGATGATGGATGGTTCATTAATATAAAAAAGTAGGATGTCTCCTTCTACGTTCAGGTTGCGTACCAAATGTTCTTCAATTGCCAGGTTGACCCGTGGGTCATAGGTATTTTCATTATCAACAAAAATCACAGCTCCTCCATGGAAGTTAAGTTACAAAAATTATATCAATACCCGCAAAAATTATTGATTCTTTATATAGACTTTCATTTTTTTACTTAGGGAATGATCGAAAAAACCCATCCATAATAAGGACTTCTATAAGGTTTGCTCTTGTCAAAAACACCTTTTTTATATACCATCAATGGGGGAAGCTGAACTGAATCAGCAACACCCAAAATTAAAAACTTAAAAGTGAGGTATAAAAAATGGCAGTCATTCAGGAAGCTGAGAATCTCTTTTATATCGGTGATTCACCGGAAGAAAAGCTGGCGTTTATTGAGTATGAAATGGATGGGGATGTGCTCTCGATCCTGAGTACTGAGGTATCGCACAGCTTGCGAGGGCAGGGGATAGCTCAGCAATTGGTGGCTTATGCGGTTGATTACGCCCGCCGGCATCATCTGAAAATCACACCGATTTGTCCATATGCGGTCAAACAGTTTGAGATTCACGCAGAATATGGGGATGTTAAGGCTTGATAACATCAGGCCACCGAAAATGACCAATCACCTCGCGCAAGAGAATTCACCCTATTTGCTGCAACATGCAGATAATCCGGTGGAGTGGTATCCCTGGGGTGAAGAAGCGCTCACACGCGCCAGAACGGAAGACAAACCAATATTTCTTTCTATAGGCTATGCCGCCTGTCATTGGTGTCATGTCATGGCCCATGAATCCTTTGAGGATCAGGTCACAGCCGGCATCATGAATGAGCATTACATCAATATCAAAGTTGATCGCGAGGAGCGTCCCGATCTGGATAGTCTTTACATGACAACTACGGTGGCAATGACCGGCAGAGGCGGCTGGCCGATGTCGGTCTTTTTAACCCCGGATCTGGAGCCATTCTTTGCCGGCACTTATTTCCCGCCCGAGCCACGTTACCAGATGCCTTCCTTTAAAGATGTGTTGATCAGCATTGCGACGGCCTGGAAAGAAAAGCGCCGCGATATCCTGCAAACGGGCGCTCAGGTACGGGAATATTTGCTGCAGGAAGCCCGAATGGAGCAATCCAAGGCAGGGGTGTTGACTCCTGATGATGTAGACCGGCTGGCTGCTCAACTGGTGTCAGCTTATGATTTCCGGCACGGCGGGTGGGGAGATGCTCCGAAATTTCCTCAGCCGATGTTGCTGGAATTTCTCCTCAACCGCTCATTGCTTCGGGACAGGGATGGCACTCGCCAACAAAAATATCGCGAAGTAGTCGAGCACGCCCTGACAGCGATGGCAGCCGGCGGGCTGTATGACATCCTGGGCGGTGGGTTCGCACGCTACAGCACCGATGTTCATTGGCTGGTTCCCCACTTTGAAAAGATGCTCTATGACAATGCCCAACTGGCGTTGATATACCTGCACGCATTTCTGGTCACTGGAAATGTTCACTATCGGCAGGTGTGTGAGGAAACTTTAACCTTTATCCAGCGCGAATTGAGTGACCCGGCTGGTGGTTTTTACAGCAGCCTGGATGCCGATTCAGAGGGGCAGGAAGGAAAATTCTACGTCTGGAATTATGCTGAACTGGAAAATATTCTCAAAGAGAAATTTGATTTATTCAAAGCTGCTTACGGGCTGACCCCGGGTGGAAATTGGGAAGGAAAAATTGTCCTGCAACGCAAAAAGAGCAACTCAGAATTGGGAGCGCAATTCCACCTGCCTGAAGAAAAGATTTGCAAACGGTTGACAGAGGGTCGGCAGCGCTTGCTGGTGGAACGCGATCGCAGGATGCGACCTGCCGCCGATGATAAGGTGCTGACCTCCTGGAATGCGCTGGCTTTGATGGTGTTTGCTGAAGCCGGCCACTACCTGCAGAATGAAGATTTTTTGGCAACCGCCCGTAAGAATGCGTATTTTCTGCTAAATTCCCTCTATCAAGATGGGCGCCTCTTGCGTTCCTGGCGGGCTGGGGTTGCGCGCCACAATGCCTTTCTGGAGGATTATGCCGCTTTGATGCTGGCGTTATTAGCCCTCTATCAAAACGACCCGGACCCAGCCTGGTATCAATGGGCGCTAAATTTGGGGGATGAAATGGTGGCGCATTTCCACGATCCCCAAGGCGGCTTTTTTGACACCCGCGCTGATCATGAACAACTGTTGGTACGTCCAAAAGACCTGCAGGACAATGCCACACCTTCCGGGAACGCTCTGGCAGCCTGCGCACTGCTTCAGGCAGCCGCCTTTGGAGATCGTCTCGCATGGCGGGAGCTGGCGACCGAGATGTTCGCCCGGATGAACACCAACCTGGCAAACTATCCCAGCGCCTATGGCAAGTGGCTGCAAGCGCTGGATTTCTCCCTGGCGCCGGTACAGGAAGTCGCCATCCTCGGAAATCCGAATATTTTAAACACACAACAGATGTTGGCTGTTATCCAGTCAAATTTCCACCCATATCGCGTGGTCGCAGTTTCAGGTTTTCCACCACCAGCGACCGCACCAGCTTTGGTAAAGAATCGTCCACTTCTGGAGAACCAGGCAACCGCTTATGTATGCCAGAATTTCGTCTGCCAACGTCCGGTCAATACACCGGATGAATTTTCGCGGGAATTGTTACGGACCACCTCTTAAAAATTACTGACAAAAAGGCAGGATGTAGGGAAAGAAAACACCTGAAGCCCTGGCGGGGCTATGCTAGAATAAAAAAGGTCAAGGACGTTTCATTCCAAGAGATAAAGAGAAAAACAGAAAAGGTTATTACCGATGGATCAGCATAAAAAAACAGATCTGATCTTTAAAATGCAATCAGGAGGATTATTTGCATGACCAGTGTATTGACCGGTAAGGATATCCTGTACGTTAAGGATATCAAATTAGAGCACATTAGCTTAATTCTGGAAACAGCCAGCCGTTTTGAGCAAGTTCTGGCATCCGGAGGTCGTTTAAAGAACATGGATGGCAAAATCATGGCGGTTCTATTTTATGAACCTTCCACCCATACCCGTCTGTCTTTTGAAACAGCCATGCTGCGATTGGGTGGGCAGGTCGTCTCAACCATGCAGGGGATCACGACCAGTTCTGCGGTGAAAGGGGAGACCCTCTTTGATACCGGGAAAATGATCAGCGGCTATGCTGATATTGCTGTGATCCGCCATATGCAACCCGGCAGTGCGCGCGAGTTGGCCGACGGCGCCAGCATCCCGGTGATCAACGGCGGCGACGGAGCGCATGAACATCCCACTCAAGCGCTGGTGGATGTTTACACCATTCAGAAAGAATGTGGGCGCCTCAACAATCTAGCGGTTACGCTGGCAGGTGACCTGAAGAATGGGCGTACCGTGCATTCCCTCTCCTGGATGCTGGGGAAATATGGACCGCGCTTTTATTTTGTCTCTCCGGAAGAATTACGCATGCCGGCTGAAATCACCCAGGCTTTACGCGCTGACGGGATTGAAGTGGTTGAAACCGACAATCTGCAAGAGGCTACCTCAAAAAGTGATGTACTCTACATGACCCGCATCCAAAAAGAACGCTTTGATGATCTCAATTTGTATGAACGCCTGAAAGGCTCGCTAGTCATCAATAATGCCTTGATCGAAAAATCGCGTTCCGGGATTACGATCATGCACCCCTTACCGCGAACTGAAGAAATGGATCGAGAAATTGATGCGTACGAGGGCGCTGCTTACTTCCGGCAGGCGGCGAATGGCGGTCCAGTCCGGATGGCCATCATCGCTTTACTTTCTGGATGTGAATAAAAATTCGAATGATTTGAAAAATAGAGGAGATTTTCGATGACTTCTTCATTTGATTTGGTAACCAAAACCCAGATTCAGTGCAAAAAAACCTACTGGAATTTAACACCACCTTTGCTGTACGAGCAGGTCATCCGCCAAAACGAAGCCATGATGGCGGAATTTGGTCCTCTGGTGATTTACACCGGAAAGAGCACCGGCCGTTCCCCCAAAGATAAATTCTTCGTTCAGGAAGCTTCTAGTCAGGAGCACATCTGGTGGAATAAAGACAACAAACCCTTCCCGATTGACAAATTTGAGAAGCTCAAAGCGCGCGTGCTGGAATACTATCAGCGCAAGGAACTTTACATCCAGGATTGTTACGGGGGTGCTGACCCGGCTTATCGCTTCCCGGCGCGTATCATCACCGATACCGCCTGGGGCAGCCTGTTCGCCTATAATATGTTCATCCATGCGGATGCCCTCAATCCACAGGAATTTTCTCCGGAGGTGACTATTCTGGTGGCCTCTGGTTTTGAAGCCGAGCCAGAAATCGATGGAACACGCTCGGATGTCGTGGTCGCGCTCAATCTCGGACAAAAACTGGCCATCATCGCCGGGACACGTTATGCCGGAGAGATCAAAAAAACTGTTTTCACTGTGCTGAATTACCTCTTTCCGTTGAAGGGCATCTTCCCGATGCACTGTTCCGCCAATATCGGCCCTGAAGATGACTCGGCACTCTTCTTCGGATTAAGTGGCACTGGCAAAACGACGCTCTCGGCAGACCCGAAACGCCGTCTGATTGGCGATGATGAGCACGGCTGGAGCGATCACGGCGTCTTTAATTTCGAAGGCGGCTGTTATGCCAAGGTGATCCGCTTATCTGCCGACGATGAACCTCAAATTTATTCCATGACCCGCCGTTTTGGGACGATCCTTGAAAATGTGGTTATCGACCCCGCCACGCGCAAGATCGATCTGAATGACGATACCATCACCGAGAACACCCGCGCCTCCTATATGCTGCGCGAGCTGGAAAACAATGAGCCCTCCGGCATGGGTGATCATCCGCGCAACGTCATCTTCCTGACCGCCGATGCCTTTGGGGTGCTGCCACCGGTTTCCAAACTAACCCCCGAACAAGCCATGTATCACTTCCTCTCCGGTTATACCGCCAAGGTTGCCGGGACTGAAAAGGGTATTAAAGAACCACAGGCAACTTTCAGTAATTGTTTCGGTGGTCCCTTTATGGTACACCACCCCTCGGTCTATGCCAAAATGCTGGGCGAAAGAATCGAAAAGCATCAGGCTAATTGCTGGCTGGTTAACACCGGCTGGACTGGCGGTCCCTATGGGGTAGGGGCACGGATCAAGATTGCCTACACCCGCCGAATCCTGGATGAATTGTTGGCTGGCTCCTTAAATGAAGTGCATTACGAAACCGACCCGGTCTTTGGGTTGCACATTCCGCAAACCTGCCCGGGGATACCAGATGAGGTACTCAACCCGCGCAATACCTGGGAGGACAAAGCCGCCTACGACCAGCAGGCCCAAAAACTGGCAAAAATGTTCCAGGATAATTTCCAGCAGTATGCCGAGGGTCTCCCCGCTGAAGTACTGGCAGCCGGACCAAAGGTTTTATAGAGTCTTCCCTCCGCATAAAAAAGTTAAATTCCTACTCAACCGGTACTGTACACTCAGTGCCGGTTGGGTATAATTACACCCGAATAACTTTGAGGTGATCAGTATGAAATTAGAAGAAACTTTATCAAAAGAAAATCTGGAATTATTTGCTTCACTTAATACCCCTGCTAAAATTCAGGCCTTTCTGGATAGTGTGCCCTACAGTGCCGAGGATGCCAATCGCTGTCCGCGGCGGGTGTTGGAAGACCGCCAAGCGCACTGCCTGGATGGCGGACTGCTGGCTGCGGCTGCCCTCCGGCGCATCGGCTATCCGGCTCTGATCATTGATCTGCTGCCCACGCCTGGGCGGGATGATGATCACGTGCTGGCAATCTTCAAGCAGCACAATTGCTATGGCGCTATCGCCAAATCCAACTATGTTGGGCTGCGCTTTCGTGAGCCGGTTTACCGCACCCTGCGTGAACTGGTGATGACCTACTTTGAACCGTTTTTTAACAGTCTGCGAGAGAAAACCCTGCGCGGTTACACCCGCCCGGTAAATTTGAGTAAATGGGACAACCTGGAATGGGAGACGGATGATCATGGGGTGGATGAAATCGAGCAGCGCCTGAAGAAATTGCGTACCATCCCGGTGCTGAAAGACGGGATGGAAGCCATCCTTTCGCTCACCGATCAGCGTTACTACGACGGTATGACGGTGGGAATAGACCCGAAGGGAATATATAAATTAGCTGATGGCTGATGGCTGATGGCTCAACGCTCAAAGCTGAAAGCAAAGATGGATTTTGGTGCGCTGTTTATAGGCTTAAGGTTGCACCTGGGACAGAGCACCGGTTATCATTGGATATTTGCCCAAACTATTCTCTCAAAGATCACCAAAATTCCTTCAGGCGATTAGTGTTATCCTGTAAATCCTGTTATTAAATCTCGCAAAGCCAAAATGATTAATAGCAAAAGAAATCAAAAGTAAAGAACACCAAATAATCCTGTAAATCCCCGTTCAGATATTCCTCAAAACTCAATACTCAAAACTAAAATCTATATTTCGCCAATACTGCGCATAGGATAGATCGAGGCTATTCAGATACACGAAATTATCAGGTGTTTTTCTTCTAAAAACATATTAATTTCCCCTAAACTGGGCAGGGGTATAATTAATTTGATTTACAAATGCTTCCATTCGTGATTAAGGAGCTATCCCAAATGGAAATTATATCGAAATTTATCACTGCCGGTAGTGTTCGCATCCATTATCTGGAAGCCGGGGAGGGGATAGAGCGACTGTCTTAATCCATGGAGGCGGGTTGGACAATGCCAGGGTTTCAGCGCAAAGCTGCTAATCACAAGCTCAGCTATTTGTTGCTTAAAATTCCCGGCGTATCGGCATTGTCATACTGGTCGATCAGGAGTCAGGCGATGATCCGTTATTCCCTTAAATCAATTCTGAAGCGATCCGGATCGATTACAGACGAGTTGGTAGAGAGAATTTACCAACAGTTTCAAGTCCCGGGTGTCACCAGCGCTTTCTCAGATTTTCAGAATGCTGAATTAAGTTGGAGCGGTTTAAAAACCGTTTACCTGGAACATTTGGGAGAAATTAAGGCGAAAACCCTGATCGTTCGTGGAACAATTTCTGTTTTCAGAGGAGTTGTAAGCCTCTGACTTTTGTGAAGCCAGCCGGTTTGGTAAAAGACGCTCCTCTATTTAGCAGGGGAACTCGTCCTGTTACACCAGCAGCTGATGAATGTTTTATTTAATAGTTATGTAAGATAATAACTATTATATGATATAACCACGCATTAATTATATGTAGAGTCTTAGATTGGTGTCAGAGTTTGATGCTGGATATTCCATGAGATTCATCTCATGGAATCGTAGACCAAACTGATTAAAATCAGTTAACCAAATCTACCTTAGTAAGCTCTTGAACAACTGGAATGCTTGAATTGGTTTGCATAAAAAAATATATGGATATGCCCATGAATTCTCTCAAGAACCGAAAACCAAACTATTTTTAAATAGTTAACGCTAGGTATCCTCTGAATTCATTCATGGGAAAAGGTAAACCATTAATTCGCCAATTTCCTACTAAAAACCACGTTTTAAATCGATTCTGAGCCAGAATTATTGAACGATTGAGGAAATTTTTCTCAAATATTCTTGAAATTCTGTAAATTATCTCCTGCTACCCCACCTGCAACCTATACTTGCATAAAGAGTTCATACGACCGCCGTCTTTTGGCGGAAGTTTTGATTATTGGAAAATTATTTTCGGTCTTATGATTAATATAGTGGCTACACGAACTTTTTATTAACTTTTACCTGTATTTTCATTAAATCAACGGATTTTTCTCGATCAAAATCATATTTTTCCAATTATTATCCGTTTTTTACCCCATTTCGTAACGATTTTCTGGCTTGGTTGTTCTAATCATTAATAACTCCAAATTATCCTGTATAATTTTTATAATCAATCTCATTCCCCAATAGGATTCGTCATGCCAAACAATCGCAAACCCTTTCGGATGATATCCCCCTCCACCCGCAGTTTTATTCAGCACGCCCGTGAGATGCCCGGTTTTTCATTCTTTCAACTCCTGCATGGGTATTTTTATGGGCGTTGGCCTTATCTGTATATCGGTGCAGCCAAGGGCGATCTGCCCTGGGTTAAGCGCCTGTTACCAGCCATCAACTTTCTGGCACGCATTTACCCGTTCAAGCAGCCAGCTTCTGAACAGCATCGCATCGATTTGGCCAGCCATACCGTGGCGGATGGCTATCATGGTAAAGCCTTACCGCTGGAAACCGCCCGGGAATTGATCATGATCCGCGAACCGATCAACATGCCCGATCTTGAACACGTCGTCCCTTACACCCAGGCTCGAGCCATCATTCTGGAGAATCCGGAGCATATCGTCGCCCTGGATTGCCCCTGCCGCGCCGGGAAGGAAAACCACTGCACCCCGATCGATGTCTGTCTGGTCGTCGGTGAACCGTTCGCCAGTTTTATCCGCGAACACCAGCCCGAGAAAACACGCTGGATTACCCAGGAGGAAGCGGTGCGTATTTTGGAGGAAGAGGACGCTCGCGGACACGTTCACCACGCCTTCTTTAAGGATGCGATGTTAAGACGTTACTACGCTATTTGTAATTGCTGCAGTTGCTGTTGTGGCGCGATGAATGCCCATAAGAACCACATCCCAATGCTGGCTTCATCCGGTTACATCGCACAAATTGACCGAGATTTATGTCTGGATTGCGGTACCTGTCAAGCGTACTGCCAGTTTTCTGCGCTGGAATTTGGCGATGATGGCTCCAACATCGTGATTTATGAAAACTGTATGGGTTGCGGAATTTGTGTTTCAAAATGCCCGGAAGAAGCAATCTCTCTGGCAGTTGAGCCGGCGAAAGGGGTACCTCTGGAAGTGCAATCTCTGGTAAAAAAAACCGCCTGAGTAGGTCATCATCAGGCGGTCAAGGTTTTCTTCATCTGATCAGGCTTCAAACGAGAGCAGCATAACACGTCCCAGACCAATTTTGGTACCAGGTTGTAATTCATAGGGCCTCTGCGGTGCAATACGCTGTCCATTTAAGGTAACGCCGTTGGTACTGTTGAGATCTGTGATGGTGTATTTTTGCGTTTGCGGATTGGCATTTATCTCAGCATGTTGGCGAGAGATATCCCCTTCATTGGCAAATATTGGCAATAGACGTCCTAAAATTAAAGGAACTTTTAAAATCGGTATTCTTTGACCAATGTTCGCCGGATTCAAAGACTTCTCAATCTGAAGGTAAACTCCCCCGCCCCGCTCGGGACCTAATTGGGTGCTGGAAGAAACATCAATTCCCATTGGGATTGGTTGGCTGATCGGTTTAGAGGGATCCATGCCTGCTGCCACTGGCTGGGCTTTGGTGGTGAAGAGGAAGCTGATTTTGTGCTGACCAAACGCCAGCCGGTCTCCACTTTTCAATTTGTTTAGGGTATTTACCTGTAATTGCCGCCCATTCAAAAAAGTGGGATTATTAGAGGCTAAAGGTTGAACAGAAAAAGCTCCATCTGAGAAAATAATTTGCGCGTGTTTACGGGAAATGGTAATCCCCACCGCTAAAATCTGCATATTGACCGCCAGCATGATGTTATGGTTTACTTCTGTGCTGGGGCGGCCAATCAGAGCCGGAGTCCACTGAATATCAAAACTGATATTGGAGGTTTCTTCCCGTAAGGTCGCCTGATCTTTCGGTTCGAGCATTTTTCGAATGGTTTGGTGCTGATAAACGATAGATAGCTCGTCCTGGGGTTGAATATCGAGTTGGGCCAGAGTTTGTTTGGGATTCAAGGGCTTATCTACACCTTTGAGTTGAATGCTGTATTTCTCAGGAAAATTGGCGTCGATATCATCAAACTCTTTCAAGATTTCGTCAACCAGGGTTTTAACTGTGATAGATCGTCGCACTCGGGCGCGCTGACCGGTATGCTCGAACACGTTTATTTTTACATCCACATAATCGTCAGCCATGTTCTATTCCTTTGGTTTTTCATTGTCGGCTTTGTTTTCTTCATCGAATAAACCTAACGTTTTGGCAGTTTCGATCAAATCAACATTGGAGAGTATTTTCAACATTTCTTGATCCATACCAGCTTCTGTTAATCGTTTCTTGACATCTTCTATATCGTATTCGGATTCGTCAACTCGCGGGGTAATGTTCGCCTCCACACTCCCACCGCTTTCTATAGTTTCAGCACTTTCGTTATTTTCATTAATCTCATCACTTTCGCTTCCTTTATCCGCTTTCTTTTTCTCTTTTTTGGTTTTCGGAACCCGTAACCACTTCGCTTTTTTTCCTGAATATTGTTTGGTAATCCGCTCTACCCAATGATCAACTGAACCTTCCAGATCATCATCGCTACTATATGGGGTGGCAATTTGCAGCATACTGGTCACACCGGAGCGCACAATAAATGAACGTCCCATAGGCATTTCGACTTCATTTAAGTTGCGCGGGAATCTCCCATTCAAGCGATTAACCGCATCCGAGCTCTTTAAGGCGATCCCATAATTAGGCGCGGTGATCACTTTCCGTATGTCATCAGAAGCGTTCATCATGGCAACGGACCCTGCGGCGATCACATACACCCCGGCAGTTTGATATTTTCGGATTAGCGCAGCCATTTCCTCGAAGAATTCATACTTTTTGCGACCGGATTCATCCGAGAAGGAGTCGTAAGTATCAATGAAGAAAATCAGTTTTCTGCGTTTCGGGTATTTGTCAAAATCCAAACACTCCGCGCGCACATTTTCTAATAATTCATCCAGTTGATCAATTTCCTCAATGGTTTCCAGAACGTGCGGCAATTCCTTAAGCGAATGATCGCCGCCTTTCCACAATTTGCGCGAATAATCAATCAATACCATGCCGACGGTGTCTGGGTCATAATTGGCTGCCAGAGAGAAGATCATGGTTTGCAGGGTTGTCGTTTTCCCGGAGAAGGGCTGCCCCAAAACGACAATATGCGGCCCCTGGCGTTCAATATCGATAAAAGCCGGTTCTAGCGAGCGATCGTCGATGCCCATTAGTATATTCAGTCGTTTCCCTTCTGGCAAGGCAACTTCTTCCATTAAGCGTTCCAAAGAAATGCGCAATTGTAATGTCTCAATCGATGAGGGCTTTTCACCTTTCCAGTGATCGCCCCAAAGTTTCTGCATGCGCACACACATTTGATGCAGCTTTCCCAAACCGTCTGGGTCATTTTCTTCCATTTTGAAGGATAAAGCGGTTTGAAACTCGAGTGGCATGTTATTCATGCGTACATAACCACGCCCAGGCACATTAGAAAGATCAGCCGGAACACCTCGCCCCACGACATCCGCATATTCACTTTGGTCAGACAGTTTCAATGTAAATCTCTCAGAGATCAAATTGAATAATTTGTTGGTAAGGGCATTTGGGTTTTCGCCGGTAATCAGGAAATGAACGCCATAAGCCCGCGCTTCCCGCACCAGAGAAATGAAAGGACCCATCAAATCCTCATAGTATTCCCTGAATTCAGAGAAGTTATCCATCACGATCAAGATCGCCGGTAATTTTTTATCCGCGTGTTGCAGGTTGTAAGATTCCAGGTTATTAACCCGCAATTCACTGAACAGCACCTGACGGCTATCAATGATATCGCTCACTTTCCGGAAAACTCGTTTGACTCTTTCATCTTCTTCCGAGGTAATAATGGCACCTACATGCGGCAGATCAAGAAAGACATTTAAAGCCCGCCCGCCAAAATCAAGGATATAAATGTGTAAATCATCCGGAGAATGCGTTAAGACCAGCGAAGTAATCAGCGTGCGGATAAAGGTCGTCTTTCCACGTCCGGAAGAGCCAAAGATCGCTGCGTGTCCGTTGGGGAAGTTAACCATAAAGGGTTTCTGGCTGGCCAGATAAGGGTTGTCCACCAGGCCGATGAGAGGACGCATAGAATTCTTCCCCCATTGCAGCCCATCCCATTTAAAGTCATCGGTCCAGAAGGTTACCACTTTTTCGTTTAAAGAGACTCCCACAATTCCTTCCACATCCGTCAGCTTAAGCATATCGATGTCTTCATCGGTCATGTAGGCAGTATCCAAAGGTGTTTCCAGACAGAGATAATTTTTGGCTGTTTGCATCGGTAAGAACTCCGGCCATGGGCGCCATTGCGGGCGTGATTCCGTGGTGGCCAAGTTCGCCAGCATATCCACGATGACATCATATAATTTAGGGGGTTCTACAGCTTTTTGAGCCGATTTCTTAGCACGATCCAACCAAACCACATTGGGAGACACATTTTCCTCCTGTGGGCCTTTGTAATCCCCACCGGTGTAAGCTGTCTGGATCATTTCAATATTTTCATTGCCTACCTGCAAATAGCCGCGACCCGGAATGCCGGGTGGCAGGAAGGCTGCATCCGGGCGTCTGAGTAGTTCACGGCTATCATCCGGCGTCTCCACCCGCAGGCAAATTCTGAATTTAATATTGGCACGCATCTGATCGGTCACACCTACCGGCCGTTGTGCTGCCAGGATCAGGGTTACTCCCAAAGCCCGTCCCAGGCGGGTGATACTTTCCAGTTGCGCCTTATATTCAGCATTTCCGGAGATCATTTCTGCAAACTCATCAATGATAATGAATAAATGCGGATAAGGCGGGCGCCCAGGCTCCAGGTTTAAGCCTTTCTTGCGATAGTGAACAATATCTTTGGAGTTGGTATAGGTATTTAATTTCTGACGCCGGTCAAGCTCCGCGATAATCGAGGCGAAAACCCGTGCCGTAGCTGACTGATCCAGGTTGGTGACGATATCTACCTTATGAGGTAATTTCTTAAAGGGTTCAAAAGCAGAACCTCCTTTGTAGTCAATCAACACAAAGTTCAGCACATCCGGGTTGAAATTCAACGCCAGTCCAATAATCATGGTCATCAACAATTCGGATTTTCCGGAACCTGTTGAGCCGGCGATCAACCCGTGCACCCCATCGGCTTTGGCGGAAAATGTCAGCGTTCTGGGTTCATTGCCGGACAACAAACCCACCGCCGAGAATAGCCAGTCTGCCAGGCTGGGCGTCATACTACGTTTCCAGTTCTCGGAAGCCAATTCCTGTAACTGGTCAATAGAGGTAGCGTTTAACATTTCCAACAATGTTACGGTGGAAGCCAGACTGGATCCATACCCCCTCCTAACATCCAGCCCTTCCAGGGCTTTGGAAAATGCGCGCGCCTTCTCCTGGGTGCTGACCAGTTGGGTGGTGCCGACATAGCGCACCGTGTTGAAACCAGTCTCGGCATAACGGAAAACCGCACGTTCCTGATCTTTGGCATCTACATCCACTTCAATGATGGCCTGTGCCCGGCTGGGGACTTTCGAGCGATCTGGCACCACAAAGATTATCCCTGCGCCCAGCATTTGCCCATCCAACAGAATCGTAGAAATAGTTGCCTCGCCTTCCAGATCTTTCAGGATCGACCATTCTGGTGCCGTCGTCTGAACATCAACAACCACCAGCAGGAAGGGTAATTTTACATCCACGCCACTTTCTTTATCCTGTAAACGCATTCGCCGGCGCTCCAGGACGGTGCGTAGGTTTTTCCAGAACAAACGCATGCGATCAATTTCGTTTTCTCCGGGCTTTTCATCACTCTCAAAACACAGAGTCTCCGATTGATCAGCCTCTTTGCAATGCGGTAAAGAATAAGCCCAGCGCCAATGGGTACGCATCTCACTGGTGCCAGCGACATACAGCATGGCATCCTGGGGACTATGAAAAGTCGCAAAATCCACCAGCATCGTCCGCAGATAAGCATGGACGATTTCCTGGTTCACACCAGATACGCCAATTGAATGCCGGATGGTAATTTGTTTTGCTTCTCCACCTTCCTTTTCACCTCCTTCGCTTTCCTTGGTTTTGGCTTCAACTTTTTTCTTTTCTTTTTCGTCGATCTGGAAATAGAAAGGAATGGTGACCGGCACATCATATAATAAGCGGGATGCTTCAGCCAAACGAACTGCTTCCAATGAAAGAGGATTTTCAACCTCCTCATTATCTGGCATTTTATAAGTAACCGCTGAAGGTCGCGAGGAAATTCCCAGACGTAAACTCATAAAGTCATGATCTGTAGGCCTGCGTTCCCAGATGCGTGTGCCGGAGCGGATATCCTCGCGCCGCAATTGTTGATCTAGAGTGGTATCATCTGCAATTGCCAGAGAAACATCCGGGTTCGGGTAATTGTAGTAATAGTAAATCTTTTGTTGTTCCTGCTCACTTTCCATCTGCCGGCGCAATTCGCTGATGCGGCGATGGTAAGTCTCTCCCAAATGCTCCCGCCGGAGTTTCTCGCGTTGATTGGTATAGATTGATAAGGCTACCGAACCAACAACCGACAACGCCATTGGAATCATCATCATCAAATTAGAGCTTTGCCCAAACACCGTCACCAAAATATAACCAAAAATCATGATCATGGGTAAAAAAGCTTGAGCCAAAATAGCACCCGGATTTTCCTGAATATCTGGCGGGTTTGGGATTGAGCGGACGCCGGATGGCAATTCGGGTATTATTCGGGGTGGTCGGTCGATATATTTTTTATCTGGCATAGAATTCCTCCCCTTTCATTAAGAAATCAAAGAAATGGCAAAACTTAAGATTAATGAGATCGCTAATAATGCAGCTAACACAATAAAAACGATCCTCCAGTTGACCCCTTTTTTCTTTTTTTCAGCAGGAATGGGTGGAAAATATGGTTTTAATGCCTGGACAAAAGCCACTACATCCGGGTAGCGAGCTTGTGGCTGACCGTTAATTGCCTTCTCAATAATGGCAGGGATATCTTTCAAATCGATCCGGCTAGTTGGTTTAAAGTTTCCAGTCCTGACATTTCGGATGACCACATCGTCTTTTTTCAAATGATATTCATATGCCGGTTTTCCAGCTAACATTTCGTACATTAACAGTCCAATCCCATATACATCAGATGCATAGGATATGGGCGCATTTTTATTAAAAATTTCCGGAGCGGTATATGCCGGTAAATTGTATTGTTCATTCCAAATTTGGGGAATATTATTGTTCAAATCCCCAATTCCTAAATCTAATAATAAGGGCCGCGGGATCCCTTGTTTGTCATGCCTTAAATAAACCACATCGGGGTTAAGGCAAAGGTGAATTTTTCTTAATTTATGCAAATATAAAATAACATCACTAATACTCAAGCCAATCCAGCCAACATGCTGGAACCAGGGTTGTGGATTTTTAAATAGATAATTCCTGAGCACCTCACCCTCAACAAATTGAAACACAGCAAAGTACTTAATTTTTCCCTGAATAACCGTCCAGCCATAAGGATGCTGACTGATCGTGCTTTCCGGGTGGGCCGGCAATAAAATTGGCAATAAAGGATGCTGCCCGGCTTTGGCTAGTTGGAAAAAAGCAATCGCTTCCTGCCGCAATTTATCTTCGCAGCCTGTATTAGCAATTTTAAGGAAAACTACTTCTTCGTTGCGCCGCGCCTGATAGATAATCGCAGATTTTAAAATGATTAAAGGTTGGATAATTTCAAAAATTCCGAACCATTCACCGTTATTGAAAATTTCGGTAGCTTTTTCCGCCGGGCAATATTTTTCCTGGCACCAGAAATTAAAATCCTGGGAGATCACATTACATTTTAAACAAATCCGGTTCATAAAGCCTTACCTTTTTGATCTTAAGTCACTTAACTGTACAGCAAGTATGAGGTATTGCTACCCCATACTTGCCGCAAAACACGAATGAGTTGATTTTATCTGAAACGGGCAGAGCCAGTGGTATCACCCGTCCTGTAATGATTAATAGCACCTTGAATATCGCTTTTTAATTCATCCATCTTTTTTGCCATATCATCAACCTTGGGCTTGATCCGTTCAAGCCAGGCAGCGACCGCATAATTACCAACCAAACCCACAAAAGCAGTAGCTTTCAAGATTAAAATCGCAGTTTGTAATCCTTTGGATACATTCTTAAGAATCTCTCCAAATGAGCCAAAATTGTCAGCCATTTTTGTTACTGCTGGGATATCCATATATACTTCTTCAGCCATTTTGCATCTCCTTTTCTTTGATCAGCCTATTTGAAGATATTGCTGAAAACATCTACCAGTTCATTTGCCTTGGAGGTAGCCATTTTATCGGCATTCATAAATAAATCAACCGACTTTTGAATAGCCCCTTTAAAACTGGTATTAATACCAACAATTGATAACAGTCCAGGAATAACCAATGAATTCATTTCATTCACAAAACGAACTGAACCATCCCCTTTCCAGGCTCCCCCGACAACTTGTGAGACGATCGCTCGCAATGGAGAGGTAACTTCCTGAGTAACCTGGTTCAAAAGTTTCGTGATGGTTGACATCACGCTACTCACAACCGAATAGACAAGTTTTAGAATAAAACCCATAATAATCCTCTACTTCCTCTTAGAATTTTGAGCCTGCAGCTTGATCAGCGCTTTTCATATCTGAAATAGCTTTCTTAATATCATCGGCTACTTCTCCAAATTTCTGGCTTAATTTCGTCACTGATTTTGTAAAAGAACCGTTAAGCGCACTGGCAAAAGCATCTCCGGCATCGCCTACCAAAGCTCCGCCCTGCATTTGCTGAGCTGCGGAATGAGCCATTGCGACAGTTTGCAGCAATCGCTGTTCAACCGTTTTCATATGCTGCGCCACTTCTTCCATTTGTGGATAGTTAAGTTTAATCTTATCAGCCATTTTTTATCTCCTTTTTGTTATCGAAGAATTAATCAAATTTAAAGAAGCCCTGTGATTGACTTTGGGCGTCTTGATAAATCTTCATAATTGCATTGACTGCATTCGATGCAGCGTGCAACCCAGCCACCAGGCGTTGAACAGCCGGAAGAACCAGTCCTTCCATTTCACTTTGGAATTGATCCGCCCCTGCTCCAACCCAGCCACTGCCATGCAAACTATTTACTCGATTTCTGGTTTGGTTAAGCAGGTTATTTAATTCGTCTGCTTCACTTTGGAATTTCTTAGCGATTGCCTGTAACTGTTCGCCATTAAGTTCAGTTTTATCAGCCATTTCTTTTCCTTTCACTTTAGAATGTTTTGTGGACATAACAATGATCATGTGCACATTTTTTACAGCATAAAATGATTTTGGGGATTGGGATAACTCGTTTGATACTTTTTGACATCTACCTCCTTAAATAAAATTGGGGAAAATCAGCGATGATTGCTACTTTTTATCCTTATTTTTCACCACTTTTTTAGCGGCTGCTCCTGCTGCCCCGGCACCACCCACTACCCCTGCTGTACCGGCAGCAGAAATTCCTTCGCCGCCTTGAGGGGGTGTAGAGGTTGGGGCACTTCCAGGTGCAGGGGCAGCGGCAGTCCCGGTTGAACCGCCAATGGAACCTCCCCCGGATGAGCCGGAGCTTTGATAAATATGATCAGCCATAGGTGTTCCACCACCACTGCCACCGCCGAAACCTCCCCCACCTCCTCCAGCAGTGCTTGAACTGGAACCTCCCAGTCCAGCACCCATATTATTCAGATCCCCTTGTAAACCAGAACTGGCTCCACCGCCAGCTCCACCGCCAGCGCCTGAAGATCCAGCCGCAGAATCCATTTTTACTTCGGATTGTGTTTGCTGTTGGGCAGCATTCGCAGCTGAAGTGCCCCCTCCAGTGCCGATGCCATCAAATTGGCTGGCACCGAAATCAGTTTCGCCCAGGTTGACTTCCGCAGCCGGAGCACCAGCGCCAGCACTTATGCCGTCGAATTGACTGGCACCAAAATCGGTCGTACCCAAATTCACTGCTTCTGCCCCAGCACCAATTCCGGCGCCACCGATGGCTCCAAATAGACCAGCACTAAAATCAGTGGTTTTAAGATTGGCCGAATCCAAATTCTGTTTGAAGAAATTCCCGGCTTGTTGCTGGGCATCCTGGTAAATTTTGGTGATACTTTTGACAGCTTCGGAAGATAGGAACATCGAATCATACAAGCGCTTCATCGCCGGTAAAACCACCATTTCCATTTCATCGAAGAAAGCATCAGCTCCCTGACCGATCCAATCTTTTTGCAGGTTTTGAATCTTTTGACGCAGTTTGATTGTTACATCGACCAGTGCTTCGCCTTCATTCTGGAATTTTTTTTGGATTCCTTCCAGTTGTTCAAAATCAAGAATTGTTTTATCAGCCATTATTCCTCTCGGTTTTTATCATGGTTGCTCAAAAATAAGTTCTACATTTGGGCCCAATTCGATATGGCTCCCATTCGTCAAAAACACAGGTTGACCCGCAGTCAGTCGACTTCCATTCACTTTCGTACCATTACTGCTGTTCATATCGGTAATCACATAACGCCGGGATTGAGGGTCGAGGGTGATCTGGGCATGCAGGCGCGAAACGCTGGCATCTACAATCGTTAGGGCAGCTCCTGCTCTGCCAATGGTAAAGGGAAATAGTTGTATTTGAGACCGTTGGCCCGGCATCATCACCCCTGCAGGCGCTCGAGAAATGGTTAGCGTTGGGAAACTCATCACCGGATTTACCTGGGTAGCGTTGAGCATAGAAGGCACATCCACCATGGTGCGATCCAATTGATCAGCCGCCGGACTCACCGGCCTGGGTGTGGGTGCTGGTGTTACCGGTAAATCATAGGTTGGAGCTGCTTGCCGTGGAACTACCGGTTGTTGTTGCACCGGCGGTGGATATCTACCCGGGATTGGTTCATTATCCGCAAATGGGGAAGGATCTTGCCTGCCACGCCTGGTCTTGATACCACCACCCAACCGCCCCTGCATGACCGGGGTGCCAGAAAGTGTTTTATCACGCCAGTTATAGATCATTAAGAATATAACTACCAGCAGAATGATGCCCAGAATTATGTAAAAGAAAATGGGCGAAGCTTTCAGAGCAGTGAACACTTTTTCAAAAATGCTGACTTTCTTAGCCGCATAAACAATTCCAGCGTAATCCTGTGAAGTAAAGACACTCCCTCCCTCTCCCAGCGCTCTCACCATGATCGTATATTTCCCCGTCGGGATTTTTGCCGCCACCATCGGAATGGTGATAGAACCAGCTCCACCTGGGAAAGCTTCACTGGTGAAGGTGGAATTGGGAACCACCGTATTGGTATCTTCATTAATTAACCAGCCGTCATAACCTTTAACTAACAATGGGTTCGAGGTGGTAATTTGCAGCACCAGATCGTTATTTTCCTGGATAACCGATTGAATACTCAATTTTGGTAAAACGCCAGAGGGATCGAACTTAAACTCATGCACCAGATCGGTAGACGTTTTCCCTTGATCATCTTTAAGAATAGCGAAGGGGAAATTATTTTCGTCAGTTGCTACGATTCGCATTTCATAAGTGCGCCCAGCAGTCAGTGCATCGGTTGGGATATTGAGGACATTGTGTTCAGCTAAATTTTCGAAAACAAATTCGGTGACTTTTGAGCCACTTTCTTTATCCCAAATGGCTACCCGCAGATAATTGACCAGATTCGGTGAAGTTAAGGACACCTGAACATCAAAAGACATCGATTCTGGCCGCAAGGAAAATCCATCCAGCTTGGCGGTCACCGGGCTGGGTGGTCCGGGATAATCTTTGCTGGAATTAACGGTGAATGCTGTGCTGGATTCGCCGCCATCCTTGACCTGCATGATCAGGACGGCATTGTTCTCACCCTGGCGCGGGTAAGTGGTGGTCTCAGCCATCCACTGGGCCTTAAGCCCCAACATAATCTGTTCAAAAGAGTTTTTCAACTGGCCTTCATTACCAATCGCTGAAAACCCGCCTGTGCTGGCAGCCATGTTTTCCAATTCGAGAGAATTGATATTACCCGAAGCGCCAGACAAACCAATCGTGTGAATGGGCACCTGGCTTTTCATGGCTTTGTCCACCAGGTCGCGATAGGTATGCTGGCTGCACACCTTTCCTTCGCGCGTTTCATCTTTTCCATCGGTGAATAGGATCACTGCCCTTCTCCCAACCGGTGCCTTCTCCATGGCTTCCACAGCAGTATAGGCAGCATCATACAGACAGGTGCCTTTACCGGTGATCTTTAATTGGTCGATAGCATAGCTGATGGCAGATTGATTTTCTGTAAAATCCTGTAATAAAACAATCTCTTCATCAAATTGCACCACCGAGAAGAAAGCATTATTGGGGACGTTATTGAGTGCCAGTTTGGCAGCATCTTTTAACAAACCTAGGGCACCGGACATACTTCCGCTGGCATCCAGCACCATAGTGATATAGATCGGGATGTCCGGTTGTTTGATCTCCGCTGCCGAGCTGAAACCCGAATTGAGCAGTGTGATTTGGGCACTCTCCGGCGTCATATCGGTGATCGCCCGCCCTGTTTGTTTATCAAACAAATTAAAATATACTTTTAAATTGACTGAATCGGGCAATTCGACAGTTGTAATGGTATTAATACGAACATCAGGTTGAGTTTCAGCCTGAACGTTGGAGATTATTGAAAAAAATAAGAAAAAAATTACCAGACAGGAAACAATCTTCTTCAAAGGTCCGATCAAACGTCCCTCCTCGAAATACATTATAGTTGATTATTTTTATAAACAATATTAATAACCGCATTATAGCGATTTAAAAGAATAAAAGCAACCTTTTTTGTCAATTGAATAATGTTATCTATATCATATGACATTATTCTTAATTCTTCAACTGTTTTTATAATATTTTATTTAATTTAACCAAGAATGGGCATAATCGTGTCTGGGTTTGAGTCAATTATTTCAGCCAGGACTCTTCCCCGCGAAACTTCACCAATCCGGTCATTAAAGGGTTTAATTTTTTCTTCCAGGAACTGGATTTGGAGTGTGACCTCTGCAGCAAATTCTTCACCCTTTATAACTCCCCCAAATTCCTGAATGATTAACTTCATGTGTTCATAATTTGAATATGGCACCACCAGTCTGGCTATTACAGTGGACACCTTCTCGGCCAGTGGTAAAACTTCCAGGGCTGCTTTAACTGCATCCGAATAGGCGCGCACCAAACCGCCGGTACCCAGCTTGGTTCCACCGAAATAGCGGGTAACCACCACAGCGATATCCCCCAACCCACTACCCTGCAGCACGGTCAGAGCCGGTCTTCCGGCGGTACCAGAAGGCTCGCCAGCATCGCTGGAATGAGCAATCACCGATTGCCCATGCCCGATCAGAAAAGCCGGCACATTGTGAGAAGCATCGCTGAATTCCTGGCGTATCTCCTGAATAAACTGACGGGCTTCTTCAACCGTAAAAGCCGGTGCAACCGTAGCAATAAACCGAGAATTGAGAATCTTAATTTCAGCCCTTGTCCGTTTGGCAGGAATTCGATATTGTTGCATACGATTATTCTAGCAAAGTTTTATTCATTTTTACCAATGATTTGCTGTGAGCAGATATTGAATAACTCAGCGACTTGTTTGGCATCTTCCAACCGGGCTGGTGTAAGCTGATAATTATTTTGCAATTCTTCCAAAGACAAAAACATGGCAATCTTAGTTATTAGCGCGTAAAATTTTAATTCTTTTCATCAGATCCCCTACCGTCAACCCCGCTTCATTCACTTCCATTTCCAGCCATTGTTTTTCATCATGCGTGAAGTGGGTGAATGAAGCCAGCGAATTTTCCGCCGCATTACAATAATAATTAACCCGAAAACTTAATCTCAACTCATTGCACACATGAGCAGCCAGCCAGCTCAAAACAGGTTTGGCGCCCAGCAACACGCTGGGCATTTCATGCAACCAGAAAAGTAACTCCAGCGGATCAATCCCTTGCTGCAGCCAGCTTTCCCCTTTTTGTTCCAGCAGTTCGCCAGCCAGCTCGAATTCTTTTTGCCGCAGCATCCAGCGAATTTGTTCCAGATACTCACCTTTTTCAGCCAGCCAGTCAGTAAAAGCTGACTGATCCCTGGTTGTCAAACTGGAGTGACCGGTTTTATTTTTCGCCTTTACCGCCTGACTAAAATCCGCTACCGGTAGGAAACAACCTTCCAGCAGCAACAAACCAAAACCACGCTGCCCCCACTCATATAAATAGAAAGGCAGGTTTCCAGCCGGTTCGAGTTCCTGAAACCATTCCAGCCAGATGGGCTGCCAGGCAAACAGCCAGTCAATTTCCTTCTCGGTAAAATTGCGCAGATCCTGATCCAGCGTAACAAATGCCGCATTCACCTGTGTTTTTTTGTGCATATCAGGCTGCGGATCGGATAAGTTTTGATGTAGCCAGTTATTCGCAGCCGGCCACCAGGTTTGATTTTTTACCCAGCTTTCGTTTTCGATTTTTAAACTGATGCCCGTCTGAGACAATTCCTGGCTGAGTGAAGTCAGCGCCACCAGAGATGGCACGCTGTGATGATCCACCAGGCCGTCCAACACCCCCCGTCCAATTCCTGGTTGGGCAGTGCGCAGGCTGGCGATCAGCTTAAACCAGAAACGACCGGGTTCCTGGTCTTCCTCTTCCAGACGTAAGAGGACCTTATTATCCCGGGTCGTTGAATTCAATGCTTTTTTTTTGAAGTCGATTGCTAATGGGAAGGTATTTACACCCAGGGAGGTTTTATCCGTACAATAGTTAAAATATGAAAACATGAGTCACCTGATTATTCAAAATAATAGTCCTCCATCCTATTGTAAATCATATTTTTCTGAGAAAACGACCGAGTAAAAGGTTAAATTCATGCAAACCCTCATGGGAAAAACCTATTTTACACAGTCCATGACTGCAGCGCTAATTCTGACAGTGTTTTCTGGCGCTACGATGTTGTGGATTACTTTCGGAAGTAAAACTCCAGTAAAGAAAGTTAGCCAAGTCCGGAATGGTTTCAACTGTTCTATTGGTTATTTGTGTCATCGTGACGTCCTCTTCGCGTTATTTATTTTTGAAATTGCATTAAGACTGGAACTCTCCTTTTATTCCTATTTTTTATTCTATGGAAATTCGTGACTGGAACCACTATATCTGTCAGAGTTGAAATTAGTGAAAATTCCTGCTATAATAAAATATATAATATTAAATAGTTTACTCGGAGAAAGTTAAATGCCGAAGAAGATTTCACTTTCCATAGTAATTGTTATAATATTCATCGTTACTTCATCAATTCCAGTAAATGCACAAATAGCTAAGTCAAATTCATCTGATTTTGATGACCAAGTTACACTTCCAAATAAAATAGAAGAAAAAATTATGACTAAGGTAAAACTTACAAATCAAGAAACAGGAGATGTAATTTTCTTAGTTCCTAAATTAGTAAATTTTCAACAATATCCATCTGGTTTGACTATTTTAAATTATGAAGTTGGAATCCCAATTGATTTATTTGAGAATAAACATAATAAAACCACCATATTTGACTACTTACTCCCTAATATTGTTAATGCAGCGTCCAAAAATTACTCTGGTTGCGATTCTACAATAAGTGGTTGTGCGAGTCTAACATTTTATTTTACAGATTTTGGAAGTCATATGTATGCTAATTATTACCAAGTAGTTTGGACCAAAAAAGATCCAACCGTAACATTTATTACAGGCAAACTAGGTGGAAAATGTTATGCAAATTGGTGGGGGCGAACAGGATTGTGTAATAATAATAGTTATACGACGATTAATGGTCCAACAAGTGAAACAATATACTCTTATACACCTTCATTCGCCGGTTCAGGAAATCAGACGATCGTTGATGATTTTAATGGGCAATATGCATATCAAAACCTTTCTATGAAACGTGGCGCGACTAATTGGTCGTTTTATACTTGTGTAGCCATTGGAGGTAGTGCGTTATCGTTTGGGTGCTATTAAAATACATCTTGTATTTTATGATTGGATGTTCGTTATCAATTGTTTTGAGAATATATTGTCATCCTTATGAAAAAATTTTTTGCGATGTTAGGGGCTTTAATGTTGCTAATATGCGCCAATTTGTTGGATATTCAATTCAAAAAAAATGCAATTAATTTTGAAACTCCAGCGAAACCACATTGGGATGAATTAGCTGCGTATATTTTTATATCCATTCTTTTGTTGCTTTTGGCAAGGTATGTATTGTTTGTAAATTCACGGAATTTACTAATTCCAGTAACCTTTATAATCGTGGGGGCAATCGTGCTGTACTCGTGGACTATTTCCGGCTATTTTTTCTGGAGCTCATTGATAGCGTTTCCCAAGTCTATGAATCTCAGGTATGTGAATAGCGTTGCTTCAAATACCGGGTTCGTGCGATATAGCAGCGCGATGATCTTAAGTATTGGTTTGTTACGACTGTTTTCGTATAATTTTTTATGGGGTAAATCACAGAAGTTCCCAGAAACAAACAGATAATTGGATTGATAGCTTACCCTCTCTAATTTTGAGACAGTCGCATGACTTTATTCCCGGTTGACACAAAACATACCAGCAGATAGAATAGAGATAATACAATAACGATTAAGGTGCACCTAGCGCCCGGATGCGCGGTGCCGAAAGGGGAAACTGGTGAAAGTCCAGTGCTGTCCCGCAACGGTAAGTTCTTCGGAACAAGCCCGAATACCTGCCTTAATTCGGCTCGATCGTTCCTTCGCGGAAAGGGAAGTGCCCATCAAACCGGGTAGTTCCCGCCAATTGGCGGGTTTTTTTATGAGAAACAGCCAGCCGCGATGAACAAAAGGCTGTTTTCGTTGTTGCATTCAAATCATTTTCCGAGGAGAAAATCTATATGCGACCGGTCTCTAAATCTCTATCTACCCTTTTATTGTTCATTTTCCTGTTCGGCTTGTTGCCGATCCCGTCTGTATTTGCACAAAGCAACCCTGAAATCGATTTTTCGAAAACACTTGACTATCTGCATAGTCAATTTCAGGACGATGGTGGTTTCACCGGTCTAAGTGAAGGGTCTGACCCGGGGACAACTGCCCGGGCACTGTTAGCGTTCCAGGTAATTGGCGTCAGCCCGTCAGATTTCATTTCTGATACGGGGCAATCACCGATTGATTATCTGGAAAACAATTACGCTGGTTATGTATTTGATGATCAGCACCTGCTCTTTCCGGGAAATGCAGGCACGATTTTATTGGGGTTATCCCCTTTCGAAGCTGCTCCGGAAGAATTAGCTGAAGCTTTATTGGCCACCCTTCAACCGGATGGCAGCTTCAGCACCGCCGCCATCAAGGATTGGAGCAGCGGCGCTGTGACCGACTTATCGCAGGCTCTGGCAATTCTCGGTCTGGTTGCCCATGGAGATCCGGTGCCCGTAGAAGCTGTCCAATACCTGCTCGCAAAACAACTCGAGGATGGCAGTTGGGATAACGGCTTCGGTTCCGATCTGGACACCACCGGCGTTGTGATGGTAGCGCTGCTCTCGAGCGGGCAGGTATCCGCGTCGGATGCAGCCATTCAAAAAACCCTGGCATTATTCAGAACCTCGCAACTCGACAATGCCGCCTGGAAACCCGCCTGGGATGAATCCGAACTGAATGTCGACACAACCGGCTGGATCACTCTGGCGCTGGTCACAGCCGGTGAAAACCTGGCGGATTGGCAAAAAGGCGGTCAATCCCCGCGCGATGCCCTGCTAACAACCGTGCAACCGGATGGCAGTATCGGCACCGCTTTTGTCAATGTTTATTCAACGGTTGAAGCTTTATTAGGCTTTGCGGACTCCCCGCTCTTCCCGATCGCTGACTCCGTTACAACGGCTGAGAAAACCAGCAGTAAAGCCGCGCTGGTGGTCACCCTGCCGGATGGCAGTTCACTCCTGCGCTGTGTGGAATTCGAGGGCGAAACGATCAGCGGATATGATCTGTTAGCCAATTCAGGACTGCAACTGGCTGCCAAGTACTCGCCTGGAATGGGAAATGCCGTCTGTGGGATTGAAGGTCAGGGTTGCCCAACCGACAATTGTTTCTGTAAGCAACCAGATTACTGGTCTTACTGGCATTTCGAAAACGGTGAGTGGGGTTATTCTGCGGTTGGTGCGGATGTTTACGAAGTTTCCGCCGGTATGGTGGATGGCTGGGCCTGGGGTTCTTTGAGCCCTGCTCAGGTAACCTTCGATCAGGTATGTGGAGAAAATGCCGAAGTCTTTTTACCGGCAGTATCATCTGATAATGCAGCTCCATCAGTAGAACCCGTGCCCACTGATACGATAATTCCTGATCAGCAAACCCAGGAAACACCGGCTGCAGGGAAAAACGCATTGGCTCAGTATCAAATTTTCGCTGTCATAGCTGGCGCCTTGGTCATTATCGCGATCATTTTCTATTTGAAGAAAAGGAAAGCTTGAAAGAAAAAATTCTTTCCGGGTTGATTTACTTGCTCGTAACCGGGATGGGGATCTTTGCTTATTTGTATCCCCTCTTGGAAACCCCTCAGCAGGGGCAGATCAGCACCAACCGTCAAACCGAATTGCCGATTGTCATGGCAATGATCCTGGCTCTGTGTACCCTGGTGCTGATCTATGAGATTCAGCAGCATCGCCTGAACACCAAACTGATTGCCCTGCTGGGGATTTTGATTGCCATCAATTCCATTCTGCGCTTCATCGACCTGGCGCTTCCCATTCTGGGAGGGTTTAGTCCGGTTTTCTTCTTAATCTTGATTGTTGGGTATGTGTTTGGTGGTCGGGTAGGTTTCTTGATGGGCTCCTTAACCATGCTGGTATCTGCTTTGGTAACTGCCGGAGTAGGCCCCTGGCTGCCTAACCAGATGATCACGGCTGGCTGGGTTGGGCTTTCAGCGGCGTTGGCAAAACGGTTGAGCCTCCTGACCGGTCAAAAAGGCAAGCGTGGTGAGTTGATCATTTTGATGGTCTTCGGGGTTATCTGGGGTTTTCTTTTCGGCGCTATTACCAATCTGTGGTTCTGGCCTTTCCTGAACGGCCCAAGCAACCAGATGTTCACCGCTGGCGCTGGCTTTGCACAATCTATGCGCAATTACGGCATTTTCTATATGGCTACCTCTTTCATCTGGGACACAACCCGGGCAATTGGCAATTTCCTGCTGTTATTCTTCTTTGGTGAAGCAACTTTAAGGGTACTACGCCGTTTTCAAAATCGTTTTTACTTTGTGCAGCTCAATGAAACTGGAGAAGCCCGGTGAAAATCCATACGATCGCCTGGACAATTTGGCTCAGCACTGGTCTGGTTATCCTTTTATCCAACCGCAATCCTTTATATTTGTTGATCGCTGATCTCATTCTGATTATTTTCCAGATTTGGATCACCCCGGCTGGCAGTCGAGTCTTTTCCGCTACCCTGCGCTTAGGTACTACCATTCTGCTGTTGTCAACTTTTCTCAATATGGTAATCTCCCGCTTTGGTGAAACGGTCTTGTTCAGGCTGCCAGATAGCATTCCCCTGTTGGGTGGTCCATACACTCTTGAATCAATGATCTATGGTCTGACCAATGGTCTGATCCTGATCGGCATTTTCTCACTTTTCACCATCCTTAACCGTGTTGTCAGTGTTCGATCTTTGATGCGCCTGATCCCCCAGGCATTCCATCCGGTGGCAGTCATCACCAGCATCGCGATTACGTTCATTCCGGCATCGCAGAAGCAATTTCAAGCCATTCGAGAAGCCCAGTCCATCCGTGGACAGGAAGTAAAGAAAATCAAAGATTGGCTGCCCTTGATCATCCCGATGTTAATTGGTGGTCTGGAAAGGGCCATGCAAATTGCAGAGGCGATGACCGCTCGCGGCTTTACCGCCCAAACCGATCAGAAACCTTTGCGCGTTGAAAAAATAGCGCTGGCAGTCGGGTTAGTATTAATTCTACTTGGTTGGGTTTTGGATTTGGGCACCCAACGTATTTTTTCCGGCTGGCGTTTTATTGCCCTGGGTTTGCTCTTGTTGCTTTCTTTGTTTTTTGCCAGTGGTTGGCGGAAACGAAAAACCGTATACACCAAAGAACCGTGGACGCTAGTCTCCAGCCTGATCAGTGTATTGACCCTGACAACCAATTTTATTTTCTTATTTTTGTCTGCAGGCCGGGGAACACTGAATTATGATCCTTATCCCGTCCTGCGTTTACCCGAATTTTCACTTTTACACGGTTTCAGTATCCTGACTTTACTGACCCCACTCTTCTTTATCAAGGAGAACCAATTTGATCAGGATTAATGGATTAACTTTTATCTATCCGCAATCTGAACAGGTTGCCTTACAAATTGAGGATTTGACCATCCCGGTTGGTTCATTCAGCTTGCTGGTCGGGCCATCCGGGTCGGGGAAATCCACCTTTCTCCGCCTGATCAATGGACTGGTGCCGCATTTCAGCGGTGGCACCATCCAGGGAAAAATAGAGGTCGCTGGGTTGGACCCGCTAAAGGTCGGACCACCGCAAATGAGCCAGATCGTTGGCTTTGTCTTTCAGGAAGTGGAAAATCAGTTTGTCGTCGATCGTGTGGAAGATGAAATCGCTTTTTCCCTCGAACAGGCAGCCATTTCCAGAAAGAAAATGGTTCCCCGGGTTAAAAAAATCCTTGAAAGAATGGGTATCAGCGAACTTAAAAACCGGCGGGTGGATTCGTTATCCGGTGGTGAGTTGCAAAAAGTTGCCATCGCCGCCGCCCTGGTACTGGAACCAAAAATTCTGGTGCTGGATGAACCCACTTCCCAGCTTGATCCACAATCCGCCGATGAGGTTTTACGAATCCTGAAGAATTTACAAACCCAGCTAGGTTTAACCATCGTCCTCTCCGAGCAGCGTCTGGAGCGGGTTTTAGCCTACGCCGATCAGCTCATTGCCCTTTCGCCCGAGGGAAAATTAATCGCCTCTGGAGCACCTGCGACGGTCATCCATCAATGTGCCTTGAAACCCCCGGTGGTAAAACTGGCGGAAAAAAAAGATTGGCGCCCTACCCCTCTGGATGTGGAACAAGCGAAAGTGTTTGCCCAGCCACAACCGAACACGAAAATATTAACCCCACCTGTAAAACAAAATACTCTGCCACTATTAGCGGTGCACAAACTCAAAATCCAAATTGGTAAACGCCGTGTATTGCAGAATATTAATTTCGATATTCTCCCACAGGAAAGATTGGTTCTGATGGGTCCGAATGGCGCCGGAAAAACCACCCTGTTACGCAGCCTGATCGGTTTGATACAGCCAGACGATGGCGAGATCCTTTTTAAAGGAAGAAAGGTCGCCTACCGGCAGACCGTTGAACTGAGTAAATGGATTGGCTTCCTGCCACAGGATCCCAATGCGCTCCTGTTTTCCGATACGGTGGCTGAAGAATTAGCAGTTACACTGCGCAATCATCAGCAGCCTGTGCGGGATGAAACCATCCAACATTTGCTGACCCAATTAAACCTGGAAGGAAAAGCTCAGGCCTACCCGCGCGATCTGAGCACTGGTGAAAAGCAGCGTGTGGCACTGGGGGCTGTGGTCATCACCCAGCCGGAACTGATCATTCTGGACGAGCCTACCCGAGGGATCGACGCCATCACCAAGCAGGCGCTGCTCGAATTGCTGATCAACTGGAATCAGTCCGGCAAGACGATTTTGCTGGTCACCCATGATGTTGAATTCGCCGCCGCTTTCGCCACCCGCATCCTCCTGCTCGAAGAAGGACGGATCCTTGACCAGGGTCATCCGCGCAATCTGATGCATACCTACACGCATTATGCCCCTCAAATCGCCCGACTTTATCCGCAAACTAACTGGTTAACCCTCGCAGATGTGCTTTGACCAACCCGGAATTGGGTTTACAATTAAATATCATTGGTTGGAAAGGAAAAGCACATGATTTATCGTCGTTTGGGTAAAACAGAATTGAATGTTTCCGTTGTTGGGGTAGGCACCTGGCAGTTGGGTGGTGAATGGGGCAAAACCTATGAGCAAACTGAAGTGAATGCTATGATCGGGCGAGCCAAAGACCTGGGTATCAACCTGCTGGATACTGCTGAATGTTACGGCGATCACACCTCCGAGCAACTAGTTGGCAGAGCGATCAAAGGGCAACGCCAGGATTGGATCGTTGCCACCAAGTTTGGGCATCAGTTTCATACTAATTTTGAGCGCACTTCTCATTTTGACCCGCAAAGTGTTCTATCGCAGTTAGAAACCTCACTGCGTTCTTTGCAAACGGATTATATCGATCTGTATCAATTTCATTCCGGTTCTGACGAGGAATTTGACAACCCGGATCTGTGGGAAATGCTTGGCCGTCAGGTGGAGACCGGCAAAATTCGCGCGATCGGACTCTCGATCACCAATGATAATCCCCTGCTGCAAATTGAAAAGATGAGCAGCTACGGAATATCCGCCTTGCAAATCATCTACAACCGCCTGAGCCGCGGACCGGAAGAAGTGATCTTTCCGCGTTGCAGGCAGGATGATATTGGGGTGTTAACCCGCGTACCGCTGGCTTCCGGGTTTCTGAGCGGCAAATACAGCCCAGACGCACAATTCACCAACCCAAATGACGTGCGCTCTCAGCGCAGCCCGGATAAAATCCGCGCGCAGTTGTTTGAGGTAGAGAAAATCAAAGCCAGCGAAGTACCCGCCGGCGTCCCCATGGCGCAATGGGCGCTGGCCTGGTGCCTGCAGCACCCCGCCGTCACCACCGTAATCCCCGGCTGCAAGGATGTCCAGCAGGTGGAGCAGAATGCCCGAGCGGTGGAGTTGATTTAGCTTTCAGGCACCTCAGCACCTGACAATAAATTCTGCGATTTGCTCAATCGCTCGTTTCACTTCCGGGATGTTCGGTGGATTAGCCGGGTAAACATGCCCCATGTATGGCTCAATTTTCATCTCCACCTCAACCCCAGCCTCCAGCAAGCGATGCGCCAGACGGGTGGAATCATCCATCAGGATTTCACGTCCGCCGACCAGGATAAGCGTATCCGGTAAGCCGTGCAAATCAGCAAACAACGGGGAAATCCAGGGGTGGGTTAACGGCTCTTTGCCGGCATAGTCACGCGCACTTTCTGCCAGATTGTCCCAACTAAGCATGACGTCCAGATCTTTCAGGCGGGTGATCGATTCCCCGCTGCCGGTCAGATCGGTCCAGGGCGATAGCAAGATGGTGCCCATTGGTAAAGGGCGCCCGGTATCGCGCAGTGCCAGCAGGGTCGCCAACACCAGGCCCCCACCGGCGGAGTCTCCGGCGATCAGAATCTGTTCCGGTGCCCAGTTTTGATGCAATAACCAATCATAAGCCACCAGGGCGTCGTTTAACGCAGCCGGGAAGGGATGCTCCGGCGCCAGGCGGTAGTCCACCATCAGAAACTGAGCCATACTGGCTTGTGCTAACTGATGCAAAAAATTGCGATGTACCAGCGGAGTCTTGGTAGTATAGCCACCGCCATGTAAATAAAAGACCACCTGGGTAGGGATATCTTTTTCGGGTAAAACCCATTCACACGGAATTCCATTGGCATCCACCGGGTTGGGTTCCAATTGAAGCGCCGTTGGCACCAAATCCTGCAGGCGTTCCAGATAGCTGCGTTGTTGGTCCAGATCTTCGGGGAGAATCGGTTTATGCAGCAAGCGGATCAGGCTATAGGCCAGCCGGCTGCGCAAACTGGGGTGAAACACATTGCTGTATTCGAGCCCAACGATTGCTCCCAACCCAAAAAATAATAATTGTTGCCAATCTTTGAATATATTTTTCAAACAGCACTCCCAATCATGATCGATCTTATTATAAAGGACAACCAGCTGAAAATCCCCTTCTATGGAAAATGATATAGGTATACAATTGTGAAAAAATGGCTACACGCAGATTCACCGAGTGATGTCCCAATACAACAAAGCCGTGCGCATCGCAGCCGGCCAGATATTCTGCCCATTTTCCTGCTGAAGGTTTTTTTCAAGCAGTTCCTTTAACGCTTCATCCCATTCCGCATTCGTAAACAACCCCAGCCGGCTCTTTAATTCAACCAGAGCTTCTTCCTGGCTGGAATGTGTCCAGGGTTTCCATAATTTATCAGCTTCCATAACTACATTTGGAAAGATGCCCTGCTGCCACAGAATCTGCATGGCGATCTGGTAATTTGGGCTATCATACGGGTGCCCCCACACCAATCGGGCCGCCTGAGCCATTAATCCATCGTCCTGCGGGGCACGGATCAGAAGGATAACACGTTTTCGACAAACCTTTTGCATCGCCAGAACAAATTCAGCCAAATCTTTGGCGCCATACATGGAATGGGAACAAAAGCAAATGTCATGTGCTTCCACTTCAATATCCGGCCAGCAGCCTGCCAGCACCTTTACATTCTTCAGATTCTCCATAGCGATCCGGGCATGTAATTGCGCCAGCATACTGGCGGAGGTATCCAGGGCGGTAATTGAAAGGGCGTGGGACGCCAACCAGCTCGCCCAGGCGCCACTTCCGGCGCCGACATCCAGCACCGTGGACTCTGGGAAATCCTTTAACGTCTGAAGCAGAAAATCCCGGCTTGAATCTTTCTGTTGCCAGCGTTCTTTAACCCGTTGTTCAAATTCGACAGCCTTGCCTTTCCACTGGTCTTTCTCATGCCCTCGGCCCGCTTGCTGCCGGCGTTCGTCTGCCAATTCCACCAGATCGCGCCATAACGCCGGATAATCTATCATTACTTCACGTTTCATGGTTGCTCCCAAATAATTATCTTCTCTGATTATATAGGAGGATTTCGTTGTATCAAAGGGTCAGCCAAAATTAATCAGGCCGGCAATAACATCTTCTGCTATTCTTGATTACAATAAAGAGACTTGACCAACAGAGGTGTATGATGAATTTTCCGCGCAAGTTTTTTGGTTTTTGGCTGATCTTTTTTTCCATTCTGGGAATGGTGTTATCCGTGTTTGCCGTGGTACAGGTCTGGCGGTTTCGTTTGCCAGTCGCCAATCAGATCCACACCAGCCTGGTTTTTTCGGAGAAAGTCGTCACCACCAGTATTTCTGGCCTGACCGTGGTCGACTCCAGTTTGAGCAATATCCGTAAAAGTCTGGATTCCTTGGAAAATTCCACCCGTTTAATGGCGCAATCGATGGAGGACACCAGCAACCTAATTGGTTCATTTTCAAATCTTTTTAAAGGAGATCTCAAACAGACACTGGAAAACACCAAAATTTCGGTAGTCGCCGCCCAAAGTTCCGCAATTATTATTGATAATCTTTTATACGGTTTATCCAGAATTCCTTTATTAGGAATCGTGTACGAACCGCCGAAACCGCTCAACCAGGCACTTAAGGAGATTGGCGAGACCCTGAAAGACATGCCGCAATCTATGGATGACATCTCCACCAACCTGACCGACAGCAATTCAAACCTGCTCTCTCTCAAAACCGGTGTGGATGATATCACCCGCAATTTGAATGATTTTCAAACGGATGTCTCCAATGGGCAAAGTGTCATCGCCGATTATCTGACCAATCTTCAGGATATCCACGCTTCTTTACTGCGCGCCCAGGAAAAGATTTTCACCTGGAGTGTCTGGGTTGCGATTGGGATTACCATCTTTTTTGCGCTGATCCTGGTGACGCAGGTTGCTGCTGTCATGCAGGGCTATGAAATGATGCATTATCAACTCAATCTGGAGAAGTTAATTGAAAAGAAAATCCTGGAGTTGGAGTCTTTGAGAGCCAAGCAAACTTAAATTGCTCTTTCTGACAGTCAATAGTAATCCGGAGTTCTATTCCTGGGGTGAACAGGTATCCGCGCCGGCGTCCAGTACTTCGCCATCCACATTGATAAAGCGCCAGGAATAACTTTCCGGCTGCAGTTCAAACTGAATAATTCCGAATTGCCGGGTGATGCGCACCTCGCTAAATGGCAGGACATGGTCAATGGGATAAAACCCGGCGCCGCCCGTACCCACAATAAAGGAACGGATGCCTCTTTCCGCGTCCAGTTCTCCTTTGGGATTGACTTTGGCAAGGCGTTCGTAATGATGATCATGTCCATTCACCACCACATCGACACCATTGTCGTAGAGCACATCCCAAAATGTGTAGAGCCAATCCGCATTGCCTGCCAGACCGGAGTTAAAGCGTGGCTGATGCCAGACTGCCAGGCTGCAAACGGATTTGTGATTAGCCAGATCTTCCTTCAACCAGGCAACTTGCTCAGAAGATGGCCCGCAAGCCACGTACCCGCAATTAGCGTTCAGCATGACAATGTGCCAGCCGCCATGCTCAAATGAATACCAGCCCTTGCCCGGTTCGCCTGCCAGACCGTCAAAATAAACCCAGTAATTTTCCAGCGGGTTACTTTTATAATCATGATTCCCTGGTACCGGACGGATATCCGGCATCAATTGCCCCCAGGAAGAGCCAAAGCAGTGCTGATACTCGTAAAGGTTACCATTTTCATTCGAGCCATCTCCGGCAACAAAATAGAGCCCGCTGCCAACCTGTTCCATCAGTATTTTGGCGGTTGCGTCATCGCCTGTTTGACCGCAGATGGCAATATCCCCTGCCCCGGAGAAATAGACAGGTGTGCTGGTCGGGGAAGCGCTTGGCGTCAGTGTGGGAGTAAGGGTTGGTGTCGAGGTTGGAACCGCAGTGGTTGCTGACGTCGCTGGAATTATTAAAGTCGGTGTCCCATTTCGTTCTTGCGCCGGAAGATTGGGTGTGTCAATCAGGATTATGGTCGGCTCGCCGGAGGTGCACCCCACCAGACTCAGCAGTAGAACAATCCCAAATGCGATCATTTTTCTCATCTTTCTATTCTACTCGTTCAGACAATTTTGGTAACAGTTTTAGAGGGTTTAATTTGTGTTATCCTCTGAGGTCGTTTACAATTAAGTTATCTTAGATTAAGACAAAAAAGGGAGAATATCATGACCGAAGAAAAGAAGAAATCAATGTTAGACAAGGCGATTGACGCATTAACCAATCGCGATGAGAAAGCTGCTGAAGCAGCCGCTAAAGCCGAAGCCGAAAAGAAGTTAGCCGCTGAAAAGATCATGGCAGAAGCCGCTCAAGCCAAAGCGAAAGCAGATGCAGAAGCAAAGGCAAAAGCAGAGGCGGAAGCCAAAGCCAAAGCAGATGCAGAAGCTGCTCAGAAAGCCAGAGCCGAAGCAATGCAAAAAGAGGTTCAGGAAAACAAAGATCGCATCGAGAAAGCCAAAGCTGAAAAAGCTGCTGTGTATCAGGCTGAACTGGAACGCAAAAAAGCTGAAGAAGAAGCCGCCATCAAAGCTGCCACGATCAAACATGTCTGGACCAACGAAGACACTTACGCCAGCCTGGCATTCAAACACTATGGCTCCATCAAAGAACCTTACTGGCGCCTGATCTATGAACATAATAAAGATATCATTGGCAATCATCCTAATAATATCAAGACCGGCACAGAAATTGAGATTCCTCCTCTACCGGAAGAACTCAAGAAGAAATAAGCGAGCAAAATTCAATGACTGATCAATCCATAGATCTTGTTAAAGTATTTTCACAGGTTGCCAAAACATTGGCTAGCAATCAGCAATCCTTGAATGATCTCGATTCATACAATCATGATCATGGCGATCACATGGTGGAAACATTTAATACGATCAGCAAAGCAATGAAAACCAAAAAAGGCAGTGCTCCCAGTGAGATGTTGAATTATGCCGCCCAACAACTTTCTCAAACCGCCAACAACGGTTCTGCACAGTTGTACTCACAGGGACTGCAAAAAGCTGCCCAGCAATTTCAGGGGCAGAACGTGGATGCCCAATCTGCAATAACCTTACTGCAGACCCTCATGGGCGGCGGGCAGGCTGCCCCACAACCTACCAGCTCCGCCCAATCAGGGGCCAGCGGTGTTGTAGACTTGTTGGGGTCATTGCTGGGTGGTCAACCTCAGGCGCAATCAGCGCAATCTCAACCGGCAGCCGGCGGCGATTTGCTCGGCAGTCTGCTGGGCACTCTGACCGGCTCTCCCAAGCCACAATCCGGCGGCGGGCTGAGCGATGGTCTGGATGTTGGCGATCTGGTGACTGCTGGCATGGCGTTTTTCCAGGCCAAACAGCAGGGCAAAACCGGCATGAATGCACTGGTCGACGCCTTCGTAGCCGCCAGCGGTATGGGCAACGACCCGCACCGCCAGGAATCCACCCAACTGGTAGTCAGCACGTTTATGAACGCCTTGGGGAAGATGGGGAAAAAATAGGTGAAAGCTGAAAGCTGAAAGCTGAAAGGCGAAAGGCGAAAGGAAAAAAACAAAGCCGGCGCATCATTTCTCAAGATGCGCCGGCTTTCGTAGGGGCAGCGTCCCTCGACCTGCCCCGTTCTTCACCCCAACCCACGAGACCGATCCGTAGGGGCAGCGTCCACCGAACTGCCCCGATGTTCACCCCAAACCACGAGACCGATCCGTAGGGGCAGCGTCCCCCGACCTGCCCCGATGTTCACCCTAAACCATGAGACCGATCCGTAGGGGCAGCGTCCCCCGACCTGCCCCGCTCTTCACCCCAATCCACGACGCCAATCCGTAGGGGCAGCGTCCCCCGACCTGCCCCGCTCTTCACCCCAATCCACGACGCCAATCCGTAGGGGCAGCGTCCCCCGACCTGACCCGATGTTCACCTCTACCCACGACACCAATCCGTAGGGGCAGCGTCCCCCGACCTGACCCGATGTTCACCCCAAACCACGACGCCAATCCGTAGGGGCAGCGTCCCCGACCTGCCCCGATGTTCTGTCAATAGCCGGAGGGAGTTTACCACCAAAAGTCGGGTCATGTTTACCACCAAGATCGGATGGATATTTACCAAAATAAACAACTCAAGGTCAAGAT